>Ga0136617_10000081_pt1 | contig 64300 bp, 51 predicted proteins | sample AntDrymUQ3222106_2_FD_129672 | JGI IMG/M metagenome (GOLD analysis project Ga0136617, IMG submission 129672) | Polar desert sand microbial communities from Dry Valleys, Antarctica - metaG UQ322 (21.06) | ecosystem: Environmental > Terrestrial > Soil > Desert | place: Antarctica: Dry Valley...
GTGCGACAGACCTTCGTTGCGGAAATTGCGGTTTAATTCATAAACCTTTTCAAAACCGCCGACCATCAGGCGTTTCAGATAAAGTTCGGGCGCGATTCGGGCGTAAAGTTTGATGTCGAGCGCTTTGTGATAAGTTTCAAAAGGTTCTGCCGCCGCGCCCGTCGCTTTCGGCGTGAGTATCGGCGTTTCGACTTCGACGAATCCGTTGTCGTCCAAAAACCGGCGCATTCCGCTGATTAATTTCGCGCGTCGTTCAAAAACTTCGCGCGTTGTTAATTTTTTTACGCCGGTTCGTTTTTCTTCTTCAAGTTCTTCGTCGGTTTTATTACGCAAACTCGAGGCAATCAAATCAATATAACGATACCGCCGACTGATTTCCGCATCGGCAATATCGTGCATTTTATCGGGCATCGGAAATCTGGCTTTTGACAAAAACTGAATCGTCTCGACGTGAACGCTCAATTCACCGGTTTTCGTGACAAACAAAAAACCTTCAACGCCAATAAAATCGCCATGGTCGAGCAGATTGAAAAGTTCCCACGCCGCGTTTTCCGTTTCGATAATTTTTCCGGTGTCGTTGTTTATTGCTTTGGCGTCTTGTTTACGAACGTAAATTTGCAGACGTTCGGCGCCGTCTGAAAGATGGACGAACGCCGCCTTTCCCATCACGCGCGGCGGAACGGCAAGGCGTCCGGCAACTCGCACGCGAAGTTGATTTAATTCGGCGTTTGCTGCTTCGCGCTGTTCGTCGCTCGGTTTTTCGTTTTCAGCCGAATGCGAAATATGTTGGTTTTTTATCGGTGTTGCAAATTCGACAACGCGCGTAATCGTATCTTCTTCGCCTGTAATTCGGCTTCGCTCAAACTTGTTCGGATAAACATTGCCGACAATCTCGCCTAGTTTTTCAAGATGCTCGCGCCGCGCTTCGGTTTGGTCATTCGGCTCAACAATTTCGTTGTATTCGGGAATATTCATATAATTTCTTTTTTGATAAAAGAGAAATTATAAACCACAGCTTGTTAAATACGAATTTGGAACGACACGAATTTCGCCGTTCGTAATTTGTAATTCGCAATTCGCAATATGTTAATCTGAGTTTTAAGTTTTTATGAGTTTTTCGGTTGAAACCAAATCAGAATTTGAGCGCCTGCAAGGTGAAATCAAACGCGGAACCCGAATTGTTTCGCTCGGCGGTTTGACTTCGATTGCGGCGAAGGCATTTGTTTTATCAAAGCTGCGCGACGAAACGCAAAAAACGTTTGCCGTCATTGTTGACTCCAATAAGGAATTGGAAACCTGGGAATGCGATTTGGATTTTTTTAATTCCAGATTCCAGATTCCAGATTCCAAACTAAATGAATCTGAAATTTGGGATTTGAAATCTGGAATTTTAAGTTTGCCTTCGATGGAATCAGACGTTTATGCCGGAGTTTCGCCGCATGCCGAAACATTGGAAAAACGCGCTCTCACGCTTTGGAATTTAGCAAATAAACAGCCAGATTTTCTGCTGGCTTCGGCTAAATCTTTAATTACAAAAACAATTGCGCCCAAAGAAATAAAAAATCTTGGTGCAAGATTGGTGCGCGATACTGATTTTCCACCTGAAGTTTTGATTGAAAAACTCGTCGCTTGCGGATATGTACGTGAAGAACCTTTGAAAAATGTCGGCGAATTTTCCGTTCGCGGCGGCATTTTAGACGTTTGGTCGGCTGATGCGGAAAGTCCCGTGAGGATTGAATTTTTTGGCGATACGGTTGATTCGATTCGAGAATTCGACCCGGAAACTCAGCTTTCGACACAACAATTAAAAGCGACTTCGATTGCGCCGATGCGCGAATTTGCCGCAACTTCCAAAGATTTTAAGGATTGGGCGTTTTTTGCGCGGGAAAGATTCGCGGACGAAAAATTTGCGCGGGCATTACTCGACAGAACGCAGTTTGCCGACGAAGGCGAAGATTTTTCCGGTTGGGAATTTCTTTTTCCGCTCGTTCAAGCTAGAAACTCAAGCGTTTTCGATTTTCTCCAGGACGCGGTTTTTGTCGTTGACGAGCCTTCGTTTATCGAGCAGAATCTTTCCGCATTTTTCGAAAATCTGGAAAATCATTTTGCTGAAATAACAGAAGCGGGCGAGATTGGTTTAGAACCGCGAGAATTGTTTTTTGACGCTAAAGAACTACGCGCAAAACTCGAATCAAAACAAAGATTAGAGCTTAGAAGTCTTGGAACTCTTGCTTCTGAAACGGATGAAGAATTTCAGATATTAGGCGATAACCATCAATCATCGGAAAACCTGCAATTCGCTAGCCGCAAGACACAATCGAAAAATCCGCTTTTTCTTTTTCCAACCGCTGAAATTTCAAAAGAGTTTGAAATCGGATCGCGTTCAACCAGAAAATTTCACGGCAACGTAAAAGAATTTGCTAATGAAATAAAATCTCCGGCTGAAACGCAAAGTTTGGTTGTGATGCAAACACACGGGTTAGCCGAGAGATTAAGCGAAATTTTGCATGAGTATGACGTTTCTCTGCCGGAAGATTCTCTGCTGATTGGCGATTTGTCGGGCGGTTTTGAAATTCCGTTTTTTGATTTAATTGTTTTTTCGGAAACGGACATTTTCGGTGAAACACATCAAGCCCAAAGTCCAAAGTCCAAAGTCCAAAGTCCGAGAAAAAAAAGTAAATCTTCCGCATTTATTTCAGATTTCAGAGATTTGAAAACCGGCGATTTCGTCGTTCACGTTGACCACGGCATCGGACGTTTTGAAGGCTTGCAAACGCTGGATACAGGCGGTGTTTCGCGCGAGTTTATGCTTTTATTTTACGCCGACAACGCCAAACTTTTTGTTCCCGTCGAACGCTTGGATTTGGTTTCGCGTTACTCGTCAGGCGAAGCGACGCAGCCGACTTTGGATAGACTTGGCGGTCTCGGCTGGTTAAAAACCAAAGCGAAAGCGAAACGCGCGATGCGCGATATGGCGGACGAGCTTTTGCGTCTTTATGCCGAGAGAAAACTTGTCGAAGGTTTCGCTTTTTCGGCTGATTCGCCCTGGCAAAACGAGTTTGAAGAATCTTTTCCGTATCAATTAACCGCAGACCAAGCCGTTACGATTGAAGACGTGAAAAGCGATATGCAAACCGCCACGCCGATGGACAGATTAGTTGTCGGCGATGTCGGTTACGGTAAAACCGAAGTTGCAATGCGAGCTGCGTTCAAAGCAGTGATGGATTCAAAACAAGTTGCAATTTTAACGCCGACGACGATTTTGGCTTATCAGCATTTTGAAACCTTCAAACAAAGATTTTCAGCATTTCCCGTAAAAATCGAGCTTTTATCGCGCTTTCGTTCTAAAAAAGAACAAAAGGATGTCGTCGAAAAAGCGGAAAAAGGCGAAGTTGATATTTTAATCGGCACGCACCGGATTTTATCAAACGATGTTCGCGTCCCAAAACTCGGATTAGTTGTAGTTGATGAAGAACAGCGTTTCGGCGTCGCGCATAAGGAAAAATTAAAACAATTAAAAAAGAAGGTTGACGTTTTAACTTTGTCGGCGACGCCGATTCCGCGCACGTTGAATATGTCTTTGATGGGTTTGCGCGATATGTCTCTAATTGAAACGCCGCCGCGCGACCGCCTTGCGATTCACACGCAGGTTGTGCAGTTTAGCGAAAGCGTTGTCAAATCGGCGATTGAACTCGAACTCTCACGCGGCGGTCAAGTTTTCTTTATTCACAACCGCGTTGAAACGATTTTCGTAATTGCCGCGCACGTGCAGAAAATCGTTCCAAACGCCCGCGTCATTGTCGCGCACGGACAAATGAACGAAAAGGAAATGGAACAGGCGATGCTTGATTTTATTGATAACAAATATGACGTTCTGGTAGCGACGACGATTATCGAAAACGGCATTGATATTCCGCGTGCGAATACGATTATTATCAACCGCGCCGACAATTACGGACTTTCACAGCTTTACCAATTGCGCGGGCGTGTCGGGCGTTCAAATCGCCGCGCTTACGCTTATTTGCTTATTCCGTCGGAACTCGAATTGACACCGATTGCGCGTCGAAGACTTTCAGCGATTCGTGAATTTTCAGATTTGGGCGCGGGCTTTCGCATCGCGGCTTTAGATTTGGAATTGCGCGGCGCGGGAAATGTTTTGGGTGGTCAACAATCAGGTCATTTGGACGCGCTCGGTTTTGACCTTTATACAAAAATGCTCGAACGCACGGTTCAGGAAATTCGCGGCGAAGAAATCGAAGACGACGTGAGCGTTTCGATAAATCTCGGCATTGACGTTTCGATTCCGCAGGATTATATTTCCGAAACCGCCCAGCGTCTCAGAACTTACAAACGCATTTCTTCCGCCGAAAACGAAGAAGTCTTGCGCCAAATCTATTCGGAAATAAACGACCGCTACGGCAAGATGCCCGAATCGGTTGAAAACCTTTTTGAATATGCGCGGTTGCGACGTTTTGCCGAACAAATGCGTGTCGTTTCGATTGATAAAACGAAAGACGGTTTGGCAATAAAATTAAATGAAAACGCCAAGGTTAATCCTGAGAAACTAATGGAATTTGTCACAAACAATGAAAGCGCGAACTTCTCGCCAAGCGGCATTCTGAAAATTATTACTAATGAAGAAAATTTAATTGAAGCAGCGCGGCAGGTTTTGGAAAAAATCCGCGCCGATTAAATCATTTAAAAAGTTAATCCGCGAAGGAAAAAGATTTCGCTTTGTATATCTTTTATTTCTTCGTGGATTAACTTTTAGATTTTGTTAAGAATCTTATTCCTTTCCGCTTTGTGTCTGCTTTTCGGTTGAAGCAGGCGGGCTGGTTTTCGGCTTTTCTGCTGGTTTAACAGTCGGAGTTTTTTCGGTTTTTGGCGCAGGTGTCGGCTTTACCTCCGTCGACGGCGTTTGCTTTTCATCTTTCGGTGTCGGTGAAGGCTGCGTGTTTGCGGGCGCGGGCGTCGCTTTACCGCTCGGTGTCGGCGAAGGTTTTACGTTTGCGTTTGTGTTTACGGGAACAGGAACAAGAATTGTCGTTCCGTCCTGCATAAATATACTATTCGCATTGTTCGGGTCAATCATTTGCCCGCCCGGAGCAACCGGATATGGCGGTGGCGCTCCCGAAGGCGGCTGACCGCCGCGCGCCCAGGGATTATAACCGTCGCCGTAACCATCGCTAGTGGCGCCCGGAACAACTTGCGGCGCGGTCAAATCCATAGAATTACCCAACGCTGCCGGCGCGGCGGTCATCATATTTGACAAACCTTGCTCGTTCATTCCGGTTGCCGGATTCAACGGCTGAACGGGCTGTCCGTTAGCGTCGGTTTGCAGTTGCGTCTGCACGTTTGTTTGTCTCACCGACGTTGCGTAAATTAAACCGACTGCCAGAAGCGAAATTCCCGCCAAAACAACAAACGCTGTTTTCCATAAATTATTATTCGCATTGTCGTTTTTTCTGGGAACGATAATTGTCTCGGTTTCACCGAAATTTTTTACAATCCGGCTTAAATCATTGGAAAATTCATAGATTGACTGGTAACGCACTTCAGGATTTTTCGACAATGCTTTCAGAACTACAAACCCGATGCCTTCCGGCAAATCGCTGCGAAAAGCGGAAATCGGCGCGGGCGGATTTTCCGCTTGCTTTCTTTCCAAATCGGCGGTGTTTTCGGCTGTAAACGGAAGCTCGCCCGTCAGCATTTCGTAAAAAATCACGCCGAGCGAATAAACGTCTGAGCGTTCGTCAGCTTCGGAAGCAGAGGAATTTTGTTCGGGCGCGAGATATTCAAAATTCTTCGAGGCGGTTTCATCAGAAGCGAGATTATTTTCTTCCGCGCCGGTTGCGCCGAAACCCAAAATTTTTACCGTTTCTCTATTGCCGGTCGTTTTGACAAGCAAAATGTTTTCGCTGTTTAGATGCGAATGAACTATGCCGTTGCTATGCGCGGCAGAAAGCGCGCCGACTGTTTGTTGAATCGTTGCGACGGCGCGGTCAAACGAAAACTTCCCTTTGCTTTCGAGCGCTTCTTTCAAAGTTTCGCCGTCGGCATTTTCAAAAACCGTAAAAACCGCGCCGTTTTTGTCCGTGCCAAAATCGGTTATGTTTAAAACGTTCGGATGCGAGATGCGCGAAACTGTTTTGGCTTCGTGGGAAAATCGTTGGACTAATTGTTCGTCAGCGGCTGTTTCGGGCGTGAGGATTTTTACGGTAACGGGTTTCTCCATCAAAAGATGCGTCGCGCGGTAAAATTTGCCCGCGCCGTTTTCGCGCATCGCTTCTTCAATTCGATATTTGTCAGCTAAGGTTTGTCCGATAAATTGGTCTAACATTTTTACTCGCTTTTACTCGTTAAAATTAAAAAGTTTTTATATAAATACAGCAATTATATACACGCCTTAAATAACGATTCGATTCAAAATTCTTGCAATAAGTTGTAACACAAGCCAGGCGAAAAACCGAACAAAGAAAATGCGGACAAAGCCCGAAGACTTTTGTCCGCATCAGAAAGTTTTTGCTTTTGATTAAAGTTTAACGAAAACAATAAGCAACGCAAATAACACGAGTGATTCGATAAGCGCCAAACCAATAATCATCAGCGTTTGGACAGTTCCCGCCGCACCCGGGTTGCGAGCCGCGCCTTCCGCCGCGCGTGAACCGATTAAACCTTGACCGATACCGGCGAGTCCCGCCGCCAAGCCGAAGCCGATGCCGCCGCCGATAGCCTTAGCCGCCGCCACGGTCGATTCGTTGTCTGCCGCGCCAGCCCCGCCTTGTGCAAGAGCGGGAATCGCCATTACGAAAAGCGCCAGGGCGGAAAAGAAAATATATTTAAATTTGTTCATTTTTTGTCTCCTAAATTTTTATTTGTTTAATTTGCGAAGACTTTTGTCAAAACTTTTTCTGAAAACTTACGTTGGGTTATAATTTCGCCTCGCTTCCGGTATGCGCTCGTTTTCAACTCCGTAGAGACGAAGCTCCTGTCGCGTGCGGGCATTGTCACGTATGAATTGCAAGTTTTCAAATAAAATTTCGCTTTAGCCTTCGGAAAACTTTTTAATAATTTCTGATTTCATATTACAGATTCCAAGTTTAATCTGGAATATAGAATTTAAATTTCTATACATGCGCCGTCGCAATCGCTTCGCCGGTTACTTCTGAATGTTCGCCGCCGTGAATATGCTCGTGCGGCGCGTGCGAAACTTCGCTGATGTAAATCATCGAAAGCAGCGTAAACACTAATGTCTGTACAAATGCCACAAAAACCGCTAACGGCAATAATGCGACGGGTAATAAAATCTGCGTGAATGGCGGAGCCAGACCTGAAATTTGCGACGATATCTGTTCATCGGCAAACATATTGGCAAATAGTCGCACGCCGAGCGTTAACGGACGAATCAAACTACTGATTAGTTCAATGCCGAAAATTAAAGGCGTAATAAATAACGCCATTAATAAAGGCAGTTTCGGACCGGCAAAATGCGCTAAATGATTAATGACTCCATTTTCTCTTATTCCGACATAGTTGTAATAGACAAAAGACGAGATGCCGAGCGCGAAGGTAACATTAACCGATGCAGTCGGAGCCATAAAAAGCGGGAAAAGTCCCATCAAATTTGAAATCAAAACCAAGACCGCAAACGTAGCGACGACCGGAAAATATTTAAAGCCGTGTTCACCGATAACGTTAACAACCAAATCTTTTACTGCGAGAAAACCTGCTTCGAGCGTTAATTGCCCGGGTTTCGGGTCTTCGGCGGAAAGTTTGCCTTTGAAAACCCAGATCAGAAGCATTGTCAAAAGACACGCGATAACGAACATAATCGTATACCACGGAATTGCATTTTCCGCCGTGTAGGGTCCGAAAATCGTTTCGGGCGTAGCTTTCACTCCCAATTTATCAAACAGCCATTGCCAAGCCGGATAAGTGTAACCCATCTGAAACCGCAAAAACGGCTCGCCCAAATAATGATTGATAAATTCGACAATCAGCGGCGTATGATGAGCGCCGCCGCCTTCCGCAAATAAAAACATTTTTTATATTTCCTTCTTAATAAAAAAAGATGCCAATAAACGTATAAAACCTTCAATCACAATCGCAAAAGCGAAACTTGCCATTCCCAAAATGACAGAGACGACCGAAACCGTTTTCGTCAAAAAAACGATTAACAAAATCGCGCCTAAAGCCAAATAACGAGAAATATATCGAACGGCTAAGAATCTCGGTCTTTCGCCGTGCGCCGTTCTTTCAAAAACTTTTTTGAGCGAGAGTTTAAGCCAGTAATAATTTATAAAAGATAAAATTCCGCCTAATAAAACGCCCAAACCGAATTGCCAGGATACGAAAACGAAACTCAACAAAGCGCTTAAAACCGCGACAATCGCCATCACGGTTAAAATACGCCGATGCGTGAGCGGCGCTACGTTTTCTTGTTCAACGGCAATAGGTTCGTTTGTCTCGCTCATTGCGAAACTTTGATTTTACAAAGTAAAACGGAAAATTTCAAAGACAGACGGACAATTTGTGCAATTTTTCTCAAATTGAATCGCACAATCAATAAACTTTCAACTTGATTTAATTTTTATTTTTAATGATTTGCGAAGTAAGCCGGAAAAATTGAAAGAATCCGATAACTGCGCCTAAAACAATGCCGCCGACCACTCCCCAAGGCGAAGTTCCAACAAGCAAATCGAAAAACCAGCCGAGAATCAACATAAATACTATTATTCCGAAAAGCGTAATCGCCGCCGCGTAAGCCAAACCGCTTTTGCGAATCGTTTCAGCCGGAGATTCTGGTTTGAAATCGGTTTGAGGCAGATTCGTTACTTTGTTTTCCGTCTTCGTTTGCTCGGCAGATGGTTCGGTAATTGTTTGAAAAATTGTCGCCTCGGTCAGAGTCTCCGAAACTTCCGTATTATTAATCGTTGCGGGAGATTCAAAAATACTTTCGGTTTCCGCCTGTCGTTCAGAAAGAAGTACTGCTTCGCTGCTTTCTAAAGGAGTCGGTTGAACGATTGTTTCTTCAATGGTTACTTTTGTTCCCGGCGGCGGATTTTCGTCTGCGTCAAGCAAATTTTTTATCATAACCGTTTCTCCCGCATCGAATAATTTTGTTTACCAAACCGCGAAAGTTTATTTGTCTTCGTCCGCTATAATGACAGTTTTACGCGGCGATTTCAATTCGTATTCAATGCCACGCCAAACGATTTTCCGCGAAATCAACGCGCAAAAACAATTGTAAAAATAAAGCACGGACGTGATTGTCCAAAGCGTCATTTGCGAAAGAAATTGGCAATTTAGTTCTTTTTGATAATCTTTCAAAACAAGTTTTACCGCTTTCAAACGAAACCACGCCTTTGCCGCACCAAGCGCAAAAATTATCAGCAAAAACGCCAGTGTCAGCCAAAATTCCCAACTTGAAAGAAAAAACAAAAGAGCAACGCCCGCCCAAAATGTAAAAGTGAAAACAAGTGAACCGACGAACGATGCTTTCCAAAGATGCGGCGCGTAAACGCGCGTGATTTTGATTTGCCTCGTTGTAAATTCGAGCAATTGGGAAAACGAACAATCTTCAACCGAAACGGTTAAACATTGCGGCACAAATTTAATCGGTAAATTTGCTTGTTTCAATATTCGCGTAACTGCAAAATCGTCCGAAAGCGTCCCGCGCCATTTTTCGCGCACGTCAAGTTTTTCAAAAGTATCGCGCCGAATCGCCGTCGAACCGCCCCAGCAAAAATTGTTTTTCTCGTTTGCGCTCAAAGCCGAAGCAATCGAAGCGTTCCAGACCGAAAGCATATGCGAAAAGAAACCACCGCGTTTTGAAACAAACCAGCGATAACCTGTCGTCGCGCCGATATTTGCATCTTCCAAAGGCGCGATTAAGTTTTTCAACCAATTTTCGCTTGGTCGCGCATCCGAATCAACAAACACAAAAACCTCGCTTTCATCTGAAACTTCCAAAACCGCTTGCCGCAAATTATGAACTTTTTGCCCGCTCTCAATTGCGTTTCCGGCAATTACAAGTTTTGACTCTGCAGGTCTTGCGCCTTTACGAGAGACCTCCTCGATTACCGATACAGCTTCATCTGTTTCATCAGCAACGACAAACAAAATTTCAAACGGCGAATAATTTTGCCGAAAAAGCGCGGCAAGATTTTTGCTTAACTCCTCGTCAAGCCCGCGACATGGCACGACGATTGAACAAAACAGCGTAAAATTTGATTCGGGTTTATTTAATTCTCTTTTGAAATAATTAAAATAACTTCTTCCGCCGCGCAAAGATTTGTAACCGAGAAAAACTAAAATTGCGGCGAAAAAATAGAAAACATAAATCATAAAGTTTCGCTCGTACGTAGAAAAGATTCAAGATGCGCGATTGTTTTACGGCTCGCGCCGCGATTTTTCTGCACGACGGCAAAAGCGTTACTGGCTAGCTTTTCGCGCACTTCCGCATTTTCCAGCAATTGTAAAAAAACTTCGGCGAGTTTTTTTGATGATTCTCTATCGTCTAATTTTGGTAATTGAATAATTGCATTTTGTTCCAAAAATTCTTTGACAATCGCCTCGAAATTCATCGTAAAAAAACCCGTTACAATCGCTCTTTGCGCCGATGCCGGTTCTAAAATGTTTTGTCCGCCGTGCGGAATAAGGCTTCCGCCAACAAAAACGATTTCCGCTAAGGGGAAAATCGCGTGAAGCTCGCCGATGCTGTCAAGCAAAACTACTTCCGCATGTTTGTCCTTTTCAGACATTTGTTGGGAACGTTTTGACCAAGTAAAACCTGTCCCCTTAATCAATTCGGCAACTTCCTTAAATCTTTCGGGATGACGCGGCGCAATTAAAAGGCGCGGCATTTTATCCAAAGAATTTTTCCGCGTTTCTTTGAAAGCCTTTAAAATCAAAGACTCTTCCGGCGCGTGCGTGCTTGCCGCAATTATCAAAGGCGCGTCTTTTGAAATGGCAAAACGTTCGCGCAATTGTTCAGTCAAATCGCTTTCGGGTTCGTCAAAATCCCGGTCAAATTTAACGTTTCCCGTAATTTTCACCTTGTCCCCGCGAATGCCAAGCCGCATCAACCGTTTCGCGTCATTGTCCGTCTGCATCAGAGCCAAATCAACGTATTGCAAAACGCGTTTTATAAATTTTTTGATGTGCGAATACCGACCGGCGGATTTTTCTGAAAGTCTTCCGTTGACGATGGCGACTTTTGCGCCGCTGCGGTGCGTTTCGCGCAAAAAATTAAACCAAAGCTCGGTTTCCATTATCAAAACCACGCTCGGTTTTATTTTTTTCAGGGCGCGGCGAACCGTAAAACCCCAGTCGAACGGAAAATAAAAAACCAACTTGGCTTCATCGGCAAAAAGATTTCGCGCAAGTGTTTGACCTGTGTTGGTCGTGGTAGAAACGACCAAATTGTAATCGGGGAATTCCTTCAAAAGTTCTGTAACAATCGGACGTGCGGCATTTGTTTCGCCGACGGAAACGCAGTGAATCCACAAAACAGGTTTTCCGTCAGAATCGAATTCGGGCAAATAACCGAACCGCTGCCAAAAGCCTGCCGCGTATTTCCCTTTTCGCAGCGCGTCAAAAAGAAAGCGCGGCAACAGAATGAGAAAACCGATTGAGTAGAGAATGCTGTAAAGTAGGAACATTACAAAGTCTCAAGTCTCAAATCTCAAGCCTCAAATTACAATTATAAACTTGGGACTTGAGACCTGAGACTTGAGACTTTATTTTCTATTTAACTCTTTCCATATACTTAGATTCGGTCGGGTTGACGCGAATTTTTTCGCCCGGCAAGACGAACGGCGGGACATAAAGAGTTACGCCATTTTCCAGCGTCGCGGGTTTGTTTGAATTCGATGCGGTCGCGCCTTTCATTACCGGTTCGGTGTCGGTCACCGTCAATTCCATCGAACCCGGAAGTTGAATGCCGATGGGAGTGCCGTTGTAAAATTCGACTTCGATTTTTAAACCTGGCATCAGCCATTGCGCGGCATCGCCGAGTTCATCTTCGGTCAGCGAAATTTGCTCGTAGTTTTCCGAATTCATAAAATGATGATGCGAGCCGTCCGAATAAAGATATTCCATCTCGTGCTGTTCCAGGGTTATGCGGTCGAGCGTATCCACCGAGCGAAAGCGATGCTCGAACGAGTTTCCCGTTAAAAGATTGCGCAGGCGGGTTTGCACCATCGCGCGCAGATTGCCAGGTGTGTGGTGGCGAAACTCCATCACTTTGCACGGCGCTCCGTCAAAAAGTATTACAATGCCTTTGCGAATTTCATTTGCCGAAAGTGCCATAAAATTTATTTAATCTCCGAAGTTATATTAAAATTATTGTTTGATTTTACAAAGTTTGTAGTTTAATTTTTGCCGTGCGCGTTGTCTAGTCGCTATTAAATCACAATGAAAATTTCAGTTGTCGTTCCAGCTTACAACGAAGAAAAGTATCTACCGCTAACGCTTGAGAAAATCGGCGTGAGTTTGTCGAAGGTTGATTGCGTCTGGGAAATTGTTGTCGTTGATAACGAAAGCAAGGACGCAACCGCGCAAATTGCGGAAAATTTCGGCGCGAAAGTCGTTTCCGAAGGCGAACACAATATCGCACGAGTCAGAAACACAGGCGCGAAAAATTCAGTCGGCGATGTTTTGGTTTTTATTGATGCCGATACGCTTGTTCCCGAAACGCTTTTTCAAAAAATCCTTGAAGCAATGAAAAACGAAAAATGTTTTGGCGGCGCGGCGGCGGTTGATTATGAAAAATTTGAACGAAAATGGATGAAGTATTACCTGCTCGGCTGGCAGTTTTGGGGAACGGTTTTCAATATGAAACAAGGCGCGGCGCAATTTTGCCGTAAATCCATCTTTGATGAACTTCACGGCTATGACGAAACCGTTTTTATGGGCGAAGACGTTTTGTTTTACTGGAAACTTTCCAAATTTACCCGACGAAACAATGGTTTTCTACATTTTATAAAAACCCCGAAAGTCGTAACTTCCGCCAGACGCTTTGACCGGATGAGTTTCTGGAAAACTCTTTTGCTAACACATCCGGCGTTTATCCTTCTGACTTCGCGCAAAAAATCGTTTTGGAAAGATTGGTATGAAAAAACGATTCGCTGATTCTTGTTACGCTCCTTTTTTCTCAAACGGCATCGGCTGCGGCTCTTCGCCTTCCTTCGGCGGTTCGCGGTTTATAGAAGCGAAAATCCGAAGAATTTCGTCGTGCATATTTTTCGCTTCCTGGTCATTCGGATTTAATTTCAAGCCTTTGCGAAAGTCGCCGAGCGCCGCGCGATATTGAGCCGCGTCGGTTAAAGCGAAAGCCCGCGTAAAATACGCTTTAGCCAGCGCGTCTTTGTTTTTTTCGTCCGTCGAATTCTGCTTAAAGGCTTTGTCGGTTTTTGCGATTTCAGCAGTCATTTCCGCCACGTCAATCGGTTTTGCCATCGGCGACGATTCTTGTCCGGATGAGCCAACGCTTCCCGTTGCCGGTTTTGTGTTTTCTGTTTTAGCGCGGTTAAAAGAATGACTCGAAACCGTTGCCGAGTCTTCAGACTTCGGCGCCGACATATTTGTATTCGCAGTTGGTTTTGATTGTTGAACTTGCTGCGTTTGGTTGTTGCACCCGATTGCAGCCAACGCTAAAAAACTTAAACTTAAAATTTTTTTCATTTTTGTTTCTATCTCTATTTTTCAATAAAGGGACGCGCTTGAACAATGTAAATTCTTCCGTTCATTATTCCCCATTCAATATCCTGTTCTTTTTTACCGCCAAAAATTCGCTTAATGGTTAAAGCGATTTTCGCTAAACTTCTCGATTGTCGGTCGGTCAAAACGCGACCTTGGGCATTAGCGCACTTATCGTATGTTTCAACCAAATCACCGTTTTCGTCAAAAGTCAGAGAGTTTTCCTGTTGCGAAAGCGTCATTACAACTACCGAATTTGATTTCGGATTAAATAAAACTTGTTCGGGAATACCTTTGTTGTCCGGTATTTTTGAGTTATGACCGCAAACCGCGCTGATATAAACCGAATCTTTGTTTGCCGCATCGAACGGGTCTTTTGAAATCATCACGCCGCCGCGATCCATATTGATGCCGACCTGAATCAAAGCCGCCATATAAACGTCTGTTTGACTGACGTAATTTCTGACGCGGGCTTCGTAAGCGTCAAAATTCCAGAGCGACGCCCAAACTTTTTTAACGGCTTCAATAATTTTTTCGTTCGTTTTGACATTAGCGACACTCGAATAAAGACCTGCGCCGGAAAAGTTCGGTAAATCTTCTGAGTTTGAAGAGCTGCGGACAAAAACTGCTTGCCCGCCGAGTTGGATTTTCCAACGGCGGATAATGTCGGCTTTTAATTTTTGGTCAAATTTACCGTTTTGTATTTCCTTCCGAAATTCTTCGAGCTTCAGGCGGCGAACGCGCGGATTGTGTACAAAATCGTTGTTGTCAATAAGCTCCTCAATCTTTTTATCAAAACCATTCTCCTTCATAAATTTGTCATAGTAATAAAAAGGAACGGTAAAACCGTCGGGGACAATTATATTTGGAATTCTTGTGTTGATTAGCTCGCCCAGATTCGCGGATTTCGAGCCAAAAGCAATGCTGTCTTTTTTTCGCATCGCCCGCAAAGCAGCTAGTTTATTAACGCTCAAATCAACGGGCGGAACTTGCTGGTCGGGCGATATAAACTTTTCCTTTAAATCATCTAAACTTGCGCGTTGAAGATTGTAATCGGTTAATTTCGCGTCGAGTTTATAAACGAAAGTGTCGTATTCCTTAAAGAGTTTGTCGGCGTCTTTGATGTAAACGTTTGGCACGCCCCAGCCCTTTGCAAGAATATTGATGTGCGAAAGCGGCGTCGAAGGTTTTGCCACAATAATGCCGCGCACGGGCGGCAAGCTAAGCGGTAATTCTTTCAAAACAACAATTTCGTTATCGCCGATTTCAACCGTGTCGTCGAGTTTTTCGATAATGTGTATGCGCCCGACGGCTTCGCCCGTGTTGAGCGCCAGATACTCCTGGTTTTTTGCGATGTCGCTTTGCAAAACTCGGTCTATTTCGAGTTTTGCGGAAACGTCTTCCTGTCTTATTGAGTTCGGTTTATAAGAAACTCGTTCAAAAAAAGTTTGGTTGATAATTTCATTCGTTAGTTTGATGTGTTCGGCTGTCGCTAAATCGCCCTCATAAAGTTCCCAGGTAAATTTCTCGACCGGTTTTTGCCAGGCAACTGTTCCGACAATGAACCTTCTGTTTTCGTCCAGATAAATTACCTTGTAAACATCGCCGCCTTTCGGAACAAGATAATTCCCCAGCAGAAAGTCTTTGTGAAAGCGATACTTCTGCGAATTAACATAATAAATTTTATTTTTATTTTTACGATCAATGACGAACATCGCGTGCGGCAGAGCGAAAGGCGTGTCTTGATGATAAACCCGCGCTATTTGGTCAAAATCCGCCTGCGATTTTATTTCGCCGAGAGCGCGTTTGTTTGAATCGGGCGTTTTCGACATCACGCCGTCCGGCTCGCGCGTTGGCGAAGGTTTGCGCGACATTTGTCCGAAGGTTGAAAAAGCCGTTAGAGCGAGCAAAACCAGCAAAATGAATATTTTTCTTTCAAATCTCAACATAAACTTTCTTTTATAAATCTCGAATTCGTTATTTAACAGTTCGCGCCTTTTTAATTTTAACATTTTTACATTTGGCAAGCGTTTCGACCCGCAAGTTATCCATATTTTCCAGATTTGCAATCGTTACGCCGACATCTCGGAAAATCCCGTCCGAGATGTGAAAAATCCAGCCGTGAACGGTTAAATCTTGCCCGCGCAACCAGGCGTCCTGCACAATTGTCGTTTCGCCGACGCTGACGACTTGTTCGATGACGTTTATCTCGCACAGTTTGTCCAACCGTTCACTTTCCGGCAAAGCATTTATTTCATCAAAGTATTTGTAATAAAGGTCTTGAATATGCCGCAGCCAATTGTCAATTAAACCGAGCCGCGTGTCTTCGAGCGCCGCTTTGACGCCGCCGCAGCCGTAATGCCCGCAAACTATAATGTGCTTGACTTTTAAAACGTCAACTGCAAACTGCATTACCGAAAGGCAATTCATATCTGTGTGAACGACCAGATTGGCAATGTTTCGATGAACAAACATCTCGCCTGGAAGAAGTCCGATGCTTGTAATCGGCGGAATGCGGCTGTCGGAGCATCCAATCCAAAGATATTCGGGCGCTTGCAATTCAGAAAGCCGCTCGAAAAACGTCGGGTCACTTTCCTTCATTTTACTTGCCCATTTTTCGTTCCTTTCTAAAAGATGTTCGAGCGCGTCCATAATCTTCTGTAAATATAAAGCAGTATTTTATTTCTAATAATTATTTCTTCAAAGCCGTTTCAATCGCATCGCAAGCCATTTTTGTGCCGTGTTCCGCATCAACAATTTTTTTGGCTTCAATGGCTTTATCTTTATAACTCGAATCGGACAGAATTTCGCGCAATTGTATAGCGGCATTTTCAGAATTATATTTATCTCGTGAAATGTTTCGCGCGACGCCGACTCGTTCACAACGCGCCGCGTTGTCGGGTTGGTCGTGGCTATAAGGCATAATCAAATGCGGAACTCCGGCGCGTAAAACTTGCGCTGTTGTGCCGACGCCGCCTTGATGAACGACGCAAGCGGCTTTCGGAAAAATCAAAGAAAAGGGCGCATAATCGAAAGCAACTATGTTCGGCTGTTTTTTACTCTCCATTATTAACTCTCCATTCTCAACTATTTTCGGCGATTCATTAAAAACGCCGTATAAAAGAACGGCGCGGCGGTTTAATTTTTGCGCGGCTTTCGCGCTTTCTTCAAAAAAATTGCCCGCGTCCATAACGGCAGCCGAACCCAATGTAAACACAATCGGCGGCTCTCCGTTCGCCAAAAATTCGGTTAAATCTTCCGGCATTTTCCCCAAATCGTTCTGCCCGTCATAAAAACAAAACCCGGTTTGCAATGTAGGCGAATGCCAATCAGGTTGCGGCTTGCCGAGAACTTTTGAAAACATCGCCAGATGCAACAGGCGTGAGTATTTATCTTTGAAAACCGGATCGTGATTTTCGCTCAGACCGATTTCGCGCCGAAACGCGCGGTAAGATTTAAACCAGGACGCGACCATTTGATGAATAGCCGAATAGATCAAGCCGTGAAAACCGGCGCCTAAAAAACGAAAATGCTTGAGCCACTGCGCCGTCGGCGGAACAAACGGGTCGTGCGGCGACAGAAAAGAACCGGGCTGGAGCGAAGTCGTAATCCATTTAATTCCGGTTTTTTCGGCAACCGATGCAGCCGGAAAAACCACTTCACCGGTTAAAAAAGCGTCCGCGCCTTTGACGGCTTTCATCAAATCTTCATACATCGGGCGCACATTCGGCAGAAGAATTTCCTTTAACAATTTCTCCGTGCCGTTTTTCGCGTCCATAATTTCGCGGGCAAGTTCTCTGTCTTCTTCAGGATTAAGATTGGGACGAAGCGGAAAAAATTCGAAACCGAGCAAGTTAATCTTTTCGCGGTAAACTTCCAATGAATTGATAACAATTCCGTGTCCGCGCGCGCGAAGTTCCAAAGCTAAAGCAAGCATTGGATGTAAATCTCCAAGCGAGCCAAAGGTGGATAAAACTATTTTTGCCATAAAATAATTAAGCTAAAGAAACGGAGAGGGATTTTTTTGATTTTGAGTTTTAAGTTTTGAATTTTGAATTTTGAATTCAAACTCAACATTAAGCATTCAAAACTCAAAATTTATTTAATCTGCGCTGTCCCCGCCCATGCGCGTCCGATTCTCTTCTTGCGCTTCACGGAGTTTCAATCTTTCTTTCACTTGAAAGCGAATGCTTAAAAAAAAACAAACCGCTCCGAAAACCGCCGCGATGAACATTCCGTCGTTATTGCCTTTCCAATAAAAATATGCGGCGACTCCGATGAGAATCACCGCTAAAATTTGAAAAATTCTTTCCATTTCGTTTATTGATTTTTAATTTCCTCGCGGGCAATCTCACTCGCCAACTTTTGCTTTCGATTCTTTCTAACAAGATACCGCATCAACAGATAAATAGGCAAAACAATGAACAAAAAGAACGGCAAAAGCGCAATCAAAGCCGTGACTAAAACTAAAATGAAACTTAACGCGCCGTTCAGTCCGGTGCTGACGGCATCGCCAAGCTGCTGAAAAAAACCCGACGAATTTCCGGCAAATGCGGTTGGCGTTTGCAGTTTTATCTTTATCGTCGAAAGGCTCGATTGATTTTCTAAAAAGCGTTTTCTGCCTTCGATTTTTTCGATTTCGCCGCGAACGTTGGCGAGTTCGCGCTGCACGCCGAGCGCGTCCTGCACCGAATTTGAACGCTTCATTATTTCAAGAAACTGTTCTTCGAGCGCACGCTTTGCTTTCAAATTCGCTTCGATGTCAATAAATTCTTCGGTTACGTCCTGACCTTTGACAGTTTCGCCAATCACGCGGTTTCCCGCTTTACGGATTTCGTCTAAACTTTCGTTAAATTTCGCCGCCGGAACGCGAACGGTCATTGTTACCGTGTCGCGCGTCGTCGCTTTCGCGTTGCTGCTGCTCTGCGTTGATTCGATGACAAAGCCGCCTTTGCTTTCAGCAATTGCCGCGATTTTATTTTGCGCTTCTTCTGGCGCGTTTGTTTCCAACTGCAAATCGGCGTTGCGGATAATTTTGCGTTCCACGGCGGCGGGCTGAGTTTGGCTTTTATCGGCTTGTTCAAGCGAAACTTGCGCTAAAGGCGCATTGGCAGGCTCTTCGCCGGTTAAATTATCATTCTGTGCAACAGAACTATTTCCGCCAATATCATAAAGTCCAAAACTTGGTGAACTTTTTTCCGCACTCGAACAAGACGTTAAAATTGCAAAAAACAAAATGGCGATAAATTTGATTTTATTCATATTTTCCTTTCTACTAAAAAACCCAACAACAGAACGAACCGAGCCGAAAAGTTTGCGCATTTCAAATTTCAGATTTCAAATTCCAAATCGGAAAACAAAGAATTCAAAATTGAAAACCCGAAATTTGAAATTCATCACGACGCTTTGCGCGCGACTTCCTTAAAACTTTCGCCCGCAAAAAGTCCGCGAATTGCATTTATCATTCGCCGCATTGCGCGAAAAATTTTCGGGAAAAACCAGACAAAGAAAATTAGAAAAATTATCAAAACAATCGCAATCAAAACTGGCGCGAAAACGGCTAAAACCGAGCCGATAATCGCAATGCCATCTTCGATAAACGACAACGCCCAATTAGAAACTGGTTCGGGCGAAAGATTTGCGCCCGCGCGAACCGCCGCTTTCGTGCCGTGCGATGATAAAGCCAACCCGCCGCCGAGCAAAGTTGCAATTATCGAAACGCTCGCGTCCATTTGATTCGTTGCCGCATAAGCGACAATCGCGCCTGCCGGAACGCGAATGAATGTGTGGATAACATCCCAAACGCTGTCAACGTATGGAATTTTATCGGCGAAAAACTCAATCGCGTAAAGAAAACCCGCGACGCCGATAATCCACCAATTGTCCAAAACTTCCAAACCGCCCGGTAAATGGGTTGCGCCGAATTTTTGCAGCAAACCCAAAACCGTAACGGTTGCGTAAAGATTTATGCCGGAAGTCCACGCCGAACCGAGCGCAAGCGATAAAGTCGGAAGCCATTCCATCTTAATTTTCTCCTTTCATCGAACATTCGTTACCCGATATAAAAAACGATTAATAAACGATAAATGTTCAATGACAAATGTTATGCGTCTTCGTCTTCTGTTCCGTCGGTTTCTTTTTTAATACCGAATTTTTCTAAACGATACTGCAAAGTGCGAAAAGTTAAACCGAGCAGCTTCGCCGATTTTGTGATGTTGTTGTCGGTACGCTCCATCGCCTGCATTATTAAGCTGCGTTCAACGTCTTCAAAATTTATTCCTTCGGGCGGTAATTTAAAAAGTTCGCCTGCCGCAGAAGCGGCGGGTTTCGACGTTTGCGACATTTCGGGCGGCAAATCTTCCGCCCTTATCGTGTTGTTTTCCGACAACAAAACGGCGCGTTCAAGAGCCGACTCAAGTTGACGAACATTGCCCGGATAAGTGTAATTTTCAAGAATGCGGCGCGCTTCTGCATTGAGTTTAACTTCGCGTTTTGTGTCGCGCGTGTGTTTTTTCAGAAAATAATCAATCAAAGTTTTAACGTCCGTGCGCCGTTCACGTAGCGGCGGCAACTCGATTGATAAAACATTAAGGCGATAATATAAATCTTCCCGGAATCTGCCTTCCTGCGACATTTTCAGCAAATCGCGGTTTGTTGCCGCAACGACCCGCACGTCAACGTTTAATTCTTTTGTTCCGCCGACGCGCCGGATTTGTTTTTCCTGCAACGCGCGCAGAATTTTCGCCTGTAATGAAATATCGAGTTCGCCGATTTCGTCTAAGAAAAGCGTTCCGCTGTCGGCAACTTCAAAAAGCCCTTTTTTTTCGCCGACCGCACCGGTAAAACTTCCCTTTTCGTGTCCAAAAAGTTCGCTTTCTAAAAGGTTTTCGTTAATCGCGGCGCAATTGACGGCTTGAAAAATTTCGCTCGTGCGCAAACTGTTTTTGTGAATCGCTCGCGCAATCAATTCTTTTCCCGTTCCCGATTCGCCGCGAATTAAAACTGTTGAGTTTGACTTGGCAACTTTCAAAATCAGCTTTTTAACTTTATCCATTTCCGGCGATTCGGAAATGATTTCCACGTCGAGCGTCGAAAGTTTATTCAAAGCGCGAGAAACGGTTTCGAGCAGTTTTTCGCGCTCGTAAGGCTTTTGCAAATAATCAAATGCGCCCAAACGCAGCGCGTCAACCGCCGAATCAACCGTGCCGTGCGCGGTTAGCAAAATAACGATAATTGATTTGTCAAAATCGGTCAGTTCCTTCAGTAAATCAAGCCCGCTCATCCCGGTCATTTTCAAATCGGTCAACACCAGGTCAAAACGCCGGTCGGCGACAAATTTCATCGCCGCTTCGCCTGAACTCGCCGTCGTTACGTCGTAGCCTTCGCCCGACAAAATCATCTCTAAAATCTCGCGCTGATTTTTTTCGTCGTCAACTACTAAAATTGATTTTCTAGCCATAATTTTATTTTGCCATATAAATTTAAACCGCAAAGCAGTATGAAAAGCCGCTAAAAATTCTTTATACTTACGCAGTTAATTCTCTGCTTTTGGTAATTTTACAATAAATTTTGTTCCATTGTTCAATTCCGATTCGGCGTCGATTGTTCCATGATGGTCGTCAACAATTTTTTTTACAATCGCTAAACCTAAACCAGTGCCTGTATCTTTAGTCGAGAAATACGGTTCAAAGATTTTTGATAAACTTTCTTCGCCGATACCAACGCCTGTGTCGGCAATTTCGATTTTAACAAAATTTGTGTCGGGTGAAATTGTGACGTTCAAATTTCCCCCGTCGGTTGGTATTGCCTGCACGGCGTTAATAAAAAGATTATTAAAGACCGAACGCAAAAACTCCGCATCGCCGAGAATATGAGGAACACTTTCACGCTCGACGACACTGATTTTGATATTTTGCTCGGCGGCTTGCGGCTCGACAATTCGTAACGAATCGTCAATAACTTTTCGCACTTCAGTTGATTGAAGATTCAATTTCAGCGGGCGCGAATAATGCAGAAAATCGGAAATTTGCTGATTGATTCGCCCGACTTCTTTTTTTAGTTGGACGGTTAGTTTTTCAAAAGTCGCGTGTTTTTCCGCGTCTTCAGGCGCGAATTTAGAGCGCAGATGGTCGAGCGTTAGATTGATGTAATTCAGCGGATTGCGAATTTCGTGCGCGATTGCCGAAGCAAGCCTGCCGACGACCGCGCTTTGTTCGGCTCTTTGAAGCTGTGCTTCTAATTCACGGTTTTTCTCAAGCTCGGCGGTCATCAGATTAAATTGCGAGGCAAGTTGCCCGATTTCATCGGTTCGTTCGGCATCTCTCAGGCGAAAACTCATATCGCCTTCGGCAACACGCTGTGCCGCTTCGGAAAGATTGGCAATTGGGCGCGTAAATCGCCAGACGAGGAAAAATGTGACGGCAGTCGAAAGCAGAAGAATTAAAAGCGTGTAAAACAGTGGACGCGCCGCTCTTTGAAGTGTTTCTTTGCGGTCGTTTTTAAGAATAACCATCACATACCAACGCCCGCGGTCGGTTTCTATCGGGATGGCATGTGCCTCGCTGTCAGTGTCTTCATCTGCCGCAACATTTGCGTTTGGAAACTTCTCCGCGTCTTCACCTAAACGATTTTTTTCCACTAAAGGCGGCAAATTTTTCAATTCACTTAAATTTTTAAGTTGCGTTTCATCCTTTTCATCCGTCGTTGGTTGATAATCGGGGCTGAGGCTGTCGTGAACCTGCCATTTGCTGTTGATGACAATAATATCCTTAATTCGCTCGATGGTTTTTTCGTCAAAAAATGATTGACCTTCGCGGGTTACTAAATCTTGCAGCATCTCGGTGGACTGCATACTGTTAAAGCCGAGCGTTATTCCCGCAACTAGAGCTTGTTCCTGTATTTGACGCAACTCGGCGTTTTGTTTTTCGGTTTTCCAATTCAAGTAAAGCTGCCCGCCAAGCGTTGCAACTAAAAGAACCGCTAAAATCAAAAGAAGTCTACCGCGAAATGTATTAAGAAAATCCATCTTTTGTTAGTTGTTTATCGTCGTTTGTTCGTTGTTAATTTTTAACCGTTTTTTATAACCTTTAAGAATTGAAAAAAGTTTTTCTTTAACCATTTATTCGTTGTGAGTAAAAATCTTCTTGTCGTTTCGTCGTTTTGAATGTTATAGTCATAGACGGTTTATACGCAAACCTTTTCTAAACAACCTGAATTCTTTTTCGGTTGTCAAATTTCTAATTCTTTATAAACTCTCCACAATTTTAAGTTAAGGGGTTACCAAATGATTCGACTTTCGTCTGGAAATTTATCCGTAAACGCTCTGTTCGTATTTTTATTCGTCTTTATTTCTTTTTCATCGAATCTGAACGCGCAAACAAAAAAACCGACCGCATCGAAAAACAAAACACAAACCGTTACCAAAACAAGCCCGCCAAAGAAACCCGTTGACAAAAAATCTCCGCCAGCAAAAACCACCGATAAAAAAGATTTGACGGCGAAAGACAAAAAGGACAAAAAAGATTCCGCAGCAAAAGGTAAAAAGGACAAGCAAGATTCGACAGCAAAAATAAAAAGGGATTCTGCAATAAAAGATAAAAAAGATAAGAAAGATTCGCTGGCAAAAACAAATTCTGCAAAAAACGACAAGGCTCAAAATTCAAAAAACGATAAAACTCAAAAAGCGAATTTGAAGCGGCAGGCAGAAGAAAAACGCCTTGCGAAAATTCGGGAAGCGGAAGAAAAACGTCTCGCAGAAATTCGCCAAGCCGAGGAAGCGAAAAGACGCAGCCTCGAAGAAGCACGGCGACGCGTCGAGGAAGAAGCTCGACGCCAAGCCATCTTGGAAGAAAGACGCCGCCGCGAACAAGCCCGCCGAGAAGCCGAAGCCAGACGACGCGCTTTTGAAAAGGCTCTCCACACCGAAACAAATGAAAATATCGCCAACGACGATACCGAAGGCGAAGATTTGGAAGTTCGCCGCGCCGCCGTCAAAGCCCTCGGAAAACACGCCGGTATGGTTGTCGTGATGGAGCCGCAGACAGGAAAAGTTCTCTCAATCGTAAATCAGAATTGGGCGATTCGGAAAAGTTTCAAACCGTGTTCGACCATCAAACTTGTAACGGGCGTTGCAGGTTTAAACGAGCATTTGATAACTGAAGAAGGAAACATTCGCTCGCGGAATTTTCCGATGAATCTTGACGACGCTCTGGCTTTTTCAAACAACAGCTATTTTCAAAAAGTTGGTTCAAATCTCGGAAACCGCAAGATGGTTTCTTACGCGCAAGTTCTCGGTCTCGGTCAGCCGACCGGAATAAACGCCGAAGGCGAAGCGAGCGGAAAACTGCCTTATGACAACAAAAACGCTCGCATCTATTCGCACGGCGATGATTTTGAAGTTTCCCCGTTGCAGCTTGCCGTGATGGTTTCGGCAATTTCAACCGGCGGAAAAGTCGTCGTCCCAAAAATTCCGCGCACAAAATTTGAAAAGACAAACTTTCGGGGAACAATGCGCCGCGAAGTTAAACTTCCGACCGAAAATCTGCAAGGCGTCGTTCCGGGAATGATTGGCGCAGCTTCCTACGGCACAGCGCGGCGCGGCGTCGACGCTTCGCTCGGAATAGCGGGCAAAACCGGCTCGTGTATCGGGCAAGGCAGTTGGGTCGGACTTTTTGCTTCGGTCGCGCCGATTGAAAATCCGCAAGTCGCCGTTGTCGTCATCACGCGCGGCGAAGGCGAACGCGGAAAATATGCTGCTGCCGTCGCCGGAAAAATTTATCAGGCGATGCGCTCTCGATTGATTGAAAGCGGCTCAAAATATCTGGCTAAAATTCCTGCCGAACTTAAACCCGAATCAAAAGTCAACGCTAAAATCTCGGCTCAACTAGACGACAGCGAAGACGAAGATTCGGAAGATAACGATGTTGCCCCAATTGTTAAAAGAGAAATGCCGAAACCAATAAAGGAAACGCCGAAAATAATAATCGTCGGGCAGGCAAACGCGAAAAGCGTTGCGGCTCCCGCGCCGAAAATAATTGCCAAATCAACCGACAAATCGGCGACACTTTTTCCGTCGGTGGTTATAAACGTCAAAAAATCGCGTCCGCGTTATGTTTCCAACAAGTAACGCCAGCGACTTGCTGGCTGTCCTGAGGGCATCTTGCCCTTAGCTCTCACTTCCACTTGAATAAATATCGTGTTGAATGTGGCGGCAAGATGCCGCCACGACAGCCGCCGAGACGGGCAGCGTTACATTAACAACCAACCTGAATTATTTATAAAACTGTTTCTAAATCTTTGTTTTGACGGTGGAAAGATAAAACATTTTTCGCGGGCTTTTCCCTGCCGCGAGTTTTTTGCTTGACACAAACGTAAAACTTACGTGATTATTTATCTTTACAAAAAGGAAAAAATTCGAAAATTTTTGCCGGTTAAAATTAACAGCAAATTTACTTCGTTTGACAGCAAACGTGTTGCAACCATTTTTTTGAACAAAACATCTGATTTTTCGCATAAAGACGGAAGCAAATGTTTCGTTCCCGATTTTGAAAAATTTTAAGTTTGAACTCGCTTGGAGGATATATTTTGATGAAAACCATTTTAAGAATTTTAACGCTCGGAATTTTTATGACGGCGCTGACCGCGGTCAGTGGAATTTCCGTTTTCGCGCAAGACGTTTGCGCCGAAGTCGAAGCAAAACAAGCCTTGTATAAAAAATTTACGGACAATTATGGCGGAACGATTGACCAGAGAAAATCCGCTATCGAATCCGGTAAACAATATGTTTCAAAATATGGGGCTTGTGCCGACGATAAAGATATTGTCAGTTATCTGAACACAAACATTCCGACGATGGAAAAAACAATCGCTGACGAAGAAGGAAAGGCGAAAAAAGGCGCTCTTTACACACGTTTCGATACGTCCATAGAAGCTGTCAAAACAAACGGCATCAAAACCGCCGATGTTTTTTCCAGCGGGAAAGAGATTCTCGCTTCCGAACCTGAATTTCTTGATGTAATTCTTGTTCTGGCGAGCGCCGGTTTCGACCAAGCAGTCGCTAACCCGCCGGTTGATACATACAACAACGATACAATCACTTATTCAAAAATGGCTATTGAAAAGATTGAAGCGAATAAGCCTTCCCGAACGGGTGACTACGGCGTGAAGCAGTTTGCATACAAGGCAAAAGAATATCCTGACGCTAAAAGCAATGCGCTCGGTATGATGAACTACAATATCGGCTACATTATGTATTACCGTCAAAATAAGAAAAAAGAAGCGCTTCCCTTTTTGTATAAATCTACGCAGTATAATTCGTTCAGCAAAAATAACCCGGACGTTTACCGAACAATCGGCGCGTGGTATCTGGAAGAAGCAATTCGCATGGATGGCGAACGCGACGCTAAAGTTAAAGCAGCGGGAAATAAAGATACCGAAGAAACATTGGCATTGTTAGGCGTGCAAAAAGGTTATGCCGACCGCGCAATTGATGCCTATGCCAGAGCTTATAAACTTGCAAAAGCGAATACGAAAGCGGAAAACAAAGCCTATACGGACTCTTTATATACCAAGTTGAAAGAATTATATGCCTTCCGTTATAACGGCAAAACTGATGGTATTGACGCTTTTGTCGCAACTGTTTCGAGCAAGCCGATGCCTGATCCGACAAGCGAAGTTACTCCGGTAAAAGAAGAAGTTCCGGCGACGACCACAAACACAACTTCGTCAATGACAGGCGACACGACAACAGCGGTTCAGCCGACCAGACCTGTTGCCACGGCGACCACAACGAAAACAACGACGACCGAAACAAACGGCAATAAAGCTACAACGACAACTAAAACTAAAACTGTCGTGAAAAAGCCAGCTCCGAAAAAGAAAGGAACTCGCTAAAAACTTGATTCTTAAATTGGTTTACCGAAAAGTCGGACGTAAAATCTTTTGCGTCCGACTTTCTTTTTTGACGTAAAATCCTTAAAATTACAGTCTATGTCAAAAAATCTTGCAAGTTTTGAAATCCGAATCGGTTACAAATTTCAAAACATTGCTTTGCTTGAACGCGCCGTAACGCACCGTTCGTGGGCGAATGAGCAGATACCGTCCGGTGACGAGGAAGAGATTCGACGTCTGCAAAACGAATCGTTAGAGTTTGTCGGAGATTCCGTGTTGGGATTGGCGATTGCCGAGCAGCTTTATACTCGACATCCGAATGCGAGCGAAGGCGATTTGACGTTGATGAAACATTACTTGGTCAGTATGGGGACACTTGCAAAACTCGCGCAGGCGCTCGGGTTAAGCGAATTTATGCGCGTCGGGCGCGGCGAGGAAAAAACTGGCGGTAGAAGCAAACAGGCGCTTTTAGCAAACACGCTCGAAGCCATCATCGCCGCAATTTTTTTTGACAGCGGTTACGTTTCCGCCCGCGCTTTCGTAAACCGTATTTTTGCGGAAGAATTTCGGCACGCGATACCGAAAACCTCGATTGATTATAAAACTTTGCTTCAGGAAACTTTACAGGCGAATCGGCAAACCGCTCCGGTTTATAAGGTTGTTAATGTCGAAGGTCCACCGCACGAAAGAATCTTTGTCGTCGAAGCTGTCTGGGGAAGCGGAAAGGTTTCGGGAAAAGGAAGCTCGAAAAAATCAGCTGAAATGGTGGCGGCAAGTTTGGCGCTAAAGAAAATAAACAAAGGCAAGGCGAAAAGCGTAGAAAAGATTTGAATTTTATTCTTTTCGGAATTTTAATCAACAAATTTATGAGCAGAGACGAAAAAGAAACGAAGGAAAAAGTGGCAGCAAAGCCGCTCGGACCGCCGAAATCAACGGCGCGCGAGTATTTCGAATCATTTGTCGTAACTTTAATTATGGCGATTTTCGGAATGACTTTCATTTTGCAAGCCGTAACTGTTCCGACCGGCTCGATGCAAAACACGATTTTAATCGGCGATTATTTGCTGGTTAATAAATTCGTCTTTGCGCCGAGCGGCAATCCACTGCCGTTTCTGCCCCAGCGCGAAATCAAGCGCGGCGACATTATTGTCTTTAAATATCCCGGCAACAAAATTCATCCCATCAATGACAGTTCGCGCGGCATTATTCCGTATCAAATAAATTACGTCAAACGTGTAATCGGCTTGCCGGGCGAAACCGTCGAATTTCGTAACAATCAGGTTTTTATTAACGGACAATTACTCCCTGAACATAGAATCATCGGAGATGCTAATGATGACAATTCCGCGCTTGCAACACGCGAATTCGAGCCGCGTCAAGAGGGCGAAAATTATGATGTCTATTATTCGGAAAGCACAATGAAAATCGCACAGTCCGGGCGGAAGATGTCCCGTTCCAGCTACGAATTCGGCGTCGAAGGAAAACCGATGACAATTCCCGAAAATCAATTTTTCGCTATGGGCGACAGCCGCGACAACAGCGAAGACAGCCGCTTTTGGGGATTTGTCCCGCGCGAATTGATAGTCGGACGCGCAATGTTTGTTTACTGGTCTTGCGACCGAGCCGCGTCGGGCGGAAGTATGCTCGGCTGTATTACAAATCCGCGTCTTGACCGTATCGGAAAGTTGGTAAAATGATTATTTCACCGCCGAGACGCAGAGATGCCGAGATTTAAAGGGAAGGTAAAATAAAGGCAAAGAACTTTGAATTCTTCTCGGCGTCTCGGCGTCTCGGCGGTTTAAATTTTCCATAATGAATTTAAAATTTAACGATGAAGTTGCTGACGCGATAAAAAATAACAAACCAATCGTCGCGCTCGAATCAACTGTTATCGCGCACGGTTTGCCGTATCCGCAAAATTTAGAAACCGCCGAAAGATTAGAAACTATTGTTCGTGAAAATGGCGCTATTCCTGCGACAATCGCTGTTTTCGACGGCGAATTCCGTATTGGCTTAAATCAAAAACAAATCGAACAACTTGCTACTGGCAAAAATGTCCGCAAAATATCACGCCGCGATTTATCCGTTGCCGTGGCGAAAAAATTAAACTGCGCGACGACGGTTGCAACAACAAGTTTTATCGCACACCGCGCCGGAATAAAGGTTTTTGCAACGGGCGGAATTGGCGGCGTTCATCGCGGTTTGTCGGCTGATGTTTCGGCAGACTTGCCGGAACTTGCACAAACTCCGATTGTAGTCGTTTGCTCAGGCGCGAAAATCGTTTTGGATTTGCCCGCGACAAGAGAATGGCTCGAAACAAACGGCATTTGTGTTTTAGGCTTCGCGTGTGATGAGATGCCCGCATTTTATTCACGCAAAAGCGGTCTTTTGGTTGATGAACGAGTCGAAACGATTTCTGAAGTTGCGAAAATTGCGCGAGCGCGTGATGAGTTGAATTTACAAAACGCGATTCTTCTAACTGTTCCCGTTTCCGAAAAGTTTGAAATCGAACGCGAAGAATTAGAGAAAATTCTAAATGAATCTTTGAAACTCGCCGACGAAAATAAAATTAGCGGAAAGGAAATTACGCCGTTTTTACTTTCTGAAATGTCAAAAAGAAGCGCGAGCAAAACGCTTGCGGCAAACGTCGCGCTGCTTGAAAACAACGCTCGCATCGCTGCGCAAGTCGCCGTCACAATAACGAAGAAAAGTTTAAACTCGAAACTTTAACTTCTCTGTTTTCAAAATGCTTTCCCAAGTATATTTTACAACCGAACATTTCTTCAGGCGCAAACAATCAAATCTAAATTCAGAATTAAAAGTGTAAAATTTAGAATTGAAATTTGTTTTGATTGTGTGAAATTAGCGCTTGCCTCTGACGTTGCGTCATAGTTTAAGGTTTAATTTGAGTCGAGAAAAACGATGGATTTTGAAACGGAAAATTTGTGGCAGATACGCGAGTTTGCGCGGCGGGCGAGTGTTACCGTGCGAACGCTGCATTATTATGACCGCATAGGTTTGCTCAAGCCGCGCCGCGTTGACCGAAACGGCTTTCGTCTTTACGGCGAGCGGGAGTTTGCGCGTCTTCAGCAAATCACGACGCTGAAATTTATCGGCTTTTCGCTCAAACAAATCAAGGAGATTCTCGGCGGTCGGCAGTTTGATTTAGCCGAAACTTTAGAGTTGCAACGTCGAATCATCGAAGCGCAACGCTACCGGCTTAATCTTGCTTTGGAAGCAATTTCGCGCGCCGAAAAAGTTTTTCGCAAAAGTGGCGCGACTGATTGGGAATCTTTCCAAAAAATAATTGAGGTGATGAACATGCAAGAAAATACGGAATGGACAAAGCAATACTATTCGGAAGCGGCGCAGGCGAAAATCGAAGAGCGCAAAAATCTCTGGTCGCCTGAACTGCAAGAGCGCGTTACGCGCGATTGGAATGAGCTAACCGCCGATATCGAAGCGGCAATCGCCGACGGCGCAAAGCCTTCGGACGAGCGAGCGCAGAAACTCGCGGCGCGTTGGCGCGGTTTAGTCGAGGAATTTACCGGCGGCGACAAGGAAATTCAAGCAGGTTTGAATAAGATGTATGCTGACGAAAAGAACTGGCAGACCGATTGGAAAAAGCCTTTCAGCAATGAAGTGCAAAACTTTATCGTCGAGGCGATGAAATTCGTAACAAAATCATAAAACAAAAATTGGGAAAGGTTTCGAATTTCTTTCCCAATTTTATTTCTGACTACCAAATTATTATTTTTATGTAAGACGATAAATATAAGCGTCCTCAATTAGAATGCCGTTTATCACGTTTTGTGAAAATCTAATCCCCGAAATTGAATTACCTGTTCTTACGGCAATTCTTAACGAAGAAATAAGAGAATCTGAAGGTTCAAGTAAACTTATGTCTTTCAATGTAATTAGAGGTTTATTGGTAGAAATGCTTGAAATTATCCTTTGAACTCGTTCATAGGCTATTTTTATTCCCTTACTGCTTACTTCCGGACTAGCTATTATAAATCTCCAAGTATTTACATCCGACATATAAAACCATAATGACGCCGATACATTAAAATTGTTCTTATCAAGCAAAACAGTTAATCTCTTCCCGGCAGAAATCATTTCACTTGATAATGATTCTTTCACCAATATTTCTGTAACCATGACAAAATACCGTCCTTTCTGTTAAGCACCGCCGAATGGAAAGCCTTTGCCGTTTGTTCAGTTATTTTTACTGAATACCGTTTATCCTCTTTCCAATCTTTTACAATACCCCAATTTACTTCAAATTTAGGATTGTTGCTACTTTTTTTGTTATACTCCTGTTCTAAACCTGCATATTTTAAGAGAACTGTTATTTCATGAGTATAAATTTTAGATGCGAAATTTTTGTCAGGAAAATCATAGCGTTTTGTTTGCTTAGCAATACAAGCTTTAAAGGCACACTCAACAGCATAACCTAACAAATAGTAAGCTCCTTCATAACATTCTTTCTTAAGTAAAACTTTAGCTTCTTGAACTCTTAGATTTGTAAGTTTTTTAAAGTCATCACGATTCATTTATTTTTAATATTTCACTAATTCCGCCACTGCCCTCTCAACGTCATCAATCTGCGGCAAGATAAAATCTTCAACCTGGGGCGCGTAAGCCACAAATGTATCGGTTGCGCCGACGCGACGAACGGGTGCGTCCAAAAATTCAAATAATTCGTCAGAAATACGCGCCGCGATTTCCGCGCCGTATCCCCAAGAAACCGAATCTTCGTGCGCCACAACCACACGCGAAGTTTTCCTGACTGACTCGGCGACACGCTCCCAATCGTATGGAACGAGCGTTCGCAGATCTATAAGCTCGACCGACACGCCATTTCTCTCCAATCTTTTCGCGGCTTCAAGCGAACGTTGCACGAGCGCGCCGTAAGTTACGATTGTTACGTCCGTGCCTTCTTTAACAATTTTCGCTTTGCCGAACGGAATCATAAATTCGCTCGAGGGATATTGCGATTTGTTATAAACCTGCCGATATAAATGTTTGTGTTCGAGAAACAAGACGGGATCGTCGCAGCGAATCGAAGTTCGCAAAAGTCCGTTTGCGTCCAGAGCATTTGACGGGTAAACAATCATCAAACCGGGCGTGTGCGAGAAAAGCGTCGTTCCCGATTGCGAGTGATAAACCGCGCCGCCTTTCAAATATCCGCCGACCGGAACGCGCATCACCATCGGGCATTTCGTGTCTCCGTCCGAACGCCAGCGAGTTACGGCAACTTCATTTCTGATTTGATGAAACGCGGGGAAAATGTAATCGAAAAATTGAATCTCGACGACTGGTTTAAGCCCGCGAATTGCCATTCCAACTGCGCGTCCGATTATATTCGCTTCGGCAAGCGGCGAATTGAAAACACGCGCCGAGCCGAATTTTCGTTGAAGATTTGCCGTAACTTTGAAAACACCGCCTTTGCCTTTGACTTGTTCGAGATACTCTTCGCGCGAAACGTCCGCCACGTCCTCACCAAAAATGACGATACGCGTGTCGCGCTCCATTTCTTCGTGCATACAACGGTTTATCAAATCAACCATCGTTCCTGCATTTCCCGATAATTCCGCGCCTTCTTCGGTGTCAAAATCTTTCGATGTCGGATCAACGTCTGGCGAGAAAACATTTCTCAATGCGCTCTCCGGCGCGGGCTGCGGCGTGGCAATCGCAATGTCAGCGGCTTCGTTTATTTCCGCGTCAACCGTTTTTCGCAAACTTTCCAAATCTTCCGACGACGCAATTCTTTCGTTCATCAGAAATTCGGCAAATGTTTTTATCGGGTCAATCTCTGCGTCGCGCTGCCGCTCTTCTTCAGGACGATACAATTTTTCATCGTCCGACAAACTATGCGAATAGGGGCGAATAACTTTCGCGTGAACAAACGCCGCGCCTTTTCTTTGGCGGCAAAATTCAACCGCGCGTTTGAATGTTTCGTAACTTTCCAGCGCGTTCGTGCCGTCGCATTTTTGAATGTAAAGATTTGGAAAACCGGCGATCAGTTTTGAAATATCGCCGCCCGCCGTGTTTACTTCGACCGGAACGCTAATGGCGTAACCGTTGTCTTCGACGACGAAAATCACCGGCAATTTCAAATTGCAAGCCGTGTTCAACGCTTCCCACCATTCACCTTCGCTCGTCGTGCCGTCGCCGACCGACATATAAACGACTTCATCGCCTTTGAAACCGACAATTTTGTCCTGCAATTCTTTGACCAGCGAAGCGCGATAACTCGCTTCCGCGGCGCCGACAGCGTGAAGCGCTTGCGTTCCAGTGCAGGAAGACTGCGACGGCACGTTTAATTTCACGTGACCCCAATGCGAAGGCATCTGCCGCCCGTGCGAGTTCGGGTCAACTTCCGCGCCGACCGCCGAATAAAGCATTTCCTGCGGCGTCATTCCGAGTTGCAGCAAAAGAGCGCGGTCGCGGTAATACGGAAAAAACCAATCGTAAGCCGGTTTCATCGCTAAACCTGCGCCGACGAGCATTGCTTCGTGTCCCGCGCCGGAGATTTGAAAAAAGATTTTATTCTGACCTTTAAGCTGAATTTCCTTGTCGTCAACGCGCCGCGAAGTATACATCGTGCGGTAAATTCCAATTAAAGTTTGCGCGTCCAAACCGGCGTAATTTTTCGCTTTTGCAGTTGCGGCCGCTTTACCGTTTTTACCCGCCGCTCGTTTCGGTTCTTTTGGCTCGATTGACTTGGCGGTTTTTTGTCTGGTGTCGTGGTCGAGCCTTCCGTCGCCGATTGAGCCTTCGGGTTTTATGAGAACTTTCGCGTCGTTGTTTTTCGCTGCGCTTTTGGCTTTGTTTGATTGCGCCTTTTTATTATTGCCGTTTGTTTTCGCCGCTTTTCCGGCTTTTTTTGTTGCTGTTGCCATTTTATATAATCTTCCAATTTATAAACGAATTTTTGATAAAAGTTCTTGACGATTGATGCCGATATGATCAGCTGCATCGTCCAAAATCGCGGCTAACGTGCCGATTCTAATAGGACTGTGATTTGGAATTGTAACGTGATGAGCGCCGTTTTCGCTAGTCGAGAGGCGAATATGACTTCCTGTTTGCCGAGTTGCTTCGTAACCTAAAACGCGCAAAACCTTTACTGAAGCCGCGCCGGAAACGTTTCTTGGCAATTTCATACGGCGAAAACTTCTTCTCTAATGAGGCGCAGACGGATAACTTTCGACTTATTTTCTTCTTCAAAATGACAATCTGCCGCATCGCGCACTTGCTCGCGCAAACTTTCAATGTCAGCGGCTTCGGTAAAAATTGACTCGCCGAGTGCGCGCTGTAAACCCACCTTCCAGAGCATTTTCAACTAAAAAATGATTTCATTCATAAATTTAGAGTTTATTATTTTAATCGGCGTAATCCAAATCCAGAGTCATTTGATAATCGTTAGCCATTGTCGGATGTCCGTGCGCGTTTGATACTTTGATACCTTTTGCATAAATCTCTTTCGCTTTCTCTCTATCGCCGATTTTTTCATAAGCCCGCGCCAACATTCCGTAAGCAGCGCCTTCGTCGTCCGACTTCGACAAATAATCTTCGAGCGTTTCGATTGTGTTTTGCCAGTCTTCCGCTTTTTGATACTCGTTCGCCAAACCGAACAAAACCATCGCGTTGCCAGAGTCCGTTTCGAGCATTTGTTTGAAAACTTCGATTCTGTTTTGCATAAATTATTTTATTTCTCTCTGCATTAAAACATCGGTCTGCGCGTCCGAACCAAGCAAAAAAATGTGTTCTCCGACTTCGCAGAATCCGTATTTCCGGTAAAAAGCCTGCGCTCGCGGATTAAATTCCCAAACGCCGAGCCACATTGCATCGCGGTCTAAATTTTTCGCTTCCCGAAAACATCTCTCCATCAATTTCGCGCCGACACCCTTGCCTAAAAATTCATGCTTTGAATAAAGCCGCGCTAATTCAATCGGCTTTTCCGCTTCGATTCCGGGTTCGCGCGCGTCAATTAATAATTTCGCGTAACCGACCGCATCACCTGCGATTTCGGCGACTAAAAAAACCGCTTTCGCATCGGCTAATTCCTGCTTGATTTGTTTTGCGCTGAAAGCCGTCCGCATATATTCCGCCATATCTTCCGGCGCGTTTTTCGGATTTGCGTGAAATGCGTCCCAAAAAGTTTTCCGCGAAAGTTCCGAAAGCATTTCTGCATCTTCTAAACTGGCGCGGCGAATTTTTATTTCTTCCATTAAACAAAATCAAATACTAGTTTGAAAACTTTGATTTTATTTTACCCGCGCCAAAATTACAATTTTATGTTTTTACATTTAATCGAACAAACTTTGCTGAGCCGGAATTTGCTTCTTTTCTTCAATTGTTTTGCGCCCAAAACCCAAACAACGGTAATGTAGCTCAAACAATTTTTCGGTCAAATGCCATTGCTCGGTATTACCTTTCATTCGATTTCCAAATTCGCTGCTGTTCAATTTTCCGCCACGCTCGCGCCGAATGTGATTCAGGATTTTAGCTGATTTAGTCGGCGCTTTTTCTTCGAGTCGTGAAACAAAATATGTTTGCAGCGATTCGGTCGGCAGCCGCAGCATTGTCATAAACGCTTCGGTCGCCCCGCAATCTCTTGCCTTTTGCAGCAACGCGGGAATATCAGAATCGTTGTAGGTCGGAATTATCGGCGCAATCGCAATGCCCGTATTTACGCCGTTTTTCGATAATTCTTCCATTGCCCGAAAACGCAAATCAGGCTTTGGCGCGTATGGCTCGAAAAGTTTTGATTTTTCAGTTGTGAGAAACGGAATTGAAAAATAAACAATTGCATCGAGCTTTGTCAAAACGTCCAAATCTCGCGTCACCAAAGGCGATTTTGTAACAATGCCGACCGCGTTTCCGAATTCAACGCAAATTTGCAAACATTTTCGCGTAAGTTCGTAATTCGCTTCCAAAGGCAAATATGGGTCGGTTGTGAAAGAAAAACTTATTGATTCGCCGCGCAAAGATTTTTTGCAAAGCTCTTTTCTTAAAAGATGGGGCGCATTAACTTTAACGACAATCTTCGTTTCAAAATCAGTTCCCGCGCCGTAACCGAGATATTCGTGGTAAGGTCGGGCGAAACAATACGTGCAGCCGTGCTGACAGCCGCGATAGCAGTTTACCGAATACTTAAAGCCGACATCCGGCGAATTGTTTTTTGTAACAATTGTTCTAGTCGCGGTTTCCTCAAAAACTTCGAGTTTGACATTCGGCGGCTCGCCCAAAAATTCGGCGTCGTATTTATGATAAGGATTCGGCGGATTTGCAATGTATCGCACAGTTGCAACATTGTATCATAAGCGGGCTGCGAAAGAGAAAATTTCAAGCAGGATGGACAGGATTGCCAGGATATTTTTTTAATTCTGAGATTGTAAAACTTTTAATAATTCTTGCTCGCGTTCCGGCTGCATTCCGACCTTTAAGGGATCGCCACCGCGAATGCTAATCCAATCTAAAGTTTCTTTTATCGTTTCGGAAAGTGGGCGAAACGATAAGCCGTCACGAATCGCCTTATCATTTTTAACTTCAAAAATCCCGTTGTATTTTTCTGGTATCCACAAGGGCATTTCGGTCCACGATTCTACTTTTTGTTCTTCTAAAAATTTTTCGTTCGCCCAAACAAATTCGGCATCGCTGCTGCTTACGTCACGAATTTCACCGAGCATTTTTTCCATCGTTAAACCGTCTTCCGCGCCAGTCGCATTGTATGTTCCAGCGCTTCGATTTTCCGCCATCTCGACAATCCATTCAGCTAAATCGCGCGCGTTAATTACCCGAACACGCCTTTCAGGTTTTCCCGGCGCTAAGACTTTTCCGCCTTCCGAAACGCGCTTGACCCAATAAGTAAAACGCTCGACTGAATCGTATTTGCCGACAATCAAACCGGCGCGAACATTCAAAACTCTGCCCAGCATCAATTCTTCCGCCGCGTGTTCGCACAAAGCCTTTAATCCGCCGTATGCCTCACCGTAACTGACCGCTTTCGCCCGCTCACCGGTATCGAGTCTTTCGGCTTCTTCGACTTGTTCCGGCGTGAGTTTCGACACCGGAAAATTTTCGTCCGCGCCATTAGGGTCAAAATCTCCGTAAACCGAACAACTCGAAACAAATGTATAATGTTCGACCGCATCGCGAAGAGTTTCAGCGGATTTTCGCACGATGCGCGGCACATAGCCACAGGTATCAAAAGCTGCGTCCCAAGTCCTTCCCTGCAAAGCAGAAAGATCGTCGGCGCGATTTCCGCGCAGCTTTTCAACTTCCGGGTATAAATCCGCATTGTGCCAGCCGCGATTAAACATCGTAACTTGATGTCCTTTTGCCAGAGCAGCTTCTATCAAATGACGACCTAAAAAAATTGTTCCGCCGATAATTAAAATTTTCATTTATTTCATTATTAACTTCGCAATTGTTTGAAGCTGCATATTCGACGTGCCTTCGTAGATCGCGCCGATTTTTGAGTCGCGCCAGAATTTTTCGACCGGATAATCTTTGACATAACCGTAACCGCCAAAAAGCTCGATAGCTTTTGACGAGATTTTTTCCGCCACGCGCGATGAATAAACTTTCGCCATCGCCGCTTCTTTCAAAAATGGTTTGCCAGCATCCTTTAAACGCGCTGCATTATAAACCAACAAACGCGCGGCTTCCAAATCAATTGCCATTTCCGCTAATTGAAATTGCACGGCTTGAAAATCCGAGATTTTTTTGCCGAATTGTTCGCGCTCGTTTGTATAACTCAAAGCGGCTTCAAACGCGCCTTGCGCGATGCCAATCATTTGCGCTCCGATACCGATTCTGCCTTCGTTCAAAGTTTCAATCGAAACCTTGTAGCCTTTACCAACTTCACCCAAAACATTTTCCTTCGGAACTTTGCAATTATCTAAAATGAGTTCAGTTGTCGAAGACGCGCGAATACCGAGTTTATCTTCTTTTTTGCCGACGCTGAAACCTTCAAAATTTTTCTCAATCAAAAACGCTGTAATTCCTTTGTAACCAGCTTGCGGGTCAATGGTTGCGAAAACGATAAAAATCTCTGCTTCGTTGCCGTTAGTAATCCAGAGTTTCTGTCCGTTGATTTCGTAAAAATCGCCTTTATCAACAGCGCGGGTTTTCAAAGCAAAAGCGTCCGAACCGCTCGCGGCTTCCGACAAAGCATACGCGCCGACTTTCGATTCAGCCATTTCCGGCAGATATTTTAATTTTTGCGCGTCGCTTCCCCAGCGAATAATCGCGTTTGTAACGAGCGTATTTTGCACGTCAACAAACACGCTCGTCGAAGCGTCAACGCGGGCTAATTCTTCAATCGCCAGAATCGCGGTAAAAAACGAACCGCCCGCGCCGCCGTATTCCTCCGGTGTTTCGATTGCCATCAAACCGAGTTCAAAACATTGCCGAATCAAATCTTTGTCTAATTTCGATTCGTGTTCCATCGCTTCGACGCGCGGGCGAACTTCGCCTTCGGCAAATTCTCTTATCGAACTGCGAAACAATTCTTCTTCTTCGCTCAAAGCGGTTAAAGCGGGCGCTGAAATTTCTTTTTCTAAAGCTGTCGCACTCATAAAAGTTCCTTTGATTTTGTTTTTAAAAATAAATGAAATAACATCATAATAGGCGCAGACGGCAAAAGGCAATGCAAGTGAAATCTGAAACGACAAACGCAAGCTCAAAAACAGAAACTCTAAAATTTCCTAAAAAGAAACACTCGAATTATCTAAAGATTTTTGCCGCAGCGTTTACCGTTTTGGGAATCGGTTTATTCGCGTATTTTATTTACACGGTCGGTTTGCAGGAAATTCTCGAAGGCATCGGCAAAATCGGTTTCGGCGGTTTTCTGGTGCTGCAATTGATTTATTTTTTTCGTATCGCGGCACGCGCCGCCGCCTGGAAACTTTCCGTCAGCGAGCCTTATAAACTAGATTTGCGCGACACCGTTCCTGCCGTCATTATCGGCGAAGCGTTGAGCAGCTTGATACCGCTCGGAATTTTAATCAGCGGAACTTCAAAAGCCATCGCCGTTAAAAAGCGCGTTCCGCTGGTTGTCGGTCTTTCGTCCGTTGCGACGGAAAATCTTTTTTACTCGCTGGTTACCGGGCTTTTTATCTGTTTCGGCGCGTTCGCCTTTTTGCGAAATTTTGAATTGGCGGAAGGCTGGATTTGGACTATTGATACGCTCGTTGCGATTATTTTTTTATTAATAACAATCGGCGTTTTGATGGTCGCGCGCCAATGGCACTGGGCAAGCTCGCTGTGCGAATGGTTTTATAACAGAAACGTCGGCAAAAGATTTCTTGAAAGTGGTCGCGCTCAGGTTCGACTGTTTGAAAATTTAATCTACGGCTTTTATCGTCAATACCCGCGACGATTTGCGCCGATAATTTTTCTTCAAATTGCGTATCATCTGCTCGGAATTTTGGAAGTCTGGTTCGTTTTGAGCCGTATCAGTTCAGCTTCCGTCAGCTTTTACTCGGCGTTTCTGCTTGAATCAATCAGCCGCATGATTACGATTGTCTTTAAATTAATTCCCTTTCTCATCGGCGTTGACGAAGCCGGAGCGAAATTCGTCGCCGAAACTCTGGCTCTGGGCGCGGGCATCGGCGTAACGCTGGCGATAGTTCGCAAGGGGCGCATTTTGTTTTGGACGGCAATCGGTCTGATTTTAATCGTTAAACGCGAGCTTTCACTGGCGGAAATCACAAAAATGCAGTATAAAACAATGGAAAATGGATAATAGGAAATGGAAAATTCAAAAGCCGTTTTCTGAATTTTCCATTTATTTTCTTGTCAATCCAGTTTCGCGGCGTCTATACTAACAAAGGCAAATTCGCCCGCGTTTATAAGGAGAAAAATTTTGCAACCTGAAGTTCATCAAGGACTACTAACCGCCGTCGGCTTTCGTTTTGCGATTGTCGCTTCGCGCTGGAACGATTTTTTGACATCAAAATTAGTCGAAGGCGCAACCGATGCACTCGAACGGCTTGGAGCGGACGAAAAATCAGTTGAAATTTACAAAGTTCCCGGCTGTTTTGAATTACCTTTGACGGCTTTAAAGGTTGCTCAAAGCGGCAGATTTGACGCGGTTATCTGTATCGGAACGGTTATTCGTGGCGAAACTCCGCATTTTGAATACGTTGCGGGCGAAGCGGCAAAAGGCGCGGCGCAAGCGGCGATGCAATCGGGCGTTCCCGTTTTGTTCGGTGTAGTAACAACCGACACGCTCGAACAGGCAATCAACCGCGCGGGCGTCAAAGCCGGAAACAAAGGTTTTGAAGTCGCCATGTCAGCAGTCGAACTGGTCAATTTATATAAAACAATGGACGGCGGAGAAGGTCTTGCAAAAGAAAAAGTCTTTCCGCACGTCGTTTGAAAATCGAAAGTATTATGGGAACACGGCGTAAGGCACGCGAGAGCGCGTTGCAAATGTTATTCGCGGCGGACGTTGCCAAAACGCGCGACACGGTTTTGACGCGCAATTTTTGGAATGAACTCGGCGAGGCTAATTTAGACGAACCGACGCGCGAGTTTGCCAATAAATTAGCCGTCGGCGCTTTGCGTGAAGTTGATACGATTGACGAGCGCATTCGCACACGCGCCGAACACTGGCGCATCGAGCGGATGGCGATTGTTGACCGCAATGTGCTTCGGCTAGCGGTTTATGAATTTCTTTTTGAAGAAACGCCGCACACCGTCGTCATCAACGAGGCATTAGAAATTGCCCGCCGTTTTTCGACTTTTGAAGCCACACAATTTATCAACGGCATTTTAGACGCCATCAAACACGATTTGGAAGAAACCCCGATTCAAAAGTCCGATAAAATTGAAGAAGAAAACCTAAACGAAAAAACCCGCGCTTCCTCGCCGTAAATAGATTTCACGCAAACAAAATTTGATAAATCTACTTTCTAGTTATCAGTAGTCAGTTGTCAGTTATCAGTCAACAAAAGCTGGTAACTGATAACTGATAACTGTTCACGGCTTGGTAGTGGGTCAGTTTGAAATTAAATATAGTGGATTTGTTAGATTAAAATAAAAAAAGCCGCAAGTTTTTACGCTCACGGCTTTTTTTTTATCTATTTGTGATTAGTAACTAATTCGATGGTATTAGTGACTGATTATCAGCTACAAAATTTATATTGTTTGTATCTTCCATGATTGAATGAACCTGCGTGTTCTGTTCAAAAGAAAAGCGTTTTCCTCTGGCTGCAAAGATATAAGTTTCTCCTGCTGCAACTTCCTCAAACCGATAATAACCAAAACTGGTTGTCATAGCAGTTCTTGTGTTGCCAATTGAATCAGTCATTGTAACGACTACATTTCTGATGCCTCTGCCTTGCGCTGTCGTAACTCTGCCTGAAACTGAAACTGTCGCTGCTGTCGGTGCTGCCTGCACTTCATAAGCACCAATGTCTACTATTGCTGTTCCGTCTCCGTTTCCGTCAACAATTCGCGGAAAACCTGTTCCTCTCTGGTCAAATGCTCCAGAAGCTAAATCATTACTTCCTGCATCAATTGCTGGGCTGCCGACCAACAAAGCATGCGTTTGAGTTTGTCCACCGTTGTTAGCGAGCGGTGCGAGCAAAGGGTTAATCGGATTGGCAGAAGTTCCGACTTGATTGCCATTTGTGTTGGTAATGCCGGTCGTGCCTAGACCATTGCCGATTAGGTTAAAAGAACTTCCTGCAGTGACTGCGCCGCGAAAGTCAGGCGAGGAGGAAGCATTAGCAGCGGTGTTTCCGGCGACAATCGTGTTTTTTAGATTAGTTGTACTAGAACTAAAATTGTTGATACCGCCAGCGCAATCTGTGCAACCCGTGTCGGTTGATCTGTTGTTGGTGACAGTGACGCTGGTTAGATTTAGTGTGCCGCCGTTGTTTAAAATGCCGCCGCCTAAACTACTCGCCGTATTGCCGCTGACGGTCGAGTTTGTTAAAGTCGTTATGCCGCCGAAGTTGAAAATGCCGCCGCCGTTACCCGCCGTATTGCCGCTCACCGTTGAGTTCGTCACCATCATTATGGCTTCGTTGACAATGCCGCCGCCGCCGATACCCGACCTATTGCCACTCAACGTTGAGTTCGTCAGCGTCATTGTACCGCCGCCGCTGTTGAAAATGCCGCCGCCCAAGTCGTTAATCGCCGTATTGCCACTGACCGTTGAGTTCGTCAAAGTCACTGTGCCGCCGTTGTTGACAATGCCGCCGCCGAAAAAATCCGCCGTATTGCCACTGACCGTTGAGTTCGTCAGCGTCATTGTGCCAATGTTGAAAATGCCGCCGCCGTCAAATGCCCTATTGCCGCTCACCGTTGAGTTTGTCAGCGTCAATGTGCCGCGGTTAGAAATGCCGCCACCGTTGCCCGTCGTCCTACCGTTCGTAATCGTCACTCCGTTAATCGTCAGATTACCGCTCGAATTCACAGAAAACACGCGGCTTGTATAGTTGCCGGAAATCCGCAGATTACTCGCGCCCGTTGTGTTTCTAATCGTCAATGTGCCTGTTGTTGCAGCTGAGTTGACGACTAAATTGCCGCTCGTCAATGTAATCGTGCAAACTCCTGATGTGCAGCCTGCGTTGCCTGCCGGAATCGCAAAGTTAATCGTGTCCTTCGTCGTTGCCGCGTTTGCCGCATTGACCGCTTCTCTTAAACTGCAATCAACTCCCGAATTGCAAGTTGTATTGCGGTCGTCAGTGCGCGTGACGGTTAATGTCAATTGCGCTTGCGCGCTTTGCGCTGCAACCAGACAAATTAAAAACGTGAACGCGGCAATCAAGCCGGACGCGCGAAACGATGATGATTGAAAAAACACGCGAAACGTATTAGTCAAATCAGACATAAACCAATCTCCTCCTAAATTGAATTGTTTGGAAGCACTGAAGACTCAATGCGCCCTCAAGCAGAAAAACCTTAATGGGGTCGCTGTCGAGTGCGTCGAAGGTCAGTCAAAGGAACGTTGAATTACAATGACATTACGCGCAATGGCTTTGCAAAGTCAAGCAAATATTCTCAAAGCCGCAAGCAATCATGCTGACCGCTTCTAACTAATAGGAAAAGGAAGCTGGAACATTTCACCTGACTTTATTTCAATCTGAATCCTATCGGGCTTAAATTGTCTTTCGGTAAAAACATTAAAATAAAAATCAGCGGCAAGCCGTTCTATCTTTTTGGTTACATAATCTTAAATAACTTTCATTTTCAAACTGACCCACTACCCACGGCTTACTTATATTGACTTTTTGCGTTAAAATTAATTTTTAGCTTGGCAATTTTCAAATCGAGGTTATAAAAGTGAGCGAAAAAATTACAAATATATCCGAATATATTACAGAAAATTTCGGCGCTAACGCTTCATACGTTGAAGGCTTATTAAATCGTTACAAATCAGACCCGAATTTGGTTGACGAATCTTGGCGCACGTTTTTCGGCGAACTTTTGAACGGCGGCTCGCCGCTTGAAAACAATCAAGCCGCAGCCGTTCAAGCAAAAGAAACGAGTTCAGCCGCGCCCGCTAAAAACGAAAAAGGCAACGGTGCAACCGCCGCAAAGTCCGAAACCGCGCTTCCGGCGGCGCAAAAACAAAAAGAAACTGCGGTTGGTGAAAATGTCGAAGTCAAACCGCTAATCGGCGCGTCGAAAAAAATTGTCGAAAATATGGAACAAAGCCTCACGGTTCCGACGGCAACTTCGTTGCGCCGCGTTCCGGTCAAGGTTTTAGAGGAAAATCGCCGTATTATTAACGAGCATTTGCAGGCAAAAGGACGCGGCAAGGTTTCTTTTACGCATCTGATTGCGTGGGCGATTACTAAAGCCTTAAAAGATTATCCGCAGCTAAATTTCGGTTACGGAGTTGTCAACAACGCGCCTTCGCGTCTTGAAAATGCAGGCGTCAATCTCGGCATCGCTATTGATATTGAAAAGAAGGACGGCTCGCGCAATTTGCTGGTGCCGAATATCAAAGGCGCAGAAAAAATGAATTTTGCCGATTTTTTTGCTGCTTACAACGAAACCGTGAAAAAAGCGCGTGACGCCAAATTAACCATCGAAGATTTTCAAGGCACGACGATTTCGCTGACCAATCCGGGAACAATCGGCACGGTTTCTTCAAATCCGCGTTTAATGGCGGGGCAAAGCGTAATCATCGCCACCGGCGCAATTGAATATCCGGCAGAGTATCAAGCAATGACTTCTGCCGCTCTCTCGCAACTCGGTATTAGCAAAACGCTTACGCTAACTTCAACTTATGACCACCGCATTATTCAAGGCGCGGAATCTGGCTTGTTTCTGGCGAAAATTCACGAATTTTTAACCGGGCAGCATGATTTTTACGACGAAGTTTTCCGCGATTTGGAAATAAATTATCCGCCGCTTCGTTGGGCGGAAGATTACAATCCGTCGCTTTTCGGCGGCGATCGTCTGCGCGAGCAAACCGAAAAACAGGCGAAAGTCTTGGAATTAATCAATGCTTATCGCATTCGCGGGCATCTTCTTGCGGATATTGACCCGCTCAATATGACCGCGCATAACGCTTCGGAACTGGAACTTGAAAATTTCAGCTTGACGATTTGGGATTTAGACCGCGAATTTATAACAGGCGGACTTCACGGCACGCGCACGGCGACTTTGCGCGAGATTCTCTCAATTTTGCGTCGCGCTTATTGTGGTAAAGTCGGCACCGAATACCGTCATATTCAAAGCAAGGAAGAAAAGAACTGGTTGCGCGAGCAAATTCGCCGGCAGTTTGTGGACACCGAACCTTTGAAAGTTGAAACAAGAAAAGAGCTTTTGCAAAAACTCATCGAAGCCGAGCAGTTTGAACAGTTTCTGCATCGCAAATATCTCGGCGCGAAACGCTTTTCTTTGGAAGGAACGGAAACCGTCATTCCGCTGCTTGACCAGTTGGTGGAAAGCGCTTCAGAGCGCGGCGTCGAAGAAATTTTTATCGGAATGGCGCACCGCGGGCGTTTAAATGTTTTAACAAACATCGTCGGCGACGCCGAAAAAGGCGATATGGCGGAGCGCATTTTCACGATTTTTGAAGGAACTTCGCATCCGTCGTTTCCCGCCGACGAAGGCGACGTGAAATATCATCAGGGCGCATTCGGAAAACGAAAAACCAAAACCGGAAACGACATAAAAATTCAGCTTGCGTCAAACCCTTCGCACTTAGAATTTGTTGACCCGGTGGTTGAGGGAATGGCGCGAGCCAGACAAGACGAACTACTCGAAGGCAAAGACGACTCGCGCGAAGCGGTCAACGATAGAGTTTTGCCGGTTTTATTACACGGCGACGCCGCTTTTGCCGGACAAGGCATTGTAATGGAAACATTGCAATTGGCGAGTTTGCGCGGTTATCGAACGGGCGGCACGATTCACATTGTTATTAACAATCAAATCGGTTTTACAACCACGCCCGAAGCTTCGCGCAGTTCGATTTATTCGACCGACGCCGCGAAAATCACGCAGCTTCCGATTTTTCACATCAACGGCGACGACCCGGAAGCAGCTTTTCGCGTGGTGCAAATCGCGCTCGAATATCGGCAAAAATTTGATAAAGATGTCGCGCTCGACCTTGTCGGTTTTCGCCGTCTCGGACACAACGAAGGCGATGAGCCGAGCTACACACAACCTTTGATGTATGCGCGCGTAAAAGCGCATCCGGGCGTGAGACATCTCTACGCGCAAAATTTAATTCGTGAAAACGTTATCTCCGAAGCAGAACTAAAGCAAATGACCGATAAAGTCGTCGCCAAATACGAAGATATTTTGCAGCGCGCCAAACAAATCGCTTCGGGAAAACCGAAAAAAACCACGCTTGCGCCGCCGATTCCCGACGAAGACGGTTCAAAAGTTTTGGAAACGCCAATCTCCGGCGAAAACTTACAAACAATTTCGGAAAAAATTTCGCTTGTTCCCGAAGGTTTTCACGTCAACCCGAAAATGGTCGGACAACTCGCCCGTCGCGCAAAAATGGGAACGGGCGAGAGCGCGATGGATTGGGGTTTTGCCGAAGCGATTGCGTTCGGCTCGGTGGTTTTGGACGGCACAAACGTGCGTTTAAGCGGTCAAGACAGCGGACGCGGAACATTTTCGCAGCGTCACGCGCTGATGTATGACACAAACAACGGCGCGGTTTGGTGTCCGCTTGCCGAATTAAAATCTGAAAAGAATTTTGCAGCGCGTTTTAATGTTTTCGACAGCTCTTTGAGCGAACAAGGTGTTCTCGGTTTTGAATACGGTTACTCGACGATTGCCGAAGACGCACTTGTAATGTGGGAAGCGCAATTCGGCGATTTTTCCAACGGCGCGCAGGTTATCGTCGACCAATATATTTCTGCTTCGGAAGACAAATGGCAGCAAAAATGCCGTCTTGTATTGCTTCTGCCGCACGGCTACGAAGGTCAGGGACCGGAACATTCGAGCGCGAGACTAGAGAGATATTTGCAGCTTTGCGGCGAAAATAATATGCAGGTTTGTTACCCGACAACGCCGGCGCAGTATTTTCATCTACTTCGCCGACAGGCGCGGCAAGAAACGATTCGCCCTTTAATCGTAATGACGCCGAAAAGTTTGCTGCGTCTTCCGGCGGCGAGTTCAACAATTGAAGATTTAACGTCGGGCGGATTTCAACCCGTAATTGACGACATTTCAATTGCCAACCGAGCCGAAGTCAAACGCATTGTTCTGTGCAGCGGAAAGGTTTTTTATGATTTGGACGCGGCACGGGAAAACGCGCGAGATTTGCGCGTCGCGGTCGTTCGTCTCGAACAATTTTATCCGTTTCCGGCGGAAGGATTAAAAGAAATTTTCGTGTCTTACCCGAAGGCGAAACAAATTTTCTGGACGCAGGAAGAACCGCAAAATATGGGTGGGTGGATGTTTGTTCAACCGAGATTGGAAGAAATTATGTCCGCGAATGTTAAACTGAAATACGTCGGCAGAAGCGCTTCGGCAAGTCCGGCGACAGGTTCTTACGCGATTCACAATCTCGAACAGGAAAAACTCGTCAACGATTCCTTGTTTGAAGAAACCGACGAGATTTCAGCCGCAAGTACGGCGGAAGTTGCCGAAAAATTAGCTCCGGCGGGCGCATAACATTAATTACGAATTACGAATTAAAGAAAGATTCTCCATAATTCGTAATTATTTTTTCTCTTCTTTCTTTTTCTCAATTGCTTTAATAATTCGCGTTGCGTGGTTGCGAGCAATCAGCGGAAGGCGTTCGTCGTTGGTTAGTTCCTGCAAGAAAGGAGACATCTGCGCGGCGTCGGAAATCTCGTTGCGTTTAATTAGAGAATCGAGCGAATCCATCAAAGCAGGCGTTTCGAGCGGATAATTTTCGCGCGCCGTTTTAATATCAAAAATCCAAACATACTGTTGCGCGATTTTGCGGTATTCGTCCGCCAGAGTCTTCGCGTCTTTATTGACTGTGTAATTAAACTTCGCTATTCTCTCGCGCCCGTCTTTCCTAACGGTAAATTTCATATTGCCGAGATGCGAATAATCTTTTTCGTATTGGTAATTTTCCATCGAATCTAAAAAATTCAGCGTTTGATAAGTCGTTTTTATTCGCCCCAAAGTCGCAGGCGAAAGCTGAATCGGGTCGGAAATCGGCTCGCTGAAATCCTTTTTCAGAAAAGTAATTTTTCCTTTTCCGTTTTCGTCGTGTTCGATAAAAACTTGTGAAACAACAAAATTAGGCTGCGAAAATTCGTAAAAATAGACGAGTTCATTTTCGCTAACGGCAACCGAATGGATGTTTAACTTCGAGTCTCTATTGTTGGCTTTTGTATCGCTTTCGGTTAGTGAGTCTTGATTTTCGGTTGCGGGACGTTCATTTTTTTTCAGCGGAAGTTTAGCCGGAGTTTCTTCAACGGAAACCGTTTTTGTCTGCGCCGTTTTCTTCACATTTTTTTTAGTTGATTTTTGTTTTGTTTGGGCTAATGCGGCGAAAGCTAAACTAAAAAATACGAAGCCGAATAAAAATTTTGAAAGTGTTTTCTGTAACATAATTTATTAAAACCGCATTGCTTTTCTATTCAAATCTTACCGAAACAACTTTTGAAACTCCTGCTTCCTGCATCGTGACGCCGTATAAAGCCTTTGCCGCCTCCATCGTCCGCTTGTTGTGCGTGATGACGATAAACTGTGTCTTCTCGCTCATTTCCGCAATTTTATTAACAAACCGTCCGACGTTTGCATCGTCAAGCGGCGCGTCAACTTCGTCCAACAAACAAAACGGCGCGGGACGAAAACGGAAAATTGCCAGAACGAGGGCAATCGCCGTCATCGCTTTTTCGCCGCCGGAAAGAAGCAAAATGTTTTGCAGACGCTTTCCAGGCGGCTGTGCGACGATTTCAATTCCGGCTTCAAGAACGTCTTCGGCTTCGAGCAAAGTCATTTCACCTTTTCCGCCACCAAAAAGTTCTTGAAAAAACTCGGCGAAATTACGATTTATCGCCACGAAAGCGTTTCTGAATCTTTCGCGCGAGCGTTCCTTTATTTCCCGCAAAGCTTCTTCCGTCGCGCCGATGCTGTCAATAATATCTTGTCTTTGCGATGTTAAAAACAAAAGTCGTTCTTCGGTTTCCGCCAATTCTTCGAGCGCGAGCATATTTATCGCGCCAAAGTTTTCGATTTTGTCGCGCAAATCGTCAACCTTTTCGCGTGCCTGCGATAAATCAAAATCCGTTTCCGTTTTTTCGTTTTCAATCAATTCGACGAGCGGTAGATTTAATTCTTGCAAACAATTTTCGTTTAAGTTCTGAAATTTTGTAACCGATTCCGCTTGACTGATTTCGAGCGCGGCACGTTCGTTTCGCGCTTCGGCTGATTTTTTATTAAGTTCGGCAAGTTCCGCGCTCATCGCGTCCGCCCGTTCACGCGCAAGTTTTAGATGCGCTGAGGCTTCGGCAAGTTCGTTTTGCTCACCCTCGCGCTCGCTTTCGGCAGAAGCGGTTCGGCGTTCGATTTCCGAGATTGCTTCGGTCAAATCTTTCTGTCTGGCTTTGATTTCCAAACTTTCCGAATCGAGTTGCGCCAAGCGCGATTCGGTTTCCTTCAATTCATTTTCGACGCGTCTTAAAGCGATTTGCGCCGAGCGTCGCCGCTCAACGGAAGTTGCCGCCAAAGTTCTTTTTTCATTCAAAACCACATTTTCTGCTTCAGCTCGCCTTCGCGCTTCAACCAATTTTTGCGAGATTTTTTCGAGTTTTTCCGTCGAATTGTTTCGCGCTTTTTCCGCTTTCAGCGCATTTAATTCGGCGTCTTTTTGTTTGTTTTGAATTTCCGACAGTTCTCGCTCAATTTGTTTTGTTTCTTCGCCGACAACCTTTTTGTGCCGCGCGGCACGTTCGATTTCCTGAACGATTGATTTTTCCCTGATTTCCAAACCGAGCAATTCGCGCTCGATTTTTACGATTAAAGATTGCAAATCAACAATTTCGTTTTCTTTTTCAGATAAAATTCGACGCGATTTTTCCGTTTCCTTTTCGGCTTTTTCAATTTCCTTGGATAAACTTTCGTTCTGTGTTTTCAATGTTCGCAGTTCACGCTTGAAAGCCAAAAGCGAAGTATTTTTTTCATCTCGTTGAGCCTTTCCGCTCACGAAAAGTTTTCCGCCGACAACCAAATCACCCTCGAAGGTAGCAAAGTTTTCCGTCGTTTCAGTTTTGATTTCGTCAAGATTTTCAACTACTCGCGCCGACATTTCACGCGGAAAAATCTCAATCAGAAAATCAGCAAAATCATCGGAAACACCAATTAAATTTTGGATTTTGGATTTTGGATTTTGGAACTTTGAACTCGGAACTTTTTTAGCGTCTTTCTTATTTTGCTGACTGCTGACTGCTGACTGCCGACCGCTGACTAAAATTCCGATTCGCCCGACATTATTTTCATTCAGATACTTGCTAACTTTCCGCGCTTCCGTCTCGGTTGCAACTAAAACGGTCTGCAAAAAATTTCCGAAAAGATTTTCAACCGCTTTTTCCGCATGTTCTTCAACTTCAAATTTATCCGCTAGCGTTCCCAAAAAATTGACGCCGATTCGTTTTTGTTCGGCAAAAAGTTTCTGCACCGCCGGCGCGTAAACGGCACGTTTTTCGTCCAATTCGCGCAGCGTTTCAAGCCGGTGTTTGGTTCGGGAAAATTCTTCGCGCAAGCTGCCGAGAGTTTTTTCATTTACTTGCAAATCGGTTCGCGCTTCGTTTGATTCGGTTAAAAGTTCCTGCTTTTCAATTTGCAGTTTTGACAATTTTTTGCGCTCACCGTTTAAATCCTTTTCGAGTTTTTTTGCTTCTTTTTCGTGTTCGACAAATGTTTCCTCGGCGCGTTCGGCTTCTCTTTTCAAACCCTCGAGTCGTTCTTTTAATCTCTCGATTGCGTTTTCGAGCTGCCGTCCGATTTCGGCGAAACGCTCGAGCGCCGCCGTGTGCTTCATTAACTCGGCGCGTTCGTCTTCGAGTTCAATTTCGATTTCGCGCAGATCACTGATTTTTGCTTGATATTCGTCTTCGGCTTTGCGCAAAGCGTTTTCAGCTTTTTCGGCTTCGGCAAGTTCTTTTCGCTCGTCTTTTTTTAGCCTTTCGATTTCGGTTTTGAGTAGTTTGAGCCGCTGCCCCGCAGTTTCGGTTTCGTTTTTCAAAACGGCGGAACGAGCATTTAAATTGACGATTTGCTCTTCTTTATAATGTTTTTCGCGCTCGCTGCGGTCACGCTGCAAAGCGTTTTCCGAATGTTTGGCGCGAATTTCCGATAAAATTTCTTCGGCTTCGCGTGCTTTTGTGGTAGCCGCGCGAAACTCGTCGTCTTTTTCGGTAACGTCCCAAAAAACTTTGCGCTCGACCTTTTGCGCAGCGTCAAGTTTTTCTTCGAGTTCTTTAATAAATTCCGTCAGCCGTGTGCCTTCGGCTGCAAAAACCTGTCGCAGAGTCGCGCGAAACTCCTCGCGCAAAATTTTATAACGCCGTGTTTTCGCCGCTTGACGACGAAGAGCGTTTGCCTGTTTTTCAATCTCGGAAACAATGTCGGAAATTCGGCTCAAGTTTATTTTCGCAGATTCAAGCCGCGCTTCGGCGGCGCGTTGGCGCGTGCGAAATTTGGAAATTCCGGCGGCTTCTTCGATTAAATTTCTGCGGTCGGAAGGTTTTGAAGATAAAATTTGCCCGATTTTTCCCTGTTCAATCAGCGCGTAATGCGCTCCGCTCAAACCCGTTCCGGCAAACAAATCTTGAATATCGCGCAGCCGACAGGTTTTGCCATTCAACTGGTATTCGCTCTCACCTGAAAGATACAAACGCCGCGTCACGGAAACGGCTTCGCCCGGCGCAAATTCGAGCGCAAATCCGCGCGGGCGCCAGTGCCTTTTTGTTTTAATTTTTTTCTCGATTGTTTGAATCGAACCGACCTGCGCGGCTTGCACATTTTCAGTTTCAAATTCTTCTGGATGAAACCCGTTAGATTCATCAACTACTGCTACTGACTGCTGATTGCTGACTGCTGACACCTCTGTTTCTATTTCATCAAAATCAATCGCTTTCTCGTCCAGGTTGCTTAAAGTTTCATCAATATCTCCGAGGTTGTCTTCGTCCGCATCAAAACTCGATTCTTCGTCGCGGACGAGATGCAAAACGACTTCTGCCATTCCCGAAGATTTTCGCTTGCTTGTGCCTTGAAAAACAACGTCTTTCATTTCCTCGCCGCGCAGGGACTTGGCGCGTTGCTCGCCCAAAACCCACGATATTGCATCGCTGACGTTGCTTTTCCCGCAACCGTTCGGTCCGACGACGGCAGTTATACCGCTGCCGGTAAAAACTATTTCGGTGTAATCGGCAAATGATTTAAAGCCTGTGATTTCGAGACGTTGAAGTTTGAACATTTTATAGTGCCATCGGGGAGATTTAGCACTATATTTTGTTGTTTTGGACAAGTTAAGTCAAATTTAAACGTCGGCTGCGGAGAACAAAACAGATGTTTTCAGTGAAATCAAAATTTTAATTGACAAAATGAAGATTACCAATTACGAGCAACAAAAAAGCGAGGCTGCAACAAAAAAGCAGCCTCGCTAAATGTTTGTTCATTTAATTTTGTTTAGAAATCAAACCTCATTCCAATTCTGATTTGACGCGGACGAAACGTTCGGGTCGGAACCAGAAAGATATCGCGTGCGTTCGCTTGAGTTTGAATTTGTGTCGGTGTCGGGCTTGTTTGTAAAGCCGCGGCGTTTAGATTTTCAAAATTAATAAAGTTTGAGCCGAAGCTGAAAACAGACATATTCAGTATGTTTCCAAATTCGATTGACGGACGCAGCCGAAATCTTTCGGTAAATTTGAATTGACGACTGACGTTAAGGTCAAAAATGTAATATCGCGGACCTCTTCCCGCATTGCGTGGTAAGTTGCCGGGACTGCCAATCGGAGCTTGCGTAAATTGATTGGCTAAATCCTCTGGGTAAGATGTGCTGAATTGGCGCCAAACAATAGCATTCAAATCTCCGCTAAAGTTCGGGCGGTCGTTGCTTACATCATCGAGATTGCGGTCGTTGCCGCCGATTGAAAGGTTGAAAGGCGCGCTCGAACCGAAACGGAAAATCGGCGACAAGCGCAAACCGCCGAGCCAGTTTGGTGTATCGAAAGTTCCCGAAAATGCGATGCGGTGGCGACGGTCGAGAAGACTGCGCGAGTATTCACGGTCGAAATCTCCCGGAACGATTGCCGACGAAGTGTTGACGATTCCGTCGTCTTTCAAGCTCGACAAGGTGTACACAAAACGCATCGAGCTGGCAAAACCGTAACCTAGTTTGCGATAGCGGTTTCTAAGTTCAAACGTCGCGCCCATATAGCGGCTGTTGCCAATTGAAGCGACTCGTTCCTGTTGGCTTAAAATTCCCTGTGCCGCACCCGGTCGCAATGTGTTTATAACCGCAAACGCTCGACAAATTGGAGTATTAACCACGCTTGTCGTTGAACAGAAAGTGCTGTTATTAAGAGTATTTAAGTTTACGACACAGGTTGTGCTTCCGCTTGCGCAATTTCCGCCGCCGACTGCTGTAAGACCTGTTGTGTCGGTCGTTGAACCGAGAACAAAACGGGAAATACCGGTCGTTACTCCCAACAAGTAATCGGTAAAATTTACCTCTCCGTTGTTGTCACGGTCGGGCGTACCGGCAGGCAGAATCGGCGCGTTCATATTGTATTCGCGCCAAAGATTCGCGGTTTTGTTATACGTTAGATTTGTTTCAAAGACAATGCCCTTGAAAACTTCGCGTTCAAATCCAAGGTTAAATTGGTAACTTTCGGGAATTTTCAAATTCGGATCGAGACTGCGAAAAGATTGTCCTTCACGAGACAGTTGCTGCACGGTATAGCTTTGCGTGGCGTTAATCGGAACAACCGTATCAAGCGTTAAGCGATCCGGAAACTGCGAAGTGAGAAACTCTCTCAAAATCGTACCGCTTACCGCGCCTGCTCCCGTTGGCAAGTTCAAACTCGACGAATTAAAACGAATTTCCTGTACGCCGGCGGTGAAATCATCAACCGTACGAAGTAGAACGCGGTTGTAAAAAATACCGGCGCCGAAGCGAATGACTGTTTTAGCTTCTTTCGGAAACGGATTCCACGCTACCGAAAAACGCGGACCAAAATTGTTGTTGTCGCCGACGACGGTTTCTCTTTCGTATCGCAAGCCGTAACCAACGGTTAAATTTGGTCGGACGCGCCAATCGTCTTGAGCAAAAAAGCCGTAATAATTATTTTGAACGATTGAATCAGTATTGAAATTTTGAGCAAAGCTCGAAACCGAGTTCGTGTTAAAGAAAAAGAAATTAGTGAAACTGTATGTTCCCGTTACGTCAAAGCGGTCAATATACTGGGAATTAACACGCTGGTAATCAGCGCCAAATCTAAGATTATGATTTCCGGCAATATACGTCAGTGTATCTTGAAACTGCCAACGGTCTTCCTTGCGATCACTCGAACCGGACGTCGACGCGCTGTAAATCTGCGTAGCATTTGACGTTTCGCCCGGCGCTCTGAAACCGCTAATTAAAATCACGGGACTTTCCGCGCCGGAACTCGGCGTCGCGTTAGGACGCAGACGCGAGTATTGCAGACGAAATTGGTTAACAAATTTTGCACTACCAACAAAGTTATGTGTCGCGTTAAAAGCATCGGTGTTACGAACTCTTCCGATGAGCGCGTCAGCCAAACGGTTTGTCCCGCTGAATTGTCGCAAATCGTTCGAGCGTCCGAGTTGATAACTGAAAGTAAAATTATGCTGGTCGTTTAAATTCCAGTCACTGCGAGCGGAAAAAGTATGTCTTCTTGATGGCGTATCGGTTGTTGCGATATACGGAGCGACAAGTATGCTGTTGGCACCGGTATTTGAAATAACTGCTCGCTCAGGATTTGTCGGCGCAGGCAGAGTGAAATTCGAGTTGTTAACCAGCGGAACATAAACATCGATAATCGTGTCTTCCTGAATATTGTCGTATTCATAAGACGTAAAAAAGAATAATTCATTTTTGACAATCGGACCGCTGAGAGTAAAGCCGGGATTGTAATTGGTGAACGGCGGTCGCGGAATGCCGCGACGATTGTTATTCCAAGTGTTGGCGTTCAAGTTGTCGTCGCGAAAATACATATACGCGCGTCCGCGAAAACGGTTTGAGCCACCGCTCGTGCGGATGTTGACGCGCCCGCCCGAAGCGCGTCCGTATTCAGAGGAAAATTGATTGGTGATAACCTGTACTTCGGCAATCGAGTCAAGCGAGGGCTGAAAACGGAAACCGGCGGTGCGGTCGTCGTTGTTGTCAAGTCCGTCAACCGTAATGTTATTTGAATAAGCCGCGCCGCCCGAAAGAGCGAAAGTTCCCGCTTCTTCGGGAGTCGTTCCCGGAGCGGAAAGCCCGCGCTGACCACGATCGCCGGACAAATCACGAGTTGAAAGTGGTTCTTCCGTTACGCCGCCGAGCGTAAAAACCAAATCGAGCGGATTGCGCGTGATGTTTGGAAGTTCTTCAATCTCGCGCTGGGTTACCGTTCCACCGACGACGGTGCGCGCCGTGTCCACAACGGGAGCGTCATCTCCGGTAATCGTAACAGTTTGTTCGGCGCGAACATCACCCGGCACAAGTCCAAAATTTACCTGCACGTTTTGTCCGGCGATTGTTATTAAGCCTTGACTTTCTTTCACGCCAAAACCACTTGATGTTGCGCGAACATTATATGTTCCCGGCTGTAGTTCGACGATTCGGTAAGTTCCTTCTTCATTAGTAACAACTGTGCGTTCTACGCCCGTTTCCACAAGTGTCGCTGTAACGCTTGCTCCAGCAACAGCTAAACCGTTAGGGTCGGTTATCGTACCGCTAATCGTTACTTCATCCAGGTCTTGCGCAAAATTTGAACTTGTAAAGGTAAGAAATAACAGACAAACGGCGAAGATTGCAGGCGCGAGCCTTCCAAATAAACTTTTCATTGAACTTCTCCTGAAAATTTTTGAATGGGATTAATTATAGAAAAATGTATTTTGTCTTAAAAGAGGTTTGTTGTAAAGACGAAATCTGTAATTTGACTTTAAGAAATTCTAAATTTATTTATCGTCGCCGGTTTGCTGGATAAAATTAACTACTCTCAAACGCGAAATTGGAATCAAAGCCTCGGAATTGGTTATTATTTCGCTGTGAATTCCAAATTCGTCGGCGTGTTTACGAAGATATTCGAAAAATTGTTCAAACTCGTGTTGCATCGCGTCCATTTTTTCGCGCATATTGAGAATGATTTCGACGCCCGCCAGATTAACGCCCAAGTCGCGCGTCAGAGACAAAATTATTTCCAAACGCTCTAAATCGGTGTCTTCATAAAGGCGCGTGTTCCCCACCGAGCGCGAAGGTTTCAGCAGCCCTTCGCGCTCGTAAAGCCGCAAGGTTTGCGGGTGAATATCAAAAAGCTCCGCAACTGCGCTGATGGTATATGTTTTTGTCTTCTTTTTCATAGTTCGCCGAGTTAACTGAGTTGACTGAGTTGACTGAGTTGACCGAGTTTAAATCATTAACTCGGTCAACTCGCTAAACTCGGTCAACTCGGTCAACTATTCCAACCCCATTGCGTGACGCGGATTCTCCGCATTCGCTTTTTCAAATTGCCGTAAGATTTCCTTCGTTTCTTCGCTGATAACGCGCGGCAAAGCGATTTTTACTTCGATAAATTGGTCGCCGCGCAGATTTGGATTTCTCAAAGAAGGAAATCCTCGCTCGCGCAGGCGAAATTTCTGACCCGATTCGGTTCCCGCCGGAACCTTCAGATGCGCTTTACCTTCAACGGTCGGAACTTCTAATTTTGTACCTAGTGCTGCTTCCGGCACAGTTATCGGAACGGTGACATAGACATTATCGCCCTTGCGTGTGAGGTATTTATGCTTTCCGACGTTCGTAATAATAAATAAATCGCCCGGTTCAGCGCCGAGTCGCCCGCCGTGTCCTTTTTTCGGAATTCGCACGCGCGAGCCGGTATCAACCCCTGCCGGAATACGGATTTTAACCTGTTCGTTTTTCAGCGTTACGCCCTTTCCGTTGCAAAGTGCACAAGGCGTTCTGCGGCGTCCCGTTCCGTCACAATCGTGACAGGCTTGCGAAAACTGAAGACGCCCGCCGCTTCTCTGAACTTGTCCGGTTCCCTTGCAAGTTGAACAAACGACGACCGGACCGCCCGTGTCACCTGCGCCCTGACAACGCGAACATTGTTCTGAACGGTGAACCATAATGTTCGTCGTTAAACCGGTAAATGATTCTTCAAACGAAAGCGCGAGCGGTATTTCAATGTCCGTACCTTTTTTCGGCAACGGGCGCGGCGGCTCTGGTTCACGCTGTTTGTTCGCGCCGCCGAAAAGGTCGGAAAAAATATCGCGGAACGACGAGCCGCCCGCATTATTTTCTGCGTTTTCCCACGAAAAACCTGAAAAATCGAAACCGCCCGCGCCGCTCCCGCCCGCCGCTCCCGCCCCGTAAGGCGAGTTTACGTCCAAATTGTCGGCGTAGTAACCGAAACGGTCGAATACTTTGCGTTTTTTCTCGTCAGATAAAACGTCGTTGGCTTCTTGAATTTCCTTAAATTTTTCCTCGGATGATTTATCATGCGGATTCACGTCCGGATGATATTTACGCGCCAGCTTGCGATATGCTTTTTTTATATCGTCAGCTTTAGCGTCTTCTTTTATGCCGAGAATCTGGTAATAATCTTTTTTTGCCATCAAATGAAAGGTAAGTGGTAAAAGTGGTGAGTGAAAGAAGAAAACCAATCACTCACCGTTTGTAGTTCACCACTATTAACTATTTCTTGTCTTCGTCAACATCAACATATTCGGCGTCAATAACATTATCATCGCCGCTCGAAGCGGTTGTCGCATCGCCGCCGGCGCTTGCCGAAGATGCTTGTTCAGTTGTTTCACCGCTCGCGTCCGGTTGCGCTCCGGCTTGACTATAAAGTACTTCTGCTAATTTATGCGAAGCCGTCTGCAAGCGTTCAAACGCGCTGTTCATTGCGTCCGTATCGCTGCCGCTCAATGCGGTTTTTGATTCCGAAATAGCGGTTTCGATTTCGCTCGAAGCAGCTGAGTCGAGCTTGTCTTTGTTTTCGGCGAAAGTTTTTTCGACGTTATAAACCAAGCTGTCCAGACGATTTCTGGCTTCAATCTCTGCTTTTTTCTTCTCGTCTTCGCCCGCGTGTGATTCGGCGTCTTTCATCATCTTGTCAATTTCTTCTTTTGAAAGACCCGACGTGGCGGTAATCGTAATTTTTTGCTCGCGTCCCGTTCCGACATCTTTTGCCGAAACATTAACGATACCGTTAGCGTCAATATCGAACGTAACTTCAACCTGTGGAATGCCGCGCGGTGCGGGCGGAATACCGACTAAATGAAATTTGCCGAGCGTTTTATTGTCCGTCGCCATCGGGCGTTCGCCCTGAAGGACGTGGACTTCGACGCTTGTTTGATTGTCCGAAGCTGTCGAGAAAATTTCTGACTTGCGGGTTGGAATTGTCGTATTCCGCTGAATCATCTGCGTCATCACGCCACCAAGAGTTTCGATTCCCAAAGTCAAAGGCGTTACGTCGAGAAGCAGAATGTCGGTTTTTTCACCGCCCAAAACCGCTGCTTGAACAGCCGCGCCGACTGCCACGACTTCGTCCGGGTTGACTGATTTATTCGGCTCTTTTCCGAAAAAGTCTTTAACCATTTCCTGAACTTTCGGAATGCGCGTCGAACCGCCGACGAGAACAATTTCGTCAATCTCTTTCGGCGTGATACCGGCGTCTTTAATCGCTTGTTCAACAGGCGGCATCAATCTTTGCAAAATCGGCTCGACAAGCTGCTCGAATTTTGAGCGCGTGAGCTTCATTACAAGATGTTTCGGACCCGATTGGTCAGCCGTGATAAACGGTAAGTTAATCTCGGTTTCCATCGCGGTAGAAAGCTCGACTTTTGCTTTTTCCGCCGCTTCTTTCAAACGTTGCAAAGCCATTTTATCCGAAGTTAAATCAATGCCTTGGTCGCGCTTGAACTCGTCAATAATCCATTTGATTAAGGCTTCGTCAACATCGTCGCCGCCTAAATGTGTGTCGCCGTTTGTTGATTTTACTTCGACGACGCCTTCGCCGACTTCAAGAACGGAGATGTCAAACGTTCCGCCGCCGAAATCGAAAACCGCGATTGTTTCGTCTTTCTTTTTATCCAAACCGTAGGCGAGAGCGGCAGCCGTCGGTTCATTAACGATACGCATCACTTCAAGACCGGCAATTTTTCCCGCGTCTTTCGTCGCTTGTCGCTGCGCGTCGTTAAAATACGCCGGAACAGTGATGACCGCTCTATCAACTTTTTGTCCGAGATAATCTTCGGCAGATTGCTTTAGTTTTTGCAAAACCATCGCCGCTATTTCCGGCGGGCTGTATTGCTTGCCGTCCGCGTTTATTCGCACGTCGCCGTTTCCGGCTTTTTCAACTTTATACGGAACTTGCTTTATTTCGCCGCCGACTTCTTCGTGCCGTCGTCCCATAAAGCGCTTTATCGAATAAAGCGTGTTTTCGGGATTTGTCACCGCTTGACGCTTGGCAACTTGTCCGACCAGACGATTGCCGTCTTTAGCAAATGCAACGACGGAAGGAGTTGTGCGACCGCCTTCCGAATTCGTAATAACAACTGGTTCACCGCCTTCCATAACAGCGACCACCGAGTTTGTCGTTCCTAAATCAATACCAATAATTTTACTCATATTAAATCTCCATCTTATAAATTCATCTGCGTTAAAACAAAAAACATAAGTTTTCTGAACTAAACAAAATTATAGGATTTGAGTGTGTTGATGTCAAGTTTATATGAGCAGGAAGCTGTAAGGGATTAGTTTAATTTTTTGTTTTTCTTGCATCTTCATCTTTTATAAGTCGAGCGACATAAAAAATATAATGAAAGCCGGAGAAGAAGGCGAAAGCAACAACAGTCGTGTAAACAGTGGGCAAATAGAAACTCTGAAGCGAATGGAAAATAGCGGCGAGCAAAATTAGAACGACGGCGGCAACTTGAACCAGAGTGCTTGCCTTTCCGAGCCAGGAAGGTTTAAAGGCGCGAAAATCGGTAATTACAAAAATTGCCGCGGCAACGGCAGTAATAAGAACGTCGCGTCCGATGACCGTTGCTGTTACCCAAAACGGAACGGGAAGATGCCGTGTTGGCGGAATGACATTCGGCAAAGTCAAAATAATAAACGCTGTCGTCATTAAGAGTTTATCGGCAATCGGGTCGAGAATCGTCCCGAGTTCGGATTGCTGATTAAAACGACGCGCGACAAAGCCGTCAATTCCGTCCGAAACGCCGGCAACGACAAATGTTATTAAAGCCCATTCGCTTTTACCGTAAAAAAGGAAAATGGCAAAAACAGGAATTAATGCCATTCGCAGAAATGTCAGCAAATTCGGAACGGTGAGAATATTTGAAGCCATTTTATTCAATTACGAAATTACGAATTACGAATTAAAAGAATATATCTTCGACATTCGTAATTTTTAATTCGTAATTCGTAATTCGATTAAAGAAATTTCCGGCGGGCAGCCATAGCGCATCGGCAAAACAACCGTTCCGATGCCGCGAGTAATATAAACTTGAGTTTCCTTGCGCCGGTACAAACCGTTTTTCAGCCTGCGACGAGGCATAATTCTTTTTTCATCGTCACGGAGTTTTATCTGTCCGCCGTGCGTGTGTCCGCTTAACATTAAATCAACACCGGCGCGGGCGGCGCGGTATAAAATTTTCGGATTATGCGCGAGAAGAATTTTCATCTCGTCCGGGAACGAGCCGCGTAGCGCCGAGCGCAAATCCGTCAATCCGAGCATATAATCGTCAACTCCAGCGAGCCAGAAAGAAGCGCCTCGTGCCATAAAGCGAAAGCCTTCGTTGATAAAAACAGTTATATTTTCCCCGCGCAGCGATTCCGTTACCAATTCGCCGTCCGTCCAATGGTCGTGATTTCCGAGACAGGCAAATGTTCCGAATTCCGATTTTAATTCGCCCAATACTTTCGCCATGGGCGCGATATATTCGGTTTCGTGCGAAACAAAATCGCCGGTCAAAACAAACATATCCGGTTTTAATTCATTGGCAATCTCGACGGCGCGGGAAATATGTTCGATATCCGTGAAAGGGCTGTGATGAATGTCGGAAAGATGAATTATCCGAAAGCCTTCGAGTTTTTTCGGCAGACGTTTTAATCGAATCGAAATTTCTTCTATCGTCAGTGTATTTGCTTCAGCCAGAGCGTTGCGGGCAACCTGCGAAAAATTACCGGCTAAATCGCGCAAAGGCGTATTTGAACCAACGACGGAAGATAGTCTTTCTCTCAATCTGGTTCTTTGTGTTCCGGTATTTTTCATATTATTTCACAAATTCGGAAGCTGAAAATCTCGGTAAGATAATTGTAAAGGAGAAAGGCGAAAGGATAAAGGATAAAGTAAAAAACAATTCCTTAGCTTTTATCCTTTCGCCTTTCTCCTTTTCCCTTTATTTGATAAACGCCGAGCGATAATCTTTCAGCAAATCCTTCTTTGACCAGCGCGTGATTGGCTTTTCCCGCTTCCTTTCGCGTAAGTCCCAAAGCTCTGGCAAACTCACCGCGGGTGGTTGTCCCGCACATTTGCAGAAAAACCCGCGCAAGTTCTTCCACTGCGTCTTTGCGCGAAATTTTTTTCGATAATTCTTTTGGAAAACGCGCTTCCGCCAAAGTCCAGATATATGTAAATCTGGGTTTGTAAAGAACTTCCTGCGGCACGACTTTCATCGCGCGTTGAAGTTTGTCGAGAGCTTTCGTTAGTCTCGGGCGAGTCGCAATTTCGGTTTCCGCTCGCAAATCCGCCGTTCCCATTTCCCATTCTTTTCGCAAAACATTTAAAATTTTGTTCGCGCTGCCCGACAAATCTTTTTCTTCGCGGTTTTTCGGAACGCCCCAAATCGCGTTGAAATAAGGAATTAAGCGAGGCGCGACAAACATCGCGCGACCTTTGCAAAGGATTGAGTAATATATTTTTCCGCGCCGCATAACTTCGTCTTTCAGCGTCCACGCCAGACTCATTTCGTAATCTTTTTGGACATTTTTCGGCGAATAAGCATCGCGTCTGCCGCAAACCGCGATGTAAACCGATGGCAAATTCGTTCGCGCGTCGGTTAAAGCCAGACAAAATCCTAAATCTTCGACCATCGCTTCGACTTCCCGCGCCGTCTCGATTTTCAGAATTTCCTCACGCCGCCACTTTTTATCGCGGAGTTGTTCGACTTCTTCGGACAGATTTTCTATTTTGCTCAAAACGAATCCTCTTTGATTATTAGATTTTTTATTGTAGCTTCGCTATTTCGCTGAGAAACTACAAGTTTCTGATACCTATTTCTTCGCTTTTTTTCTTCAAACTTTTTACTCCATTCACGCATCTATCTTGTTAAGTTTTCAGTCAATAAAAATTAAAGAAAAATGAAAAGAATAAAAATAATCGCTTTTAGTTTAACAGTTCTATGGTTTTCGGTGATGGGCGCATTTGCTCAGAACTCGAATATTGTCAAGACAAATTTGAACCGGGCGGAAATTGACCGCATCGTTAAAAATTTTACGGCAAAAGAAGGCGAATTTCGAGACGCCTTGACGAATTATGTTTTCAATCGGAGCGCAACGATTCAAACTCTTGGAATGGGTGGGCAGATTACGGGAACTTATCGCCGCGATTCGTTTATGACGTTTGCAAAGGACGGCAGCCGCTTTGAAAAAATAACATTTTTTCCGATGTCGACTCTTAAAGAATTGGTTATTACGCCCGAAGACATTGAAGATTTAGGCGGCATTAATCCTTTCGCGCTCGAACCTTCGAAAGTTTCTTTTTATAATTTTAATTATGTCGGCAAAGAAAAAATTGACGAGCTTAATTTGCATGTTTTTGACGTTTCGCCAAAAGTGATGCCCGACGCGAAGTCGAAATTAAGACTTTTTACCGGCAGAATTTGGGTGGACGACCGCGATTTGCAAATTGTTAAATCGAAAGGCAAAGCCGTTCCTGAAACGAAAGAAAGCAGGTATCCGATTGTAGAAACGTGGCGTGAAAATATCGAGGGTAAATATTGGTTTCCCGCTTACTCGTCTTCTGAAGATGAGCTTGTTTTTGACAGCGGGCTGGCAATCAAACTTAAAATGCGCGTCAAATACACCGATTATAAATTGGGACGTTCCGAAGTGAAAATTCTAGACGATGAGGAAGAAGTTAAGGAAGATAATCCAAAACCAGCGCTCAGTCCGACGCCGAAAAAACCATAAATTAAAGAAAAACGGAAAGTGAAAAATGGAAAATGTCTTTCTGAACATTTTCCATTTTTCTTTTTTATTCCCGATTGAAAATTTCGCTGATTTAGTTCATCTTTAATTTATTGAATTTTTGAAAAATATTTTATGAAAGCACAAGCCCAATGCGTGAAAAGCAATCTCGGTTTGGTTTGCATTACCAATTCCGATCGTGTGCGTTTCCGAACCGTTACGCGCAAACGTCTTTTATCGTTTGACGAAGCAACGCAACGTGAAATGCTTCGCGCGCTTTATGCCGAAAACATCGAACGTCTGCGAAATGCCGTCGAGTTTTGCCTTGAAAACGATATTCGCCTTTATCGAATGACTTCAGGGCTTTTTCCTTTTTCCGACGAAACTTTTGGTGCGGAAATTTTAGAAGAATTTACCGCACCGCTCGCCGAAATTGGAAAACACGCGCTTGATGAAAATTTGCGGCTGGTTCTTCATCCAGACCAATTCGTAGTTTTAAGTTCTGACTCGGACGCGGTAATCGCCAACAGCGTAAAAATTCTGAAAATGCACGCGAAAATAATGGATTTGCTCTTGCAGCCACGCTCAGAATGGTCGACGATGACGATTCACGGCGGAAAAGCCGACCGCGCTGATAAAATTATTGAAACAGTCGGAAAATTGCCCGACGAAATTCGCCATCGCATAGCTTTTGAAAATGACGAATACGCATACAGCTCAAGCGAGATTTTAGACATTTGCCACCGCGCTCGCGTTCCGATGATTTTTGACGCGCACCATCACGTTTGCCACGAAAAATTAGACGATTTTAACGACCCAAGCATTGAAGAAACATTTTGGGCGGCGCGTGAAACTTGGGCGAACCCGGAAAATCAGCTTGTCCATATTTCCAACGGACGCGAACGATTTCAAGACCGCTCGCACAGCGATTTGATTTTCAATATGCCGGAAGTTTTCCGCTTCGCGCCGTGGATTGAAGTCGAAGCCAAACACAAGGAAATTGCGATAGAAAAATTGAAAACAGAATGGCTATCTTAGTTTTTAGACGTCAGATGCTAGATGTTAGTTATAGAATCTCACTAACATCTAGCATCTGACATCTAACGTCTCCAAAAATATGAATCATCAAACAATTACCGACATTTACGAATCAAACGATAAAATCCGCGAAAAACTTTTCGCGCTTGTCGCCAATCTTTCCGATGAGCAAATGACTGTTTTGGCGGACGGAGAAAAATGGACGATTGCAAATTTTGTCGAGCATATCGCCATTGTCGAAGAAGGTATGACGAAAATTTCCGCCAAACTTCTCGCGCAGGCGCAGGGGCAGAGTAAAACTTCGGACGGAAAAGTAAATCTTTCTGAAAACTTTGTCGAAAAAGCGTCGGAGATGCGCGATAGAAAGTTTGAAGCACCTGAAAGAGTGCGACCAACTGGCAAATTAACCGTCGCCGAATCGCTCGCCAAAATGAAAGACAATCGTCAGAAGCTCGAAGAATTGCGCCCGCTTTTTGAAACAGTTGACGGTTCCGATTTTAAATTTTCGCATCCGTTTATGGGCGAACTTTCCGCGCACGAATGGCTCACGCTCATCGGCGGACACGAAGCCAGACATCTTGCGCAAATCAAAAATATACTTAAAAAATCGGGTGATTAAAAACGGCAAAAAAAGCCTTGACTACGGAGAGACATATAGTCAAGTTCACATTTATTCGATAGCTTCATTTGTTAATAAACATATAGAAGCTATCTCAAAAATAGTTTCTCAACAAAATGAGCATACAGCCCAGTAAAACAAAGCCCAAATAGTTATCCGAATGATATTCGTAACGCACAATTATTCGCCGAAAGTTTTGCAGCCAC
>Ga0136617_10000082_pt1 | contig 64004 bp, 62 predicted proteins | sample AntDrymUQ3222106_2_FD_129672 | JGI IMG/M metagenome (GOLD analysis project Ga0136617, IMG submission 129672) | Polar desert sand microbial communities from Dry Valleys, Antarctica - metaG UQ322 (21.06) | ecosystem: Environmental > Terrestrial > Soil > Desert | place: Antarctica: Dry Valley...
CCCCCTCGTGCTGGCCTCGACCGTGCTGTCGATCCTCGTCGCCGTGCCCCTCGGGATCTTCGCCGCCGCCCGCCACCGCGGTGCCGACGGCATCGCCGTGTCGGCCGTCGGCCAGCTCGGCATCGCCCTGCCGACGTTCTGGGTCGGACTGATGCTGGCCACGATCGTCGGCGCCCGCTGGGGCTGGCTGCCGGCGCAAGGGTTCCCCCGCCAGGGCTGGGAGGAGACCGGCCGGGCCGTCAAGTCGCTCGTCCTCCCGACCCTGACGCTGGCGCTGTCGCAGGGTGCGGTGCTGCTGCGCTTCGTCCGCTCGGCCACACTCGACGTGCTGCACCAGGACTACATCCGCACGGCCCGGGCGAAAGGTCTGACCCGGACGCAAGCCCTGTGGCGCCACGGCCTGCGCAACGCGGCGCTGCCGATCATCTCGATCCTCGGCGTGCAGATCGCCAGCCTGATCGCCGGCGTCGTCGTGATCGAGCGGGTCTTCAACCTGCCCGGCGTCGGTCAGATGCTGGTCACCGACATCGGCTCCCGCGACCTCGAGAAGGTGCAGGGCACGGTCCTGCTGATCGCCGTGATCGTGCTCGTCGTCGGCTTCCTCGTCGACGTCCTCCACCAGCTCGTCGACCCCCGCCTGCGCGGTCGCGGGTGAGACGGATCGTGCGCATCCTCTGGCGAACGTGGCCAGGGCGCATCGGCGCCGTCCTGTCGTCGGTGATGGTGGTGTCGGCCCTCGTCTCGCTCGTGTGGACGCCCTACGACCCGAAGCGGGTCAACCCGGGCGAGAGGTGGCTCCCGGTCTCCCGCGACCACTGGTTCGGCACCGATGGCGGCGGCCAGGACCTGTTCTCGCAGGTGCTGGCCGGGGCCCGCACGACGCTGACCGTCGCCGTGCTCTCAGTTTTCATCGCCGCCGTCATCGGCCTCGTCCTCGGCGTGCTCAGCGCGATCACGCCCCGCTGGGTCGGCGAGGCCCTGGCCCACGTCATCGACGTCCTCATCGCCCTGCCAACGCTGATCCTCGCCCTCGTCCTCGTCGCCGCCCTCGGCGGATCGGTGTGGACGATCTCGCTGGCGATCGGCTTCGCCTCGGGCGTCGTGCTGGCCCGGGTCGTCAAGGCCGAGGTCGCTCGCGTGCTGACGCAGGACTACGTGCTGGCCGCCAGCGCCGCCGGCTCGTCGACGCTGCGCACGGTCATCCGCCACGTCCTGCCGAACATCGCCCCGGTCGTGATCGTCCAGCTCAGTCTCGTCGCCGCCCTCGCCGTACTGGCCGAGGCGGCGCTCAGCTTCCTCGGACTGACGCCGATCTCGACGCCGTCATGGGGTCGCATGCTGGAGGAGTTGCAGCAGTCGGCGTCCGTGCACCCGTGGGCGATCGTGTTCCCCGGCCTCGCCGTCGTGGCGGCCACGCTCGGGTTCAACCTCGTCGGCGACGGCCTGCGCGACGCCATCGACCCGCGCCTGCGCAGCCGCGTCGCCCTGCCGACGCTCGACCTCGCCGGCACCGTGAACCAGGGCCCCAACCGGTGACCCTGCTCGACGTCCAGGACCTAACGGTCGATTTCGGCGACGGGCCCGTGGTCGACGGCCTTTCGCTCTCGCTCGAGCCCGGCGACCGGGTCGGGATCATCGGTGAGTCGGGCTCGGGCAAGTCGCTGACGGCGCTGTCGATCATCGGTCTCGCCCCCGACAGCGCCACCGTCACCGGCAGCGTCCGCTGGAACGGTGAAGAGCTGCTCGGGCGCAGCGACCGGGACTTGTCGGAGCTGCGCGGCGACGACATCACGATGGTGTTCCAGAACCCGCTCAACTCGCTCAACCCAGTGATGCGCGTCGGTCGCCAGGTGGCCGAGCCGCTACGCCTGCACCAGCGCCTTTCCCGGGGGACGGCGGCGGCGCGCGCCGTCGAACTGCTCGACCAGGTCGGCCTGCCCGACCCCGCCAACACGTCCCGGGCCTTCCCCCACCAGCTCTCCGGCGGTCAGCGCCAGCGGGTCGGCATCGCCATCGCCCTGGCCTGCCAGCCGGCGCTGCTGATCGCCGACGAACCGACGACCGCCCTCGACGTCACCGTGCAAGCCGGCGTCCTCCAGTTGCTGCGCGACCTCATCGCCGACCGGGGCACCGCCCTACTGTTCATCACCCACGACGTCGCCCTCGTCTCCGGCATCACCGACCGCCTCTTGGTGATGCGCCGCGGCCTCGTAGTCGAGGAAGGACCGACGACCGAGGTCGTTACCGCCCCCCGCCACGACTACACGGTTGAGCTGATCGCCGCCGCCCGGGCCACCGCCCTCGACGAGGAGGAGCGAGTCGGATGACGACGTTCGACGCCACCGCCAGCGCGGCGCCGCTGCTGGAAGCCCGCGGCGTGACGCGCGACTTCCCGCTTCCCCGGCGAGCCCTGTTCGCGCCCCGGCCGGTTCGCCATGCCCTGCGCGGCGTCGACCTCGACCTCGCTGCCGGCGCCAGCCTCGGCATCGTCGGCGAGTCCGGCTCCGGAAAGACGACGCTGGTGCGCATCCTGCTCGGCCTCGACAGGGCCACGGCCGGCACCGTCACGTTCCAGGGGCGCGACGTCCGGCCCGGCTCACCGCGCGCGTTGCGCTGGCTGCGCCGGGACCTGCAGATCGTGCTGCAGGACCCGGCCAGCTCCCTCGACCCGCGTCAACGGGTCGGCTCGATCGTCGCCGAGCCGCTCGTCTGCCTCGACATCGACGAGGACCACGACGCCCGCATCGACGAGGTGCTGGTCGCCGTGGGCCTGGAGCCGGCCATGCGCGACCGCTACCCGCACGAGTTCTCCGGCGGCCAGCAGCAGCGCATCGCCATCGCCCGCGCCATCGCCCCCCGCCCCCGGGTGCTCGTCGGCGACGAGCCGGTCAGCGCGCTCGACGTGTCCGTGCGGGCGCAGATCCTCGACCTGCTGGCGGCGCTGGCCGACGAGCACCAACTGGCGCTGATCCTCGTGTCCCACGACCTCGGCGTCGTGCGCTACCTCTGCGACGACGTGATGGTGCTGCACGCCGGCGAGGTCGTCGAGCGGGGGCCATCGGTGGCGGTGCTCGGCGACCCCCAGGATGACTACACGCGCCAACTGGTCAGTGCCGTTCCGAGGCTTCCCCCTAACCTGATGGGCGAGGTGGAGTGATGAACAGGTACGCGAACGCGCCCCGAGGGGCAACCAAGGACATCCTGCTGGATGTGGACGGGGTGATCTATCCGTTCCCCGAGCTGTTCACGCCGTGGCTGGCCGAGCGCCTCGAGCGCGAGCTGGAGCTGGACACGTCGTGCTGGGAGTTCTACGAGCAGTGGGGTCTGGACGACGTGGAGTTCGTCGAGCACCTCGTCGACGCCGTGCGCGAGCAGGCGCTGTGGTGGACGGGCGACCCGTATCCCGACGTGGTCGCCACGTTCGGGCGCCTCCAGCGCCAGGGCCACCGCATCCACCTCGTGACCGCCCGCGACGTCGCCGGCGCCGAGGCCGGCCTCGCCGCCACTGAGCACTGGCTGGCCAGCCACGACCTCGAGGTGACGTCGGTCAACCTGGCCCAGGACAAGCCCCAGGTGTTGACCGTGCTCGACCTGCAGCCCGAGCACTGCGTCGCCGTCGACGACGGTCCGCATCACGTCGCCGCCTGGGAGGACGCCGGTGTCTACGGCGTCGTCATGAACCGCTGGGGCACCTATGGCGGCGGCCACCGCTCGGTCTCCGACCTGGCCGGCTTCGCCGACCACCTCGCCACCCTCCGCCCCGCCAGCTGACCCCGCCGAGATCTTCCACCCGAGTATCTGCGGTCACCCGAGTACGGGGCGACCGGATTCGCGCCCTCCGATGCTCGGGTGACCGCCAGATACTCGGGTCAGGGGCGGTGGGCGCTGGGGAAGCGGTCGAGGTAGCTCGGCAGGCCGCCAGCGGAGGTGGCGGCCAGCACGGCGTGGACGATGGCGCGCGTGACGCAGTCGGCGGCGGCGGCGAAGATCAGGCCGAGCTGACCGAAGCGGGTGTCGGCCGGGCGCATCGGAGGACCGTCGAGGACGGCCTCGGGCACCGGGACGGCCCCGGTCGCCAGGGAGAAGGCGACGTCGCCGTCGGTGTACAGGTGGATCGGGGCGATGGCGCGAGCCATGCCGTCGTGGGCGGTCATGGCAAGGCGCTGGCACTCGGCGTTGTCCAGCCGGGCGTCGGTGGCGACGATGGCCAAGGTCGTGTTGAGCGGCGGCCGCACTGGCGGCGCATCGCGGAACGCCCTGGCCTCCGCCCGTGACGGTCGACGGAGGTGGGCGAACTCGCCCGCCAACCCGTGGCGGGCGCCCCACAGCTCGCCCGTCGCCGGGTCGACCGGGCTGCCACCGGGGTTGGCGGCGACGAGGGCGCCGACGGTGATGCCGTTGTCGACCACCACGCTGGCCGTGCCGACACCGCCCTTCAGCCCGCCGGCGTGGGCACCGGCGCCGGCGCCGACCGTGCCCTGGGCGACGGCCCCAGCGCGGGCGCGGTCGGCGGCGCGGTAGCCGAAGCGGGCGTCGGGGCGGGCGTCGAAGCGGCCACCGAGGCCAAGGTCGAAGAGCACGGCCGCCGGCACGATCGGCACGACGTACTCGGGTCGGGCGCCGATCGGGAACCCGATGTGGCGCTCGGCCAACCAGTCGACCACGCCGGTGGCGGCGGCCAGACCGTAGGCACTGCCGCCGCTGAGGCAGATGGCATCGACGCGCTGGACCATGTTCTCCGGCCGCAGCAGCTCGGTCTCGCGGGTGCCCGGCCCGCCACCGCGGATGTCGACGCCGCCCACCGTCCCCGCCGGTGGCAGCACGACGGTCGTGCCGGTCAACCAACCGCGACCGTTCCGCTGGACCTGCCCCACGCGGATCCCGGCGACGTCGGTGAGGGCGTTGCGGGCGCCGGGCTTCACGAGGCGCCGGCGGTGAGGAAGCGGCGTGCAGCCTCGACATAGACGTCGGCGTGGGCGACAAGGTCGGCGACCTCGACGAACTCATCGGCCTGGTGGGCGATCCACTTCCCACCCGGCCCGTACACGACCGTCGGGATGCCGCCCCGGCTGGTCAGCACCGTGCCGTCGGTGGAGCCGGGCACGCCACCAAGGCGGGGTGGTGATGCGCCGACGGCGGCATGCGCATCCCAGATCGCCCGCACCAGCGGGTCGTCTTCGGGCGTGGCCACCGGCGGCCGATCGTCGATCACGGCGACGGCACTGGCGATCTCGTGCGGCGCACTCGCCGTGCGCACCAGCTCGGTCAGCTCGGCGACGAGATCGCCGTGGTCGACGGAAGGGACCGTGCGGACGTCGATCCAGATCGACGCGTTGGCCGGCATCACGTTCATCTGCGGCGGGTCGCCGGCCCGCAGCACGGTCGGCGTCACCCACACCAGACCGAGGTGCGGATGCTCACCGTGGAGGCTCTGCAGGCGCTCTTCGACGTCGGCCAACGCGCCCAGCACGGCCCCGGCCGCTCGGTTCGGATTGCGCCCCTCGAACGGCATCGCCCCGTGGGCCATCTTGCCGGTGAGGTCGACGCGCAGGCGCAGCGCGCCCTTGGCCACGTGGCAGATCTCACCGCCTTCGGGCTCGCAGCAGATGGCGCCGTCGATGCCGGCGGCCCGGCCGCGGGCGACGAAGTCCTTGGCCCCGAGCATCATCCCTTCCTCGTCGACGAGGGCGCCGAGCACGATCCGGCCATCGAAGCCGCCGCCGCGACAGAGGTCGTCGGCGGCGAAGAGCATCGCCGCCAGACCGGACTTCATGTCGGCGGCGCCGCGGCCCCAGATGCGTCCGTCCTCGAGGTCGGCCGCGAACGGATCCCGGCTCCACTCGGCGGGATCGCCTTCGGTGACGACGTCGGTGTGGCCCTCGAACATCAACGTCCGGCCCGGACTTCCACCGTCGATCGTGGCGATCACGTTCGGTCGGCCGGCGGCGACGACGTCGACGTCGGGCTCCCAGCCGAAGGCCCGCATCTGCTCGATCACCAGCTCGGCAGCCGGCGCCTCGTCGAGGCCGCGGGCGGGGTCGTACACGCTCGGGACGCGCACGAGCTGCCGGGTGAACTCGACGAGAGCGTCGCGATCGATGGCCATCACCGCCGACATTAGGAGCGAGCCCGACGACGGCCCGGCTCCGGGCGGTCTACCGTCACGGGCAATGGGTGGTGAGTCGCAACGTGATCTGTTCCGCGTGGACGGGCGCCGGGCCCTCGTCGTCGGAGCCGGCAGCGGCATCGGGGCGGCGGCGGCCGAAGGTCTGGCCATATACGGCGCCACCGTCGTGTGTGCCGACGCCAACGGCGACGCCGCCACGGCGACGGCCGAGACGATCACGTCGTCGGGCGGCGCGGCCACGGCGCTGACGCTCGACCTCATGGACGGCGACGCCGTGCGGGCGGCCGGAGCCGACGGCGATGCCCCGGACATCCTCGTCACGACGCCGGCGGTCAACGTGCGCAAGCGCATCGTCGACTACACCGATGCCGAGCTCGACACCGTCGTCGACCTCAACATCAAGGCGGTGTTCCGGCTGTGCCAGGTCGTCGGGCGGCGCATGGCGGAGGCCGGCCAGGGCTCGATGATCGGGTTCTCGTCGATCCGTTCGCAGACGACCGAGCCGGGCCAGGGCGCCTACGCGGCGACGAAGGCGGCGACGATCATGCTGTTCAAGACGCTCGCCGTCGAGCTGGGGCCGTCCGGCGTGCGGGCCAACACGATCGCCCCCGGCGTCGTCGAGACGCCGCTGACGGCGCCGATCAAGGCCGACGCTGCCTGGTACCAGGCCTACGCCGACAAGACGATCCTGCGCCGCTGGGCCCAGCCCGACGAGCTGACCGGCGCCGTCATCTACCTGGCATCGGACGCGTCGAGCTACGTGACCGGCACGACGATCTTCGTCGACGGCGGCTGGACCGCCGCCGACGGCCGCTACACCCCAACCCTCTGACTCTCAGTAGAAGCGGAGGTAGCGGTCGAGCTCCCAGGGGGTGACTTCTTCGGGGCTCCAGGTCTCGCCGCTGTCGGCGTGGGCCTTGACCTCGGCCCGGCGCAGCGCGATGTAGGCCGACGTCAGGTCGTCTCCCATCGCCTCGGACAACACCTTGTCGGCCTCGATCGCGTCGAGTGCTTCGTCCAGCGTGTGGGGCGTGTGGCGGTCGGTGTTCGGCTCGCTGTCGGCGTCGCCGACCTGCGGCGCGCCGCAGTCGACGCCGTCGACGACGCCGAGCAGCGCCGCGTTCAGCGTCGCCGCCGCGGCCAGGTAGGGGCTGGCGCTGCCGCACGGCACCCGGTTCTCGACGCGCGTCGCCGGCCCTCGTTCGGCCGGCACCCGGTAGGTGCTGATGCGGTTGTCGAGGCCCCAGTTCGCCCAGTAGCCGGCGATCAGGCCGGGCATCAGACGCTTGTAGCTGTTGAGCAACGGCGCCGAGAACCCGGCGACCGCTTCGTGGTGGGCGATCAGGCCGCCGATCGACTGGCGGGCGAGCGTGCTCAGCCCGTCGGGCTTGGCTGCGTCGTCGAAGGCGTTGGCACCGCCGGCGACGGGCACGACCGACACGTTGACGTGCAGCCCCGAGCCGACCGCCATCGTGTCCGGCCGCCCGAGGTATGTCGCCCGGTACCCGCGGCGAGCGGCGACCTCGCGGGTCATCTCCTTGACGAGCACGACCTGGTCGGCGGCGGCCATCGCCGGCCCGTAGGTCAGGTTGATCTCCAGCTGGCCGGGTGAGAACTCGGTCAGCACGCCCTCGAGCGGGATCCCCATCTCCTCGACGACGTCGAAGTACTCGAGCGCCAACCCGGTCGTGTCGCCGCCGAGCCCGACGCCGTACACCCGGTGACCCTCGCCGCCAGCCGGCTTCCAGCCACCGGCACCGTCGGGCTCGAGCACGTACAGCTCCAGCTCGAAGCCCAGTTGCGGCTCGTAGCCGATCGCCCGCCAGCCCTCGACGGCGCGGGCCAACGCCCCCCGGGGGCACAGCGGCAGCGCCCGGCCGTCGGCGCCGAGGATGTCACAAACGACGACGTCGGTGTCGGGCTCCCACCCCGGCCGACGGGTCTCGGGCAGGGCGATCGCCGTCAGGTCGGGGTAGCCGACGTCGGCGGCGTACCCGGCGATCGGCAGGATGTCGCCCTGCGCCGTCATCGCCAGCGTGGTCACGGCGTGGTGGGTGTGGCTGCCCAGCTTGCGAGCCGGGATGTAGCGGCCATGCGTCAACCCGTTGAGATCACTCCACACCGTGCGGATGCGGCGCTGAGCCATCAATTCGCCTCGGCCTCGACGCGGCGGGCGTCCTCGACGAGGTTGATCTCATAGAGCACCTCGGCCAGCGCATCGGCGGCGGTGATGGCGCTGAAGCGCTGCGGCTGGTCCGGCGTGACGCAACTCGGCAGCGGGTGGAGCACGGTCCACGGCCGCGGGTGGCAGAACTGCACGACGCTGTAGCGCTCGCCGTCGTAGCCGGGGGCGCTGACGACGCGGTGCCAGCCGATCGGGATCTGCCCGTTGGTCAGCCGCTCCAGCATGATCCCGGTGTTGATGATCGCGTAGCCGTCGGGCGCCACCGCGTCGACCCATTCGTCGTCGACGAGCACCTGCAGGCCAGGCGCCGTCGCCCGCGGCAGGGCCGTGATCAGGTTGATGTCACCGTGGCTGCCGGCCCACTCGTACGACCCCTCGGCGTCGGGGGTCTGGGACATCGGGGGGTAGCGGATGGCTCGGGTCAACGTGGGGCCGTCACGCACCATGTCGTCGAAGAACGTCTCATGGCAGCCGATCCCCTCGGCGATCACGCGCAGGAATCGTCGCTGCAGGTCGGCCAGGCTGTCGTGGAACCCGTAGAGCACCTTGGTGATGCCAGGCACCGTCGACTCGGGGATGACCTGATCCGGATAGGCCGTCGGGAACGCCCGCTTGAGGGGATGCCCGGTCGGGATCGGCGTCGACCAGTTGAGCATCTCTTTCCAGTCGGGCGTGTCGCTCGACGCCGCCGTCTCGACGAGCAGGCCGGTGTAGCCCGTCTGGCCGTTGGCGCCGGCCGCCGTCCAGCGCTGCTTGTCCTCGGCCGGCGACTCGAAGAACGCCCGCAGCATGCCGTAGGCGTCGTCGAGCATGTGCTCGGAAAGGTCGTGGCGGGTGTAAACGAAGCCCGTCTCCAGGCTGCGCCGCACGCCGTCGACGACGGACCGGCGCTGCTCGGGTGACCCCTGCTCGAAGGCGAGGAGGTCGACGTCCAAGATCTCGCTCATGAGATCGAAAGCTACTGGCGGTCAGCGAGGGGTCGGAGCGCCGCCGGTGGCGAACAGGGCGGGGCTGCCACCGGTGTGGATGAACACGATCTCCTCGCCCCGGCCCCACCGCCCAGTGGCGGCGTTGCCGAGCAAGCCGGCGAAGCCCTTGCCGCTGTAGGTGCGGTCGAGCACCCAGCCGCCGTGGACGGCCGCCCAGCGGATGGCCTCGTCACCGGCCTCGCTCGGCACGCCGTAGTCCTCGCCGAGCCAGCGGGGATCGACCTCGACGTCCTTCGGTTCGACCCAGTCCGGATCTCCGCCGACCAGGGCCACCGTCTCGGCCGCCAGCTCGGCCACGTCGGGGAAGCCGACGGTGACGCCCTTGGCGACGCCGATCGCCAGCACGTCGGGAACGTCCACGAGGCCGGCCGCCCGTACGAGGGCCCGCCCGGCGACGAGGCCGGCGTGGGTACCGCCGCTCGACGACGTCAACACCACCGCGCCCGGGCGCAGCTCGCGCCGTCCGCACTGCTCCATCAGCTCGACGAAGGCCAGCGCATAGCCGAGCGCGCCGGTCGCCGTGCTGCCCCCGATCGGGATCGAGTGCGGCGCCGTGCCGTGGCCGGCCAGCTCGCCGGCCAACTGCTCGCGGGCGATCTCCAGCTCGCCCCAGTGGTGCGGCGGGCATCCGGCGAAATGCAGTTGGGCCCCGAACAGCTGGGCCAGGAGCTGGTTGCCCTCCAGCCGCGCCGGCCGGTTGCCCGACAACACGAGGTGGACTTCGAGCCCGAGCACGGCGCCGGCGGCGGCCGTCATTCGGCAGTGGTTGGATTGGCCGGCACCGACGGTGACGAGCGATCGAGCGCCGGCCTGGAGGGCTTCGGCGCAGAGAAACTCCAGCTTGCGGGCCTTGTTGCCGCCAGCGCCGAGCCCGGTCAGGTCGTCGCGCTTGACCCACAGCCGGGCGCCGCCCGGCAGACCGCAGCCTCGCTCGAGCGGGGTCGGCAGCGTCGCCAGGCGGGAGCGGGGCACCCGCTCGAACCGTTCGCGGACCGTCGCCGCCTCCTCACGCACCACCGGACCGATGGTAGGCATTGGCGCCGTGGCTGCCACGGCACGCACCGACTGGAACCCGATCCTGCGGGCCGAACTGGCCAAGCCGTACTGGGCCGACCTGACTGCGTTCGTCCGCGCCGAACGAGAACGCCACGCCGTCTATCCCCCCGGTGACGAGGTCTTCGCCGCCCTCCATCTCACGCCGTATGCCGACAGCCGCGTCGTCATCCTCGGGCAGGACCCCTACCACGGCCCCCGCCAGGCCCACGGGCTGTGCTTCTCGGTGCGCCGGGGCGTGGCCGTCCCACCCTCGCTGGCCAACATCCATCGCGAGCTGCACGACGACATCGGCGCGCCGATCCCCGACCACGGCAACCTCGAAGCCTGGGCCGTGCAGGGCGTCCTGTTGCTGAACACCACGCTCACCGTGCGCGCCGGCCAGGCCGCCTCCCACCAGGGGCACGGATGGGAGACGTTCACCGACGAGGTCATCGGCGCAGTGGCGGCGAAGGCCCATCCGGTCGTGTTCATCCTCTGGGGCAGCCACGCCCGCAGGAAGAAGGCGCTGATCGACGGCGCCCATCACACGGTCATCGAGTCGGCCCATCCCTCCCCGCTGTCGGCGCACAACGGCTTCTTCGGCTCGCGCCCGTTCTCGCGCACCAACGCCGCGCTCCGGGCCGCCGGCCTCGACGAGATCGACTGGCGGCTGTAGGGGCCCCTCAACCCGCGTGCACGGTGCCGACGACGCGGTGGTCGCGGCTGTGTGCGCCGACGGCCAGCTGGTAGCCGCCGGGGGCGATCGTCCACCCGCCGTCACCCCACGACGAGAACACTCGCGGCGGCAGGTCGATGGTCACCGACTCGCTGGCGCCGGCGGCGAGGTCGACGCGGGCGAAGCCGCCGAGATGGCGCAGCGGTCGGTCCGGGTCGCCCTCGGGCGGCTGCACGTAGACCTGCACGACGGTGCTGCCGTCGCGCTCGCCGCTGTTGGTGACCGCGGTCGTCACCGACGCGCCGCCGGTCGCCGTCCCCTCGACGGCCGTGGTCTCCATTGTCCACGCCGTGTAGCTGAGGCCGAAGCCGAACGGAAACAGCGGCTCGATCTCGTGGCGGTCGTACCAGCGGTAGCCGATGTGCAGGCGCTCGCCGTACTCGGCGAGCCCGCCCTCGCCCGGGTAGTGCTCGGCGGCGGGCGTGTCCTCGAGGCGGCGGGGAAACGTCAGCGGCAGCCGGCCGGCGGGCTCAACCGCGCCGGTCACCACGTCGGCCAGGGCCTCACCGATCGCCTGGCCGGGGAACCACAGCTGCAGCACGGCGGCGACATCGTCCAGCCATGGCATCGTCACCGGCGAGCCGGTGTTGACGACGACGATCGTGCGCGTGTTGGCGGCGGCGACGGCAGCGACGAGGTCGTCCTGGTCGCCCGGCAAGGCCAGCGACGTGCGGTCCTCGCCCTCGCTCTCCCAGTCGTCGTCGGTGCCGACGATGACCACGGCCACATCGGCGGCGGCGGCGGCGGCGGCGGCGTCCTCCAGGGCGCCCGGGACCGGCACCGGGGCGGCGCCGACGGCGAGCCCGCGCACGAGGGCGTCGTCGACGGCGCCCAGCTCGACGTCGAGCTCGTAGGCGCGCCCTACCGCCACCGTCACCGTCGTGCGGATCTCGGGGCTGCCGAAGCCGAAGAACGACCCACCCGTCTGCGCCTCGGCCACCTCGATCACGGGGTCGCCGTCCAGGCGCACGGTGACCGGACCGACGGCGCGGACACCGATCTCCCAGTCACCGCTGCTGACCGGCGTGAACGTGCCGGTGAGGCGGGCGGCGAACTGGTTGGGGTGCACACCCTCGGCCGGCGGCTTGTCCCAGAACCAGTGCAACCGACCGGCCGGTTGGTCGACGGTGGAGCCGTCGGGGTTGGTGAACGTCGCGCTGAACTCGCCGCGCAGCGACGGCAGGTACCGGGCGATCGAGCCGCCGGCTTCGAGGCGGACGTCGAAGCCGCGCTCGCGCAAGGCGTCGGCGGGGCCGAGGCCGTGGGCCGGCGTGACGCGGGCGCTGCCGCCACCCTGGGGCCGCCCGTAGCGGGCGTACGGCCCGATCAGGGCGATCGACAGCGTCGCCGGGGCGTCAGGACCCGGAGCGGCGATCGGGAGCACGTTGTCCTCGTTACGCAGCAACACCATGCCGCGGGCCGCGGCCCGGCGGATGACGTCGGTGGTGGCGGGGTCGTCGGCGGTGACCTCGTCCGTGCCGTGGGTGCCGGCCTGCGTCCACCTGGCGAGGCCCAACACCCGCTCGACGGACCCGTCGAGCTCGCGCTCATCGATCTCACCGGCCTGGACGGCGTCGAGCAGCTTGGCGCCGCGGTGGATCGGCGGCCCCGGCATCTCGACGTCGAGGCCGGCACGTAGGGAGTCGGCGGTGCTGTGGTTGCCGAACCAGTCGCTGATGACGGTCCCGTCGAAGCCCCACTCATCCCGCAGCACCTCGGTGAGCAGCCAGTGGTGGTCGGCGCAATACGTCCCGTTGAGACGGTTGTAGGCGCTCATCACGGCTCGGACACCGGCCAGAGTGACGGCCGCCTCGAACGGCACGAAGTACAGCTCGCGCAGTGTGCGCTCGTCGATTTGCGCCGACACCGTCATCCGCTCGAACTCGGTCTCGTTGCCGACGAAGTGCTTGATGCAGCAGGCGACGCCCTCGTCCTGCACCCCCCTGACGTAGGCAACGGCGAAGGCGGCCGCCAGCAACGGATCCTCGCTGGGGAACTCGAAGTTGCGGCCGCTGATGGGGGTTCGGTGCAGGTTGACGGTGGGGGCGAGCAGGACGTCGGCGCTCTTGGAGCGGGCCTCCCGGCCGAGGGCCCGTCCGACCTCACGCACGAGGGCCGGATCCCAGGTCGCACCGAGCGCGGCGCCGCACGGGAACGACGCCGACGGCGGACCCGACCACGTCGTCCCGCGCACGCCCGCCGGACCGTCCGACATGCGGATGGCCGGCACCGGCGGATCCTCGAACGCCGGCGTGTGCCACACATCGGCGCCCCCGAGGAGGGCAACCTTCTGGTCGACGGAGAGGTCAGCGGGCGTCGTCACCGGCCGGACGCTAGTGAGCGGCCCGGCCGGCCCCGGCACGCGACGCCGCTAGCTTCCGCTGCGTGGCCGAGCGTGTGGACGTCGAGGGCGTGGCCGTCTCGCCGGACCACCTGATCGACGGGGAGCGGGTGTCGTCGCCGGCGACGTTCGAGGATCGCTCGCCGCTCGACTGGTCGTGGAAGCTGGCCGACATCGCCCGGGGCGACGCCACGACGGCTGACGCCGCCGTGACGGCGGCGACGGCCGCGTTCGCCGCCTGGGCTGCGCTCGGTCCGGACGGCCGCGCCGCCTACCTGCACCGCCTGGCCGACCTGATCGATGCCCACAACGATCAGATCGCCCTCGTCGAGACGGTCGACATGGGGATGCTCCACGAGTCGATGCGCCTGCGCCTCGTCGCCCGTGGCGCCGTCAACTTCCGTACCTACGCCGACCTCGCCGCGACGTACGAGGAGCGGCACTGGTCGTCCAAGGGCACCGCCAACACCGTTGTGCGGATGCCGGCCGGTCCGGCCGTCGTGATCACGCCGTGGAACGCCCCGTTCATGCTCTCGACGTGGAAGGTGGCGCCGGCCCTGGCCGCCGGCAACACCGTCATTCTCAAGCCGGCCGAGTGGTCGCCGCTGTCGTGCTCGCTGCTCGCCGACCTGACCGTCGAGGCCGGCTTCCCACCCGGCGTGTTCAACCTCGTGCAGGGCATCGGCGAGGAGGTCGGCCCACCGCTGGTCGGCGCCCTCCGGGTCAAGCGGATCAGCTTCACCGGCTCACCGGAGACGGCCCGCCACATCGGGCACGTCGCGGCCGAGAACATCGTGCCGTTCACGGCCGAGCTCGGCGGCAAGGGCCCGTTGATCGTGTTCGCCGACGCCGACCTCGACGCCGCCGCCGAGAAGGCGGCCGGGCAATACGACGATTCCGGTCAGGTCTGCCTGGCCGGGACTCGGGTGCTCGTCGAGGCGTCGATCCGAGACGAATTTCTTCAGGCCTTCAACCGCCACGCCGACGCCCACGTGCTCGGCGACTCGCGGGACGCGGACACGACGATCGCCCCGATGATCCACCCCGACCACGTCGAGCGGGTGCTCGGCTTCGTCGAGCGGGCGGCCGAGCACGGCGACACCATCGTGCGCGGCGGTCACCGCGTGGGCGACACGCTGCACGTCGAGCCCACGCTGATCGAGCCGGCGTCGAACGACAGCGAGGTCGTGCAGCGCGAGGTGTTCGGACCGGTGCTGACGTTCCAGACGTTCACCGACGAGGCCCAGGCCGTCGAGCTGGCCAACTCGACGCCGTACGGCCTGTCGGCCATTCTCTACACGGGCTCGCAGGAGCGGGCCGAGCGGGTCGGCCGGGCCATCCGGGCCGGGATCGTCTGGGTCAACACGTTCCTCGTGCGCGACCTGACGGCGCCGTTCGGCGGCATCGGCGTGTCCGGCATCGGCCGCGAGGGCGGCGACTACGCCCTCGACTTCCACAGCGACCTGAAGACCCTCCAGATCGCCGACGACACGACGACCTGACCGGTCACCGTCGCCAGAATCCGAGTATCTGCGGCCACCCGAGTACGCCAGTGCGCGATTCGCGTACTCACACACTCGGGGGGCGCGAGATACTCGGGTCCCGCTCGGTCCAGCCCCCGGGTGGGCGATCGAACCAGACGTGGGCTTGGCCGGTGCCGATGGAATTTTCGTAGTCGCTGTACGCGGTACCGGGCGCCGTGCAGTCGCGGCCGCCGATGGCGGCCACCATCATCAGGTAGTGCCCGAACAGGCCTTCGGGCTTGTAGCGCAGGAACTCGGGCATCGTGTCGATGACCTTGGCGTGCTCCCCGGCCTCCAGCCAGGCCACGCGCTCGAGGTCGGCGGCACGGGCCTCGGCGGTGCGGATGTGCGTCGGGTCCGAGGCCTCGTGAGCGCGCAGCTCCTTGAGCTTCCAGAACGTGTGACTCATCGCCCCGCTGGCCAGCAACACCACCCGCCGGCCGCTGCGCTCGATCGCCCGGCCGATGGCCTCGCCGACGAGGAGGAAGTCGTCGGTCTCGCCCGTCTGGGCGGTGCTCACGCTGACCCAGCGCTCGTCGCCCTGGAGGAACGGCAGGAGGTTCGTCGTCGGGTAGTGGATCGGCAGGTACGGGTCGGCGATGGCCGTCATCCACGACCCGGCGGCGTTCGATTCCTCGGCCATCAGCTCGGCCAGCTCGGGGTCCCCCGGAAAGTCGTAGGGCATCTGCGACATGCCCCGCGGCAACTCCTCCGACGTGTACAGCCCGCACCGTCGCTCGTGGGCGGCGACGACGAACTCGACGGTCGTGAACCAGTGGGCGTCGAACACGACGATCGTGTCGGGCCGCACCCGGTCGAGCTGCTCGGCCTTCATGCGGTGCAGTCCCGGCACGAGGCTGATCTCCCGGCCGTCGTTGAGCTCTTTGCGCACGTCCTCCGGCAACACCATCGTCGGCACGTGGGCGACGAGTGCCGCGCCGACGACCTCGCCGCCACCCTCGGTCATACGGCGGCCCCGACGTCGCGGCGGTTGGCCCGGGCGGCGGCCCGCTCGACGAGCCAGCGGAACAGCGGATCGCGGGGGCGGTCGTCGAGCATCTCGGGATGCCACTGCACGGCGACGACGTCACGACCCGGCCATTCGAGCGCCTCGATCACGCCGTCGGCGCTGCGGGCGGACACCCGCCAGCCGTCGGCCACCCGGTCGAGCGTCTGGTGGTGCAGCGAGTTGATGGGCCGCGTCGGTCCGTACAGGTCGTGAAGCACCGTGCCCGGCTCGACGTGGACCTCGTCGACGATCTCGTTCGTCGGGACGTCCCAGCGGGCGTGGTCGGGCACGTGCTGGTGCAGGGTGCCGCCGGCCCAGACGTTGAGTACCTGGATCCCTCGGCAGATGCCGAGGATCGGCAGGTCGTCGGCGACCGCCACGTCGACGAGGCCAAGCTCGAAGACGTCGCGCTCGGGTTCGATGCGCCCGAGCCCCGGTTCGGAGTCGGCGCCGTAGCGGGCCGGGTCCATGTCGGCGCCGCCGGTCAGCAGCACGCCGTCGAGATGGCCGACATACTCGGCGGGGTCGACGAAGCCGGGCAGGAACACGGGCAGACCGCCGGCTTCGAGCACACCGCGGGCGTAGGCCTGGACGTACACGTCGACGGGCTGATCGGCCGTGCTCGGCACGAATCCGGACACCTGCCCGGCCAGTCGGGGCCGGCCGGTCAGGCCGATCAACGGGCGTGTCATCGTCGCCAAACGGTACCGGGACGCGACGACGGGTCCGACCCCGTGGGATCGGACCCGTCGTACGGTCGAGGCGGCCGCACGGCCGCCCGAGGTGTCAGCGCGTGATGCGCTGGCCGGAGCGGCCCTGCACCGCTCGGTAGATCAGGAGCACGATGATCGCGCCGATGACCGAACCGATGATGCCCGCTGGATCGAGCCAGTTCCGGGTGCCGTCCGCATCTTCGTTGTTGAAGATCAGGGCGGCGAGGAAGCCCCCGACGAAGCTGCCGATCACACCAAGGATCAGGGTCTGCAGCCACGACATCGGGTCGCGGCCCGGAACCAGGAGTCGAGCGAGGGCGCCGGCGATGAAGCCGACGATGATCATTGTGATGATGAACCCGATCATGTCGAGGTTGTATCTCCTGTGAGTGGGCCCAGCCGAACGCCGGACGCGGGAACACTGTTACCTCCCGGCGAGGTCGGGTCAAACACCCTCGACGAACCGTCATCAGATGACAGTTGCTGGTCAGGGGGCGTTTCTCCTGGTCGGGGCCATGCGCGAACCTGGGGGTCGTGACCAGATCGTCACGCTTCGCCGACCGTGCCGCCGCCGGCCGAGAGCTGGCCGCGGCGGTCGCCGCCGCCCTCGTTGCGCCGACTGGTGCGGTCTGGGTGCTCGGCCTGGCCCGCGGTGGCGTGCCCGTGGCCGCACCGGTCGCCGCCGCGCTCGGTGCGCGGTTGGACGTGCTGACGGTGCGCAAGATCGGGGCCCCGCGCCAACCGGAGCTGGCGCTCGGCGCCGTGACGAGCGGCGGCGGCATCGTGCTCAACCACGCCCTCGTCGAGCAGCTCGGGATCGACGACGCCCGCCTCGAGCGGCAGATCGAACTGGCCCGGGCCGAGCTGCGCCAACGCGAGGCACGGCTGCGCGACGGCCGCCCGGATCCGGTCGTCGCCGACGCCACGGTCGTGCTCGTCGACGACGGCCTGGCCACCGGCGCCACCATGCGCGCGGCGGTGGCAGCGATGCGCGCCGCCGGCGCGGCGACGGTCGTCGCCGCCGTGCCCGTCGGCGCCCCCGACTCGTGTGCCGCCGTGGCCGCCGTGGCCGATCTCGTCGTGTGCCCCCGCCAGCCCTCGTTCTTCCGTGCCGTCGGCGAGTGGTACGACGACTTCACCGCCACCACCGACGACGACGTCCGCCGCCTCCTCCTCCTCGCCGCTCCCCCACCCGAGTGTTGACGGCGACCGGAGTGTCCTCGGAGACCACGTGGTCTCCGAGGACACTCGGGTCAGCGATTTGTCGGTGCGGCGCGGCGACGGGCTGCGGCGAGGGCGGCGAGCCCACCGACGGCGACCAGCCACGCGCCGACCCGCGCGACCGATCGCGATCCGCCGCCCGTGTCGGCCAGACGAACGGTGGAAGGTGGCGGCACAGTCGGTGACGCCGGCGGTCGGACGAGCGTGGTCGTCGGTGCCGCCGTCGTGGTCGGCGCGAGCGTCGATGTCGTCGCGAGCAGGGTGGTGGTCGTCGGCGTCCGTGCCGCCGTCGTGGTCGGCGCGAGCGTCGTCGGCGGCACCGTCGTCGGCGGCACCGTTGTCGGCGGCACCGTTGTCGGCGGCACCGTTGTCGGCGGCATTGTCGTCGGCGTCGGCGGGAGCGTCGTGGTGGTAGTGGTGGTGGGGGCGACGATGGGGAGTTCGGCGCGCAGCTCGATCGGTGCGCCGGCGATGGCGACCCGCTGTGAACCGGGCGCGGCGAACGTCCGGGCTGGCCCCGGGGCCGTCGCAGTGACGACGAGGGTGGCATCGGTACCCGGCGGCGTCATGGCGACCTCGGCTCGGCCGCCGTCGTCGGTGTCGGCCGTCCACGACTCGGCTCCGAGCTCGAAGCGAACGGTGACGCCGGCGATCGGCCCGCCGGGACCTTGCACGTTGACGGCAGCAACGCCGTCAACGACGGCGAGATCGCCCATCGTCCAGGGGCCCCGCCGCGCCGCCGCTTCGGCGCCCAGGGCGATCACGGCCTGTTCGATGTCGGTTCGGCGCCCGACGCCGTCGACGGCGACCTCGACCGGGTCGCCCGCCCATACCAGTCCACCACCGCTCCGGGTGGCCTGGGCGTACCGCCAGGCGAGCACGTTGATCGCCGCCGCTTCGACGTCATCGGCCTGACCACCAGGGCCGAGATGGCGCCACAGCAGGTAGTCCAGCTCGGCCGACGAGACGGTCGGCGCGTCGTCCGGTTGATAGTCGGCGTCCATCGAGTGCCCGATGTCGGCCTGCACGCATACGGCCGCCACCGTCGTGCCGTCGTCGAGCGCGAACTGGTACGCCCCGAGGCCGCCGACGCCGTAGCCGTCGATGAGGAACCGACCGCCCGCTTCGGCGGCCGAGAACCCCGGGTCCCACTCGCCGGCGAGCCGCGCCGCCGGGCTCCCGGCGGCGACTGCGGCAGCCGCGGCGACCGTGGCGGTCAGCAGGGTCAGCCCGCCGACGAGGAGGACGGACATCGCGCGTAGACGGGTCATGACCAGCCAGGGGGTCGGCCCGGGCGCGAAGCGGAAATCAACCCTCGGGTGGGGGGTCGACGGGGCGGCCGCGGCGGTGGCGGAAGCGGCCGGCGCCGCTCTCGACCCCGGGCAGGCCAGCGGGACCACCGACGGCCTCGACGAGCCGACGCAACTTGGCCGGCGCGACGACCACGTAGACGGTGCCGATGAGCTCCGTGGCGGCGTCGACGTCGAACACGAGCGCCGCCCATTGCCCGTCGGCGTGGCCGAGCACGCCGACGGCTCCGTTCAACTCGAGCGGGAACACGTCGCCGCCGGCGTAGCGCCGAGCCAGGTTGGCCGTCAACCGGGCGGCCGCCCGGACGCCGCACACCGGCCGCATCCCGGCGTACACAACGCCGCCGCCGTCGCTCAGCACGACGACGTCGGACGCCAGCGTCTCGACGAGCGCGTCGACGTCCCCGCCGGCCGCCGCCAGCAGGAAGCGGCCGACCACGGCCTCGGCCTGCGACCGTTCGACCGGAACCGCCTCGTCCGTCGGGCGATCGACGTGCCGGCGAGCCCGGCGCAACGCCTGCCGGCAGGCGGCCGAACTCCGCCGGAGCATCGCCGCGATGTCGGCGTGCGGGTAGCCGAGGCCGTCGTGGAGGACGAACACGGCCCGCTCCAGCGGGGTCAGCCGCTCCAGCAGCACGAGCATCCCCATCGTCAGCGTCTCGCTGCGTTCCAACCGCTCACCCGGCACGTCGGCGGTCGCCACCGGCTCGGGCAGCCAGACGCCCGGATATTCGACCCGCTGGCGCCGAGCCGAGCGGAGCACGTCCATCGCCCGGCGAGTCGTCACGGTGACGAGCCACGCCTCCGGCGACTCGACGTCGTCTCGATCGGCGCGCAGCCACCGCTCGGCCACATCGGCGACGACGTCCTCGGCCTCGGCCATGCTGCCGAGCATGCGGTAGGCGATCGACAGCAACCTGGCCCGAGCGGCGGCGAACGCGACGACGCCGTCGGCGTCGTCCCGGGCTGGCTGCGACGTCACGGCCATCACACTGGCACTGACACCGCCGCCGCCTGCACGGCCGCGGCCGCAGCCGCCCCGGAGGCGACGGCGGCGTCGGCGAGCATCCCGATCGGTCCGATCCAATCGCCGGCGAGCGCCAGGCCGGTGACCCCGGCGACGTCCACCGGGGGGCGCCGACTCGCCCCCGCCGTGGCGACCCGCGCCTGGTCGCCGGCCACGAGCGAGCTGGGTACGTAGCGGACGTCGACGACGTCGTCCATCCAGTTCGGGCGGACACGGGTCAGCGCCGCCTCCAGCGAGGGCCGCCAGTCGACCCGCTCCTCCCCGGTTCGCAAGTACCGGCCCACGGTGACGACCATGCCCCCGTCCGGCGCGACGCGGGCCACGTCGCTGGGCACCGAGATGAACACGTCGTCGTCGACCGACAGCACGTTGGCCAACCGCCGCCCGGCCGGTCGCAACGCGACGTCGAGGTGGGCCATGCGCACGGCGACGGTGGCCTCGGCCGCGGGCCGGACCCGCCCGGCCGCCGGCCCGGCGAGCAGGTCGACAGCGCGGCGCGGGTCGTGAACGGCGACGATGATGGCCGCCGCCGGCCACGAGCGTCCGTCGGCGAGATGGATCGCCCGTACGGCGTCGTCGTGCTCGACGGCTGTGACCGTTGCGCCGGTGATGACCCGGCCGCCGCCCGCCCCCACCACCTCGGCCAAAGCGGCGACGACCATCTGCCAACCGCCGTGTACGTAGCAGACCCCGCGCGCCGCCGCCCGCAGCTGCCGGGCGGCGGCCGAGGCGTCGAGGCCGGCGAGATCGGCGCTGTAGGTCGTGGTGCGCACGATCGATCCGGCCACGCGGCGGGACATCGGATCCTTCAACGACTCGGCGATCCACGTGGCGGCGTCGATGCCGGCGAGCTCGTCGGCGGCGGCGCCAGTCCGGCCGACGAGCAACCGACCGAGGGCGGTCCGGCTGCGCACGTCGGCGGCGAGAACGGCGGCGAACGCGCGCACCTCGTCGTCGACGACCACCTTCGTCGCGCCGTAGCGCGGCGCCCGGCCCCGCGGCCGCACGCCGAGACGCGCGAGCGTCGCCCAGGCGGCGCCGCCGCGGTAGAAGGCGTGGGGACCGAGGTTCAGGTCGAAGCCGTGGCGCGAGCGGGTGCGGGCCCGGCCGCCCAGCCGGCGAGCCGATTCGAGCACGGTGACGGGCTGGCCGGCCCGGGTCAGCGTCGCCGCCGCCGTCAACCCGGCCAGCCCGCCGCCGATCACGTAGGTGGGGGATGCTTCCATACCGATGAGACGATCGGCCCGGCCGGGATGTGACGCGGGTCGTACCATGCCCGCGGTGGGACGGGTGTTGTTCGTCACGTGGCACGGGGGCGGCAACGTGAACCCGGTCGTCGCCATCGGACAGCAATTGCAGGACCTCGGCCACGACGTCTACGTGCTCGGTCCGCGAACGCTGGCCGAGCGCTTCACCGCCGCCGGCCTGTCCGTCGAGCGCTACGACGCCGGCACGCAATGGGACACGGCCGAGTTCGCCGAGCGCGTCATCGACACGATCGACACCGTCGATCCGGCCGTCGTCGTCGTCGACTACATGCTCCCCGCCGCGCTCTGCGCGACCGAAGCGACCGGCCGCCGCACGGTCACCCTCGTGCACACGCTGTACGGCGCGCTGCTCCATGACGGAACGCCGGCACCGATGAAGATCGCCGCCTCGGTGCGCGAGATCAACGACCTGCGCGAGCAGCTCGGGCTGCCGGCGATCGACCGTCTCGGAGAACTCCTGACGCGGACGGAACGCATCCTCGTCGTCGTGCCCGAGGTGATCGACACACCCGACCCGGCCGCCGAGCGGGTGACCTACGTGGGGCCCGTGTTCGAGTCGGCCGGCGACGACGAGGGCTGGACGCCGCCGCCGGGCGAGGGCCCACTGATCGTCGTCAGCCTCGGCACGACCGACATGGACGAGCTGCCCGTGCTGACGACTGTGCTCGACGCGTTGGCCCACGAACGGGCCCGCATCGTCGCCACCGTCGGCGCCCATGCCGACCCCTCGACGATCCCGACGCACGCCAACGCCACCGTCGGCCCGTTCGTGCACCACGCGGCCGTGCTCCCCCACGCCGACCTCGTGATCTCCCACGGTGGCATCGGGACGGCGCTGGCGGCGATGGCCCACGGCCTGCCCGTGCTGTTCCTGCCGCTCGGGCGGGACCAACCGGTCAACGCCGCGGCCATCGCCGCCACCGGCGCGGCGATTGTGTTGTCGCCGACGGCGAGCCCCGGTCAGATCGCCCGGGCCGTCGAGGAGCTGCTCACCGATCCGGCCTATCGCCAGGCGGCGGCGCGGGTGGGCGCGATGATCCCGTCGACCGGCGAGCAGCATCCGGCCACGCGACTGCTCGACGAGCTGATCGCCGACGATCACTGACGCAGGGCCCGACGTCGTCGTCGTCGCCCTCCATCCCGCCGCCGCTCGATCAGCTGCTGGCCGGGAGAACGGCCTGGGTCTGGGTGACGAGGGCGACCCGCTTGCCGCGGTCGTCGCGGAGGTCGGTCTGCACGACGATCGTCGTGCGGCCGACGTGCAGCGGCGTCGACACGGTGTGGACCCGACCCGCACGGACGCCGCGAAAGAAGTTCGTCTTCGACTCGATCGTCGACGTGCTGGCGCCGTTGGGGAGGTTGAGGAAGGCGCAGATCGCGCCAACGGTGTCGGCCGTGGCCATCAGCACCCCGCCGTGCATCGTGGCGAACGTCGTGCACTTGTCCTCGCTCCACTCCAGATGGGCGCGGACCTCGTCGGGGGCGGCGGCATCGACCATGACGCCGAGCACGCCGGCGAACGGCATCATCGCCACCATGGCCTGCGGGTCGGGCGAGGCGGGGGTGGTGTCGTCACTCATGCCCGCCACCTTGCCCGCGCGGGCAAGGTGGGCGAGCGTCGGAGCGAAGCGGAGACGCGAGCTCGGTAGGCGCAGCCGATCCGGCTTGGCCGGTCGGCGGAGCCCGAGAGAGAGGTCATGACGGCAGCCCGTCGGCTCGCGGGATCGGGAAGTAGCGGTGATGGTGAGCGCCGGTCAGCTCGTAGATGGCGGTGCCTCGGCGGCCGTCGTCGGCCGTCACCTCCATCTGGCTCAGGCCGCCGCCGAGCTCGCCGTAGCGCTGGGCCCAGCGCCCGGATGCCTCCAGGCCGACGACCGTCCCGTCGGCCAGCGTCAGCTCGACGCGCCCCCCGAGACCGGCGACGGCGGCGCCGTCCTCGGCGTAGCTGACGGCCTCGCCGAGCTCGTTCTGCCACGTCAGGTCGTGGGCGATGTCCACGACCGGGATGGGGTCCGACCCGTCGGCCGGAGCGAAGCAGCCGTCGGTGTAGATGCGCGACCCGTTGGCGAGCTCCCAGTGCCAGACGCCGAGCATCCCGTCGGGCAGCTGCACGGCCAGCCACATCCAGAACGGCACGCGGGCGTGGTCGCGGATGCCCCACGAATGGTCCCGCTGGCCCCACCAGTCCTCGACCCCGTACGTCCGGCCGTCGTGGGTGTACGTGCCGGAGTACGTGCCGGACTGAATCATGTGGCTCTGGTCCCAGATCAGCTCGTGGCCGGCCCGCATCGTCCCCCGGCGCAGCCCGTGGGCGGCGGTACGGGCGGTGAACGTGAGGTCGAGCGCGACGGGCGCCTCGGGTACGTCGGTGACGTGGAGGCGCACCGTGCGGTACGGCTCGACGATCTCGATCTGCACGGGGCCGACGACGAACGAATGCGGGTCAGTGCCGGCCGGGCGGGCGTGGCGGGCCATCGTCGGGGTGGTCCCGACCATGCCGAGCTGGAGAGCATCGAGCTCGGCTCGGGCCGGGAAGTGGGCCATCGTCAGGATGACGACGTCGCCGAGGCGGTCGGGTGGGTGGAGGACGAAGAACAGGCTCTCCCGCCAGTGCGGATGGGGGGTGACGACGTTGGGAAGCGGTTCGGGGATCTGGTGGACGAAGTACTCGTCGAGAGCGGTGAGCCGGGGCACGGTGGTCTCCTAGGAGTCGGTCAGGCGGGCAGCAACGAGGCGGCGTCGAGGTCGGCGGCCATGGCCGCCGAGCGCTCGGCCATGACGAGGAACATGTCGTCGCCGCGGTCGGTCTGGCGCACGAGGACGGAGGCGATGATCGCCATCAGCAGGCCGGCGAAGGCGCCACGGCGGTACTCGGTCCACAGCCACTCGTCATCGACGTCGGCGCCGTGGGCGCGGACACCGTCGGTGTAGCGGCCGACGAGGTCGCGCTCGATCGCCCGACGGCGCTCGACGGACAGGCTGGTACCCAGGAGGTAGGCGAGGTCGCCGGCCGGTGGTCCCAAGCCGACGGTCTGCCAGTCGACGACGACGACACGTGCGCCGGCGCCGCCGAACAGCAGGTTGTCGGCCCGGAAATCGCCGTGGATGACCGTCCACGGCTCGGGCCGGCGGTGCAGATAGGGGCCGAGGCGATCGACGAGGCGATCGACGAGCGCCACCGCCGGCGGCGCCAGGCGGGTGTCGAAACGGGTGTGGAAGTCGCCGGCGCAGCCGGTGATAAGGGCAATGAGCTGGTCGACCCCGTCGGGCGTCGAGCGATGGAGCCAGTCGAGCTCACGCAGCGCCGGGTCGCCCCAGCGGGCGCCGTGCAGGTGGGCCAGCTCGTCGATCGCCCCCTCGATCTGGCCGCCGGTGCACCCGGCGAGCTGGTCGCCCTGCTCGGCGGGAGCCACGTCCTCGAGCAGCACGACGTAGTCGTCGGTCGCCGGGTCGTGGTCCTGGTAGTAGCAGCGCGGCGCCCGTACCGGCAGATCAGCGGCCAGGTCGCGGTAGAAGCTGGCCTCGATCTCGTACGTGCGGGTGAGCTGGGCGGCGGCCCGGCTGGTGGCGTCGGCTGACGGCACCTTCGCGATCAGCGTCCGTGAGCCGGCGCCCGGCGGGTCGTACTCGAGGGCCAGCCGGTACGTGTCGGCGACCTGCCCCGTGCCGACCGATGTGGTCGCGACCTCGGTCACGGTGGCTCCGCCGAGGTGCTCGGCAAGGGCCGCCGTGAGCCAGCCGGTGGTCAGATCGGCCACCCCGGAGACCGGCGCGGCAGCGACCTTCCCCATCGAGCCGACCGTAGCCCGACCCCCTACGGTGGGCAGGGTGATCGAGCGGGTGGCCTACGACGAGTTCGCCTACTTCGGCGACAACGCCGCCGAGTTCGGCCTGCCCTACGACGGCCCGCCAGCGGTCCGCCGCGAGTCGGTCGAGCTCGGCGACGGCCGCCGTCTCAGCGCCCTGGTGTGGGGCGACGTCCCGGCGGAGCTGGTCCTCGTCCACGGCGGCGCCCAGAACGCTCACACCTGGGACACCGTTGCCATGGCCCTCGACCGCCCGCTCGTGGCCGTCGACCTCCCCGGCCACGGCCACTCCGACGCACCGGCCGACGTCCCGGCCGACCGCATCGCGGCGATGGCGGCCGACATCGCCACTGCCGTCCGCCGGCTGGCGCCCGACGCCGCCGCCGTGGTCGGGATGTCGCTGGGCGGAATGACGTCGATCGCCCTGGCCGGGCACGCCCCCGACCTCGTCCGCCGCCTCGTCGTCGTCGACGTCACGCCCGGCGTCACCGGGGCCAAGGCCAAGGCGATCACGGACTTCGTACGAGGCCCGGCGACGTTCCCGAGCTTCGACGCGCTGCTCGCCCGCACGATCGAGCACAACCCGACGCGCACCGAGGCGTCACTGCGGCGAGGCATCCTCCACAACGCCGAGCAACTGGCCGACGGCACGTGGCGTTGGCGCTACCGCCGCCACGACACTCCGATCATCGAGGACACGTCGGAGGCCGAGCCCGACGAAGCCGCCGAGGCCGAGCGCCGCCAGCGGGGCTGGGACGCGCTCGGAGCGATCACCGTGCCGGTCATGCTCGTACGAGGGATGCGGCCGCAGTCGGTCGTCGACGACACCGACGAGACCGAGTTGCGCCGCCGCCTGCCCACCGTCCGGGTCGAACACATCGCCGATGCCGGCCACAGCGTCCAGGGCGACACGCCGGTGGAGCTCGCTGCGCTGATCGCCGACTTCGTCCCCGGCTGACGAGCGCCGATCCAGTATCTGGGCGGGATTCGTCGCACATCTGAGACGAATCACGCCCAGATACCGCTCTGGCGAGCGTCAGAGGCGGTCGAGGAGGCGGGCGACGCGGGAGGCCATGGCCGGCCCCGGTTCGGCGAGGTCGGCCATGCGCGGGTCGGTCGACTCGCCTCGGACGAACCGCTGGTACAGCTGCTCCAACACGACGATCGTCTTCCACGTGGCGAACGCCTCGTACCAGCGCACCCGGGCGACGTCGAAGCCCGTTCGCTGGGCGTAGCGGGCGACGACCTCGGCCCGGCTGGGCAACCCCATCTGGTCGAGGCCCTCGATCGTGCGGGCCTGGTCGTCGGGCGTGTCGGCCGGGTCGGGCCAGTAGTTGAGCAGTGTCCCGACGTCGATCAGCGGGTCGCCCAGCGTGGCCATGTCCCAGTCGAAGATCGAGTACACGCGATCGGGATCCTCCGGCTTGAACTGGCAGTTGTCGGGCTTCAGGTCGTTGTGGAGCACCGCCACCTGCACGTTCTCCGGCGGTTGACGCTTGGCCAGCTGCCGGGTCACGTCCGTCATCGCTGGAATGCGCCCGGCGTCGACGAGTTCCCACCGCTTCGCCCAGCCAGTGACCTGGCGGTCGACGAACCCGGCGGGTTTGCCCAGACCACCGAGTCCGATGGCGACCGGGTCGAGCACGTGCAGATCGGCCATCGCCTCGACGACGGCGAAGCCCATGCGCCGGCCGGCTTCCGGATGGTGGGTCATCGAGGCCGGCACCTTGCCCCACACGCCGACGCCGTTCCGGTACTCGGTGACGAGGAAGTCGGACCCGATGACCGAGTGGTCGTCGCAGAACGCATACGGCCGGGGGGCGCGGTCGAACACCGGGTTGAGCCCGGCGCAGGCCGTGTACTCCCGGCGCATGTCGTGGGCGCCGGGGGCGATCTGACCGAACGGCGGCCGGCGCACGACGACGCGGGTGTCGCCGATGCGCACTCGATAAGTGAGGTTGGCCGACCCGTTGGGGAACTGCTCGACGTCCATGTCGCCGTGCAGCTCGGGGACGTGCTCGGCCAGGTAGGCCCGCAACGCATCCCAGTCGAGCTCCTCCCCCGGGCGGACCGGCGCCACCTCGGGACGATCCGGCTCGTCGTTCACCCCACGCGAGCTCATTCGGGCAGGCTCGTTCCACCGTCGACGACGAGCGTCGCCCCGGTCGTGAAACTGCTGGCGTCGGTGGCGAAGTAGAGGGCGGCGCCGACGATCTCGTCGGGCTGACCCCCGCGCCGCAGCGGAAAACGCTGCGCCTGGCGTTCGAAGGCGTCGAGGTCCCACGCCTTCGAGATGTCGGTGAGGAACGGTCCCGGCACGATCGTGTTGACCCGCACCTCGGGGCCGAGGGCACGGGCGAAGCCAGCCGTGATGGCGTTGAGGGCGGCCTTGGCTCCGGCGTACGGCAGATCGCGCGGCGTCGGGCGGATGCTGGCGGTCGAGCTGATGTTGATGATCGACCCGCTCCCCGCCGCCTTCATCCGCTCCCCGAACAGCGCGCTGAGTCGAAACGGTGCCTTGAAGTTGATCGCCACGACCTTGTCGAACAGTTCCTCGGAGACCGCGGCCAGGCTCGGGTACAGCGGCGACATCCCGGCGTTGTTGACGAGCACGTCGACCTGCCCGAACTCCCCGTAGGCGGTGTCGACGAGCGCGTCGAGGTCGTCCCACCGCCCGACGTGACAGGCGGTGGGCACGACCCGGCGCCCGGTCGCCGCAGTGATCGCTTCCGCCGCCCGCTGGCAGCCGTCGAGCTTGCGGCTGGCCACGACGAGGTCGGCGCCGGCCCGGGCGAAGGCCTCGGCCATCGCCAACCCCATGCCGCGGCTTCCGCCGGTGACGGCGGCGACCCGACCGGCGAGCGGCTGGTCGGATGCGGACGCGGGCACGGTCGGAGGGTAGGAGACGCCGTCGGGGCGTGTCGTACCGTGACCGCCACGTCGCGCTCAGTGTCCGCGTTCTGGCGCGACGCCCCGCCCGTTCGCGGACGCTGAGCGCCCGCGAACGGTGAGATGCTCCGTTGGAGCACCCGCATCGCCGACCGGGGTGATCCCATGCGGGCCCGGCGCGAGGGTACGTTCGCTGCGGTGAGCACACGACGTGTCGCCTCCGTGCTCGCCTTGTGCCTGCTCGCGGCGGGGTGCGCGGCTGAGCGCGCCGCCACCACCGCGGCTTCGTCCTCGGCGGCCAGATCGTCGGCGACGGAGGAGGGCGCGCGTCCAGCCGGGACGGCCACGACGGCGGAGCCGAACACGACCTCGCCGACGTCCGACGCGATCACGACCACGTCGACCCTGCCGGCGGCGACCACCACGTCGACGATCCCGCTGCCACCCGACGTCCACGACCCGGCGTGCGCGCGCGTCGTCCAAGCGGGTGAGTCGCTGAGCGCGATCGCCGACGGCATCGACGACCCGACCGTGACGGGATCCAGCCTCCAGGCGGAGAACGCCATCGTCGATGCCGACATCGTCGAGGTCGGCGACGTCCTCGACGTGTGCCCCGGCAACGGGCTCGACGATCTCACCGGCGTCGAGCGGCTCCCGGCGGTACCGGTGGCCCTCTCCAACGGCGTCGCCGCCCAGCAGCGCAAGCTCAACGAACTGTTCGCCGGCACGGGAATGCCGGCGGTGGTGGTGGATGGCGTGTCGGGCCCGTTCACCCGCCAGCAGCTGTGCGCGGCCCGGATGGCGCTGAACCTGCCGATCAGTCGCGCCGACATGCAACCCGGCGGACCGGAGGAGCAGGCGCTGATGGCGGCGGCTTCGATCTCGGTGCCGGTGACCGCCGCCGTCTCGGCATCGCGATGGATCCTCATCGACAAGACCTGCCAGGTCATGTTCGCCGGGGAGGGCACCGGCGTCACGTTCGTCTTCAAGACGTCGACCGGTGAACCGGGTTGGGAGACGCGAAACCAGGACGGCGTGCCCCTGTACCGCTACAACCCGGCGCTGGACAACCACGGCTGGCACAACAGCTCGAAGTTCCCGGTCGCCGATGACAATCCGCTCAACGGCAACATGTACAAGCCGATCTACTTCTACCGCGGCCAGGCGATCCACGGCGCCAACAACGTGCCAACCAACCCAGCGAGCAAGGGGTGCGCACGGTTGCGGGTCGAGAACCAGGAGGCCCTGGTGGCCTGGCTCGGCCTGGGCGACATCACGCAAGAGATCTACGACGATGATCGGATCGGCGCGATCGTCACGGTCCAGGGTGAGTACGCCGTCTGATCGCTGGGTTAGTCGCAGCAGCCTCACGCCGGTTGGGTGCCCGGCACGGCAAAGGGCGAGACTCGCTCGATGGAGTTACCGGGGAAGTTGGCCGTCGTCACCGGCGGGGGCACGGGCATGGGGCGGGAGCTGGTGCGCCAGCTCACCGCCGTCGGATGCGCCGTCGCCACCTGCGACGTGGCGATCGACAACCTGGCCGAGACGGCGCAGATCGCCGCCGCCGAATCAGCCGGCGGGGCCGTCTCCACGTTCGTGGCCGACGTGTCGAACGAGGAGCAGCTGCTGGCGTTCCGCGACCACGTCATGACAACCCACGGCACGGATCGCATCCACCTGTTGTTCAACAACGCCGGCATCGGCGGCGGCGGCAGCATGGTGGTCGACGAGCGCGACGAGTGGGAGCAGGTCTTCAACGTCTGCTGGGGCGGCGTGTATCTCGGTACCCGCACGTTCCTGCCGTTGCTGCTGGCCGCCGACGAGGGCCACGTCGTCAACACGAGCAGCGTCAACGGCTTCTGGGCCACGCTCGGCGGCCGCCCGCACACGGCCTACAGCGCGGCCAAGTTCGCCGTGAAGGGCTTCACCGAGGCGCTGATCACCGACTTCCGCCAGCACGCGCCCCACCTGCGGGCGTCGGTCGTCATGCCCGGACACATCGGCACGTCGATCGTGTTCAACTCCGGCTCCTACTTCGGGCGCCACCCGAAGGACCTCAGCGCCGATGACGTCTCGCGGCTGCGCGAGCGGTTCAGCGCCGACGGGGCCGACATGTCCGCGGCCTCGGACGAGGACGTCCGCAACGTCGTGGTGACGATGGCCGAGGCGTTCCGGGACAACGCGCCGATGTCGGCGGCCGCCGCCGCCACAGTCATCCTCGACGGTGTCCGCGCCGGCGATTGGCGGATCCTCGTCGGCGACGACGCCCACCGCCTCGACGAGGCCGTCCGGGCCGACCCAGTCAACGCCTACGAGCCCGAGTTCTTCGAGGCCCTCCTGCGCGACGGCGTGTTCGGCAACCTCGCCGTCAACGAGCCGCCGTCGGCCCCGGCGGATTGAGCCTAGGCCGAGGCGAATGCCGCGACGAGTGCCGCGGCCACTGCCGCAGGCTGCTCGTACGGCGCGAGGTGGGCGGCGTCCTCGACCATTGTGACCGTCGCCTGCGGGAGCAGGTCGTGCCACCGCTCGGCGTACACCGGCGGGATCAGCTTGTCGCTCGCGCCCCACACCAGCGCGACCGGGTTCGTGACTCGGTAGAGCCGCTTGGAGAGTCGGCGGTTGGGGATGGGGAAGAGCACCTTGCCGGCCGTGCCGAGGCGGCGGCTGTTGCCGATCAGGAACGCCGTCAGCGCGCGCCGGTCCTCGAAATCGACGCCGCCGGTGAGCAGCGACGCGTCGGCCGCCGGATCGTGCAGCAGGACGTCGGGGAACTCGAACGGCAGCATCGCGTAGATGTCTGGGATCGGATGCTCGTCGAGCCACAGCCCGGCGGGAGCGACCAGCCCGACGGCCCCATAGCTGCTCGGTGATAGCGCCGCCATCTCGGCGGCGATCATCCCGCCGAAGGAGTGGCCGTACAGGTGGGGCCGTTCGAGGCCGAGGGCGGCGACGACATCGGCGCCGTGGAGGGCGAAGTCGAGCATGTCCTCCAGCAGCCCCTCGCCCGCCTGCTCGCCGAAGCCGGGCCAGACCGGGGCGTAGACGTGGAACTGCTCACCGAGGGCGGCCAGCGTCGGCTCACCCGCGAGGTGGCCGCCGACGCCGTGGAAGGCGACGACCGCCGGGCCGTCGTCGCCGAACTCCAAGACGTCGCACGTGATGCCCCGAGCCGTCGTGATCTCCATCGTCGCTGAGCCTGCCACCGCCGCTCCCCAACCCGACGGTCGAACCGCATCCTCAAGGTGGGCGTTGTCAGTCCTCGGTGAGGCGGCGCTCAGCGTCGAGAAGACCGTGGGCTTCTGCGACAAGGCCATACGGCTCGTCGCACTCGGGCGCCTCGGGGGGCGCGACTGCAACCCCACCGTCGCCGTCGGCGGGAAGCGGACCGCCACTGGTGATGAAGAGGTCGTTCTCGAACCTGATGTCGACGCCGGTGCTGCGAAGGCAAGCCACGTAGACGGCGCGGACGGTGTCCCATTCGGTGTCGGTCACGCGACCGTCCCGCAGCACCGCGGCGGCGCGCCGGTATTCGGCGGTCTCGGCTTCTTCAAGCAATCGGGCGACCTCGTCCTCAACGCAACCCGGCCGCGCCGCGCACGCCTCGTCGGGCGTCTCCTCGTCGAGCAGGTCGGCGCGGCGATCGTGCATTGCGCCGTCGGACGTCGTCCAGTGCATCCGCTCCTCGAAGATGCCGACGTCGGCCGGCACGTCGACGAGCACGGCGTACCAGCCTGATCGAGCGTCAACGTCAGCAGCCGTCTCGTCGGGCAGCACCACCTCGACGCTCTCCACCCCGTCGCCGGCCCGGCCGGCGACGAACACCTGGCCGGGACCGGTCGTGCCCGGCCCGGAGGTCCACCAGATCGCATCGACCGTGATGTCGTCCGACCCCGGCGCGGCGAGGTCGAGCTCGTACACGTTGGGGTCGAGCACGGTGCCACCGCGGTCGGGCAGCGTGCAGGCGAACAGCGACGTGCTCGAGATCATCAGGATCGTCGTGTCGCCGGAGGGGTGGACGAACTCGACGTCGTGCCGAGTGCCGCTGGGCGTCGCGTTGGGGATGCCGGCTTCGGCGTTCAGAGCCCCGGCGCGGGCAAACTCGGCCCGACATCGCGATCGACGCTCGGCGGCGGGCGCCACCGACACCTCGTCGTCGACGGTCGACGTCGTGGTCGCGCCGGGGGCGGCGATCTCGTCGGTCCGTGCGCTGGCGACCTGCGCCGGTGCCGAGGCGCGACCGAGGACCCAGCCGGTGGCGGCAGCACCGGCGGCGAGCGTCACCGCGGCAACAAGGACGGCCGGACCGCGCCACCGCCCGCCCGCCGGCGCAGAATCCGCCTGAGGTGACCCGCCGAGGTCGGTGGAGTCGACCGTTTCGGCCACCGCCGTCAGCGTCCGGCGCAGGCGATCGGCCAGCTCGTGATCGTGGTCGAGGTCGGTCATTCCAGCCTCCGTTTCAGAATGTGGAGGGCACGGTGCAGGTCAGATCGCACCGTTGCCGGTCGCCGCCCGAGCAGGCGAGAGACCTCAACGAGGCTGAGGTCTTCGTAGAAGTGCAGGACGACGACCGCGCGCTGGGCCGGCCCCAGCTGCTGCACACGAGCCCACATCTCGTCGATCTCGACGTCGCCGGTCACGGTCGCCACTGCCAGCGAACGCGGCCGGCGGTACTGGCGACGCTGGGTATCGCGCACACGGTTCGTCACGGCTCGGCGGAGATAGGCGGGAGGGTCGTCGATGTAAAACCAGCGTTCGTGCACCTCGGCGAACACCGTCTGGACGACGTCCTCGGCAAGCTCGCGCGATCCCGAGAGCAAGTAGGCGAGGCGGACGAGGCGCGCCCGTTCCCGGGCGTAGGCCGCCTCGATCTCAGCCGCCTGTGCCAGCTCGGATCTCACGCCGATCATGTCGTCCGACACGCCGCGATCGTTGCACCCCGAGTGGTCGAGCGCCGACGGGCGCGGCGGGTCAGTCCCCGGCGACCGCGGCCGGCGCGGCGGCGTCGCGGCGGGCGTCGGCCATCGTGACCTCGGGTTGGACACGATCGTCCAGCGGATGGATCCACCAGCGATCGTCGTCGGCGTAGGCCGGCCACATGTCGCGTAGTGCCGGCATCACCTGCTCGGCGAACAGCTTGGACGAGTAGCGCGTCTTCCAGTCCGGCATGTCGCCGTTGTGCAACAGGCAGAAGACATGGCCGACGCGGAGCGACGTGATCAGGTCCTTCATCCGGTCGAGCACGGTCTGCGGGCTGCCGGCGATCACGTGGCCGGCGTCGATCAGCTGGCCCCACGTCATGTTCGAGAACAGCTTCTGCATCGACGCCCGGAACTGATCCAGGGCACCGGCCTTGATCGTGTCGATCGTGCGGTAGCCCGGCGGGTCGGAGTAGCCCGGGTACACGTGGAGGCAGCGGTTGAAGAAGTACAGGAGGTGCTCGGCGTAGAGCTCCTCGGCCTGCTCGTCGGTCTCGGCGACGCAGATGATCTGGGCGAAGGCGGCGCGGTACGGCGAGTCGTCCTTGTCGCGGGCGGCGACGCGCTCCCAGTAGCCGTCGAGCAGCTTCTTGCCGGCGAGGTAACCGCCGAACGAGAGGTATGAGTAGTTGTAGTCGTGGTCGAGGCAGAAGTCCCACGTCTCGATCGACCCGCCGCCCGGGATGTAGACGGGCGGGTGCGGGCGCTGGATCGGCTTCGGCCAGCAGTTGACGTAGCGCAGCTGGTTGTATTTGCCGTCGAAGGCGAACGGCTCGTCCTCCGCCCAGGCCCGCATGATCAGCTCGTGAGCCTCGCCGTACTTGTCGCGCGTCAGCGCCGGGATCTGGCCGTAGCAGAAGTTGGTGTCCATCGGCGTGCCGACCGGGAAGCCGGCGACGAGGCGGCCGCCGCTGATGCAGTCGAGCATGGCGAACTCCTCGGCGACCCGGATCGGCGGGTTGTACAAGGCGATCGAGTTGCCGATCACGCAGATCGCGGCGCGGCTGGTCCGGCGGGCCAACCCGGCGGCGATGATGTTCGGGCTGGGCATGATGCCGTAGCCGTTCTGGTGGTGCTCGTTGACGCCAATGCCGTCGAAGCCGAGCTCGTCGGCGTACTCGAGCTGGTCCATGTACTGGTGGTACACGGCGTTGGCCCGGGCCGGGTCGAACAGGCGGCTGTCGATGTCGACCCAGACCGACCGATGCGATTCCCGGAAGTCGGCCGGCAGGTCGGGCCACGGCATCAGGTTGAACCACGTGAACTTCACCGGGTCAGTCTGACCCCGCGTCGCGGTACCGTCGCAACGTGGCCGGCGTCGTCAACTGGGGCACCGACGAGATCCGCCTGAACGAGCGGGTCAGCGTGCTGGCCGGCGACGACCGCGGCGCCTACCCGAGCGGCAACTCCCTGCTGGTGCGAGGCGACGGCGAGACCGTCGTCATCGACCCCTCGGTCACCGTCGTCGCCCGCGGCGGCGCGCCGGCGGCGGTCGACGCCGTGATCAACAGCCACGGCCACGAGGATCACCTCGCCGGCAACGGGCTGTTCGGCGACGCCCGCGTGCACATCCACGACCTGGACGTGATGGCGGCCCGCAGCCTCGATGGCCTGCTGGCTGTGTACGGCTACGACGCCGCGGCCACGGCCGAGTTCGCCACCCAGATCGTCGAGGACTTCCACTACGTGGCCCGCCCGGACGCCCAGCCATTCGGCGACGGGCACGTGTGGGACCTCGGCGCGACCACGGTCGAAGCCGTGCACCTGCCCGGTCACACTCGCGGGCACAGCGGGTTCCGCGTCGACGGCGGGCGCGTGTTCTTCCTCTCCGACATCGACCTCACCGGGTTCGGGCCCTACTACGGCGACGTGTGGAGCGACCTCGACGACTTCGAGGCGAGCCTCGTCAAGGTGCGCGACGAGGACGCCGAGCACTACGTCACGTTCCACCAGAAGGGCGTGATCGAGGGTCGCACCCACTTCGTCGAACTGCTCGACGCCTTCCACGCTGTCATCGGGCGGCGCCACGAGGCAATGCTCACCGTCCTGGCCGAGCCCCACTCGCTGGCCGAGATGGCGGCCCACCGCTTCGTCTACCGGCCGCACGTCGAGGTGACGTTCGTCGACCCCGTCGAACGTCGATCGGCCGAGCTGCACGTGCAACGGATGCTGGCCCGCGGCGAGGCGAGGGAGGTCGAACCCGGCCGCTACCAGCGGACGTCGGGGCGCGGGAAAGGGCCGACGGCGGACTCGTAGGCCCGCGCCGCCCGCAGCACGCGATGGTCGGCGAACATCGGGCCGACCAGCTGCAAGCCCATCGGGAGACCGGCCGCCGTGAGCCCGCACGGCACCGTGATCGCCGGCTGCTGGCTGAGGTTGAAGGGGTACGAGAACGGCGTCCACCCGAGCATGTGATCCGGGGTCAGGGCGACGGTCCCCGGTTCCCGCACATCGAAGGCCGGGACGGCCACCGTCGGGGTGACGATCAGGTCCCAGTCGGTCATGAACTGGCGCAGCCCGGCGCCGAGCTCGCCGCGGCGCAGGTGGAGGCGCTGGACGTCGAGCGCGCTGAACGACGAGCCGAGCTCGGCCTCGGCGGCGAAGTCGGGATCGGTGACGGCCTGCTGGTCGGGCGTCAGCGTGTTCCACAACGTCCACGCCCCGACGAACCACAGGCCGGTCGTGATCTCCAGCGGATCGGCGAAGCCCGGGTCGACGGCCTCGACGTGAGCGCCCAGCGAGGCCAGCACGTCGGCGGCGCCGTCGACGGCGGCGGCGATCTCGTCGTCGACACGGTCGACAAAGCCGAGGCGGGGCGAGTAGGCGATGCGCCAGCCGTCGATGCCGTCGTCGAGGCCGTCGGTCGGGTCGACGTCGGTCGGCGGCAGCGACGTCCAGTCGCGGGCGTCGGGCCGTTGCAGCACGGACAGCATCAGGGCCGCATCGGGCACGCTCATGGCGTGCGGGCCGAGATGGCTGACCGTGCCGAACGGCGACAGCGGGAACGCCGGCACCCGACCGAAGCTCGGCTTGAGCCCGACGTTGCCGCAGAACGCGGCCGGGATGCGCACCGAGCCGGCGCCGTCGGTACCGACACTGAGCGGGGCCAGCCCGGCGGCCACGGCCGCGGCCGTGCCGCCCGACGACCCGCCCGGCGTCTTCGTCGTGTCCCACGGGTTGCGGGTGATGCCGGTGAGCGGCGAGTTCGTCTCGCCCTTGCACCCGAACTCGGGCGTCGTGGTCTTGCCGACGAGCACCGCGCCGGCTTCGCGCAGGCGGGCCGTCGCCGGGGCGTCGACGTCCCAGGACTGCGCCGGGTCGACCGTGCGACTGCCCCGCAGTGTCGGCCATCCGGCCGTGAGGATCAGGTCCTTGATCGACACCGGCACGCCCTCGAGCGGCCCAACCGGCTCGCCGTCCTGCCAGCGCTGCTCGCTGGCTCGGGCGGCGGCGAGCGCCTCGTCGGCGGCGACGAAGCAGAACGCGTTGAGCTGAGGGTCGACGGCCTCGATGCGATCGAGCACGGCCTGGGTGACCTCGACGGGCGAGGCGGTGCGGTTCCGGTAGGCGGCGAGGAGCTCGGTCGCGGTCCAGGCGGTCAGGTCGGTCGTACTCACGTCAGCGAGCCTCGCGCGCCACGTCCGGCCAGTCCTCAGCCGTCCAGCGTGATCGGCTGACCGTGGGGCGTGCGTGCTGCGGCCGCGTGCCAGGCCGCCTCGAGTTCGGCGACGGCATCGGCGGTGGCCACGCCCCGTTCGACGAGCATCCGCTGCAGCGAGCTCGCCCACGCCCGGAAGTACCCGTCGTTCACGCCGTCCGGCCGTTCGCCGTCGGCGGCACTGCCCGCGCCGAGCTGGGCGGCGAACGAGGTCGCCCACTCCGGCCACGTGAACAGCCGGGCCCCGTGGAGGGCGACCGTCAGCGCGAACACGTGGGCCTGCCACGGCGCCTCGAACGTGGTTGCTGCGGCGGCCGGGGCCGGCAGGTCGGTCGCGGCGAGGACGTCGGCGAGCGAGGCCGTCACGACCCCGGCTCCAGGTAGGGCTCCCATGCGTCGATGCTCACGCGGCCGCCGGGCTCGGCGTCGTCCCACAGGTCGGTGGCGGCGAAGCAGACGGTGTACAGCCACTCCGGCCGCTGGTCGAAGGGCGGGCCGAACGTGGCGGCGTGACGGTCGGGATAGACGTGGGGCCCGTGGACCCGCTCGACGACGCCGGCCACCCCGCGGGCGTAGCGCGGCAGCCGGGTGTGACCGCGGGGGTGGACGTCGCGAGTCCGCACCGCGTCACCGGGGCCGAACCGGGCGGGGGCCGCCGGCTCGCGGTCGGTCGGGCCGCCGCGTCGCAGCACCGGACCGAGCGCCGACCACGGCACGGCCGCGGCCTCACCGGGCGACCCCTCGGGCCGGCCGGTCGCCAACTCGTCGGGGGTGACGAGCCCGGCCGCCACCAGCGCCGTCTCCAGCGACCGTGTCCAGATCTCGTAGTAGCTGCTGGACAGGTAGAGCGCCGGGGGCAACTGCTCGCGCTGGAAGCGCATCTGGTCGAGATTCCATCGTCGCAGAGCGCCGGCCGCCAGCGTCAGGGCGAGCACCCGCCCCTCCCACGGCGCGTGGAACAACGGCTCATCGGCCGCGGGTCGGACCGGGCCGAAATTGTCCATGCCGCCCAGGTCGTGCACGCCGTCCATCAGCCGCCCGCCGACGGGCGGGCCAACCCCGTGCCGATCATCGAGTCCCGCGTCACCAGCGCGGCCAGCTCGTCCTCGCGCAGGTCGTCGGTCCCCGCCGGGCGCATCGGGACGACGAGGTAGCGGACTTCCGCCGTCGAGTCCCAGACGCGGATGCACGTGCCGGCCGGCAGCTCGACACCGAAGTCAGCCAGCACCCCGCGCGGGTCGCGCACCGCCTTGGCCCGGTAGGCCGGGCTCTTGTACCACACCGGCGGCAGGCCGAGCACCGGCCACGGGTAGCAGCTGCACAACGTGCACACGACGAGGTGGTGCTCGTCGGGCGTGTTCTCGAGCGCGACGAGATGTTCACCCTGCCGCCCGGCCAGACCCACCGACGCCACCGCCGCCGAGGCGTCGTCGCGCAACCAGGCAGCGAACGCCGGGTCGCTCCACGCCTTGGCGACCACCAGGGCGCCGAGGTGCGGGCCGACCTCCGTCTCGTAGTACTCGACGATGCCGTCGAGCGCGGCGGGGTCGACGAGTCCCTTGGCGACGAGCAACGTCTCGAGCGCACGGACGCGGGCGTCCATCTCGCTGAGCTCGGAGAACTCACCATGGTCGTGCTCGTCGTCGTGGTCGCCGTTCACTCATGCCTCGTTGAATAGGTTGACGTCGCCATGATCGCAGCTCTGATGGGAACGGGCCTATCGGCCGCGGCCGGCCTCAACGCCTACATCCCGTTCGTGCTCGTCGGCTTCGTGGCCCGCTTCACCGACGTCATCACGCTGCCGGAGTCGTACCAGTGGATCGAGAGCCCGTGGGCATTGGCCCTGGCGACGCTGTTGCTACTGGCCGAGATCGTGCTCGACAAGATCCCGGCCGTCGACACGGTCAACGACTTCATCGGCACGCTCATCCGCCCGGCGACCGGTGGCCTCGTCTTCGCCGCCGCCCAGGTCGGCGCCGACGTCGACTCGTCGGCGTGGATGCAACAGCACGAGTGGGTCGGCGCGATCCTCGGGGTCGTCGTCGCCGGCGGCGTCCACACCACGAAGGCGGTCAGCCGACCGGCGATCAACGTCACGACGGCCGGCGTCGGTGGACCGATCGTCTCGACGATCGAGGACGCCTCGTCGTTCACGCTCAGCCTGATCGCCCTGTTCCTCCCCGTGCTCGTGATCGGCGCATTGATCCTCCTCGGCTGGGGCCTGTGGTCGATGTGGAAGCGGGTCGGACGGGCCCGCCGACGCGTCCGCGACACCATCGATGGGCGCTCGACAATCTGAGTCAGTGCAGGGCGAGGCCGTCGACGCCGAGGTCGGCGCGCCAGATCAGGCCGCGGCGGGAGTCGGTGATGAACAACTGCCGGCCGTCCTCGCCCCCGAAGCAGCAGTTGGTGGCCATGCCGTCGCCGCACACGAGCCGCTCGGCGATGGCGCCGTCGCGCACGACCGAGACGCAATGGGCGTACGTCGACGCGATGTACAGCTCGCCGCCAGCGCCCACGCAGAAGCCGTCCGGGTAGTGCTTCTCGGGCAGCTCGATGACGCACTCGTCGGCTATCCCGTTACCGCCGGCGGCCATGACGCGGCGGGACAACGACTCGGTCCACAGCAGGCGGCCGGCGGCGTCGAAGCCGATGCCGTTGGGGAACACCGGGTCCAGCTCGGCGACCAGATCGCCGTCGCCGTTCGAGGCGTCGAGGGCGAAGATGCGGCCGGGCTGATCGTTCTTCGTCGGGTCGTCGGCGCCGCGCGGGTCGGTGAACCACAGCCGGCCGTCCGGCCCGAAGGCGAGATCGTTGGGACCGTCGAGACGCAGACCGCCGACCTCCTGGGCGACGTAGTCCCACGAGCCGTCGGCCAGGTCGACGCGCACGATGCCGCCCGGCACCCGCTGTTCGGAGAACAGCCCCCCGTTCTGGGTGACGTAGAGCGCGCCGTCCGGCCCCAGCGTCGCCCCGTTGGGGCCGCCGCCGACATCGGCGACCAGCTCGGTCTCCTCACCCCCGCCGGGCCACCAGCGGGCGATGCGCCCAGCGGCGATCTCGGTGACCAGCAGCGTCCCGTCGAACCACACCGGCCCCTCGGGAAACGCGAGGCCACGGGCGATCACGGTCGGCGTCATGTCCGCCGAGCGTAAGAGTCGGGACCGCCGGGTCAGAAGCCGGTCTGGCAGAGGGGGGCGGGGCGGACGACGAACAGCGCATCGGCGCGGCGCAGCACGTCCTCCGAGCGCGGCGTCAGCCGGCGGCCGGCGGCCAGCGTCGACGGCGCCACCCCGCCGAGCACGAGGGCGCCGAGACCGGCCGCGTCAGTCACGAGATCCGGCTTCTTGCGCACCTTGCTCGCGCCGCCGGCGCCGAGTCGCCAGCGCGTGCCTTCGACCTCGACGACGAGCTCGTCGTCGGCTCCGTAGGTGCGCGAGCCGAAGCAGGCGGCGACGTCGCGCACGTGGCACCACACGCCGTCGTTGAGGTTCGTCGTGCGCAGCACCCGTTGATCGCGCAGCAGGAACGGCAGTGGATCATCGAGGGCGATGCGGCCGCGGGCCACGATCGACCCGACGAGGTCGGCCGACAGCACGGTGCTCCAGAGCGCGGCGTGGGCGTCGGGAGTGAGCGGGCACATGTTGACGAGCGCCATCTCGCCGGCCGGGTGGCCGTCGTGCCACTTGGCGTCGACCTTCCAGCAGGCAAATCCGTCGGGGTGGAGGACATAGACGCCGCTGTCGCCGACGTCCTTGATCAGCCACTTCCACCAGGCCTCGGACCGGCTGACCTCGCCGGCCCGGGTCACGCGGTAGCGATCCCACATGGCCATGATCTCGGGCAACGCGTCGAGCGGCTCGACCACCCTGGCGTCGCGCCCCGCGGGCACGAACTCGGGGCGCAGCTCGGCCCGCCGCCGCTCGATCGACGTCACCCGCTGCTGGGTCGCGATGCCGTAGCCGAACCGTTCGTAGATCCCGCCCTCGCTGGCTGTCAGCGCCGACAACGGTTCGCCCCGATCGTCGAGGTCGGTGTGGATGGCCCCCATCAGGCGGCCAAGCAGCCCCTGGCGGCGGTGGGTCACGGCCACCGAGACCCACGTCACCCCGCCGGTCGGCACGGCGGCGCCGCCCGGCAACGTCATGTCGAAGGCGAACGAGCCGGCGACGCCGACGATGGCACCGCCGTCCACGGCCACGCGGAATCGGCCGACGTCGCTGACCGTCTTGATGCCCGCCTGGTCGGCCTCGCTGTAGACGGCGCCGAAGACCCGCCCGTCGGCGCGGTGCATCGCTCCCCAGTCGTCCTCGGTGGCCACGCGCAGCTCGATCACGCCGTGAGCGTCGCACGCTCGGCGATCCCGGCCGGTCCCGGTTTCCCGGTTCGACCCAGGGGCGTCCGCTACGGTCCGGCGGCGATGGGATCCGTCACGTTCGCCGACGCCACTCGGGTCTATCCCGGGCTCGACCGCCCGGCGGTCGACCACCTCGACCTCGAGATCCCCGACGGGGAGTTCCTCGTCCTCGTCGGTCCGTCGGGCTGCGGGAAGTCGACGACGCTGCGGATGCTGGCCGGGCTGGAGCCGGTCGACACCGGCACGATCCACATCGGCGAGCGCGACGTCACCGACCTGCCGGCCAAGCAGCGCGACATCGCCATGGTCTTCCAGAGCTACGCGCTGTACCCCCACATGACGGTGGGCGAGAACATCGGCTTCCATCTCAAGGTGACGCGCGTCGGGCGGGCCGAACGAGCCGAGCGGGTGCGCGAGGCCGCCCGGATCCTCGACCTGGAAGAGCTGCTCGACCGCAAGCCGGCCAGGCTCTCCGGCGGTCAACGCCAGCGGGTGGCCATGGGGCGGGCCATCGTGCGCGACCCCGAGGTGTTCTTGATGGACGAGCCACTGTCGAACCTCGACGCCAAGCTGCGCGTGCAGACGCGCACGCAGATCGCGGCGTTGCAGCGCCGCCTTGATGTGACCACCGTGTACGTCACCCACGACCAGGTCGAGGCGATGACGATGGGCGACCGGGTCGCCGTGCTCGACCAGGGCGTGCTCCAGCAGGTCGCCACGCCCAAGGAGCTGTTCGCCAACCCCGTCAACCTGTTCGTCGCCGGCTTCATCGGCTCACCGGCGATGAACCTGCTGGCGGCCACCGTCGACGGTGACGACGCCGTGTATCGCACGCTGCGGGTCCCCCTCACGGCGAGCCAGCGGGCCGCGCTGACGACCGATGAGGTGACAATCGGTGTGCGGCCCGAGGCGTGGAGCGACGCCGGCGAGGGCGGGCTCGACGTGACCGTCGTCGTCGTCGAGGAGCTGGGCTCGGAGTCCTACCTCTACTGCAGCGACCGCCCCGAGGACCCCACCGCCCCCCAGGTGGTGGCCCGGGCCGAGGGCCTCAGCTCGACGGCGAAGGGGGATCGTCTGAGTCTGGTGCCGCGTCCGGATCGGCTGCACCTGTTCGACTCGGCGACGGGCGCGCGGCTGTAGCCGGCCCGTCCGGCGTCCGGCGTTGGTCGACGCGCCGGCGCACGTCCGGCGCCTCCTCGTCGGCGGGGCCGGCGTCGTCGACGACGTCGTCGTCGCGCTCATCGGCGGTGTCGTCGTCGTCCAGGTCGACGTCGGCGTCCACGTCGTCATCGGCGTCATCACCGGCGGCGGGAGCGGTGGCCAGGGCCGGCCGGTCACGCACGACCAGCAGGTAGGCGCCGCCCGCCAGCACCAGGACGAAAGCCATCCACTGGTTCAACCGCCAGGGGCCGATCTCGCGGGCCTCATCGATGCGCAGACCCTCGATCCAGAACCGCCCGGCGCCGTAGCCGGCGACATACATCGCCATCAGCCGGCCCCGTTGGGGTTGGAAGCGGCGGTCGATCCACAACAAGACGCCGCACAGGCCGAGGTTCCACAGCGCCTCGTACAGGAACGCCGGGTGGAACGTCGTGCCCGCCGGGTACCCCGCGGCGACGGCCGTTTCGTCGTCGACCTCGAGCGCCCACGGCAGCCCGGTCGGCTGGCCGAACAGCTCCTGATTGAACCAGTTGCCGAGGCGACCGATCGCCTGTGCCAGCGGCACGCTCGGCGCGACCGCCGTCAGGGCCGGCCCGGCCGGGATCCCCCGCTTGCGGATCAGCCACACGCCGACCAGCACGCCGGCGAAGATCCCGCCGGGAACGCCGAGCCCGCCCTCCCAGATCTTCGGGATGTCCTCGTAACGGCCCTCGAAACGGGGCCAGTCGGTGGCCACGTGGTACAGGCGGGAGCCGATCACACCGGCCAGCACGGCCCACAGGGCGACGGCGTTGACGTCCTCGCGAGTGCCGATGCCCTTCTCCTCGAAGCGCCGGCCACACAGCCACGCCGCCGCCAGCACGCCGAGGGCGATCATCAAGCCGTAGGCGTTGAGGGCCAGCGGCCCGATGTGCAGCGACCCGCTGGGCGGGCTGGGGATCGACGCGATCACGTCAGAGCAGCCATCCACTCGAGCGACTCGACGAAGATCACGTCGCGGTCGAAGTCCTGCGTCGCCACGTGGTAGCTGCGCTCCAACCAGCGGTGGTCGACCGGGCCGCCGTACGTCGCGGCCAGATGCTCGCTGTCGGCCGGCTCGACGACGTGGTCCTGGCGCGACGTCCACAGCAGCAGCGGCATCGTCAGCTCGCCGAAGTGCTGGGTCAGAGGCGCCAAGCCGTCGTCGATCAGCGAGATGAGCGGCCGCAGGGGAGTACCGGCGTAGGCGATCTCGTGCGCGGCGGGGTCGGCGATGTCGCTGCCGATGCCGGGGGCGACCTCGGTGCCGTCGGCGAGCATGTCGTCGAGCAGTTGGCGGACCTCGGCGCTCTGAGGCCGGGTCGCCGGGTTGACGCAGACGAGGCCGAGGACCTCCGGATGCTGGCGACCGGTCCACAACGTCAGCGCCCCGCCCATGCTCAGGCCACCGACGACGATGCGGTCGGCACGGACGGCGAGGCGCTGGTAGGCGGCCTCGACGAGCCCCGTCCAGTCGGCCCACGTCGTGGCCAGCATGTCCTCCACGGCGGTTCCGTGGCCGGGAAGGCGAGGGAGCTCAACGTGATGGCCGGCGCCGGCGGCCGCTTCGGCGAACCCGCGCATCGACGACGGGTTGCCGGTGAACCCGTGCAGCGCGAGGAAGCCGAGCGCGCGTCCGTCGCCGTCGGGAGCGTCGTGGGACCAGGCTTCGGCGCCCGGCAGCACCGTCGACTCGGACGAACTCATGGGCGAGTGTCTATCGGCCCGACGACGGACGTGAGCGGTGGTGACGTGTCCCGGCGCCTCCGGCCCCATCGAAGGTTCGTATCGTCGTCCCGTGCCCATCCGCCGCCGGACTCGTCAGCTCGAGGCGTCGGCCATCACCGCCGTCGGGCCGGTGGTGATCGTCGCACCGTTCTGCGCCCTGGCGCTGTTCGTCGTGTGGCTGCTCGTACGCCTCGTGTGGGACGTCACGTACTGGTGGTTCGCGGCCGGCTACCTGGCCGCGGCGGTGTTGTTGTTCTGGCGGCCGATCCAGGCGGTCGTGCTCACCCCGCTGCTCGGGGCCCGCACACCCACCGACGACGAGCTCGACGTGCTGCTGCCGGTGTGGCGCGCCGTCGCCCAGGCCAACCACCTACCGGCCGAGCGCTTCGTGCTGCGGGTGCTGCCGTCGGAGGAGCTCAACGCGTTCGCCTGTGGCGGACACCTCGTCGTCGTGACCACGTTCGCCATCCGCGAGCTGCCGACGCGCGAGCTGACCGGCGTGCTGGCCCACGAGTTGAGCCACCACCTCGGCCTGCACACCGTCGCGCTCACCCTCGAGCACTGGCTGTCGATCCCCGTCGTCGTGCTCGCCCGTGTCGGCTACTGGCTGCACCATGTCGCCACCGCCGCGACGAACGCCTTCGCCGCCGAGTCGATGGCCTGGACATTGTTCGGCTCGCTCGTGGCCGGCCTGCTGAAGATCGCCTCGTTCCCGTTCTACGCCGCCCTCCTGGCCACCGACATCCTCAGCAACGTCGTCGCCCACCGAGCCGAGTTCCAGGCCGACCAGCGCGTCGTGCGCATGGGCTACGGCAAGCATCTCGCCGCCGCCCTCCGACACGTGCGGGCGCTCGGCGGCGGCCGCCGGGCGATCGGCTGGCGGGCTCGGCTGGCCGCCTCCCACCCGCCGGCGCGGACGCGTGTCGCCCGCATCGAGGCGTTGTTGCGCCACCCCGCCGCCGACGGGCGACGACCGCTTCGTCCGCCCCATGTGCGCTCCTGACGAGCAGAATGCCGGCCATGCGAGTCGACGCCGAGCCGTCCACGCGGGTCGAGGACTACCCGTTCACCCACCGCCTGCGGGTGCGCTTCGCCGAGACCGACGCGATGGGCATCGTGCACCACAGCCGCTACCTCCCCTATCTCGAGGAGGCCCGCGTCGCCTACCTCCGCGCCATCGGCCACCCGTACTCCGAATGGCAGGCCGCCGGCATCGATGCCGCCGTGCTGGAGGCGTGGGTTCGCTATCGCCAGCCGCTGCGCTTCGACGACGAGGTCGACGTCCACCTGGTGCTGGCGTCGGCCACCCGGGCGACGTTCCAGATGGGCTATCTGCTGACCGTGGGCACCGCCGTCGCGGCGACCGCGGTCACCGTGCACGGCATGGTGACCAGCGACGGGCGACCGACCCGCCTGTCCGAGTGGCTCGTCGCCCTCGCCGGCGAGGGCGACCCCTCGTCGCTAGCTTCGACGTGATGGAAGCCGGCGCCGTGGACGTCCGGACGGCGGCGGCGCCGGCACGCGTCGGTGTCCTCGTCGTCGCCTACAACGCCGCGTCGACGCTGGCGGCGGTTCTCGACCGCCTGCCGCCGTCGTTTCGCGCCCGCGTCGACCACGTCCTCGTCTGCGACGACGCCAGCGCCGACGACACCTACACCGCGGGGATCAATTACCAGGCGATCAACGACCTGCCGCTGAGCGTCGTGCGCCACCCCGCCAACCTCGGCTATGGCGGCAACCAGAAAGCCGGCTATCGCTGGGCCATCGCCCACGGCCTCGACATCGTCGTGCTGCTCCACGGCGACGGCCAGTACGCCCCCGAGGTGATCGAGGACCTCGTCGCTCCGTTGGAGCAAGGCCGGGCCGACGCCGTATTCGGGTCGCGCATGCTGACGGCCGGCGCCGCCCGCGCCGGCGGCATGCCGCTGTACAAGTACGTCGGCAATCGCATCCTGACGACCTACGAGAACGCCGTCGCCGGGCTCCGCCTCAGCGAGTGGCACAGCGGCTACCGGGCCTACCGCGTCGACGCGTTGGCCGACATCCCGTTCGACCGCAATTCCAACGGGTTCGACTTCGACACCGAGATCATCCTCCAGCTCCACGAGGCCGGCAAGACGATCGTCGAGGTGCCGATACCGACGTACTACGGAGACGAGATCTGCCACGTCAACGGGCTCGCCTACGCCCGCGACATCGTCTCCGACGTGACCCGCTACCGGTTGCACCAGCTCGGCTTCGGTTCTGGCGAGCTGGCCTTCTCCACCGCCGCCGACGACGCCTACGAGCTGAAGCACGGCCCCGATTCGTCGCACCGCCAGATCCTCGACTGGGTCGCCTCGCGGCCGACGGGACGGGTCCTCGACCTCGGGTGCTCCGACGGCCGCCTCGCCGCCGAGGTCCGCCGGCTCGGCCACCACGTCACCGGCGTCGACGTCGTGAAGCATCCCGCCGTCACGGACCGCGTCGACGAGTTCGTCGAGGCCGACCTCGACCGCGGCGTGCCGGCGGGGCTCGGCGTCGACGCCGACATCGTGCTGGCAGCCGACGTTCTGGAGCACACCCGCGACCCCGGGCGCCTGCTGGCCGAACTGCGCGGCCGGCTCGGCCCCGATGCCCGTGTGCTCGTCTCAGTCCCCAACTTCGCCCACTGGTACCCTCGCCTGCGGGTCGTGCTCGGGCGCTTCGACTACGACCACCGGGGGATCCTGGACCGGGGCCACGTGCGCTTCTTCACCCGGCGGAGCATCGAGCGCCTCGCCGCCGAGGCCGGGTTCCGGATCCTTGCTCGGGCCGTGACCGGACTGCCCGTCGAGGTCGCGCGGCGCGGCGCCGGCGCTACGGCCGACCCCGGTGCCGGCCGACTCAGCCAGCTCGTCGGGCGCGTCGACGGCCTCGCCGCCCGAGCGTGGCCGACGCTGTTCGGCTATCAACTCCTCTACGAGCTGGCCCCCGACCCTGCCCCGGTGGGCTAACCCGACCGGCGAGACTTGCCCGAGGCGGTCTTCGTCGCAGTGGCTGACTTCTTGCGGGCGGCCTGCTTCTTGCCGGCGGCCTTCTTCGTGTGGGGCGTCTCCTTCACGGCGTCGCTCGCCGCGAGCACGGTGAGCGTGCCCGGCGCGGGGACCACCGTCGTCTCCTCCTCCGACGGCCAGCGCACCCGGAGGAGCGAGCCGGTCACGGCTGTGACAACACCGTCGCGGTCAGGCCCCTTCGTCGACGCCAGACGGATCCGATCTCCAACCTTGACCATGATGGCACCCCCTTCTCGATTCAGACGATCGTTGCACGTTGCCGTGCCACTCCACCAGTGGCTGCGATGTGGCTCGTTGCGGCGGATGGTTCGTCCATCGAGATGAGGAGGTCGCCAATGGCGACGGTGGCGAAGCCGATGTTGGCGTCGCCAATGCCGTACGGGACGAGCAGCATGTCGTGGTGGCGAAGGGCGCCGCACGAATACACCACGTTCGGCACGTACCCGTCCTGCTCATCGAGCTGGGGGGTCAGCAACGGCAGTCGGGTCCGGCCGATGACCTTCGTCGGCCGGTCGAGGTCGAGAAGCAGCGCGCCGATCGAGTACGTGCGCATTGGTCCGACGCCGTGGGTGAGCACGAGCCAGCCGTCGTCGGTTTCGATCGGCGAGCCGCAGTTGCCGACCTGCACCGCCTCCCACGCCGCGGTGGGGATCTCGATCGGGGTGGCCGTCGGCCAGCACCGGATGTCGTCGGAATATGCGACGGCATTCGTCTCACCGTCGTGGCGTGAGAGCGCGACGAACCGCCCGTTGATCTTGCGGGGGAACAGCGCCAGGCCCTTGTTGGCGGCGGCGGCGCCGAGCAGCGGCGATGACCTGAACGACCGGAAGTCGGTGGTCGCGAGCAGCTGCTGCGAGATGCCGACGCCGTCGAAGGCGGTGTAGGTCGCGTAGTACGTGGCGGCGGCGTCGTCGACGAAGCGCACGAATCGGGCATCTTCCATGCCGTTGGACTCGGCGCTCGTCGCGGGGACGAGCACTCGCTCGCCGAGCGTGGAGAACGTTGGGAACTGCACGTCGTAGCTGCGGCCGGCGAGTTGGCGGAGGCGGTGGGCGGTCTCGGTCACGTTGCGGCGGGTGTCGTGCTGGGCCTCGAGCTCGGTCAGGCGGGCGTTGAGCTCCGCGCTCGTGAATCGGTCCCCGAGCCCGTCGAGCACCCAGCCGGTGGACTCCGTGTCGCCGTCTTGGGCGAGGCTCCGGAACAGGTCCGCGTCGAGTGCGCCGTGCTCGACCGTGCCCGCGGTGGTGAACGGTCCGGGGTCGTCGATCGTGACGGCGCCGAACCGGTCGATGACGCCGGCGCGAAAGCCGATGGAGGAGCGGTGGCCCTCGCCGATCTGACGGACGCTCATCACGAAGCGCAGGTCACCTGGCCGGGCACCCGATTGGTCCGACGCCGCGACGGCGGACGGGTTGCACAGCGCGGCGGCCTCGACGGCGTATTCGTGGGTGAACGTCGCACCGAGCAGCAGCCGGCGCTCGGCGGAGAGCTTGGTGCCGGGAGCGACCCGGTTGGCGATGCGCTCGGCGTGGTGGTGAAACATGCCGGCAAGGTGGCGGTGGCGCTGATCGAAGCACGCGGTGATGGCGGCAAGGGTGGCGGTCACCTCGTCGTCGTCGAGGCCCAGGACATGTTCGACCACGCCGGATGCCCGCCCTTCGATCTCGCCGGCCAGGGCGTGGCCGGGGACGAACAGTTGGGCGATCACGCGGGAGGCATTGGGCACCAGCCGCAGCGGATCGCGCCGCACGAGCCGGTCCGTCATCGGATCAGACCACCATCGGCTGCAGTTGGCGGGCGTGCTGCAGCGTGGCGATCAGGGCGAGTGTCGACTCCGTCCCTTGGTTGAGGTTGGGGCCGGAGACGTGGAGGCCGTCGTAGCCGCCGCCGGTTGTCGGATCCCACATCACGACGCCGACGTCGTTGGCACCGAGGAACCACCCGCAGGCGAGCTCGATCCCAGCCCGCCAGCCGCTGTCGCCGGTGACCGCGGCGGCGCGGGCGCAGGCGTCCGCCATCGCCGCGACCTCGATCGGCTGCTGATCAAAGGCAGGAGCGCGGTCGCCGGGTCCAGCTCCGCCGACGGCGGTCGGCGACAGGTGCCCGTCGACGGTCTCGCGCGCGAGCAGCCAGCGCAGCATCGTCAGGCCGTCCTCGACGACGTCGGGCCGGGCGAGGAGGTCGCCAGCGGCGATCAGTGCCTCGGGCAGCACGGCGTTGGCGTAGGTGAGGCGCGCTTCCGGCCACGGCCAGCCAGCCACCACGCCGCACCGGCCGATGATCGTGGCGGTGTTGCCCAGCAAGGCGCGGGCGCTGTCGTCACGGGGGTCGACGGCGAGCACCTCGGCGGCGCCGAGCGCGGCGAACGCCATCGCTCGGGGCCACGGCGAGCGCTGCTGAGCGCCCCGCCGAAAGTGCGCCATGGCGCTCTGGCGCATGGCCTCGTCGGGAGCGCGCCGCGCGGCGGTGCCGAACGCCCACATGCTCCGTCCCCAGCAATCCTCGACGCCGCGCCGGCCCGACCATCGCCCACCGGCGGCGCGCCGGTTGCGCACCCGTCCGCTCACGCCTTGGGCATCGGCGACGAAGCGGAACGCCGTGCGACCGAGGTCGATGGCGGCGCGTCCGGGCTGCGGCTCGCGGGCGAAGGCGATGAGCAGTCGTGCCATGTCGTCGGTGCAGTAGCCCTCGTGGCGGCGGGCCGTGGTGTGGTCGGCGTGCTCGAACGTGCCGATGCCGTCGCTCATCGTGGCCAGGTGATCGAACGACGGGAGTGGGGAGATCACGCGCCCACGCGTTCGTGGGACGCCAGCAGCCGCGCCGCGAGCCGGTCGTAACGACCGGCGATCGCGTTCCACGAGAGCTCCGGCGCGAGCCGCCGCGCCTCGGCCGCCATCTCGTCGGCCAGCTCCGCGTCGGTGACCACCGATCGGATCGCCGCGGCCAGGGCGCCGGGGTCGCGTTGCGGGACGACCAGCCCGGCGCCGGTCGAGAGGAGCTCGACGGCGTGGGGGAAGGCTGTGGACACAACCGGCCGCCCGGCGGCGACGGCATCGACGAGGACTCCGGAGGTGACCTGATCTTTGGAGTCGTACGGCAGCACGACGAGATCCGCCGAGCTGATCAGCTCGGTGAGCGCGGCGAGGTCGCGGTACGTGTCGTCGAACGTCACGTACGGCGCGGATCCCGAGCTCCAGGCGCGGGTGATGAGCATCTGCCGGTACGCCTCGCCGCTGCGCGCCAGCACCTTCGGGTGCGTCGCGCCGGCGACCACGTACGTCGGACGCGGTCGCACGTCGGCCAAGTCGGCGACGGCCTCGATCGCCCACTCGATGCCCTTGCCCGGCCCGAGCAGACCCCAGGTGAGCAGGCGGGCAGCCCGATTCGCGGGTCGTTCGGCGGCCGTCGGGGCGTCGGTGAGTGGCGTCGTCGCGCCGTGCGGGATGACATCGATCTTCGCGGCGTCGACATCGAAGCCTTCGATCAGTCGGTCGCGGGCGCTGTCGGTCATCACCACGACGGAGTCGGCGAGGTCGCACACCCGCTCGAGCACGAACCGCTGGTGCGGCGTCGGGTTGGCGACCACGGTGTGGGCGACGACGATCGATGGCACGACGAGGGCGTCCAACACAGCGAGCACATCGTCGCCGTCGGGGCCGCCGTAGATGCCGTACTCGTGCTGGATGATGGCTACGTCGGTGCGATCGAGCACGTCAACGGCGGCGGCAACGCGGTCCGGCGTGGCGTCGTCGAGTGCCGCCAGCACCAGCGGATCTTCCATCGCCGGGGTGACGCCACAGCGGACGACGTCGACGGTGCCGCCAGTGGCGACCAGGCCAGCGGCCAGCGCCGCCGAGAACGTGGCGATGCCGCACGCGGTCGGTGGGAAGGTGGACAGGATGCCGAACGATCGAGCCGGGTCGTCCACTATGGGGACGGCCGGCGTCGCAGGGGTGAGGGGACGAACGACGAGCTCCTGACGTCAGCTCGGTCGAGGCGTCGGGCCTGCGATGGGCGACGAAGCCGCAACGGCGGTCCAGCCCAAGCGAGTCGACTCTCCCAAGAGGGTTGGAGTCCGACCCTACCGGGGTTCAGTCCACGAGGCGCCGGTAACCTGCGGCGTTCCCCCGACCAGCCAACGCGACCGCGCGACCCGACCATTGCGGATCGCGGTGCTCGCGCCGATCGCATGGCGCACACCGCCGCGGCACTACGGGCCATGGGAGCTCTTCGCCTCGCTGCTCGCCGACGGGCTGGTCGGGCTCGGACACGACGTCACGCTGTTCGCCACGGCCGACTCCCTCACGACCGCCACGCTCCACAGCACCGTCGCGAGCGGGTGGTCAGAGGACGACACCATCGATCCCAAGGTCGCCGAGTGCGTGCACATCGCCTCAGTCTTCGAGCACGCCGCCGAGTTCGACATCATCCACAACGGCTTCGATTTCCTGCCGCTCACCTACAGCGGACTCGTCGACACACCGGTCGTCACGACGATCCACGGCTTCTCGTCACCGCGGATCGTGCCGGTCTACGAGCGCTACGACGCGACGACCACGTACGTCGCGATCAGCGACGCCGACCGGCACCCCCGCCTGCGCTATGCCGCCACGATCCACCACGGCATCGACGTCGACGCCTTCGCTGTGCACCCCGACCCCGGCGAGCACCTGCTCTTCTTCGGCCGCATCCACCCCGACAAGGGAACAGCCCACGCCATTGACGTCGCCGCGCGGACCGGGCGGCCGCTCGTCATCGCCGGGATCATCCAAGACGAGCGCTACTTCCAACAGGAGGTCGCGCCGCACCTCGACGGCGAACGGGTGCGGTACCTCGGGCCCGTGGACGCCGCCGACCGCTCGGCCGTGCTCGGCGGCGCCCACGCACTGCTCCACCTCATCGACTTCGACGAGCCGTTCGGCTTCAGCGTCGTCGAGGCCATGGCCTGCGGCACGCCGGTCATCGCCAACCGCCGCGGATCGATGACCGAGCTCATCACCGATTCAACCGGGTACCTCGTCGACGACCTCGACGGCGCCGTCCGCGCCGTCCACACGGCCGGCGAACTCGACCGTCAGAGGATCCGGGACCGCATCATCCGCCAGTTCGACCGGGCAACAATGGTCGACCAGTACCTCGCCGTGTATCGAGCCGTACTCGCCGGCCGGACCTCGACCCGGTGACGCGGGGGGCTAACCCCACCGCCGAGACACCGGCTAGCTCCATCGATCTGGACGGGCGCGTGGCTCACGCTGGAGGCCATGACCACGTCCGTGTACGAGCCCCTTCCGGCGTGGGCGGCGCCCCTCCCCCTGGCCGCCAGCGCCGAGGGGGCGACGAAGATCTACGGCGACCGCCACACGCACGTGCGCGCGCTCGACGACGTGTCGGTCGGCTTCGCCACCGGCCGCTTCACGGCGATCATGGGCCCGTCGGGGTCCGGCAAGAGCACGCTGATGCACTGCTTCGCCGGCCTCGACTCGCTGACCAGTGGCGAGGTGTACATCGGCGACATCGCCCTCGCCGGACTGTCGGATCGTGCGCTCACCCAGCTGCGCCGCGACCGTCTCGGCTTCGTCTTCCAGTCGTACAACCTGCTGCCGACCCTCGACGCGCTGGAGAACATCGCCCTGCCGTCGATGCTGGCCGACCGGGCGCCCGACGAGGAGTGGGTGGCGACGGTGATCTCGACACTCGGTCTTGGCGACCGCCTGGGCCACCGTCCGAGCGAACTGAGCGGGGGGCAGCAACAGCGCGTCGCCGTCGCCCGGGCCCTGGCCTCGCGGCCGGAACTGGTCTTCGCCGACGAGCCAACGGGCAACCTCGACAGCCGCTCCGGCGGTGAGATCCTCGGCTTCCTGCGGGCCGCCGTCGACGACCTCGGCCAGACGATCGTCATGGTCACCCACGACCCCGCCGCCGCCAGCCACGCCGACACCGTGCTTTTCCTCGAGGACGGCCGCATCGTCGACGCCATGGCCCAGCCGACGGCCGAACGGGTCCTCGACCGGATGAAGCGCTTCGGCGACTCGCGCCCAGAGAAGAGCTGAGATGTGGGACGTGATCACGGCGGGCATCTGGGCCCGCAAGCGCCGGCTGCTCGGCGCCGGCGTCTCCGTCATCCTCGGCGTCGCCTTCCTCGCCGCCACCCTGCTGATCGGCGACACGATGCGCGCCGGCTTCGACGAAGCCTTCAGCGAGCTGAACGCCGGCACCGACGTGATGGTGCGCAGCTCGGCCGAGATGGGTGAGGAGACGACCACGCGCGACCTCGTCGCCGACGAGCTCGTCGCCGACGTGGCCGCCGTCGACGGTGTCACCGACGCCCGCCCCGTCATCGAGGGGCTGGCCACGATCGTCGCCGCCGACGGTTCACCCCTCGGCGGCCAGGGCCCGCCGACCATCGGCACGAACTGGATCGACGACCCAGCCGTCAACCCCTACCGCGTGGCTGAGGGCCGAGCCCCGGAAGCACCCGGTGAGGTCGTCATCGACCGCCGCTCGGCCCGTGACGGCGATCTCGGCGTCGGCGACCACACCACCGTGCTCACGCCGGGTCCCGTCGACGTCGAGGTCGTCGGCATCGTCACGTTCGGCGACCAGGACAGCCTGGGCCCGACGACGTACACCGCCTTCACGCTCGACGGCGCCCGCGCCGCGCTGCTCGGCGGCCAGCCCGGCGTCAGCGGCATCCTCGTCACCGCCGACGACGGCGTCGCCGCCGACGCCCTGCGGGCCGACGTCGCCGGCACCCTCCCCGAGCGGGTCGAAGCGATCACCGGCACGGCGCTGGTGAGCGAGCAGAACGAGGCCATCAGCGACGACTTCCTCGGCTTCTTCCGCATGATCCTCGTCGCCTTCGCCGGGATCGCCCTCGTCGTCGCCACGTTCAGCATCCACAACACGTTCTCGATCCTCGTCGCCCAGCGGACGCGGGAATCCGCGCTGCTGCGGGCCATCGGCGCCACCCGCCGCCAGGTCGTCGTCGCCGTCGCCGGCGAGGCCCTCGCCGTCGGCGTCGTTGCCGCGGCGATCGGTCTCGGTGCCGGCCTCGGCCTCGCCACCGGCCTCGTGGCGTTGATGGAGAGCGCCGGCTTCAGCCCCGGCGGCGGCGGCCTGACGATCGAGCCGATGGCCCTGGTGACGGCCGTCGTCGTCGGCGTGGTCGTCGCCCTCGCGGCCAGCGTCGGGCCGGCCGTTCGCACGTCCCGGGTCGCCCCGCTGGCCGCCCTGCGCGACGTCGCCGTCGACCGTTCGGGACGCTCCTGGCGACGGGCGGTCCTCGGTGCGCTCCTGACGCTCGGCGGGATCGTCGCCGTCGCCACGGCGACCGCCACCGCCGACGCCGGTGGTGCCTTCGCCCGCACGGGGCTCGGCGGGCTCGCCCTCGTCGCCGGCCTCGTCGTGTTCGGTCCGATCGCGGCCGGCCCGGCGGCGGCGGCGCTCGGTCACCTCGTCGACGTCCGCAACACGCTCACCGGGCGGCTGGCCCGGCGCAGCGCGACGCGCACCCCCGGGCGCGTGGCCAGCAGCGCCGCCGCCCTGATGGTCGGCACGGCCGTCGTCGCCGTGTTCACCACGTTCGGCGCCTCGCTGGAGCAGACGATCGAGACGTCCGTCGACGGCTTCGACGGCGACCTGGTGATCATGCCGGAGGGCTTCAGTGGCGCCAGCCTGGCGCCCGAGCTGGCGCCGGCGCTCGCCGCAAGCCCCGAGGTCGACGCCGCCGTCGGCGTGGCCTTCGCCGTCGCCGAGATCGACGGCGCCGGTGTCGAGCAGGCGGCCACCGATCCGGCCGCCTTCGCCGCCCAGTTCGACCTCGACGTCACCGCCGGCTCCGTGGCGGAGATGGCGCCCGGCGAGATCGCCGTCAGCACCCGCTACGTCGAGGACCACGACGTCACCGTCGGCGATCAGCTGCCGCTGACGTTCCTCGACGGGGCGACGACCGAGCTCACCGTGGCCGCCGTCTACGCCGACCGGTTCACGTTCGGCGACCTGCTGATGACGACCGCCGACTGGGCGCCGCACGCCCGCCAGACCGGCGACACCGTCGTGTTCGCAGCGCTGGCCGACGGCGTCGACCTCGCCACCGGACGGGCCGCCGTCGACGCCACGGGACGCTCGTTCGGGGCGCCGGCCGCGGAGACCCGGGACGAGTACCTCGACAGCCAGTCGGCCCAGATCGACCAGATGCTCACGCTCGTCTACGGCCTCCTCGCCATCGCCATCGTGATCGCGCTGCTCGGCATCGCCAACACGCTGTCGCTGTCGATCCACGAACGCACCCGTGAGTTCGGACTGCTGCGGGCCGTCGGCCAGAGCCGCTGGCAGGTGCGCTCGATGGTGCGGCGGGAAGCGGTCGTGATCGCCCTGTTCGGCGCCCTCGGCGGCATCGGCGTCGGCTCCTTCCTGGGGTGGGGGTTGATGCGAGCGTTCCAGGCCCAGGAGGGCGTCGGAGCGTTCGCCCTGCCGGTCACTTCCCTCGCCGTCATCGCCGTCCTCGCCGCCGGCGCCGGCGTGCTGGCCGCCGTGCGGCCGGCCCGCCGAGCGAGCCGCCTCGACGTCCTCGCCGCCCTGGCGACGGACTGACGATCTCTAGCTTGGTGACCTCGATGCGCACCCTCTTCGCACCGTGGCGGCATCCGGGCCGGTTGGCCGTGGCCGCCGGCCTGACGTTCACGGCGATGGTCGTCGCTCCGATCATGTTCGGTGTCACCGTCGCCCTGCTGTCGACCGCCGCCGGCCTGTTGATCACGTTCGTGCTGGCCCTCCCCTTCGCGTGGCTGCTGTTCGCGCTGTCGCGTTGGTTCGGGCGGTTCGAGCGGGGTCGCGTGTTCGCCTTCAGCGGCGAGCGCATCGCAGACCCGGTGCCGCCGCTGGTCGAGTCCGGCCGGCTGCGCCGCCTCTGGGAGCGGGTGCAGTCCAAGGCGCGGTGGAAGGAGATCATCTACCACCTGCTGCACCTGCCGGTCAGTGTCCTGTCGACGGCCCTCACCGCCGGCTCCTGGGGCGGTGCCGTGGCCCTCAATCTGATGCCGGCCTACGTCCGCTCCTTGCCGGGCGACAGCGCCAAGTTCTGGCTCTTCGAGATCCACCCCGGGCCGGGGGCCTGGCTGGCGGCCGTGGTCGGCGCGATCGGCCTGCTGGTCGTGGCCCCGTGGATCACGGTCAGCCTCGCCCGCGCCCAGGTCGCGATGGCCCGGTTTCTGCTCGGCCCGACGCGCGACGCCGCCCACGCCGCCGAGGTGGCGCGGCTCCAGCACCGTCGCTCAGCGGCGGTGGAGAGCGCGGAGTCCGAACGCCGGCGCATCGAGCGCGACCTGCACGACGGCGCCCAGCAACGCCTCGTCGCTCTCGCCGCCAACCTCGGTGCCGCCAAGGAGAAGCTCGATCGGGACGACGGCGGAGACGTCGAGGCCGGGCGGGCGATGGTCGCCGATGCTCACGAGGAGGCCAAGGCCGCGCTCAAGGAGATCCGCGACCTCGTGCGCGGCATCCACCCGGTGATCCTCGAGGACCGCGGCCTCGATGCGGCCCTGTCGGCCGTCGTGGCCCGCTCCCCCGTCCCGGTCGAACTCCAGGTTGACGTCGCCGAGCGGCCGCCGGCGGCGGTGGAGAGCGCCGCCTACTTCGTCGTCAGCGAGGCGCTGACCAACGTCGCCCGCCACGCCATGGCCACCCGGGCCCAGGTCGCGATCGCCCGGGCCGGCGGCCGCCTCGTCATCGAGGTGCGCGACAACGGTGCCGGCGGCGCCGACGCCGGGCGGGGCACCGGGTTGCGCGGCCTACGCGACCGGGTCGACGGCATGGGAGGCTCGATGTTCGTGATCAGTCCGCCCGGTGGCCCGACGACGATCTCGGTGGAGTTGCCATGCGGATCGTGATCGCCGAGGATTCGGTGCTGCTCCGAGCCGGCCTGACGCGGATCCTGGTCGAGGCGGGCGAGGACGTCGTCGCCACCGTGGGCGCCGCCGACGAGTTGATGGGCGCGGTCGAGCGGCACCAACCCGACCTCTGCATCGTTGACGTGCGGATGCCGCCGACGCACACCGACGACGGGCTGCGGGCGGCGATCGCCATCCGCCAGCGGTGGCCACAGATCGGCATCCTGGTGCTATCGCAGTACGTCGAGGAGCGCTACGCCACCGACCTCCTGGTCGGCGAGACGGCGTCGATCGGTTACCTGCTCAAGGACCGCGTCGCCGACGTCGGCGAGTTCCTCGATGCCGTACGCCGCGTCGGCGGCGGCGGCACCGCCCTCGATCCGGAGGTCGTCGCCCAACTCCTGGCCCGGGCCCGCCGCCGCGACCCGCTGGATCGCCTCACCGCTCGCGAGCGGGAGGTGCTGTCCCTGATGGCAGAAGGCCGCAGCAACCCGGGCATCGCCCGGTCGCTGGTGGTCACCGATAAGGCGGTCGAGAAGCACATTGGCAACATCTTCGCCAAGCTCGACCTGCCCCCGACCGACGACGACCATCGCCGCGTGTTGGCCGTCCTGCAATGGGTGCGGAGCTGACATGTCCCTGACCGAGCGCAACGACCTGACCACGACGAGCGACGGCCGGCCGCCGCCGGTGCCGCCCCGCCACCTCGGTACGGCGGGGGTCCTGTGGCGCATCCTCGGCGCCGTCCTCACGGTGGCCGCGATCGGCTGGGCGGCGTTCAACGTCGTGTCGATCGTCGCCCACGAGGAGCACACCGAGACCGACCGCTACTCGGCCGCCGACCTCACCGGTCTGTCGATCGTCACCGACAACGGCCGCGTCCGCGTCACCGCCACCGAGACCGACGAGATCATCGTCCGAACGCGCGTCTCCGAAGGTCTCCGCGACACGGACCGCTCGGTCGGGACCAGCGATGGGGTGCTGCGGTTGAACGGCTCCTGCCCGGCCATCGGCGGTGAGTGGTGCCGCGTCGGCTACGAGGTCGAGGTGCCGCGCGACCTCGCCGTGACGATCGTCAGCCACAACGGCTCCGTCGACGTCACCGGCGTCGCCGCCGCGGTGTCGGTCGACGCCGACAACGGCTCGATCCTGTTGCAGGACGTGCGCGGACCCGTCGTGGCGACGTCCGACAACGGCCGGGTCGAGGGGTCGGCGCTGCGCGCCCCCGACGTGCGGGCCGACTCCGACAACGGCCGGATCGAGCTCTCGTTCGCCGCCGCGCCGACGCGCGTCGACGCCCGCTCCGACAACGGCTCCGTCGTCGTCACCGTCCCCGACACCGGCGAGGCCTACGTCGTCACGCTCGACAACGACACCGGTGACCAGGAGCTCGACGTGCGCGTCGACCCGACGTCGGAACGCCAGTTGCTGCTCTCCTCGGACCACGGTGCCGTCCGCGCCCTCACCGCCGGCTGATCGCGGCCTAGCTCACCCGGTGAGCAGCGAGGGCAGGACATCGAGGCCGAGGAGGTACGACAGTCCGAGGACGATGCTGAACGCGGCCGAGACGACGGCAATCGCCGCGTAGACACCGAAGTGGCGCTCGGCCTGGAGGAACCCGGTCGTCACGGCCACCGCCACCACCGTGTTGGCCGCCAGCAGGCCGAGGGTGAACGCCACGAGCAGCAATTCGCCGGTCAGCGCGCCGGCGGCGCCGGCGGCGGCGGCGAACAGCACCACCTGCGTCGGGGTCTCGGCACCGATGCCGTGGAGCACGCCAACGCCGAACGCCGCCCGCCCCCCGGCATCGCGGGGTTCGTCCGGCAGCGAGCCGACGTGCACGTGGCGATGGCCGTGATGCGTCGTCGTCGCCACGGCCGCGTGGCGCTCCTTCGGCTCGACGGGAGCGATCCTCGGGTGGGTGTGGCCGTGGCCGCCGGCCGCGCCGTGGTGGTGGGCGTGGGCGTGGTCGTGGTCGATCACGATCACGCCCACCACCGGCGCCCGCCGGCGGCGCACGACCGCCGCCAACAACGACCAGCGGCTGCGCATGCGGAACCGGCGCCGATCACGAGACAGCGCGTAGAACACCCACCCGCCGAGCAGCACCAGCGTCACGCCGACGACCCGGCCCATCACGTCGTCGATCGTGTCCGGCAGATAGTCCCCGGCGATCACGGCGAGCGAACCGACCACGATCACGACGGCGGCGTGACCGAGGGCGTAGAGCGAGGCGAGGCGCAGTGACCGCCGACGGCCGCGGCTGCCACTCGCCAGGTCGGTGATCGCGGCGATGTGGTCCCAGTCGACCCCGTGGCGGGCTCCGAGTCCGAACGCCGTGAAGAGCAGCGCCCACCGGAAGCCCTCGATCGCCGCGACCATGGGTTCAGCAGATCCGGCCAACGGGTCGCCGACGAGCATGTCGATCATCCAGTGAGCGCTCATCTACGCCGGCGCGAGCCAGGCGTCGGCGGCGGCGATGGCGACGCGGATGGCGCCGTCGACGGCGGCGTCCTTGACCAACAGGTCGGGACGTTCGTCCTCGGCCCGCTGGGCGACGATGCCGACGACGCAGCCGGCCGCAAACCCGTAGACGACGCCCATCTTGAACAGCGTGCCCGCTTCCATTTCGAAGCTGAGGACCCCGAGCGCGGCGTACTCGTCGATCATGCCCTGGAGTCGCCGCAAGAGGTGCGAGTTGGCCGACGACGCCGAACGTTCCTGGCCCTCGAAGAACGTGTCGGTGGAGGCGACCACGCCGACGTGATGGTCCATGCCGAGGGTCCGGGCGGCGGCGGCCAGGGCCACCGTGAGGAAGGGGTCGGCCACCGCTGGGAACTGCGGCGGGGCAATGTCGTCGGCCGCGCCCTGATTCGTCAGCGCGCCGGAAGCGAGGACGACCGAGCCGGTGCGCACATGGTCCTGGATCGAGCCGCTGGTGCCGATGCGGATGATCGTCGAGATACCGGCCTGCACGAGCTCGTTGACGACGATGCTCATCGACGGCGCGCCCATGCCACTCGTTGCGCAGATGACGGGCCGGCCGGCCGGTAGCTCGGCGACGAATGAGTCCAGGCCGCGGTTGCGCGCCAGTTCCCGTCCACCGGCCAGGTGCTCGGTGGCGATCAGCTCCGAACGGCTTGGATCGCCACTGAGGAGGGCGACCGTCGTGTCGGCGGGGAGATCATCCCGCCCGAAACCGATGTGGTACAGCCGCTCAGCCATCCCGCCGGACTGTAGGCCGCGATGAGCGATGAGCGTCCCACCGCCGCTCATCACTCATCGCGTTCGACTCGGCGTGGGCGGGGGGCGCTGCGTACGGTTCCTCGTGATGAGCACACCGATCCCCTTGGTGGATTACCTGGTGCTGGGCGACGAGCCGCACCTCGTGGCCAACGAGTGCACCAGCTGCGGCGCCCGCTACTTCGATCGTCGCAACGCCTGCGCCGGCTGCTTCGGCACCGAGTTCAAGACCGTCGACGTGGCGACGGAGGGCACGGTGTCGACGTTCACGATCGTCGCCTTCGCCGCTCCCGGCATCCCGGTCCCGTTCGTGTCGGCCGTCGTCGACTGCGGCGGCACGCCCGTGCGGGGCAACCTGATCAACGTCAAGCCCGACCCGGAACACGTCTCGACCGGCATGCCGGTGCGCCTGGCGACGTACTCGCTCGGCGCCGACGACAACGGGCTCGAAGCCGTCGGCTTCGGCTTCGAGCCGGCCGCCACCAACTGAGAAAGCGACGCACCGATGAGTGAAGACATCTGGATCCTCGGCATTCACATGACGAAGTTCGGCAAGCACTTCGACAAGGACGTCGTCGACCTCGGCGCCGAGGCTGTGGCCGGCGCGCTGGCCGACGCTGGCGAGGGCGTGTCGATGAGGGACATGGGCATCCTCGCCGCCGGCAACCTGCTGGGCGGCGGCGGCTTCGGCCAGCAGCTGCAGAAGCAGATCGGCCAGACCGGCATCCCCGTCTACAACGTCGCCAACGCCTGCGCCACCGGAGCCACCGCCCTGCGCACGGTCGTCATGGCCGTCAAGTCGGGCGAGGTCGACATGGGCCTGGCCGTCGGCGTCGAGAAGCTGGCCGGCGCCGGCCTGCTCGGCGGCGGCGGGCAGGCCAAGAAGGACGGCAAGGAGTGGGAGCCGAAGGGCCGGTTCGGCGCCGTCGCCCCCACCGACGGGCGCATCGGCACCGACACCATGCCCGGCGTGTTCGCCCAGATCGGGATGGAGTACGGGCACCGCTACGGCGGCGTCAGCTTCGCGCTGTTCGCCAGAATCGCCGAGAAGAACCACGCCCACTCGACGCTCAACCCGCTGGCCGCCTATCAGAAGCGCTTCACGCTCGACGAGATCGTGAACGACGTGATGATCGCCTACCCGAACACCCGCTCGATGTGTTCGGCCAACTGCGATGGCGGCGCTGCCGCCATCGTCGTCAGTGACAGCAAGCTGAAGACGCTGTCCAAGGAGCAGCAGCGTCGGGCGATCAAGGTTTCGGCCTCGATCTTGACGACCGACCCGTGGGAGGAGGCCTGCCAGGTCCTCCCGAACGTCAACACGCTGACGAAGAACGCCGCCAAGCAAGCCTACGAGCAGGCCGGCGTCGGCCCCGACGATCTCGACCTCGTCGAGCTGCACGACTGCTTCGCCACCGCCGAGCTGGTCCACTACGACAACCTCGGTCTGTGTGAGGAGGGCGGCGCCGCCGACTTCTTCCAGTCCGGGGCGACATGGCGCGACGGCACCACCCCCGTCAACGTGTCGGGCGGACTCGAGTCGAAGGGTCACCCGATCTCGGCGACGGGCATCGCCAACATCTGGGAGGTCTGCCACCACCTCCGGGGCGAGGCGGGCGACCGCCAGATCGAAGGGGCCAAGGTCGGCCTCGCCCACGTCATCGGACTCGGCTCCGCCTGCGGTGTGCACGTCCTGGAGAAGTCGGCGGCGTAAGCCGGCCGACGAAGCCCGTTCTGCCTTGAGCAATCGGCCGAATACGGTCGTTTTGCTCTTGGCAGAACCGCGACACCGACCTCGCTAATCCAGGTCGGGGATGTCGACGGGCACGCCGAAGTCGGTGAGGTCGTAGGCGAGCACCACGGTGGTCTCCTCGCCGGGGCCGCCGTAGGTGCCGCCGCTGACGATGCGACGGATCAGCGAGTCGTCATCGATCCAGATCTGCAAGGCCACGGGGTAAGGCTCGCTGGAGTCCGGTGCCGGCGAGGTCATCACGGTCTGGTAGCCAGTGATCACGGTGCCGTCGCCCAGCGTGTCGGTCCCGATCTCCTCGATCGGCGTCGACGTCATCCCGGCTTCCTCGATGATGTCGAACGTGGCATCGACCCCGAACGTCTCGGGACCAACGCTGATGGCGAGGCAATCGCCGGCGGCCTCGTCGCTGCTGTCGACGTAGTCAGCCTGCCCGGCACAGCGAATCCATGTCCGCTCACCGTCCTCGACCACCGAACCGAACTCGGGCGGGATGACGTCGGTGCGATCACCGGCGCGGTACGTGGTCCGGGTGTTGATGATCGCTCGCCCAGGCAGTTCGACCTGGCCGCGGCCAACCATCTCGAGGACGAGCTCATCGACGCCGATGTCGGCGGCGAGATCGCTGCCGGCGATGTTGCGTGTCGCCTCGCCCCGGAACGTGACGTTGGCGGTGCGCTGGGTGCTCGTCGCTTCGACACTGGCCCGGAGGGCAGCGAGGGCTTCGGCTCGCTGCGAGGACGCATCCGGCTCGGCCGAGGCCTCGTCCGGCGCAGCTGGCGTCACGCCGGGGACGTCCTGCGGCGACGTCGGGTCCGGCTCAGCGACGGCGTCGTCACCGGACTCGTCGCTCCGGCCCTGGTTGACGGCCACGACCGTTCCGGTGCCGACGACCAGCACGGCCGCGGCGGCGGCGAGCCACCGGGCCGAGGTCCCCCGGCGGCGGGTCCGCTCGCGCGTCAACGAGACGGGCAGGCCCGGGGCCTCACTGGCGGGAGCGGGGGTCGCCGCCCACGCCCTCGGTGGCGGCAGCGGTGCCCCGACCTCGGTCGGCCCGAACGCCGGGACCTCGGCGTGGCGGGCGGATTCGGCGTCGATGGCCGACCACAGGTCCGTGAGCGCGGACACGGCCGGCGGCGCGATGTCGACGCCGGCCGGGGCCGTGCGCGCACCGGCGCGGACGGCGGCGTAACCGGCGGCCCGCGGCTGCCAGGCCGGGTTCTGGGCGAGCCAGCGCTCGACGGTGGCCCGCTCGGCCGGCGACAACCCCTGGTCGAGCGCGGCGGCCAGCACCTCGTCGGGTGTCGCGGCGTCGAGCGGCAGCGGCGCGTTCATCGGTGCTCCCTCACAGCATCCCCGCCTGGGTGGCGAGCGTGGTCAGGGCGGCCCGGGCCCGGCTGACCCGACTCTTGATCGTGCCGGTCGGGATGTCCATGATCTCGCTGATCTCGTGGTACGGCAGGTCCTCGACGAAAGCGAGCTGGAGCACGGTGCGCATGGTTTCGGGCAATTGGTCGATCAGCCCGCTGACGACCTGCGCATCGAGCCGGGCGAGGACCACGTCGTCGGGGTGAGGTCCTTCGTCGATCACCGGGACCGCGGCCTCGGGGTCGATGGGCTCGGGCCCGCGCTTGCGCAGCTTGGACAGCGCCTTGCGGCGGGCGATCGAGTACATCCACGTGCGCACCTGGGACTGCCCGCCGAACGACCCGGCGTGCTGCCACACCGCCAGCAACGTGTCTTGCAGGACTTCCTCGGCCAGGCCCCGATCCCAGGATGTGGTGCGCAGGATGAAGCCGAACATGGCGTCGCGATGGCGCTCGTAGACCCGGGCCAGCGCCTGCCGATCGCCAGCGATGATGGCCTCGAGGTCGGCCCGGTCGAGGCCGTCGCGCGTCGTCGGGACCGGGCGGTGCGGCCGGCGCACACTCACGGATTCGGGCGCAGCCCAGGTCTGGTGAGCCTCCAGCCGTTCCCGCACCACGGCAACAGTCTGGCTGACGGGCGCGGGA
>Ga0136617_10000083_pt1 | contig 63947 bp, 51 predicted proteins | sample AntDrymUQ3222106_2_FD_129672 | JGI IMG/M metagenome (GOLD analysis project Ga0136617, IMG submission 129672) | Polar desert sand microbial communities from Dry Valleys, Antarctica - metaG UQ322 (21.06) | ecosystem: Environmental > Terrestrial > Soil > Desert | place: Antarctica: Dry Valley...
GCGAGGTTCAGCTTCCCCTCGAAGAAGCGCTGCGAATCACGTTTGCGGTTGCTGACGCTCTCGCATACGCCCACAGTCACGGAATTGTCCACCGCGACGTCAAGCCCGAAAACATCATTCTCGCTGGCGATCGCGCTTTCGTTGCCGACTTCGGAATCGCCAGGGCAATCCAGGCGACGGCTGCCGAACGTCTCACCACAGATCAGAAAGTGATCGGTACGCTCGCCTACATGAGTCCTGAGCAGGCGAGCGGGTCAGCAAAGATCGACGGGAGATCAGACCTGTACTCTCTCGCGCTGATTCTATATGAGATGCTCGCCGGTGATGTGCCGTTCCACTCCGGAACTCCCGAAGGGATGTTCGCGCGCAAGGCAATCGGCCGATACTCCTCCGTTCGGGATGCGCGCGGAACTGTGCCCAAGCACATCGATGACGCCATCGCGCAGGCACTTCAACCCGTTCCGGCGGATCGTTTCGCTACGCTGTCGGATTTCGCTACGGCGCTTCGCAGTCCCGGACTCCCAACTACTCAGAATGCCGGGAGATTCCAGCGCCTGTCTCTTGCCGCGCTCGGCATCGTGTCAGCCCTTGCCGTCGCAGCGTGGATCGCGACGCGGCGCGATCCCGAAACTGCTCCTGCATCGGTATCGGGACTGGGGCGCGTTGTGGTTGCCCCGCTGGATAACCGCACCGGGGATGTGTCTCTGAATGATGTCGGCACGATGGCGGGAGATTGGATCACCGAGGGTCTTCAGAAGACCGGCATCGTGGAGGTGGTTCCGGCTGCGACCGCGCTCGAGGCATACCGCTATCGCATACCAGCCGGCGGCAGCGCCAAAGGCCTGGACCCGATACGCACGCTGGCTGCGGAGACTGGTGCGAGCACTGTGGTAAGCGGCGCAGTCTATCGACAGGAAGATCAACTCCTGTTTCGGGTGAACATCACAGATCGAGGGGGGGCCAGGCTTGTAGGAACTATTACCGACGTCGTCAGTCCAGTGTCCCAGCCGTTGAGCGGCGTGGAAGAGCTGCGCAACCGGCTGATGGGCTGGCTCGCCGTACAGTATGACGACCGTCTCGAAACGGCGGGTTCTCGCACTGAACGTCCACCGATGTACGAGGCATATCGCGCTTTCAGCGAAGGCATGAATCACTACATCTCCGTGGAAAATGCCAAAGCGCTGCCTCTTTTCCTGCAGGCCTATCAGCGGGACTCTTCCTTCACGGTTGCTCTGCTGTATGCGTCGATCTCTCTCACCAATCTCGCCCAATGGTCCCGGGCGGATTCACTCCTCCAGCTCGTAAACGAGCGCCGTGAGAGTCTCAGCGAGTACCACCGGGCCTGGCTCGACTATCGAGTGGCCTTCGTCCAGGGGAATCACGAGGCGGCATTGGCCGCAATCCGCAAGGCGGCGAGACAAGCTCCGGGGACGAAAGCTTCATATAATCACGCGTTGGAAGCCCTCTACGGCGGTTACCTTCGAGAGGCCCTCTCGGCGGTGGAATCCATACCGGCCAATCGTGGGTCGATGCTTGGCTTCGCTCCCTACTGGGATGTCTATGGCACCATCCTGCACGCGCTCCATCGCTATGACGCCGAGCGCAGCATCGCCCTGAAATCGCGCCGAACCTATCCTGATAAGTTGAGGGCATTCAGATCGCTCGCTCGCTCACTCGCCGCGACGGGGCGATTGGATTCCCTTGCAACGGTGATGGAGGAAGCAGAGCGAGTCCCGAAGGATCCGGTGGAATGGGACTACGGCCACTTGCTCGATGAGGTAGGCGAAGAGTTGCGCGCACATGGCTACCCCGAAGCAGCAACAATGTACTTCGAAAAGCTTCGAGAATGGCTGCCTGCAGTCAGCGCCACCCCGAACGCCAGATGGAGATTGGTGAAAACGGCATATGCTCTCGGACAGTGGGACGAAGCAGCCCGGCAGCTGGCACAATTGCGCCGGTCGAATCCATCCAACGTCGAGTATCTCGGCATGTCTGGCCTCATCCATAGCAGGAAGGGAAACAGACGACAGGCCGAGCTTGTAGTGGACAGTCTGAACCGGTTGCGGGGGCCGTACCAGTTCGGCGCTGTGAGTTTTTACCGTGCGCGCATAGCGGCCGCGTTCGGAGAGAAGGAAGTGGCGATGGCCAGGCTCGACAGTGCGTTTGCTGAGGGACGTTCCTTCAATCTCCCATTGCACCGCGAAATGGATTTCGAAGGCCTGAGAGACTACCGCCCGTTCGAGCGTCTGCTGCTGGGAAAGGATCGTTGAAAGGCCTGATGCGCCTCCAGTCTGCGAACGCCAGGTGCATGACAGCATCTGGAGTCTGCCTGGCGTTGTGCCTGATGCAGAGTTCCGCGCTGGCCCAGGCGACAGGGAGACTCTTAGCGCCAGGCAGGGATACCGCTCTTTTTTCGAGCGGCGGCGATAGTGCCGATGTTACATTCGGCGTGGGTGGAGCCGAGGTGGGACAGCTTGAAGCACAGCGTGAAGCACGGGAGGAGTTCGCAGTACTCGTATTCGATCCTCTCTCGTCTGCTCAGATGCGCGCATCGTCGTGGACTTTCAGTGTCAGCGGTACCGGAAGCGCGATGGAAGGCAAGGTCCAAGGCAATTTGTGCGACGTCGTGCGATGTTCTGACCAATCCGCTCTTGGCCTTGTGCTCGCCGGCCCCATCAGAGACGAAGCACAGTTCAGCGAAGTGGGCAGCCTCGACGCCCTGATCGGCACGGCTCGGCTCGAAGCCAACTGGTCAAACAAGCTCACCGATCGCACCGGGATACCGACGGTGACACTCGGTGCCGCACTCGGCCAACCCCGCTTCAAGTTCCGGAACCCGGCCGATCTCGCTCCGCGGACGCTTGACCGAGCGGTATTTACCCTTGGCATCGGGATAGGAAAGAAATGGAATGACCGCTCTATTCACGCGGAATACCGGTACGAGGATGCACGTAAAGCCCGTGCGCCGCAGAATGTCTGCGTACCAGCCTCGTTCGGTTCTCCGGGGACACTGACGTGCACCAATCTCGTTGTCGGAGAGCCGACGCGTCAGCTCAACTCGGTCGCCCTGTTGAACATGAAACGGGCAATCGGTCGCGTTGCAGGCGTCGGGTTCAGATTCGCCGTTGACTTACGTAGCCGGGCGACTGGAATCGATGTGCCGATCTATGTCCTGCCTGATGTAGAAAAAGGTGCTCTTGGTGGCGTTCGCCTGGGCTACCGCAGCGAAACCAGAAACATCACGCTGGCATTCTTCCTCGGTGGGTTCACACTCTAGGCCCCGACGCGCCTGATGCGCTAAGCAGTCAGTTGGCGCTGCTATAAGGGTTGGTGATTCCGATTGGCCGTGTCGACTGGGAACCGGCGTTGACGAACGCTTCGACCGCCGGCGGCCCCGACCCTTCTCCTTCGTCGTGCTTGAAATAGACATACGCTTCGCTCCACGATTGGGAAGCAACACACTTCGCCCATTCATCCAGCGCAGCGTCGTCGTAGTCCAGCTTGTGCAGGCGCAGGTATCCCCACGATGCAGTGCACACCACCGGGCATCTCCATTCGGCCGATTCCGAGATGCACATCGCGATGTCGCGCTCGCGGAGGATGCTGAAGATGTCCTCGTCGAACCAGCTTTCGTGCCGGAACTCGAACGTGTACCGGCGATCGGTTGGGAGATAGGCGAGAAACCCGCGCAGCCGTGGCACATCTCTCTTGAGATCCGGCGGCAGCTGAAAGAGAATCGGACCAAGCCTGTCCGCGAGGAGCGCGGTGTTCCTGAGAAGGAACGCTACGGTGGCCTCCGATTCCGCTTTCAGTCGGGCGTAGTGCGTTATCCGTTTACTCGCCTTGAGAGAGAACGTGAACTGTTCCGGCACCTGCGACGCCCACTCGAGCAGCACATTCTCTCTCGGCAACCGATAGAAGGTGTTGTTGATCTCGATCGTCGGAAACTTCGTGGCGTAAAAGCCGAGCATTGCGTCGGCCTTGAGGTCAGTGGGATAGAACGAGCCCTTCCATTCCTTGAAGGAGTATCCGCTCGTTCCCGCCAATAGCCTCACAACAAACAGAGGCCGGGCGCCTCAGGCGCTTTGCTTCTTGCGATCGCCCCTTTTCGCACTCGGCGACGCGGCCGGCTCCGGAGGTGCTTTGGCCAGACTCGCCTTCAACGCTTCCATCAGGTCGAGGATCTTGTCGCCACCGTTGCTCGGCGCAACGTCGCTCGTTATGTCCTGGCCGTCGATCTTCTGCTGGATCGTCTCCAGCACGCGCTCGCGCACCGTATCCTTGTACTTCGTCGGCTCGAACGCTTCGTTCGACGTCTGCTCGATGAGCAGCATCGCCAGCTTGAGCTCCGTGTCCTTCACGTCACCCTCGGGCATCGGAACCTCGGTCGGCGGGCGTACCTCATCAGCGTAATGCAGCTGCTCCATCACCAGTCGCCCATCGAGCGGACGGAGCAGAACGAGGTGCTGCTGACCGCGTGCGGCGTACTGTCCGAGCGCGGCCTTTCCGCTTTCCTTCATTGCGGCCGACAGGAGACGATAAGCGCGGTCGCCGCCCTTGTCGGGTCCTAGATAGTAGCACTTTGACACATATTCCCTGGCAACCGTGCTCAGCGGCACGAATTCCATCACGTCGATGGTGCTTGTCGCCTTTTCTTCGAGTGCCCTGAGCTCCTCGGGTGACAGCACGACATACTGATCCTTGGCGAACTCGTACCCCTTCACTGTCTCATCACGAGTGACGACCTCGTTATCGTCCTTCGGACAGATGTACTGCTGCTTCAACCGACCGTTGCACTTCTTGTGAAGCATGTTGAACGAGACGCTCGCCTTCGTTTCGGAAGACGAGTAGATGTTCACGGGAACGGAAACGAGTCCGAAGGATATGGTGGCGTTGGCGATTGATCTGGCGGCCATTGGTCAGAACCGGAAGAGGAAAGGATGCGCCGCGCCACGGTCCAGGACCGAATCGCGGGCGCGCCCTCTTAGATAACCGCCCGGCGCCGAACTTCGCAACCGTGTTTTGTGGAAACTGATCCGATCAAAAGATTTGTGACAGTGTATCGCCGATCGCGGCCTGGAATGCGAGGAAGCGACAGCATTCGCAATACTATACGATGACGACTGCTCAGAACGAAAACATCACCCCGATTTCGGGAGCGAGGTTCGTGGCGTTCGTCGTCAGCCCGAACCCGTTGTTCACCTTGAGCACAGCCCGCGGCAAAAACCGCCACTGAACCTCCGCGATCAGCGCAACCTCGTCGACCTGATTCCCCTCGATCAGAGTCACAATGCGCCACGCCGGCGAAAACTGTTTCAGATACTCCAGCGCGTACTCACCTGGCTCGAACTTCGATTCCTCCGTGTTGTATTCCGCCGCCAAACGCACAGTCCATGTCCCTGACCGCCCTCCGCGGATTGCCCCGATGCCCAGCTTGTACTCGAAGCCCTGTGTACCGATCAGCTTCTTGCTCTTCTGAAACGGAAAGACGGTCTCGAAATACGTGAACAACTCCGGACGCCCCGGTGCTTCGCGGCGAAATCGCCAGCGAATCTGCGCCTCCACATCGCCGAGCCCGGATTCCTTCACCACCGCCGGCACCCCCGACATGTCGTCCGGTGAATTCTCGAGTCGCGCCGAGATCACTGCTGCCTCCAGCTCGAGCGCGAGATTCTGCGTCACGCCATAACCCAGGAACAGCAGCCCCTCTGATGCCTTGTACTTACCGCGAAAGTCCTGCCCGCCGATATAGCCCAGCTCGTTCGGCTTGTGCTCGAGATCGGCATCGTAGTACCACTCGAAGAAGGGATACACCAGCAGCTCTCCCTTCTTTGCGTATGTGCCGAACTGCGACATCGCCACTCCGGTCCCGCGATCACTGAGGTGCACGGGTACCTCCTGGGCCGCGGCCGGAGCGAAGCTTATGGCAGCAGTGAACAACACCGCGAACGGGACGCTGCGGGATACGCGCAAACTGCCTCCTCTGTTGTAACCGTGAAACGGCGTCTACCGAGGGAGCAGATGAGTCGGCTGTTCGTGACAGGCTGCACGACTGAAACGCGGATAAGGCGGATAAGAACGGATCAGGGACGGAGGACCGAAGAAGACAAAGGGCGCCCCGGCAATTGCCGAAGCGCCCTCAATGGAACATCCAACCGTATCGCCAGTGCGATCGCCCACGCCAGCCTTTGTGCAAGCCTCATTATGAGTATGAGTCTCTGCGTCTCTGCGGCCTCTTGCGTCGGCGAAGCCGCTCTGCGCCTCTATCGGTTAGCGAAGCCGCTCTGCGCCCTCTATCTGTTAAGGCAGGCCCCGCGCGGGATCGTTCCTGATGAAGCCCTGAACGATCGTGATCACTTCGGCCTTTGTCAGCGCCTCGTCGAACGCCTGCGTCGCCGCAACTGCACGAGCCGATGCGTCGCCGATCACATCCAGGTTCGGAAGCGTCGCCGCATCGATCGTCGCTGCGGCCGTCCCGTCGAACACCACGTGACTCGTGTTGATCTCCGGCGTTGTCCCACCGTAGATCAGGTTCAGCGCCGCAACCACCTCGGCGGGTGGATTCGTGATGTTGCCTGCGCCTGCCGCTGCGATTCCGCCACCGCGGATGTAACCGCTCTGGCGAAGAGTCACGTCGCTAGCGTTTCGCGAGCGGCGAATCCGCCGGATCTTCGACGCGTGGCGCGCCTCTACCGAGTGAATCCGCAGCGCAGCCTCGAGCGCTACATCGGCGTTGTTGTTACCGGAAATGAGAAACCGCCCGGCCTGCCCCTTGTACGCGCGCACGCCCGTGTCCTCGAACGCCTGAGTCGCGAGGAGCAGGAAGTCCAGCTCCGTCGTCGCGCGGGCGAAAGGACCTGTGCCCGATCCGTTGCCGCCGGTGAAATCGAAATCGGTGGCGGTGATGGTGGGCGCAGTTCCGCCGAACAATGGAATCGCTGTTGTCCGGAGGAAGTCAACGTGCTGCTGCTCGTGCTTCTGGATCTGCATGAGGGTTTCGCGAACCGGCGCTGGAACGAGTGCGCGCACGGGTGCAAACGCAGTGTTCTGGGCAGCGACGAGGCTTGTGCCGAGCACTGCTTTGTAAAACTCGTTCTCGAGATGCTCGAGAATGAGGGCGAACTGTAGCGCGTCGAGAATGTCCGACGGCGCCTGTGCGAACACGTCTCTACTGAGCGCGGCGAGCATCACCGGCACTGAGCCCATGGCGAGTCCGGTGGCGACCATCGAGCTCACCGATGCTCCCTTTCTTATTGCGTCTCGTCTGGTCACGAGGCGATCCACGATTTCCGGATCGATCGCATCCAGGACTGGCTTTTCTAGGTTGTTCATCTGTTGAATCTCCTGGATGTCTATGGAGTGGCGGGGAAGAAGTCTGCTGTCGCGACGCCCTGATTGGCGGTCGGACCGTTCGATATCGGCGGTGTGGCGAACGTCCCTGCAACCAGCAGGTTCGTGGCGATCACCCGGTCGAGTACCGCTCCGGCTTCGAGCTTCACATCGAGGCCCATTCCGTTGATGACGTCGTCACCGGCGAACGCAGTGTTCGCATTGCCGGACGGCGGCGCGATATCGCGCAGAGCTGCGACATGTCGTGCTTCGACTGATACGAGCTTTCCGGCGAGCAGAAGATTGCGTGGATCCTGCAGATACTTTCCCGCGCCGTTCAGACCCGACACGCCGAGGTGCTCGAACAAACGCGCCGAAGCGAGAATGTTCGCCTTGCTCGACAGAATGGTGTTGAGCGTCGTCATGTTGATCGAACCGCGCAGATCGGGCAGTCGCTGCGCGCCCAGTGCAGCGCGGACGAACTCCCGGTGGATCACCTCGGCGTCGCGGATGTCGGTCAATACCTCGCGCTCATCAGCGTTGAAGAACGACGTGAAGTTTGCGCTCGCGACGACCGTGGTATAGAACGCGCCCTCGAGCTGCTCGAGTGCGTCCACCAATCGGAAAATTCCGACGTCGGTGCGGAGGTCGAAGCTCACGCCGGTAACGGGCGTTGGACCCGGTGTACCGGTACCGCCGCCGGGAATGGTGGGTTCGCCGCCATCGTTGCAGCTGGCGAACAATCCTGGTACGAGGGCGAGGGCTGCGCCGGCGCCGGCACCCCGCAGGAAGTTGCGCCGCGTTCGCGGCCGGGTGAGAAGCACGTCGCCGTCACCCGTATTTTGTGTCTGACTGTTGATATCGGGCATTACTTTCTCCAATCCGCTAGCCGGTGTTGAGTGGGATGGATCCAGCTAGCGACAGATTCGCATCCTGTGCCCGCGGGCTGTTGCACAGTCGGGAGACTGGTGTAGCCGGCGCGTGGCTTACTCGTGGTCGTGATTACCAACCGCGCCCTGTTGCATACAATGGGCCAGAGTAAACATTCGAACGCATCACGAACGCTGGCTTGAGGGTTCAGAAGCCCGTCCGCGACCGGTGCCTGGATTAACGCCAGCCACGTTCCGCCCGTCGAAATGCATACATCTCCCCGAGCAAAGCGGAGCGAGCTCAACAATGGTTGCACTTCGGGCGTAAGTTTTACGAAGCCGTAACGGATATGGATTTACGGATTGCCGGATTGCGGCGTGGCCTCAGAAAAAAAAATTGATGACCCAGCCATCGATCTCCTCGACCCACGGAAGCCTTCCCGACCAGACATACGAGCGGCTCCGGGATATGATCATCCGCGGCCGTATGCCTTCAGGCACACGAGTAGTGGAAGCGGAAATAGCCGTTCGCTTCGGCGTCAGCCGCACTCCGGTTCGCGAAGCGCTCGCACGATTGATTCTGGAGCACTATCTGAAGCCCGCGTCCGACGGGCGGCGCACCGAGGTCGTAGTCGCACCGTTTACGGTTGAGGATGTGCGTGAGCTGTGGGGAATGATTGGCGCGCTGGAGAGTCACGCGGTGGCCGAGGTGGCGTCGCTTCCCGCGGATCAACGTGTGCGGATTGCGGATGATCTCAAGGATTTGAACTCCCGCCTCAAGGAAGCCGGAAGTGCGCGGCCCCGCGATCCCGACGAGCTATTCGAGCTCCAGACCGCTTTTCATTTGCGCTTTGTACACGAAACGGCAGGTTCGCATCTGCGCAGGGTGTACGACAGCATTCGTCCGAACGTTCAGCGATACGAGTGGATTTACGGCACTCGCAACGAGGCCGAATACGAGCCGTCGACGACGGAGCATCTGCGTATCATCGCGGCGATTAGGGCGGGCGATCCGGAGCAGGCGCGGAACGCGGTGATCATGCATTGGGAGAAGGCGGCCGCGCGGACGATCGCCATCATCGGTGCGTTGCCCAAGGGGCAAGTTCAGCGGAAGCCGCGTGCTTCCAAGGATGCGAGGGCAGCGAAGCCAGTCGTCAAAGGCAGGCGTTAGAAACTTTCTGGCGGAGGCGGTCTCTCTCCGCCGAGAGAGTCGCGGCAGCTCCTCCGATCGAAGCGTCGACGACACCCCTTGTATACCTCCGGCATATGTGGGGCGCATACTATAGAGATAGCCTGGGAACCGGCGCGACGTTTACCGCCGGTAGGCACACCCCCCGCTACATGGCGATTTACTCAGTAGTGCGCTCCCCACGGCGATTTCCGCGCTGGGGAACTTGGCTTTTTTCCGGGTATCGCTCGCGTGATCCTTGCTACCGAAATTGGTGCGCCATTATCCGGAGGGAGCAATGCCGAAAGCCTGGAGTGACAAGGACGAGCGCAAGTACGAGCACATCAAGGAAGGCTACGAAGAGAGTGGCAAATCCGAGGACGAGGCGGAGGAGATCGCCGCGCGTACGGTGAACAAAGCTCGCCGCGAGGAACATCGCACTCCGAGCGAGCGGACAGAGGGCACGGGCAATCCCAACACCGGGCTCGATGAGCGGACGAAGGATGAGCTCGAGAACCGCGCGAAGGAATTGAACGTCAGCGGTTACAGCACGATGAGCAGGGACGAGCTGATTCGTGCGATCAGGGATAAGGGATAGCCGCATTCAAGGGTGACGTGGATGCGCGAAGCGCATCCGGCTGGCAGTTTGCCAGTCTCACCGCACCGGCATAGCTTGCGGTCCCGTCACTCTTTAAGGTAGGGGTTCGAAGGATGGAGCTCCGCGACCGCCTGCAGACCACACTCGGAACCGCCTACTCTATCGAGCGTGAGCTTGGCGGGGGCGGAATGTCCCGCGTATTTCTTGCGCGGGAGACGGCGCTCGGCCGCCATGTCGTGGTGAAAGTGCTGGAAGGCGACGCCCTAGCTGGTCTGAGCAGTGAGCGCTTTGCGCGCGAGGTCCGGCTGGCGGCCTCCCTCCAGCATCCCAACATTGTGCCCGTCCTCACCAGTGGAGTCGCGGACGGCATCCCGTATTACACGATGCCCTACGTCAAAGGCGAATCCCTGCGATCCCGCATCCAGCAGACGGGTGCGTTGCCTCGAAGCCAGGCAGTCTCGATCCTCCGCGATCTCGCACGCGCACTTCAGTATGCGCATGGCGAAGGGATTATTCACCGGGATATCAAGCCCGAGAATGTGCTCCTCTCGGGAGATGCGGCAGTCGTCACCGATTTTGGAATTGCCAAGGCCATTTCCGTCGCGCGAACTTCGGGGCACACGGATTCGCAAAGTGAAATGACATTGACACAGGCCGGCTCGGCGATCGGAACGCCGGCCTACATGGCGCCAGAGCAGGTCGCGGGCGACTCCGTTGACCATCGAGTCGATCTCTACGCCTGGGGCCTGCTTGCCTACGAGCTTCTTGCCGGTACTCATCCATTCGCCGGAAAGAGAAGTGCGGCTCAGCTCCTCACCGCTCACCTTGCGGTGACACCAACACATCTAGGAGAAAGAACATCTGAGATCCCGCCGCCGCTCGCGGACCTCGTCATGCGTTGCCTTGAAAAGTCTCCTGACGAGCGCCCGGCCTCGGCAGCTGAGCTCGTTGAAATTCTCGATGCCCCGTCTCAGTCACGCGATCGAACGTCAATTGTGCCTGCGAGGCAAGGCCGCCGCACGACAGTGATTTTGTCGCTCATCGTCGTCACGCTGCTCGCGGGTGCCGGCTACCTGTACTCGAGGCGGTCGGCCAAGGTCGAGGCGTCGGCCGCTAAGAATTCTGTTGCCGTCCTGCCGTTTGCCGACGCTCGCGTTGACTCGGCCGATGCGTATTTCGGCGAGGGGATCGCCGATGAGCTCATGACCGCACTCGGACAAGTCCCGGGGTTGCGCGTTGCCTCGCGCACCTCGGCGATAGCAGTTGCCCGACGGCAGGATCTCGACGTGCGCGAGATAGGGCGCCAGCTCGGAGTGGGCACCGTCGTCGAAGGGACAGTGAGAAGATCCAACGGACAGCTGCGGGTAACCGCCCAGCTCACGAACGCTTCCGATGGCCTGACATTATGGAGCGATGTCTACCAGCGCGAGGACAAGGACGTGTTCGCCGTGCAAGGCGACATCACTCAGGCAATTGTCGCAGCGCTGCGCCCCGAGTTGACGGCGGGGAGCCGCTTGCTGGCGCAGCGAGCATCGACCGGGCCTGGTACCTCGAGTCCCGAAGCCTACGATCTCTACCTCCGTGGCTTGTATCTGGTCGAGCGACGCGGTGCGGGCGTAGCTCGAGCGGCGGAATACTTCAGTCAGGCAATTCAGAAGGACGGAAATTTTGCACGCGCGCATGCGGGACTCGCCGGCGCGCTGGCGCTGTTTCCCTACTTTGCCGGTGTTCCTGCACACCGGGTCGAGGCCCGGTTGCGCGCGGCGGCCGAGAGAAGCCTGCAGCTGGACCCGGCTCTGGCAGAGCCGAGAGTTGCGCTCGCGATGGCGCATTGGCACGCGTTGCGGTGGACCGAGGCGGAAGCAGAGTTCAAGCAAGGGATTGCTGCGGATTCGAATTCTCCCGTCGCACACACGCAGTACGGGCGGTTCCTGATGAGCATCGCACGTGTTCGAGACGCTTTGGGCGAATTCCGAACTGCCCGGTCACTCGACCCTCTCGCCGGGACGGCGTCCGTCTGGCTTTCGCACGCCCTGTCGAATGCCGGCGAGCATGCTGCGGCATGGGAAGAGAGCAAACGAGCGAGAGAACTGGACCCCAGTCTCGCGACCGCGCAGAGTTTCCTCGCGTTCGATCGCATCGCGATAGGGCGCCTGGATGAAGCACGTGCGATTGCTGGCGACAATAATCCGGGTACCATGGAATGGGATGAGAGCATACATCCTTCATATGACGGGAGACACATCGGGCGCGGCCGTGATTCGCAGAACGCTCGAGGCAACTCCCGATACGACATGGCTGATCCACGTAGCCCGCGCCTACGCTTATCTCGCAACTGGTGACACCGCCAGGTTGTTCACCGAGCTCGAAGCCAGCCTTGACCGCCGCGAGATCCTTGCGCAATCGATGCAGTTCGGCGACCGGATCTTTGATCCGTTTCGCCAAAGCCCCCGCTTTGCCGCGGTTGTGCGACGGGCGGGGCTCGAGGGTCGCGGACTGACCGGACCAACGGGAGGTCGGCCATCGAAATGAATCTCTTCCAGCCTCGTGGCAGCGAATCGATTCAGATACCGGTCCGGGAAAAAATATTGCGACCGGCATCTAGCCGCCGGATGACTGACCGGCTCGGCCCTTTTCGCCGAGTGGTGGGAGCGCCGAGAGCAGCACGCGTGCGTGGCCTCGTTTCGAATCCCGGGGATGGGGCTCCAGCCCGATGATAGTGATGAAATTTCGGCGTGGCCCGTAGACCCAGAATATCCGGCCGGCGGCCGGCACATTGTTCTCGAGGTACGACTCGAAGACTTTTTGGCCGTACCGGGCAGTGAGCGCGCCGATCTCGTGGCTCTTGAGACCGGGATGGAACGGGTTTTCCTGAAGGTGTTGAACCGCTCGTGCGAATTTCTTCGCCATCCTTCGCTCGGCCCCTGAGAGCGCTCCGGTCTTCAGCCCGTTCACCAGTCGGTTCCACTCCGCTTCCATATCGGGCACTCCAGCGACCACGGTGAATCTTGTGGCCGCCCGGGTTTTATTCCTCGTCGCCCGGGGCACCCAGAATGTCGTCCGGATTGAGCGGCGCACCAGCCTTGTCGCGCGACAGGTTCGCCATCGCCGAGTCCATCATCGATAGCGTGCGAACAGAGAGGGAGGCATCGGCTAGAACCTGAGGATAGAACTCGATGTGGCCGTCATCGAACACTTTCGCGTGGTAGTAATCGAACGAAACGCTTTTGAGTGTCACTCGATTTCTTTCGTCTTTCTTGACGTCGAACTCAGCCACGACTGTACCCAAGAGTCACCTCGAGGACTTCCAGGGGGGATACCTATATACCCAATATGGGTAAAAAATCACGCCCGTCAACCGTGATAAAATCTCACGACTGTCCGCCTGCTGCATCTATGTACGAAAGGGTCAGCCGAATACGGCGGATCGAGCCAATCGGGCGGATCAGGTCAGGGGAACACAGACTCGGGACGAGACTGATCCCAATCAACCTGTTTTTTTGCCCCTCATCCGCTCCATCCGCCGAATTCGCGCCCAAGCTTCTGTCATAGGTGCCTGACAAACGGGATATTGTAAAAGCCCATCCCAGTCAAAACACAACGAGAGACCATGTCAAAAGCTCTGTTGTTTACGCTGCTCATCGCGACCGTCGTCCATCCGATCGGCGCACAGCAGGACACCACACGGCGGAATATCGCCGCCCGCCCGTCCGACAATTCCGGTCCAGTCAGTCGCCCCAACAAGGACCTCCCTCTCGAAGCCGCGCGCACACTGTCGCTCGATACGGACGAAGGCTCGTGGATGTCCCTCGACGTCTCTCCCGATGGCCGATCCATCGTCTTCGACCTGCTCGGCGACCTCTACCTGCTACCGATCGCCGGTGGCACCGCGTCGCAGCTCACGAACGGAATGGCATTCGATGCGCAGCCGCGCTTCAGTCCCGACGGGAAATCCATCGTGTTCACGTCCGACAGAGACGGCGGCGACAACGTCTGGACTCTCGATGTTGCAACTAAGCGCGACAGGCAGATCACCAAGGGAAAGACGAACCGCTATCGCTCTCCTGAATGGACGCCCGATGGCAAGTACGTCGTCGTGTCCCGCTCCTCGACGCCCATCGGAGCGTCGAAGCTCTGGCTGTTTCATGCCGATGGCGGTGGTGGCACGCAACTCATCAAGGACGCGCAGCCTCTGCTCGCCGGCGCGTTTCCCATCGGCGCGCTGGGAGCAGCGTTCGGCAAGGACGAGCGTTACATCTGGTACGCGCAGCGCGGCGGTTCGTGGGAATACAACGCTGGCCTGCCGCAGTATGTCATCTCGACATTCGACCGGCAGAACGGCCGGCGCGAAACGCGTGCAAACCTCTACGGCTCGGCGTTCCGTCCAGCGCTGTCTCTCGACGGCAGGTATCTCGTGTACGGCTCGCGCTACGAAGCGCAGACAGGACTTCGTCTCCGCGACCTCGGCACAAGCGAAGAGCGATGGCTCGCTTACCCCGTACAGCATGATGAGCAGGAATCGGTTGCGTCTCTCGACGTGCTGCCCGGCTATTCATTCACGCCTGATTCACGCGCGGTCGTAGTCTCGTACGGCGGAAAGATCTGGCGTGTTCCGGTGGACGGATCACGCGCGACGCAGATCCCCTTCCGCGTCGTCTCGCAAATCGGTATCGGCCCGAAGGTCGCGTTCAACTACAAGGTTGATGACACTCCGGATTTCATCGCGCGTCAGATACGCGATGCTGTTCCATCTCCCGACGGCAGGCGGCTCGCGTTCGTTGCGCTGGACAGGTTGTACGTGATGGACTATCCGGGTGGAACGCCGCGCCAGGTGATCAACCTCGATGGCAACGAGGCGCAGCCGGCGTGGTCACCTGACGGAAAGTGGCTCGCGTTCGTGACGTGGACACCGAAGGGTGGCCGTCTCCACAAGGTGCCGGCATCGGGCGGACGTGCGACGGATCTTGCCGGAGCCGATGCGCTCTACTTGGAGCCTGCCTGGTCGCGCGACGGACGGCGGATTGTGTTCCTTCGCAGCCCCGCGCAGACAGTACGTGAGTCCGGTGGTTTTGGTGGGCCCGCCGAGCTGATGTGGGTTCCGGCATCGGGGGGAAAGCCGCAGTTCATTGCGAGCGGTGCGCAGCGAAGAACTCCGCATTTCGGTCCCGATTCTTCGCGCATCTACCTGTACAGTCAAGCCGATGGACTGATATCGATTCGCCATGATGGAAGCGATCAGCGAAATCATCTCAAGGTGACCGGCGCGAAGTTTCCCGAGCCTGCACCCGGCGGCCCCACCGCTGCCTCGGCCGCACTCGTGCGACTTTCCCCTACGGGAGACCAGGCGCTTGTGCAGGTCGCGAACGATCTGTACGTCGTGCCCGTGCCGTTCGCGGGGGAGTCGCCGTCGATTGGACTGGCGGATATTTCCTCCGCGGAATTTCCTGCACGCCGGCTAACGGATGTCGGCGGACAGTTCCCCACGTGGAGCGGCGACGGCCGGCTCGCGCACTGGTCGATTGGCAACGCGCATTTCGTTTACGACCTCCAGCGCGCGCGGCAAGTTGACGACTCGCTCGAACAGGCCAAGCGTGCCCGCGGAGACAGCACCGCATCGCCTGCTCGACCTGCAGCGCAGCCGCAAGTCACCGACAGCGCGAAGCCCGCCGACACGACGCTGCATACCGGTGCCGGTCCCGCAGCGAACCCTGCTGCGTATCAACCGCGTGAGACGCGCATCACCATTCGCGCGAAACGCGACACACCGGAAGGCTCGGTCATCCTGCGTGGAGCCCGCGTCATCACAATGAAAGGCACCGAGGTGATCGCGAAGGGCGACGTGCTGGTTCGCAACAACCGCATCGTTGCCGTTGGGCCGAGTGGGACCGTGACCGTGCCGGTGGGTGCGCGCGAGATCGATGTGAGCGGCAAGACCATCATGCCGGGTTTCGTGGATACGCATGCGCATCTGAGAGTGCAGCAGGGAGTCCATCTTCAGCCGTGGTCCTATCTCGCCAACCTTGCATACGGCGTGACGACAACGCGCGATCCGCAGACCGGCACGACCGACGTACTGACCTACGAGGATGCCGTAACCGCCGGCACGGCGATCGGCCCGCGCATCTATCACACCGGCCCCGGTCTGTTCAGTACCGGTTATCAGCCTGCAGCGGGTGAGGACATCAAGGACCTCGAGCATGCGCGGCGGGTGATGCGCCGGTACAGCGCGTACTACGATACGAAGACGCTCAAGATGTACATCGCCGGTAACCGGCAGCAGCGACAGTGGATCATCCAGGCCGCGCGCGAGCAGCGGATAATGCCCACTACTGAAGGAGCGCTCGATTTCCGTTTCGACCTGACCATGGCGATCGACGGATATTCGGGACAGGAGCACGCGCTGCCCGCGTATCCGTTGTACAAGGACGTCGTGAGCCTGTTCGCCGAGAGCGGCATTGCGTATACGCCGACTCTGATAGTCGCGTACAATGGGCCGTGGGGTGAGAACTACTACTATACTACTGAGAACGTGTACGGTGATCCGAAGCTGCGGCGGTTTACACCGTACGAAGTTCTCGCCGGTGCGACGCGTCGCCGTGTGCGCAGCGCTTATGGTGGAGGAAACGCGGGCGGCTGGTTCGCGAAGGACGAGTACTCGTTTCCCGAGCAGGCGAAGATCGCCAATTCAATAGTGCGTGCTGGCGGTCGGGTGGGGGTGGGCAGTCACGGGCAGCTGCAGGGGCTCGGGTATCACTGGGAGTTGTGGATGCTTCAGTCGGGCGGGATGTCTCTGCACGATGCGCTTCGCTGCGCGACGATCCTCGGCGCGGAGGCGATCGGGCTTCAGCAGGATCTGGGCTCGATCGAGGCGGGGAAGCTGGCGGACATTCTTGTGCTCGATGCGAACCCGCTTGACAATATCCGGAACTCGAATACGCTCAAGTACGTGATGAAGAACGGGCGGTTGTATGATGCGGGGTCGCTCGATGAGGTGTGGCCGAGGCAGAGGCTGATGGCTCCCATTCAGGGGGTGGCTGCGACGCCGAGGACCAGCGCGGGCGTAAGGTAGGCCTGGCGAAGGGAACAAGTGGCACCAGGAATCGTGTGACGGGGGCGTAGGGGCGTTGCGAATATTTAAGCAGCGGATCAGGGCGTTCCCTTAAGGCGTTCGACAAGAAGCGCCCGGATGCGCAGCTCGAGTCCACCGTTCGAAACACATCGCACGACACCGGTGCTCGTGCCTTCCGCCGCAACAGCGCTACCCGTGAGCTCCGTCGAAACAAGAGTGCGATCTTCGGGAGCGCTCCTGAGAGTCGACACGATCGCCAGGCGCATGCGATACGCGCCACCCGCGGATGGACCTGCGCCTTCGTTGCCGCACCGAACGAATGAATCTGTCCGATTCTTGTCCAGCCGGTTCGAGGTGAACCTTCGTGTCCCGTAGGCTCGAGTCGCCGCATCGTCGATCTCGCCCGGAACCCCGATCGTCTCGTACACGCCTGGAAGCAACGCCCATACTCGCTCGAGCGGCGCCTCGATTACGGTGGTTGCAACAGGCTCATCGCTGAGGCGAATGAAGCCGCTGGCTTCAGTATTGGTGACCCTGGCCGGCTCTGGGGCACGTCCAGGGTCCGTCATTGTTGGAAGCGCGTTACCACACGCGGTCGTTGCGAGGACGACGAGGGCGAGAAGAAATGGCTTGAGCATCGATGCCTCCCGAAAAACGTCAAGGTGATTTCCTACTGCTTCTGGCGCAGGCAACTATCGCGAGGCCGCATTGATCAATGCAAGCAGTTCGGACGGCGTACGAGCCTTGACTGGACTCCTCTTGTAATCCTTTTCGTTCCTCGTAGCCACGAAGTCGGCGCCAACCTTCGCTGCAGTGGCGGCCTGAACTGCGTCCTGGAAGTCGCTCATTTCGAGAACCAGAGCCTGCGCGAAGTCGGCTGCTTCCACAGGCACGACCCGCATGATGCGCAGAATATCCGTTATCGCTATAGATGCTTTGCGCGGGCTCGAATTCCGCGCAACTATATAGTTTGCGGTCGTAATCGTATGCCCAGCCACGTATGCCGTCACCATCCCGCGCTCTGCCGCATCCAGGAGTAAGGCAGAATCAGCAGCCCACGGTTTTCGCGCCAAAAGAACGTCCAGAATCACGTTGACATCGACCAGGAGCTTCACTTCGAGTGTTTCTTCTCGAGGTGGCGCCTGTAGGACTGCTCATCTGCCCGGCCGCTGCCAATCCCCAGAAGTCTTCCGACTGCTGGAGACAACTGGCTTGGTTCTCCCTCCCCCTCCTCCTCCGGAAGCCGCGACAGAAGGTCGCTGACGAGCTGCGAAACACTCGTGCCCTTATGCCTGCTGTACCGCTCCCCCTTGCGAACGGCTTCGACATCCAGGGTCAGGTTCTTGACGACCTTTGCCATAAATCCCTTATGCGCATATATTCGTATCCAAATATGCGCATGACAACGGGGTCCGTCAATTCTCTGCGCATCCAGCTTATCAGGTCACGCCAGCAACGCCAGCAGCTCGCCAGGAGCCCGAGCCTTCACGGGGCTTGTCTTTTACCCTCTTATCCTGGTTGCCACATAATCCCCAGTTCGCTGCTACGGTCGCGCGTCGAACACAACAACGTGCCCTCTCCGCGCGTAGTCGATCATCAGCGCGTCACATGATCGACACAGCATTCCGCCTTCGAGCTTCGGCGACGATAAATCTGTCGCTGGGATCCTTGTGCGGTCGCTTGTCCGACTTGCGCGTCCACTCGGGAAGCGACGTCGCTTCGATCGAAGGTGCCCAGTTTCACCTCGACGGGCTACGAGAATCCGGAGATCCGGTGCCTCCGCCTCGCTCCACGGCGACCTATGTCGAAGTTGCGGCCTGATTTAGACGCCGCCATTTTCAAACCAGAATCGCGATAACTACGTGCGCTCCGCGGACGCCGCCGCGATCGTCATTCTGTGTAGATCAACCAACGCTTCGCTCTCGAGGGCGCCTCCCACATAACCTCCAGCGATAACGAACGCCGCCGGAATCCCGCTTCGGCGGAACCAGCTGAACACCAGCCTTTCGCGCTCGAACAGAATCGCGGAATCAATCCCACTCAATCCGCCGATCGCGCATCGTTCATCGGGATCCATGCCCGAGTTATACAAACAAAGCGCGGGCTTCCACGCTTCACGATCAATTTCGGCAAGGCGGCCCTCGATCGTGCTCAGATAGTTATCGGCGCTCCGCACCATATCGAGCGAGTTTAAGCCTGATGCCTTATAGTGATCGAATGAATTAACCGACACATCGATCTGCCTGATCCGCGCATCGTCCTCAATCAGCGAGTGAGTGCCCCCGCCACAGTGTGCGTCGAGATCGAGAATCAACACCGACGCTGCACCTTCGGCCAAAACCACTTTCGCTGCGATCGCCAGTCCATTGAATGTGCAGAATCCGCTGCCTCGATTGTATCGCGCGTGATGGAGACCGCCGGACAGCGACCCGGCAACTCCATCCGACATGGCTGCAATAGCTGCGGCGGCAACACCACCGGTCGAGGCAACCACCGCTCGCCACATTCCCGGATCCCACGTGAACCCCTGACTCTCGGCCAGACTTCGCGGCTCACCTGTCTGGACCGCGGTTACATACCCTGATTCATGTACTGCAGCGATCTCTTCAAAGCCAAGAGACGGTGGCACCACCATCTCCACCGACACGATCGGCCGGCTCAGCAGCGACTCGGCTACCCATCCCGACTTTCGGGTGGTGTCAAAAGATTCGGCGGCCGCTATGTAATCGGGAGAATAGAAAACTTTCATGCGTAAGCTCCTGAGCCTGCCTGATTCACGCCACTCATGGTACAAGGCCGCGATAGAAAGCCTCCGATTCATCATCGAACAGGCAGGCGACGATCCGTTCGAAGTCCTGCTCGTGCTCCCTCATCACCTGAACGGCGATCGCCGCCGCCTCGCCCTTCGGAAATCCGAAAATTCCGGTAGAAATCGCGGGAAACACGATCGTCCTTACAGAATGCTTCCTGGCAACACGGAATGCATTCCGGTACGCGGCCCGAAGCAGCGTTGCTTCGCCATGACCGCCGCCATTCCATACGGGGCCGACAGCGTGGATCACAAGCTTCGCTGGCAAGTCAAATCCAGGCGTCACGACGGCGTCACCAGTTCCGCAGTAGACGAGTTCCTTCGTCGCTTCATCGAGTTGCGGGCCTGCTGCCCGATAAATCGCGCCGCAAACACCCCCACCAGGACTCAGTTTCGTGTTGGCTGCGTTGACGATCGCGTCGACATCGAGGGTCGTGATGTCCGCCCGGATTATTTCGATGACTCTCGAATGCTGTCGATCGCGAGACGCGGGCATTGCCTCACCCCATCGCGCTCGTAACAGCTCGCGCGCCTTCTCACCAGGAAAGATGGTATCCTCGAAACGCCGGTTAACTCCGCAGGGCGTTGCCCAGAGAAAATCTTCTTCATCAGGCAGAAAATCCTCGTCCCAGCCGTCAATTGGCAGCCTGAGTTTCACAAGCTTGCAGAACTCGACAACAGTTCCCATAACCGACCGATCCTCAGTCACACCAATCGTTACAGGGTTCATGGCCGATAGCTCAGCCTCGATGGCTGGTTGATCGAAACCGAGTCGATGCAGGCGCGCCGCGACAATGGACGCAAGACGCAGCGGCAGATTTCGAACGTCGCGCGCAGGCTCGATTGCCGCTAGGAGAGACTTCGAGCTCACCAGCATGAGCAGCGGCCGTCGGTCCACGACGAACTTCGTTACGTACCAGTCGCCCAGAGCGCCGGATGAGTCCCCCTGCGTATCGACTGCAGGTGGGAGCAGCGCGTGAAGCTTGCGTGTGGCCCGTAAGACTGTCATTTGTCGGCAACTTCCATCTTCCTTCTACCCGTTCTCGCCCAGCGCCTCGAGATCAGCCAGATCCTTCAACCGTCCCGTCTCACGCTTGTTGGCGATCAGCGCGGAACGGCTGATGAATGGAATCTGCATCGTTCCAATATCATGAGTGACTCGATCCGCCCATGCTTCCGCGAATAGCAGGCCCGACAGCCCGGTGAGCAGATCGATACGACGCGGCGGAAGCCCAAGCTGAATGACCATGTCCGGTTCGGCGAGATCGCCGCGCGAGATTCCGAGATTTTCCACCGGCGCTCCGAATCGTGTCAGTGCCATCCATACGCGATCCGCGTTCTCAGCCGAAGCTTCAATCCAGATATCGATATCTCCGGTGGCACGCGGAACGCCGTGCAATGCCAGCGCATGAGCACCGGCCACCATGAACCGGACACCGGCATCCGTCAGAGCTCTGAGAAAATCCTCAAAATCCGGATTCATTCCCCTCGGCTTCGGAGGTGTATAACCGTCACCGGCAATTCGGACCTCGCGTAAGCGGGCATCTCACGCTTCGAAAGTGCCCAGGCCTCACGCGACAAATCAGCAACGAGGGACAGGCGGTCGGCGGGCGTCGTACAGGAACTGAGATCATCGTCCGTCTTGCTGCCAAGAGGAAAAAGACGCGCACGCATCGCGGTCCGATTCAGCATCCCTGAATTTAGCGGATTGCAATTCGCCTGGCTCCATAACACGAGCCCGATTGGTTCACCCTTCCAGCGGACAGGCAATCGCCGACGATTACCCGGAGCCGTAGGTTTCACAGCGATCACTCCCCTCGACTAACACTCACATTCCCGATGCAGATAGCGACCTACATTGGCTTCATCCTGATCGGCGTTCTCATCGCAGCCGCGCTTCTCATCTTTTTCTTGGACGTCGTGCGAGGTGCGCCGGTTGAAAGCGTTGGCATGCCCGGCGATGCCACATCGTGCCCGGCGATCAACGACCCCTTCTTCTGCGAGTCGATCGAGCTGCTAACGCACGTCGACCTCAGGCCAGGGCACGAGGTCGAGTTCTTCATCAATGGCGATGAGACCTATCCTCGCCTGTGGGAAGACCTGCGCTCGGCCAAAAAGTCCATCACCATGCAGCTGTACTACTGCAACAAGGGAAAGATGGCCGACACGCTGCTCGAGATTCTCGTCGAGCGCGCCAGGTCGGGAGTCGAGGTCTTCCTGCTTCACGACGCATTCGGCACCACGCTCCCCAACGAATACTTCGAAGCTCTCGAGAAAGCCGGGGTCAAGGTGAGGCCATTTCGCCCGTTCAGCTTCAAGTCTCTTCAGAAAATGCAGCACCGTGCTCACATCCGGGTCATCGTCATCGATGGAACGGTGGGATACACGGGCGGCTTCGGGATCGACGACAAGTGGTATGGTACCGGCCGCGACAAGGATCAGTGGCGCGACACGAACGTCCGCTTTACCGGGCCCGCAGTCCGACAGCTTCAGGCGACATTCGTGGTCTGCTGGGCAGAGGCGTCGACGAATCTCCTGACGAGCGACTCACTCTTTCCTGCCGAGGGACACCCGGGCAACGGCGCGGAAAATAAGAGCGATGGGGTGTTCGCCGCAGTCCTTCACGCCTCCCCTACTATCGGTAGTACCTCGGCCGAGCGGTTCTTTGTTCTGAGCATCGCCGCTGCACGGGAAAAACTGTACATCTCCAATTCATACTTTGTCCCCCACAAGGCGTTCCGCCAGCTGCTCTGCGATGCTGCTCAACGCGGCGTCGATGTGCGGGTGCTGACGGTTTCCGGATTGAGCGACGTCAAGAGCACCTGGTATGCGGGCCGCGCCCGCTACGAGGAGCTATTCAAAGGAGGCGTGCGAATCTTCGAGTATCAGCCGGTGATGATGCACGCCAAGACTATCGTTGTCGACGGAGCATGGCTTACGGTTGGCAGCATGAACGCGGACAACCGATCGATCTCCTTCAACGAGGAATCGAACCTCATCGTTCTCGACAAGGATGCCGGCCGCCGGATGGAGGAGATATTTCTGGAAGACCTGCGGTTCGCAAAAGAGATTGAGCCCGGAGAGTTCGCCAAGCGCGGGTGGAAAGCCAAAGTTGCCGAGCGTGCGTGCCACATGATCTGGCGTGTGCTCTGATTCCTGAGCCTTGACCTGCGGCCGGGAGTGCCACGGCGGAAACCTTCCTCGCCGGACGAGACCTGGATGCCTTGCAACCATACCCGGAGCACCCTACACTGTAGTTCCCCCCACATTCAATCGAGGCAGGATGTTACCAACCCGCCACAGCTTCATCGTTCCCGCCCTTTGTCTTGCCGCACTCAGCGCCCTTCCCTCCGGTGCGGATGCGCAATCCAGCTCCACCATCACATGGTCGTCGCAGGTACCGGCCGCCGTATCCGAATTCAAGGCCGGCTGGGTCGACGCCGAGAATGTGTTCAACCCGTCGGCGGCCGAACACTTCAAGAAAGCGAGCGATCTGGACCCTTCGTTTGGCATCGCCCGAGTGATGAGCGCCGGCTTCAGTGCATCGCTGAGCGCCGCGGATCAAACGGCGGAAATGAACCGCGGCGTCGCCGATGCCGCGAAGGCCGGTACCGCCGAGCTGCTCCTGGCAATGGCGTGGAGAGCAAGGGGCGAGGGTCGCTTCGCCGAAGCGAGAACATTGTTCGGTGCGGCGAGCCAGCTGTTGCCTGACGACAAATATCTCGCCTTCAACGCCGCTACCACCGGAGTCACCGTCAGTTCTGACGCCGCGGAAGCATCGCGCAAGCTCGTTGCCCAGTTCCCGGATTATTCCGGGGGTTACAATACTCTCGCCTACAATCTCTGGGCGGTGAACGATTCCGCCGGCGCACTCCAGGCCGCGAAACGTCAGATCGAGCTGGCGCCGAAGAATCCCAACGCGTACGACTCCCATGCGGAGATTCTTGCCTGGAGCGGCAATCTGACGGAAGCCGAAAAACAATACCGGCAGGCCGTGACAACAGAACCCCGGTTCACCGAGGGGTTGGCGGGACTCGCCGAGGTGCAGGCGCTCCAGGGACGTGGCACGGCTGCACGTGAAACGCTCGCAAAAGCTGCCGCTGCTGCATGGTCACCCTCGGAGCGAATTCTCCGAAAGAGGGAGATGGCGGGCACTTATATCTTCGAAGGGAACTACCGCGCCGCAATCGACCAGCTCAAGGCTGCGGAGACGGACGCCAAGACGAGCCAGATTACTGGCCCACTCGGGAATATCCACTCCCATATCGCAATACTCGAGTCACTGCTCGGCAATGCTGCTCCCGCTCATGCAGCGCTCGCGCAGAGCGCATCCGCAACGCTTCCCGGGCCATTCGGCACACTGAACCGGCACTTGTTCGCGGTATACGCGCACGCGAACCTCGGGCACTGGGATGCGGCGAAAACGTCCCTGGCCGCGGCAAGGTCGGCCGCGAGTGCGAGCACTCCGAATGCACCCGCCGCCATCACCCTGGCCGAGGGATATCTGGCGCTCAAGGAAGGACGAGCGAATGAGGCGATGACAGCGTTCGCCACGGCTGATCCGGCCAACGTGGTTGCGTCTGCGTGGCTTGGTCAGGCGCATCTCGCCGCCGGGCATGCGGCGATGGCGACGCCGCTGCAAAAGCGTTTTGCTGACAATCGTCAGATCTCGTTCACCGATATCCAATGGCTCACCACGAAGTCGCCGCCGCGCGGCGGACGCGCCGCTCAGCCGAGGAGGGCACGGCGTTGATCTGAGCTAGCAGTCGAAGGAACACGGAGAAAACCCGGCGCTGTCACCTGCGCCGGGTTTTCTTCTTGTCCATGGGTGACTACTCCTGCCTCAGACGCACGAATTCATCGGGCGCGACGGCAACACTTGGAAATGCCTTCAATACGGCCTTGTCCGACGTGACTAGCGGTACCCTCAGCGACGATCATGCGCGCCCGGCGCCCCGGCCTGCGCGGAGCGCTTTGTCCGTCACGAAAACGCTATTCAGACGCGACCGTGCACGCCGCAGTGTAGCGAGAACCTGTTCTGCATCTGCCGCCCCGAAATCTGTTACTGCGCGCTCAACCGCGAGAATCGCTTCGCTGTTGATGCTGCGCCGGTTTTCGGCCGCTTGAGCCTTGAGCTGCTGATAAAGAGGATCGGGGAGATCTTGATGGTGAGCGTTGCCATCTTCGCCTGGGTATGGATGCGTAATGGATGCGTAATGGATGCGATTTGGAACAATTTGGATGCAAACTCCGCAAAAACTCAATACTGAGACGGCTCTTGCATGATGTATGATAACGTTATAGTATATCGGATGCGGACAATCGTTGATATACCCGACCATATTCTCAACGAAATCGACACCCTCGCAAAACAAGAGAAGATTTCCCGTGCCGAAGCGGTCCGGCGCGCAATGACCGAGTACCTGGAAAAACGGCCACGCTCCAGACCGGACGCGGCTTTCGGAATCTGGAAATCCAGAAAGGTCGACCCACTCGGCTACGAGGATGCCCTCCGCCAGGAATGGGATCGATGAACGCGGTCGTCGATACGAACATCCTTATCGACTATCTCAACGGATCCGAAAACGCCCGCCGTGAGCTCGATTCCTTCGACGCGATCTACATCAGCCTGATCTCCTGGATGGAGATTCTCGTCGGCGCCCAGGGCGACGACGAATCGGAGATCCGGGAATTCCTGCGTCGATTCCGTATTCATCCGGTGGACGAAGGGGTTGCGGAAAGGGCCGTAGAAATTCGCCGCCGTGCCAAGATCAGGCTCCCGGACGCGATCATATGGGCAACGGCGCAGCACCTCGGACTCATGCTCGTGACCCGCAACAAACGCGATTTTCCTGCTGGCCATCCGGGAGTACGCATCCCCTACAACTCGTAGTAACGTCTGGACGAGTCCCTGTGATCTGCAGCTCACGGGACTAGTCCTCGAAAACATTCGGCGCTTTGTCAGGCCGGGGCGCTATTATAGCCGACCACCGCCACCTGCCGAATGAAGCTCTACCTCGACAAGCCGCTCTACTCCGCCACCGATCTCCTCAACTTCCTCGGCTGCAGGCACGCGACCGTTCTCGACATCGAGATTATGAGCGGCATGCTGTGGAGGCCGAACAGCGCGGACGACGGCTACCTTGAAATACTCAAGGAAAAAGGCATGGAGCACGAGCGCCTCTACCTCGAGAAACTGAAGGCGGAAGGCAGATCCATCATCGAGATCGATCGCGACCCTTCCATGGAAGTCATGGCCGAGCGCACGCGACAAGCCATGCGGAGTGGTGCTGAAGTGATCTACCAGGGTGCACTCACCGCACCTGGTTGGCACGGCTACTCCGATTTTCTCCTCAAGATCAAAACTCCGTCGGACCTCGGCGACTACTCGTACGAAGTCGCCGACACAAAGCTCGCGCGCACTGCGAAGCCGAAGCACGTCGTCCAGCTGTGCGTCTACTCGGAGTTCATCGCGCGCGAACAGGGAGTTCGTCCAGACTTCGCCCACGTCATGCTCGGCGACGAGTCCCAGGTGACGGTGAGGTTGGACGACTACATCTACTACTGCAATCGTGCACGCGAGCGGTTCGATCTGTTCGTTTCAGGAACCGAACGTGAGACCGTCGCCGAGCGGTGTCCTCAATGCAACCTGTGTCACTGGTCGGAGCGATGCGGTGAAGAATGGGAAGCGACCGGCAACCTGCGAATTGTTGCGGCGCTCGGCGGCTCGCAAGCGATGAAGCTTCGTGCTGCCGGTATCACGAGGATCGATGAGCTTGCTACGCTCGATGAGGGCTTCGCGATATCGAAGATGCAAGGCTCGACACTCGAGCGGCTTCGGTCGCAGGCGCGGCTCCAGATGGTGAAGCGAACGACCGGTGAGAACCGCGTCGAGGTCTTCCCTCTTCAGCAGTGGCGCGGGTTCGAGCGTCTTCCCGAAGCGAACGAGGGCGATCTCTTCTTCGACATGGAAGGCGATCCGGTCTACTCGCCGCGGGGATCGCTGGAGTATCTGTTCGGATTCCATTACGTCGAGAACGGTGAGAACCGCTACAAGGCCTTCTGGGCAACCGATCGCGAATCCGAGCGGAGGGCGTTCGAGGATGCGCTCGATTTTATCACGATGCGTGTGGAAAAGTATCCTGACGCTTTCATCTATCACTATGCGTCATACGAGCAGACGGCGCTCAAGCGACTCGCCAGCGAGTATGGAAAGTCCAGTCGGCACGAAAGCGCGATAAAGCGTCTCGCGCAATCGTATGGTACACGCGAGAACGAAGTGGACGACCTGCTTCGCAACCGCAAGCTCGTCGATCTGTACAAAGTCGTGCGCGAGGCAGTGCGAACCTCAGAGCCTGCCTATTCGTTGAAGAATCTCGAGGTGTTCTTTACGGAGAAGCGAACGCAGGTGATCACGAGCGGTGGTGACAGCATTGTCGCATTCGAGAACTGGCTCAAGATCAGAGACGACGCACTTCTCGAACACATCGAGGTCTATAACGAGTTTGACTGTCTTTCAACCAGGCTCTGTCGCGACTGGCTGATCTCGCTGCGGCCCGCGGATGCAAAGTGGTTCGATCCCGAAGCGGAGAAAGCCGCTGAAGCTGCCGACGACGCCGAACGCGAGGCGAAGCGCCGCGAGAACGATGCGAGGATTCTCGGGCTGCGTGAAGCGCTTGTTGCTGGAGTTTCGGAGCGGGAACACGAATGGTGCGAGCTGCTGGGATATCTGCTCGAGTATCACCGGCGTGAAGCGCGCAGCGAGTGGTGGAAGTTCTTCGAGCGTCTCGACCCCGCCTACGATTTGATCGAGGATATCGACTGTATCGGCGGCCTCACTGTAGATATGACGCACCCACCCTTACCGGATAAGAAGTCCGCGATCTGGCGGCTCGACTTTCCCGAGCAGGAGTTCAAGCTGTGCGTTGGAGACGATCCTGTCCGATGCGATACTGGCAAGGCTGCCGGAAAGATTGTCGCACTGAATGAAGACGAGAGATGGCTCGAGCTCCGCGTCGGACCTTCGAGACCACCTTTCGGCGAGTCGACCTCACTGATTCCCGGCGGTCCAATCAACGATGGGCCTATGCGCGAGGCAATCAGTCGCTACGCCGGTGCGGTGCTGGAAGGACGACAGGATGATTTCGCGGCGGTCACGAGCATTCTGCGCAAGGAGAAGCCGCGGCTCGAAGGTAAGGTGATTTTACCAGGAGCCGCCGATCAACTGACAGAGACAGTCGACGCGATCGCGCGAATGGATCGCACCCACCTCGTGATTCAGGGTCCTCCAGGCAGTGGCAAGACATTCACCTCAGCCCATGCAATCGTCTCGCTGCTGGAAACCGGGAAGCGGGTTGGTGTCATGTCGATGTCACATAAGGCGATCAACAATCTCTTGATGGAAGTGGAGGAAGTTGCCGCGAAGAAAGGAGTCACCTTCGGGGGAGTGAAACTATCAAGCCAGGAGGACCAGCGGCTGAACGGCAGAACGATCGAAGACACGGGCGACAACAAGGCCGTGATTGGTGGCCATTACCAGCTGGTCGGGGGCACGGCCTGGCTCTTCTCCCGTCCGGAGCTCGAGAAGAGACTCGACTATCTGTTCGTGGACGAGGCCGGGCAGGTGAGTCTGGCGAACATTGTCGCAACAGGACTGTGCGCTGACAACGTGGTTCTCGTCGGCGATCAGATGCAGCTCGCGCAGCCGACGAAGGGCAAGCATCCTGCCGGCAGCGGAGTCTCCGGACTGGATTATCTGATGGGCGACTGGGCCACCGTTCCTCAAGATCGTGGAGTTTTCCTCGAAAAAACGTGGCGTATGCATCCGCAGCTTTGCCGGTTCGTTTCAGACGCCTTTTATGATGGGCGTCTTCAATCTGCCGAGTGCACCTTTGATCAGAGGCTGGAGCTGAGCGATGACCCGGATGGAGTGCTTGGCCCGTTCGGTCTCAGGTTCGTCTCGGTAGATCACGACGACAACGCGCAGCGAAGCATCGAGGAGGCGACGCAACTCGACCGTGCGTATCGCACGCTCGTCGGTCAGCCGTGGGTGAATGAGAAGGGAGAGAGGCAACCGATCACGATGGACGACGTTCTCGTCGTGAGCCCCTACAACATGCAGGTGAATCTCCTCAAGCAGACGCTGCCCGACGGTGCCCGAGTGGGAACCGTGGACAAGTTCCAGGGTCAGGAGGCGGCAGTCGTTCTCATATCGATGGCCTCGTCGAGCGCGGACGAAGCGCCTCGCGGAATCGACTTTCTCTTTTCGAAGAACCGCCTCAATGTTGCGTTGTCACGAGCGCGATGTCTGTCGGTGATTTTCTGCTCGCCAGCCCTGCTCGACGTGATGTGCGCGGATCTCGAGCGAATGAACCTGGTGAATACGGTGTGCTGGGCAAAGGACTTCGCAGAGCATCCGCAACTATATAGCAGTGACATAGACGCGACTGCCTTGACCCGAGGTTAAGCGGGGGACGACCGTGCTTTCTCAGCGACCGGTTGTTTTTCTCCGCCTGCGCGGTAGTACTGGTAGAGGTACCACGCTGACACCGCGCCCAGAATGTGCCAGATGGCGTGTCCCTGTATCAGGCTTTCAGGCCGGCATATAAGTCGTGTGTAGTCGAGAATCCAGATGAGGAATGCCACGGACAGTATCGCCGCTGCGTAGACGAGATGCTTTGTCGGTGGACGATGTCCGTTCACGCGTCTGGACACCACTTCGATCGCCAGTACCGCTACCACGAGAAGACCGAAAACGAGCCGTCGTTCGACTGGTGCCATGTAGAGAACGATCGCGAGGACAACGTTCATCGCAACGTAGGCACCGATGAACTGCGCGGCCGTCAGCTTTCGCAGCCGGTCCAGTCCGGAGATGAGCGCGAACGTAGCGACAAGGTACATGCCCATCACATCTGCGAACTGTTCGCGCAGGCTCAGCGTTGCGTGGAAAAGCGCGCTGCCAATCCCCACAACAAGTAGAGCGAACGCATACAGCAGTGCACGCGCATTTCCGTCTTCAGACACGCTGCCTCGCGCGTTCTTTCCTCGCAGTAATCCTTTCGCCCTGAAAAGCACGACGACCGCAACCACTACGAAGGCAAGCGACGAATAGGCATTTGCCGGTTGTCTTATGCCGCCGCTCCTGACCGCTTCGCAGAAGCATGCGTCCGGCATGCAGGACGCCGGACGGGCATCGTACGTCATTGGCTTGGTGGCATTTATGATACTGGAAATGCCGGGTCAGACTGAAAAGGCCGGCTGGGCGGATTCGCCTTTGGTCAGCGAGTTGTCTCCCACGCTTCGATCACGATATCAATCCAGCGACCCCTGTCACGATGAACCCTACGCCCACAGCGCGCGCGATCACCGCCCCGCGAGGAGCGACTTTCTCCATCAGAACTATTGTCGAAAGCGCTGCCACCCAGACGAGGTTCATCACCCCCGCCACGAACAACAGCGCCATCAGCAGCCAGCAACATCCAACGCAGAATGCGCCGTGCTCGATACCCATCGCGATTGCGCCGCGGCGCCCTTCCCTCCATGACGTGGCCAGGAAACCGAGCGGGCTGCGACAATGTTTGAGACACGTCTGCTTGATCGGCAGCCACTGGTAGACGCCCGCCGCGATCAATATTACCGCACCGGCAACGGGGCTTGGAGCGCGCATGTCTGGTGAAAGCAATGCGAGTGAATGAAGCGCCCACTGCACCAATGCGGCAACCGCGCTGAATGACCACCATACGATGAGGTAGCCGAGCGCAAAGAACAGCACTGGAGTACTCGCGCCGGCCCGTGCGGATCTCGTAGCTCCAATGCGCGAGAAAAGGAGGATCATGGGAGCTGCTGAAGGGAGCATCATGGCCACCATCATCACGGCCCACATTGCGAACAGGAGCAACCCGTCCAGCGCGCTCCAGGTTCCGAGCGATGGCGCCGTCATCGCCATTCCGGCCATACCCTCCCCGCTCATCGAGCCAGGCATCGGCGCCTTGACGAGATAGATCCACGCGGCCGCGACAGTCAGGATGATGGCAGCGAGCGCGATGACATTCGGCCTTCGCGCTGCGGCCTCGACGATTCCGGCACGCAGCTCTCCCTCAGGAAACGTGTCGAAAGTCGACGCGCCTGAAGTCGACAACCCCTGATCCGACACTCCCGGCCTCAGGCCTGGTTCGTCCAGTTCACCTCTGCCACGGAAGCGTATTTGGCCGGATACTCGAAGCTGAGACCACTCCACGAGATTTTCATGGTGGTGGTGGTGACGACGTTTCCATCGTTCCAGAAGAATCCACCCTTCGGATACACGATGTGAACCTCCTTCTCCTCGCCGGTGACCGGATCGGTGAGTGGAGTGGCACGGCACTCGAGCACGTCCGCGATGCTGAACGATGAGCGCGGCCCATCGAGACTCATCTCGATAGGTTTCTGGATCGGACCCTCGAGCTTGGTGACGGTCGCGGCAATGGCCTCCCACGGCATGCCACCCTGTCCGCCGGAACAGATCGTCGCGATCGCGTTCACCTGTTGCGACGTTGCCTTCTCGTCCACGAACAGCGCGACATGGCCATTGCCTTCATGTATCGCGCCCGGATACTTCGCCGCAACAACGAACTTCAAGCCGTTGAGATCGACGTCGCCGAATTTTCCGTTGCGGACTTCAAAGCCGATCAGGAAATCGCACATTCCCTCGTTGGGGAATCCGCCGAACTGGCAGTTGCAGCCGTGCGCGCAGCTGCATGCCTCGAGGCTCATCGCTTTCACCTTGTAGCTCGTGCGCGTGCCTGGCTCCGCGACCGCTGTTCCCATTTGTCCCTCCCTTGGATCTCCCGCGGGTTAGGTGTCCATACCCTTCCAGATATAGAGGAATAATTCCCACGCCGGCAAAAAGGAAGAACCGTTCACGGTCAACGCCTGGGTCCCTGCTCAACGCGGGGGGACGAAATCCCCCTTCGTCACCCTACGCCAGTGGCAGCGCCACGATGAAAGTACTTCCCGATCCCTGTTCGCTCTGCACGCGCAGATCGCCGCCCATTCCGCGCGCAAGATCGCGGCTGATCGCGAGTCCGAGCCCCGTGCCTTCGTGCGGGCGCGTGAGGTCGGCACGCACCTGAACGAAAGGATCGAAAATCGTTTCGAGCTTGTCGGACGGAATTCCAATCCCCGTGTCGCGCACCCTGATCAGTCCAACAGCGTCCTGCATCGCACAGGAGATCTCGATCTGCCCGCCCGCACTGGTGAACTTGACTGCGTTCGAAAGCAGGTTGACGAGAATCTGCCGCAACTTTTCGGCGTCTGCCCTCACGATGAGCGAGCCCGGGCAATCCCCTGAAATAAGAGTGACCCCTTTCACTCGCGCCTGCGGCGCCACAAGCGATTCCGCGGCAACCACAGCCTCGCACACCGAGATATCCTCGGCGTCGAAGTGCACGGTGCCGGTCTCGAGCTTGGCGTAGTTGAGTACTTCGTTGATCAACCCCAACAGGTGGCGCTGGCTGCGCTGAATGCGGTTGATCGCCTCGCGCTGTGCCTCGGTCAAAGTTCCATGAATCCCAAGGTCGAGCAGCTCCGCGTAGCCGCCAATCGCATTGAGCGGCGTGCGCAGCTCATGGCTCATGTTCGCCAGAAAATCGGTCTTCGCCTTATTGGACCCCTCGGCTGCCTCGCGCGCTTGTCGCTCTGCCTCGACGTCGGTGTTGGTACCGAACCAGCGCACCACGCGCCCGTTCGCATCTGTCAGCGGTATGACCCGCGTCAGGAAGCGGCGAAACTCTCCGTCCTTTCCCTTGAGAGGGAAGGTCATTTCGAACACACTCCCGCTGGCAATTGATCCACGCCACTCATCCAGCACTGCGGGCAGCGTGTCGGGGTGGTGGACGGATTGCCAGCCCCAGCCGGCCATCTGCTCGGGAGTCGTTCCCGTGTATTCGTACCATCGGGCGTTGTACCAGTCGATGTAGCCGTCATCACGCGCGGTCCACGCCAGTGTTGGTATCGCGTCAGCAAGAGTGCGTATCTGCTCCTCGCGCGCCGCGACAGCCTCGCGAGCCCGGTCGGCTTCCTCAGTGCGTTCCTCGAGCTCGGCGGTTGTCGACTGTAGTTCTTCTGTCTGAGACTCGAGCTCGATGGTGTTATCCTGCAGCTGCTGGTTCGTGAGCTCCAGCTCAACTTGCTGTTCCTGCAGTTGGTCATTGGCCGCGGCGATTTCTTCGCAGGCCTTTTCGCTGTCGGCCAGCAGCCGTTCAATCTGCCGACGGGCCCGTACGTGATCTGTTACGTCCGTGCCGTGCGCCATGATGCCGGAGCGCGTTCCATCCGCCTCCTTCATCGGCGCATATATAAAATCCACGAAACGCTCCTCGGGAGGCTCGCCAGGAGTGCGGGCTACTGACACCGGCATTTCGCGACCGACGAACGGCACACCCGTCTCGAGCACTCCAGCAAGCAGCTCCTCGAATCCCTGGCCGCTTACCTCTGGCAGCGCAACGAACAGCGGCTTGCCGATGACGTCCCGGCGACCGATGAGCTGATAGTACGTATCATTCGCCAGCTCGATTATGTAATCCGCCCCGCGGAGCACAGCCATGAACATCGGCGCCTGCTGGAAGACTTCGGACAGCCTCGCTCGTTCGACATCGAGTGCACGGGTGGCAATCGACCGCTCGATGATCGCGGCGGCGATGCCTGAGGCCGTTTTGATCAACTGCTCTTCCTGCGGAGACGGGCGCCGTGACTCGTCGCAGGACATCTCGAATGTGCCGAGCAACCTGCCGCTCGCCCCATGAATTGGCGTCGACCAGCGTACGCAGAGTCCATCGTTCGGGGCGATGTCGCGCGATCCGCTTGTCGGCACAAGTCGCTGCGATGCTCGCTCGCCATCCGATAGAAGAATCGAGCATCGCACCTGGGACGCCTGATGGCCCACCAGGGTTAGCAGCGACTCGAGGTCGTGAAGGGTTTGCGCGGAAGCGTCAAGCATTGACTGAGTAAGTGGTTATTTCTTATTCGAGAGCTGTGCCGTACCCAGCCTGGTCATTCCGCGAAAAGCTGTCGGTCCGTCGGACTCCGCTTCGCAATCGGGGTGCAGCGTCAGTGAACGTTGGTACCGCGCTAGGGCTGTATTCGCTCCCTCACCGGCAGCGAGACATGCGATGCCCTGCCGGCAGCACGGTACACACGGTGCGTCGCCTTTCGGAAATCCTCCACCTTCGCCTCGAAGATGTTCGGCACGAATGTCTGCGGGTTGCGATCGATGACCGGAAACCACGTGCTCTGCATCTGCACCATGATTCGATGGCCGCGCTTGAACTGATAGTCCTGCCCGTGTAAACCGATCCGATACTGCGTGACAACATTGGGCACCAATGGTTCCGGCCGCTCGAACGAGTTTCTGAAGCGCGCGCGAAATACATCGCCCGACACCATCAGTTGGTACCCGCTCATCTTGGGATCGGCCTCGTGAATATCGGGATACGCGTCGATCAGCTTCACGATCCAGTCCGCATCGGTGCCCGAGGTGGAGGCAAACAGCTCCGCAATGGCATTGCCGGTTATTGTGACGTCGTCGGTGAGCGGCTCGGTCACCCACGTGAGAACGTCGGGCCGGCCGTCGGCGAATCGCTGGTCCTGCACCTGCCAGGCGTTCCATCCTGATCCTCCCGCATCATATGTCGGCTCGATTGGCCGCGGTCGATACGGCACAGGCTTGGCCGGATCGGAGATGAACTCGTCGAAGTCGTTCGCGCCGCCCGTCGCGCCCGTCCCACCCGGTGCGCTCGACATCGAGCCATCGGCAGCGGGCGCGTTCCAGCTCAGCGTACCATTTGGCCCGAAATACAGCGCTCTGCGCGACACTCTTTCCGTAGGCGGCCACGCAGTGTGCGTGCGCCACTCCCGCGCGCCAGCGTCAAAGGTGATGGCCTCCGGCTGTTTCGCATCGCAACGATCCTTGAGTTGGCAGCGGAAGAACGGCGCCTGTATGCGCTCGCGAAAGTAGATGGATGTTGGCGTGCCGAAGTCGATCTTTCCCAGTGTCTTCCCCTCGCTCCTGTTCCAGCCGCCGTGGTTCCACGGCCCGACGACCAGGAAATTCCTGTTCGAGCGGTCCTGCTTCTCGAGCGCCTGGTAAATGGCGAGGGACCATAGAAATCCTCCTGATCCCACCAGCCGGCGACGTTGAGCGTGGGCACCGTCAGCGGTTTGGTAAGATACGGAATGATCGTCTGCTGCTTCCAGAAATCGTCGTAGCTGTGATGCGCGATGAAGTTGTTCCACGTCGGTATCTTTGCCTTGAGATACTTCGCATTCGCGTTCGACAGCGGGCCGAGCTTGAGGTACCAGTCGTAAGTATCGTAAACGTCGAAGGCAAAGTGATCCTGCCCCTTCGACGTTTCCATCATAGCCGCGTACTCGAAGCCGTAGCTCAAGCGGAACGCACCGTTGTGATGGAAGTCGTCGCCGAGAAACATGTCCGCGGGGCTGGCCTGCGGGCTCGCCGCGCGAAGCGCCGGATGCGGGTCGAGCAGCGCCATGGCCGCTGTCCACCCCCCGTACGACACTCCCATAATTCCCACGCGACCATTGTTCCTCGGCACGTTCTTCACCAGCCAGTCAACGGTGTCGTACGCATCACTCGCTTCGTCGATCGCGCCTTTCACCTTGGGGTCGCGCGGCGCGCGCAGCATCACGAACTGCCCCTCACTCTTGTGGCGGCCGCGCAGATCCTGCGCTACGATGACGTAGCCGTCGCGAGCCAGCTCGTGCATCGCCTTTCCTGGCGCGACCGCTTCAATGACGCTCTCACCTACCCCATACGGCGTACGTACCAGCAGCATCGGCAATCGCTCGCCCGCGCGTCTGGGAACAAAGATCTCGGTGTTGAGCCGTACTCCGTCGCGCATTGGAATCATCACCGTGTAGCGGTCGAACGCAGTGTCTACCGCAGCAACAGGTGCGGGAAGTCGCGCCGGCGTCTGCGCGCGGAGTTGCACGCCAAAAAGCACGAGCGCGGCGATGCAGAGAGGTATGCGATTTGTCATTTCAGTGGGGAATACGCTGGCGGCTGCGTGCCGCGACTCCGGCTGCGCGGCTTCACCGTTCCGCTTCCGTGACTGTCGCCACGCCAGCATCGCGGCGACGCCACAACAGATATGCCGGCACGCCACTCAGCACCACGGCGATGCCAACGATCGCACGTCCGGGCTGCGTGAAGAGTGTGTTCAGCACAATCGCCGCTGATGCCGCGACAAAGAGCACGGGAGTGACCGGATAACCGGGCACACGAAACGGACGCGGTGCATCTGGCTCGCGACGGCGGAACACGAAGATGGCAAGAGCACCGAGGCCGTAGAAAATCCACCCGGAGAATACAACATAGGTGAGCAGCTGCTCGAACGTTCCGCTCGCTGCGAGAAGCGCCGCCCATGCCGAGCCTGCGATGATTGCGAACGCGGGTGTTCCGAACCGCGGATGCACTTCGGCGAGTTTCGCGAAAAACACTCGGTCGCGAGCCATCGCGTAGTACATCCGGGGGGCTGTCAATGTGAGGCCGTTGGCGGCACTGAACATCGAAACCAGAATCAGCGCGGCGATGAGCTTGCCGGCGGTCGGCCCGAAGAGCGCTGCCACGGCGGTCGCGGCGACGCGGTCGGTGCGCTGTACACCATCCACGCCAAGCGCCGCCACATATGCCACATTGGCGAGCATGTAGATCGCGATGAGCACCGCGGTGCCCGCGATGATTGCTCTCGGGAATGTGCGCTGCGGATCGCGCGCTTCGCCTGCAGAGAAGGTGACATACTGCCAGCCCTCGTAGGCCCACAACACTCCGATCATCGCGAGGCCGATGCCCGAAAGGAGCGCGGGCGTAACCGTCTCGGGCCATGCGGGCGGGGCGTTGCCCTGCCCGCCCCCCACCACCAGAAGCGCGATGCTCATCACGATGATTGCCGCGGCCTTGAGACCCGTGCTCAAATTCTGAACGCTGGCACTCTGGCGTGTTCCGCGCACGTTGAGCGCCGCGATCACGACGATGAGCAAAACCGCTACGATCTTGGCCGCGACTGGCGACAGCGGCATGAGCTGGCGCAGGTACGATGTGAACGCGACGGCGAGTGTGGCGACAGAGCCCGCGCCGATAACGAAGAAAGCCGTCCACCCGTATAAGAATGCCGGCAAGGGTCCGAACGCATCGCGTATGTAGGCGTACAGTCCACCGGCCTCGGGCTTCGCTGCACCCATCTCGCCGTAGGTGAGCGCACCAAGCAGCGACAACACGCCGGCGATGAACCACACCAGCAGCGCGGGGCCCAACGCCCCTCCCGTCTGGCGCAGAACGGTGGCCGGCACGATGAAGATTCCCGAGCCGATCACCGTGCCAATCACGATGAGCAGCAGGTCAGTGAAGCCGAGTGTGCGCTCGAGAGATCGAGGCATTGTCGCGTCCTGGGTTCGAGTGATCAGCTGTCCCGCGCAAGCGCCGAAGAAGCGACACGCGCAGTTTCCGCGAGAACTGCGGCGCCCACGAAGAGGCTCGCTTCCGCGGGGTGAAACTGCGGAGAGTGCGCCGCGATCATCACACCGCCGTGCTCGCGCGCGCCGATGCGGAGAAAGCAGCCAGGGATGCGCTCCATATAGAAGGCGAAGTCCTCCGCGGCCATGTTGGGCGTTCCCAATGGCGTTACGGAGCCAGGGCCAAGCACCAATTCGACTGCCTCGCGTGCCCACGCTGAAGGCCGCTCCGGATTGACGATTGGAGGCGGCCCCATTTCGAGCGTCACCGTGGCTATCAGGCCATGCGCCGCTGCGATGCCTTCAGCGATGCGGCGCAGCTCGGCCGCAAGCAGCGCTCGCGTCTCCGCGTCCACTGCGCGCAGCGTACCGCCGAGGGTCGCGCATTCGGGTATCACGTTGGAAGCCGTGCCCGCATGCACTGTCGCGACAGTCACTACCGCTGGGACCGCGGGATTCACGCGGCGCGCGACGATGGCCTGCAACGCGCTGATGAGCGCGGCCGCGCCAATCACCGGATCAGCCGATTCATGCGGACGCGCGCCATGAGCACCTCGCCCCGCAAGCACGATCTCGAAGACATCCGCCGACGCAGAGAGCGGACCGCCCTGCGCCACCACCTCGCCGACGGCGAACCGGCGATCCACGTGCGCGCCGAAGATGGCCGACACGCCGTCGAGTGCACCGGTAGCAAGCATAGCTGCCGCACCAGCGCCGATTTCCTCCGCTGGCTGCAGCACCACGAGCACGTCACCCTGGGCCGGCCGCTCAGCAAGCAGGTGTGCCGCGCCAACGGCCCACGTCGCATGCACATCGTGCCCACAGGCATGCATCACTCCGGCGTGCACCGACGCGTACGTCAAGCCCGTTGACTCCTGAATCGGAAGCGCGTCGATGTCGCCGCGCACTGCGACGACCGGCGCCGCCGAGTCAAGCCCCTTGATGCGCGCCACGATTCCCGTGCCGGCAACGCGCTCCACCGACATCGGGTGCACAACAGCGAGTGCGCGCTCGAGTGCTACCGCGGTGCGCTCCTCGGCGAACGACAGCTCAGGATGCTGATGCAGATCTCGGCGCAGCCCGATAAGGGCGTCACGCCGGTGCGCCGGGAAGAGCGCGTCGAGCACGTCAGGTACCATTGCGTAGTCGATCGCGTCAGCCGCATTCACGTCAGGCACCGACTCGTCAGACATCGACGACTCAGACAGCCGCATGGTGAATAGCGTCACGCGCTATCACGTCACGCACTGCCGGTGAGACGTTCGTTGCTGAACACCATGCATTCAGCGAGTCGATGGCTTGACTGCAACCGGTGCCGCGGCGAGCGAGAAGTAGTCGTACGCCGCTCGCGCGATGTGCGCAATCGCGCGCTCGCCTCGTGCCGCGTCGTTCGCATTCTTGACGAACGCCACAGTCACCAGATGCCCGGTCCCGCCGGGCAGATCGACGATCCCCACATCGTTGACCGTGCGCCCGCCCCGAATTCCCTCGGCCGGGGCGAGCGAACCAGTCTTGTGCGCCACGCGCGTTCCCGGCGGGAGCATTCCCTTGATGCGCTCGGCACCGGTAACACAGCGATACATGATGTCGAGCAGCAGCTCTCCACTCGCAGCGCTCAATGCCTGGCGGCGCCAGATCTTCTCCAGCAGCACAGCCATTCCCTCCGGCGTCGATGTATCGCGCGGGTCGGTAAGAAATGCCGCGAGCGCCGCGATGCGGCCGCTGTCGGAGATAGCCCTCGACAGTTTGCCGAACTCGGCAATCGGAACGTCATCACTTGGCAGGTTTTTCACCCCGATGTAGTCGGCGATGAGGCGCACGGTCGGCCGGTCCGCGCGAATCCCCGTCCCGCCGATTGCGGCGAGGCGCGCGTTCACAGCCGCAGCGCCGCCGGCGGTACGCAGCAGAATGTCAGTTGCCGAGTTGTCGCTGATGCGAAGCATGATCTCCATAAGGTTGCGCACCGATAGCGCAACTCCGGGCTGGCTGAACAGGTCGGTGAGCGTTCCGCTCCCCGGGTGCAGGTCGCCCGGCTGTACCGTGATCATGCTGTCGAGGCGGACCTCGCCGCGGTCAACTCGTGTGAGCAGCTGCACGGCCAGCGGCACCTTAACTGTGCTCGCCATGGGGAAAGCCTGCCCCCGGTTGAGGTACGCCGCACGCCCGCTCTCCAGGTGGATTACGGCGACGCCGACGGTGCCGTCGGTCACTTTGGCCAACTCGGCGAACTGCGCCTCGAGGCGCGCAAGCCCGGAATCGGGGACGGCAACCGGGCGCTGCGCTCGTGTCGGGTCGGGACGCGCAACCGTGCTCTGAGCGGCGGTCGGTGCTGGCAAACACAATGTCGCTGCGGCGAACACGGTCCCGATGGTACGGCGCGCGCGGGCCTGTCCCGCTATATCGGTCTTGACTCGCATCGTTGTCATTCCATTCACCTCATGTGAGAAGCCGGTTGCGGCGTGCCAGGCACATCGCGGCGCATCGTCAGATTGTCGACGCATTATGCCCTCAAGCCGTCGCGGCTGGTGCGCTCGCAGAAGCCAACACGAGCACGTAGCAAGGACAGCCCTCGATTCCGTTGCGCTCGAAGCGCTCCACTGTGTAACCGCTTGCGATGGCCCACTGGAAAGCGAATCGCGTCGTCAAGCGCCAGTGAGCAGCAGCCGCCGTCGATTCAGCTTGTATCTGGAAAATGTCGGAAGGAATCTCGACACGGACCATTGGCGGCAACTCGGCGGCAAACCGCGTGACATCGACGTCGCGGCCCTGCGCCGCACCGGCGTTGAGAAGCGGCACATTGCGCAAGTTGCTGCTTGACGATTCGACGTCGTGAGAGACGCTCGCCGGCTCACTATCTGGCGGCGCGATTGGCAGGACGACAATGAACCTGTCCGTTCCGAACCCGCTGTGCAGCGCGCTGCCCGTGTCGGCTCCATACATGTCGCGCACGTACTTCGATACGCGAACGCCAAGCCGGTTCAGATTGAAGTGTGCGTTGCGCGCCACCAGCGGGTCGAAGGTCCAGTACATGCGCGTTGCGCCGAGCGTGCGAACTGAAGCACACTGAAACTCCTTGAGCCGACGCCCGATTCCGTGGTTCTGCATGCCGGAGCGCACGGCGAGCATGTCGGACCAGTGCACGATCTCGCCGTCCTCCAACCCGGTAATTCCGAACACGAAGCCAAGCAGCGCGCCGTCCGCGCCAAACGCCCCTGCGGTCACGCCCCCCAGCCGCTGCGAAATCTTGAGGATGGTTGCAGGCACTCTCTCGCTGAATCCCGCGCCCCATATGTTGGCCTGCAGCGAAACACATGCGGCGAATTCGGCCTGCGTGCGCACATGCCGGATCTGCACGGAATTGGAAGACGTTTCAACGCGGTCTGGCCCGCCAGAGATCGCCGTCATCGAGCAGCGCCTCGCGGCGCACTCGTGGCGCGCTCGATCTCTTCGAATGTCCTGGTACCGATCGGATACTGGCGCCAGTCGTTGAAGTCGAAGTGCCACCATTCCGCTTCGTACACTGTGAATCCCTCGGCTTCCATCACCTGGCGCAGCAGCGCGCGATGCCAGCGCTGTAGCGATGTACCGCCCGGATAGTGGGGGTAGCTGCGGTTGGAGAACTCGTCATAGCCGCCAGGCATCTCTACGGGACGCCCAGTGCGCAAATCGTACAACGTGAGATCTACCGCAGCGCCACGGTTATGCCGCGATCCCTTCGACGGATCGGCCACGAACACGCGTTGCGCGACAGGCGTGCCCTCCCAGAACATCTTTGTCACGTACCACGGGCGATACGCGTCGTGCACCAGCAGCCCATAGCCGAGCGGCCGCAGCGCGCGACTCGCCCGCGCGATTGCCTCTGCCGCAGGGCGCTGCATGTATGCGCGCGCGGACGAGTAAAAGGGCGTGCGCATGAAGTTATTGGTTGTCGCGTAGCGAATGTCGAGCTTGATGGTGCGATCGAGACTCGCCACTGCCACGAGGTCCACATTGCGAAAGGGGCCGGGTTCGGCGGGCGGGGTCGCGGCAAGCGCCTCGGCCCGGAGCCCAGGCACCGGGCGCAGTGGCGCGATGGTGAACTGCGAGCCATCCTCCGTGCCCACCGCACGGCGCGGAAAGCGAACGCCGGCCATGATCGCCTCGCTCACGCGGCCTGCTGCGTCACGCCGCAGCTCGACGTGCTCTCCATCGTAGAGGCCCCATTTGGGAAATGCATAGACGTCCGGCGAGACCTCGGTGAGCGGATACTGATAGAACCATTCGACAAGCGCGTTGAGTCGGCCGTCACGCTCGAGCAGGAACAGCGTGTTGTAGTCCCACCCGTACTCGCCGATCACCTGGCGCCAGCGCGCCGGCGCGGGGAGCGGCTTGGACATCGATGCGCGGCGCAGCGTGTCGGTACCCAACGCAATACCGTCGGACAGAAAACGCACGCGCGTGCCGTATGCCAGCCGATCGTCGACCACGAGCAGGCTGTCGCCGAGGGACCGAAGTTCTCCGCGGAAGCCACCGCGCGCCGGTAAGAGGAAGAGTCGGCCCGACTGCTCGATGAGCTCGAGCGCGCGCTCACCGGTGCCGTAACGGCCCGCGAGGCGGCGGGCAGTCTCGGGTGTGACCGCTGCGGGCCGGTCCATCACTGGCAACGGCCGGCCGGAACGCGCCGCGCGCATGAGGCGCAGCGCGTCCTCGGCAATGCGCTCGGCGACTGCGTTCGCACCGTCGGCGGTAGCAACCACTACCACTCCAAGCTTGTCGTCGGGTAGAGCGGACAGCTCGGTGGAGAAGCCGTAGATCGCGCCGCCGTGCGACACCCGTCTGCGGCCGTCGAGCTGAGACAGCGCGAAGCCAAGTCCGAAGCCAGTTATGCCGCGCACCGCTCCGGGCGCCGTGAACTGTGGTGTCCACATCGAGTCGAGGGTCGCCCGGGAGATCACTTGTCCGCCCTGGCCACGCCCGCCGGCGAACAACACGGAAAGGAATCGGCCGAGATCCTCGACAGTGGTGTACATGCTGCCCGCCGGCGACATGCCGAGCTGAAAGGTGGGCGCAGGAAACTCGCGGCCGTCGTGACTCCACATCACCGCGTCAGCGAGGTGGCGCGTGAGCTCCGGCTCCGGGGTGAACGCGCTATTGGCAAGACCCATGGGGTCGAGCACGGCGCGTTTGATATACGCCGCGAAGGGCCGCTTCTGTGACCGCTCGAGCGCGTAGCCGACAACCGCGATAGCGGCATTCGAGTACTTGGTACGGGTGCCCGGCGGATAGACCAGCCTGGTACCACGCAGGCTCTGCACTGTTGCGGCCAGTGTCGTCCCGCTGGAGTCGAAATAGTGACCGATGGGCGGCTCGCGCACGAGGCCTGATCGGTGCGCCATCAGCTGGCGGAGCGAGATCCGCGCTGCCTCGGGGGTGGCGGGCAGGATGTCCCCGACGTAGCGCGAGACCGGTGCATCGAGGTCGAGCACGCCGCGCTCCACGAGCTGCATGACTGCAATGTCGGTGAAGAGCTTGGACACGGAGCCCACGCGATGCACCGTCGCGCCAGCGGCGGGCTTGGTAGAATCAGCACGCTCGTAGCCGTAGCCGCGCGACCACACGGTGCGCTGATCGTCCACAAGCGCGATGGATAATCCGAGCAGCCGTTTGGCCGCCATTTCCCGTTCGACGAGGGAGTCGAGCCGTGCAATTGCCGGTGAATAGTCGGTTGGCGTTGCCTGCGCCGATGCAGGCCGAACAGGCGCAATCGAGAACCCCGCTGCACCCGCGGAAATCAGCACGAGCGAGTGAAACTTCACGGGAAGCTCGCGAACAGATCATGCGCTGGCCACTCGGTGACCCCGCGCACCGACTGCCACATAGCGCCGTCGATCTCCCTCTGAAACGTGGAGTTGGGTTTCATGTCGCGGCCGTTGAAGAGCGCTACCCAGGCAAGCCCGCTTCCGGTTCGCACGAGGATGGATGCCGTGCCGGGCAGCGACCCGTCGTGCCACCAATTGCCTTCCGCCGGCCGCACAAGCCACCCTAATCCATAGTGGAATGCGGACCCTTCCCAGAGCGGCGGAGGCGGACGCGCCGTCATCAGGTCAATCGACACGCCGGTCAGAATATCCGGGCGCGTGGGCAGACGGTCCACTGCGGTCGCGAAGCGGAGAAGGTCTATCGTCGAGGCGATCCATCCGCCATGCGCATCCATCGCTTCGAGGTTGAACCCGCCGTACGGCGCGGGGACGGACCCGCCGCCCGGAAATACGGAGTTCATAGTGCTGCGGTCGTAATACCGGACCTCGTCCGGCGCTCGGTCAGACTCCAGCGACCGGCCGAGCCGCATGCGTCGGATGCCGGCGGGTGCAAGCACCGCATCCTGAACATACCGCTCGTAACTCGTGCCCGACGCGCGCTCGATGATGCGGCCGAGAACAGCGTAGCCGAAGTTCGAATATGCGTATCGAGTGCCTGGGTCGAAGTCGAGCGGTTGGCCAAGCATGTAGCGGATGACTGCCTCGGCACTCGCGGGGACGGCCGTGTTGGTCGCCGCCGCCACCTCGGACGAGCGAAACATGGGGTCGAAGCTCTTGTCTCGGTCCCACCCACCGGCATGCTCGAGCAGGTGCCGGACGGTAACGGTCGCGAGTCGCGGATCGACGGACGCGCTTGGCAAGGGGGTAATGTCCGGCAGTAGAGCGAACGCCCCCGCATCGAGGGCCAGCCGATTCTGTTCGATCAGTTTCAGCACTGCAACCCCGGTTATCGGCTTCGCAAGGCTCGCGGTACGGAACAGGGCATCGGGCGCAGTAACGCGGCTGGGCTCCGCATGGCCGAACCCGCGTGCGTAGACGAGCCGCCCATCCTTGACGATCGCTACCGCCCCGCCGGGTATGTCCCACTTCGTCATCAGTGCCGATATCACCTGGTCCACGCTCACCATGCCTGGCACTGCGACGCCGCTGATCGGCAGCGGTTGCGGTGAAGGGATCGCCGGTTGTAGCGGGCCGTTCGACGCGCCACCACATGCGGCCAACGCCATCGCCGCGATCAGAGCCACCGTCACCAGCGCAGGCTTAGCCAGCGTCGCACTCCGACTAGTGATTCGGAACGCCAAGCGCTCAACCGCAGGCATCATGGTGCCACCGCTGGCGGGTCCTTCCTCAGATCGGCGTACGAGGAGAGCGAAAAATTGTTTGTTCGTGCGGTGACCTGCGCGGCCAGCCAGCCTCGCAGCGTCCCGTCATGAAGGCGAAGCGACATTGCAATCACATGAGGAGCGCGACCGGCATCATCGGTAGGGATGGTGCCCAGGAATCGACCACCGAGCAGGCTGTTCTGATAGGTCGCATCGTTGACCAGCGTCCACAGCCCGGGCTGCTCCCCAACCTTCGCACGCACATCGGACTCGCCTACAAAGAGAACGATTGGGATTGAACGGTCGTAGAGTTTTACGGTGCCGCGCCACGTGCCACGCACCTCGGCCGGTGCGGTGAAGGCCGCTGGGACGACCGCCAATGCGGCGGCTTCTCTGCGGCGCGCCGAATCAGCCGCAGCGCGCCGTGCGGTGCGCACTTTTGCGTAAGCCGGCATCACCGCTGCGGCAAGGTCGCTCGCCACACGGCCGGGTAGCGGCGAACTTTGATTTGCGAGAGCAACAACAGCGACCCCCGCATCAGGGTAAAGGGCGAGCACGGTATTTACGCCGGGCATCCCTCCGGTGTGTCGTACGCGTTGCACCCCGTTGTCGTCGTCGATGGACCAGCCGAGCCCATAACCGGCAGGCGTCGTCGCCAGAATCGTCACCGGAATTGTAGCCGGAGTCGTCGCGGGAGTCGTCGAAGAGGTCGCAGCGGGTGGAGTTGCCGGGGGCGTCGGATGAGGCGTTGCAATCTGCTGCATGCGACGGACGGTCGAATCAGCCAGGAAGTGTCCCGCTGCGGCACGTCGCGTCCCAAGATGAAACTCGGCGAAACGAAGCATGTCGTTCGCCGTCGAGTAGACGGCGGAGGCGCCACGGTGGTCGAAGTCATAAGGCGGAATAGCGCGGGCCGTCGCGTCGTAGCGACGCGCACTGTTCGCCAATCCGGCGCCGGTTCCGATGGTCGTCTGTGTCATGCCGAGCGGCGCGAACACCTGGTCGCGCATGTAGGCCTCGTAAGACAGGCCTGAGGCCGCGGCGACGATTTCACCGAGAATACCGTAGCCGAGGTTGGAGTAGCTGTAAACAGTCCCGGGTGGATAGACGACCAGGGCGTAACGATTGATCGTAGCGCTCACATCGGGCAGCCCGTCGCCGCCCTGTCCATTTTCGCCCATATAATAGAAGCGATAGTGCAGCGGGAGCCCCGCGGTATGGCTGAGGAGGCGGGCCACCGTAGCTGAGTCCGCGTTGCCGGCGAGGCTGGTCACCTTGCTGCCGCGGAGATAGAGGTTGGCAGGGGCGTCCAGCCGGAGGCGGCCCTGTTCGACCAGGCGCATTATCGCAGTCGCCGTCATTGGCTTTGAGATGGACGCGAGGGAGTACCTGGTATCGGGCGTCGCGGGCACGCGGCCAGCGAGGTCCGCATACCCGAATCCCTCCGTCCAGACAGTGCGCCCATTGACTGAGATGCCGACCGTCAGAGAGGTCAGCGCGGCTGAGTCCACGAGGCGGCGGATCGCCGCACGCAAGGAATCCCGCACGGGCGCGGACAGAGCGACGACGGCGACTCGCCGCTCAGCTACAGTCCCGCGGGACGTTGCCTGTGCTGCCGCGATTCCCGCGAGGGTGACATTGGCAAGTATACCAATGCCAACGGCCTGTCGAAAGCGGTCTTGCGGAAGGACGGAGCGAAGATATACTATTGCATCCAGTTCGGTATACCAATGCGGAGACTTTGCTAACATAATGACGCAGCCCGCAGCCCGCCAGCGATGTATTGGTCTCGGACCCCTTCCCGCCAGGCCGGCGGGCCACACCCCGGCGCAGAGACAACGCATGCCACTTGACCCCATGAATCCCGTTGACCATTCACGCACCCCAAGGGCATTTCATCCCCTGTGGCGCACAGCCAGTCTGGCAACCATTGCCGCCGTCCTCCTCGGCGCACCTGTTACTCCGCTGGCCGCCCAATCCGGCGTGACCGCCGGCGTCGTCATCGACGCGCGCACGCTTCGCCCGCTGGCCAGTGCGCAGATAGCAGTAGAAGGCGGAGCTACGGGGGCGAGCACAAACGAAGCGGGCGAGTTCCGCATTACAAATCTGCCGGGCACACAAGTCAGGCTCGTCCTGCGCCGCGTGGGCTACCGCCCTCGCACCGAAACGGTTGCGGTTGGACGAACCGACCTGCGCCTCACGCTTACTGAGGCGCCGCAGCTCCTCGATCAGGTGGTCGTCAGCGGCACCGCGGAGCCGGTCGAGCGGCGCGCACTCGGCCACTCGGTCACCAAGATCGACGCAGCGGCAGTCCAACTGGTTGCCCCGGCACCAAGCACAGCGAGCCTCATCAACGGACGGGCGCCTGGGGTCGTCATCGTCGGGGGCAGTGGAGCCATCGGCAGTGGGCCGCGGTTCCGCGTCCGCGGCGCATCGAGCCTGTCACTGAGCGACCAGCCGCTCCTTTACGTTGACGGGGTGCGTGTCGCAAACGACGTCTCGACCGGCCCAACGACGCAGTTCTTCGGCTCGGCTGTCGTCTCGCGTCTCAATGACATCAGCCCCGACGACATCGAGAGCGTCGAAGTCATCAAAGGCCCGGCGGCCGCGACTCTGTATGGCACCGAGGCAAACAACGGCGTCATCCAGATCATTACCAAGCGCGGGCGCGCAGGCCGCACGAGCTTCACCCTCGATACACGCGCCGGCACCAACTGGTTCAACGACGCGGAGCAGCGCATCGGCTATAACTACAACAGGAACGCGGCCGGCGAGATCCAGCGCTGGAGCGCCGTCGAGCAGGAGGAAGCACGCGGCACACCCATCTTCAAGACCGGCGCCACGCAGCAATACAACCTCTCGCTCAGCGGCGGCTCGGAGCAGATGCGATACTTTCTGAGTAGCGGGTACGAGAACACCGAGGGGATCGAGCCGACAAACGATCTCTGGCGGTACTCAGGCCGCGCGAACGTCACGATCAACCCGTCGCGCACTCTCGACATCACGACGTCGGTCGGTCTGACTCAGCAGAAGATTCGACTCCCGCTGGAAGCCGGCGGCGGTATGTGGTTCAGCGCGTTCTTCGGCCAAGCGCCGAGAACGCCCTCCGACTCGCTTCGGCGCGGCTTCTTCTCGGCGCCACCCGAAGCCTTCTGGAACGCGTTCGAGAACTTCCAGCGCGTCGCACGGACAACGAGCAGCATCGCGCTCAACCACCGGCCGATGGATTGGTTGACGCAGCGCCTGGTCGCCGGCTACGACCAGACCGGAGAGGACAACGTCGGCCTCACGGAGCGAATGGGTCCAGAGCTGCGCCAGTTCTTTACCAACCCGGTAGACCAGAATGGCGGTAAACTTTCGCGACGGCGTGAGCTTAGTGTCGCCACAGTTGACTATGGCATCACCGCCCGGGCACAAGTTCGCCCCAGCGTCGTCGCCAGCACCTCGGCCGGCGCACAATTCTTCCGGCGCAATACCTACGCACTGGCGGCCCGCGGCGAGGGGTTCGCCACCGCCGGTCTGACAGTGATCGATGCAACCGCAGTGAACTTCGGCGGAGAAGCGTTCGTTAGCAACTCGACGCTCGGCTTTTACGCGCAAGAGCAGGTCAGCTTCGGCGACCGGCTTTACCTCACGGCCGGCCTGCGCGTGGATGACAACAGCGCGTTCGGCTCCAACTTCTCGTGGGTGCAGTACCCGAAATTCGCGGCCTCGTGGGTGACGAGCGAGGAGCCATGGTGGAACCCGCGCTTCCTCAACACCCTCAAGCTACGCGCCGCGTACGGAGAATCCGGCCAGCAGCCGGCGACCTTCTCTGCCCTCCGCACTTATTCGTCGGTGACCGGCGGCGACGGGGCTTCAGGCGTCACCCCGAACACGCTTGGCAACCCTGACCTCAAGCCCGAACGCGGTCGCGAAGTAGAGGTCGGTTTCGACGCCTCGGCCCTTGAAGATCGTTTGTCGTTCGAGTTCAGCGCCTACCGCCGCAAGACTTCCGACGCCATCCTTTCGGCGTCCGTCGCCCCGTCCACCGGCTTCGCCGGAACCCGCTTCACAAACATCGGCGAGCTTCGCACGCAGGGTGTGGAGCTGCAGACCAGGGCAGTCGCCCTCGCTCGCGGGAAGGTAGGACTCGAGTTCAATCTCAACCTGTCGCGCAACTCGAACGAGATCCGCGACCTCGGCGGGCCGGAGTTCATCGGCGCGGCCAACATCCGTCAGCAAGTTGGTTACCCGGTAGGCTCATACTGGGACCGCCGCGTAGTCAGCGCTGAATTCACACCCGACGGTCGCACGCGCAACGCCATGTGCGATGACGGTAAGGGCGGCGTCACAGCCTGCCTCAATGCAACCGGCAACGTGATCGCGCCGCGCGTCTACCTCGGCCGCCACGACCCGGCCAATGAAGGTTCCATTTCCTCGACGCTGACTCTCTTCCAGCGTCTGCGAGTGTACGGACTCGTCGACTGGAAGACAGGGCACACGCAGTTCAACAACAACATTCGCGCGCAATGCCAGGTTTTCCGGCTTTGCCTGGAGAACCTGGAACCGCTCAAGTACGACCCGGTGCTGATCGCGCAGTACGACTCACCCAACCTGCTACGCAATTTCACCTACCAGGACGCGAGCTTCGCTAAGCTCCGCGAGGTTTCTGTCTCTTATTCACTGCCGGCTACCTTTGCCGGGCGACTCGGAGCCAATGCTGCCACGTTCACTCTCTCAGGCCGCAATCTCCACACGTGGACTAAGTGGGGCGGCGTGGACCCGGAAGCGTTCTTCGTTGTCGAACAGTTCGCGCGTACTGAGCAAGCGCAGGTGCCGCCACTTCGGCAGCTCCTGATGTCGATGAATCTCTCCTTCTGAGCCGGCGATCATGCCACACACACGGACGAATTACTCACGCACCTCACGCGTCTCTGCCCGATGGGCGGCGGCGTTCATCTTCCTCGCGGCCGGTGCAACCACCGGGTGTTCGGAAATTCTCAAGTCTGACGCCCCGCAGCTCATCGAGGAGACAGCCCTGCAGCAACCGGCAAACGCACCAGTCATAGTCGCCGGTGTGGTGGCCGACTTCGAGTGCGCTCTCGCGCAATACGTCGCCGTGATGGGCACGGTTGCGGACGAGTTCTCCGATGCACAGGCCAACGCGGCAATCTGGGACCTCGACCGCCGCACTAATTTCCCGTCTACGACGCTCTACGCCACCGGGCTGTGCGGGGGTTTCGGCGGCGTTTACACCCCGGTCTCGGCAGCTCGCTTCCAGGCCGACAATACGCTCACCCTGCTGGATGGGTGGACTGACATCGAAGTTCCGGGGCGGGCTGCGCTCATCGCCCGGGTTGCCGCCTATGCCGGCTACTCGCTGATCCTGCTTGGCGAAGGATTCTGCTCCTCGGCGATCGACCTGGGCAACGAGATGACTCCGGTTCAGGCATTCGCGCTGGCGGAAGAACGCTTTACGCGAGCAATCACGACTGCCACCACGGTAGGTGGCGCTACCGGCGATACCATCCGTTATCTTGCGCTGGTCGGGCGCGCCCGCGCCCGGATCAACCAGAACAAGCGAGCGGAAGCTGCCACCGACGCCGCACTGGTGCCAGTCGGGTTTGTATTCAACGCGCGCTACTCTGCCGCCTCCGGCCGCTCGGAGAACCGCGTGTTCCGCAACAATAACACTAGCGGCACCGTCACCGTCGACGCCTCGTACCGCGGCCTCACCGTCGGTGGCGCGGCCGATCCACGTGTCCCGGTTGTAGACGCCGGACGAGGGGGCTCCGCACCGCAGGTGCGCCTGTTTTCGCAGAACAAGTACACTTCGCTCAGTGCTCCGATTCCGATCGCAACCTGGCGCGAGGCGCTACTCATCCGCGCCGAAGCGGCCGTGGAATCGGGCAACGTGTCCGCGGCCGTCGGATTCATCAACCAGCTGCGGCAACGGGCGGGCGTCGGCCTCCCCGCGTTCTCGAGCTCGGACGTCGCTGTGGTGCGCTCGCAGCTTGTGGAGGAGCGGCGACGTGAGCTTTTCCTGGAGAGCCACAGGCTTTATGACACCATCCGGTTCAACGTGCCGCTCAATCCTGCACCTGGCTCGCCGTTCCCGAACGGCGGCGGCACCTACGGCAACAACAAATGCCTTCCGCTGCCGGACATTGAGCGCCTGAACAACCCGAACATCCCTGACGCGTGACCCATCATCGCCGCGTGCCGCGCTGGCACGCGCGGTTTGCGGTGTTTGCCTCGCTAGCTGCGCTCTCGGGGTGCGCCGGATCGACTGCGGGATCGGGGACAGCATCCCCAGGCGTGGGTGCCTCGCCCGCTCCCGCGGGCACCTCGACCGTCGACGCGGCGTACCACCTTGTTATCCGCAACGGCACGCTGTACGACGGCAGCGGCAGCGCTCCCGTTGTCGGCGATGTCGCGATCCACGGTGACTCTATCGTCAGCATCGGCACCCTACCAGCTGGAGCGCGAGGACGCGTCGAGGTGGATGCGCGGGGACTCGCCGTAGCGCCGGGTTTCATCAACATGCTCAGCTGGGCCACCGAGTCGCTGCTCCATGACGGCCGCGCTCAGAGCGACGTGCGTCAGGGCGTCACGCTCGAGGTGTTCGGCGAGGGCGAGTCGATGGGGCCACTCAACGATTCCATGAAACGCCAGATAGTCGAGATGCAGGGCGACATCAAGTTCGATATCACCTGGACTACGCTTGGCGAGTATCTGGAGACCCTGCAGCGCAAGGGAGTGAGCGTCAACGTTGCGTCGTTCGTCGGCGCAACTACAGTGCGCGTGCACGAGCTGGGCTACGCCGACCGCGCGCCGACGGCACCGGAGCTCGCGCGCATGCAGCAGCTCGTCCGACGCGAGATGGAAGATGGCGCGCTCGGCGTTGGCTCGTCGCTCATCTACGCGCCGGCGTTCTATGCAAAAACAGACGAGCTGGTGGCGCTGCTCAAGGCCGCGGCGCCGTTCGGCGGCATGTACATATCACACCTGCGAAGCGAAGGGAACCGGTTGCTCGAGTCCGTGGACGAACTGCTCACCATCGCGCGCGAGGCGGGCGTGCCGGCGGAGATCTACCATTTGAAAGCGGCGGGACAGGCCAACTGGCCCAAGATGGGGCAGGTGATCGCCAAGGTCGACTCGGCGCGCGCGGCAGGTGCGCGCATCACGGCCGACATGTACACCTATACGGCCGGTGCCACAGGCCTCGACGCGGCAATGCCACCGTGGGTACAGGAGGGCGGCTACAAGGCGTGGGCCGCTCGACTGCGCGATTCGGCAACTCGCCAGCGAGTGCAACGCGAGATGCGCACTCCCACTGACGCGTGGGAGAATCTCCTTCTCAGCACCGGGTCGCCAGACCGCGCGGTGCTCGTCGGGTTCAAGGCCGACTCGCTCAAGCACTACACTGGCAAAACGCTCTCCGAAGTCGCGCGCCTGCGCGGCAAATCGCCGGAGGAAACTGCCATGGATCTGGTGATTGCCGATGGCAGCCGCGTTGGCACCGTGTACTTTCTCATGAGCGAAGAGAACGTGCGCCGCCAAGTGCAGATCCCCTGGGTGAGTTTCGGCTCCGACGCGGAGGCCCCCGCGCCCGAAGGCGTGTTCATCAAAAGCAACACGCACCCACGCGCGTACGGAAATTTTGCGCGCCTGCTGGGCAGGTACGTGCGCGACGAGCGGCTGTTACCCCTTGCGGAGGCGGTACGCCGTCTCACCTCCCTCCCCGCGCAAAACCTCAAACTCCGTCGGCGCGGGCTGCTGCGCCCGGGCTACCACGCTGACATCGCGGTGTTCGATCCAGCACGCGTGAGGGACCACGCGACATTCGATCGCCCTCACCAGTATTCGACGGGCATGGTGCATGTATTTGTGAATGGCGTACAGGTGCTGCGCGATGGCGAGCACACGGATGCCAAGCCGGGGCGCGTAGTTCGCGGGAATGGTTGGCGCGGGTGGGGCTCTACCAGCTCCCGCGCTCGCCGAGCGTCGCTATGACTTTCTCCAGGCGGAGTGCGGCATTGCGCCAGTTGGTATCGACGGCAGTCTCCGCGCCTGTCGCATCGCCATCCGCGAGGCATTGAACGATCACTGCGTGCTCCTCCACGGAAGTCACGATCTCGTCTACGAGGCTGCTGATGTACAGGCGGATGTAGCGGTCGGTCTGCGGTTTGATGGCATCGTGCAGTGCGAGCAGCCGGGGCCCGGCACCGGCGACGACGTAGGCGCGGTGAAACGCAGTGTCGACCTCGAAGATTCGCAATTTGTCAGGGCGCGGCACACTCGCAGCCGCGCTCAATTCTCCATTCAGCTGTGAGAGAGTGGTCACGAGTTCCATCCGCGCGGAAGATGGAAGTTCTGCTGCACCGCGCGCAGCCAACCCCTCGAGCTGGCCAACAATGTGGAACAACTCACGGGCATCGCCCTGCGTGAGCGGCGCAATCACGAGTCGCTGCTCCTTGCCGACGTCTCCGGACGCGATGTAGCCCTCCTGCTGCAACCGATGCAGCGCGCTTCGGACGGGCGTGCGGCTAACGCCAAGCCGACTGGCGATCTCGCTCTCGACTATCCGGCTGCCAGGCGCGAGCTGCCCGCAGACGATCAGCTCGCGCAGCTGCTCGTAAGCCCGCGCTACGCTTTCACCGCGCCCGGATGAGGCGGCATCGGAAGGCCGATCAACTACGGTCTTAGCGGTAGGCTGAGGCAGCGACGCCACGGCGGAAGGCTTTCGGTTCGATGGACGCACGTGGGCTTTGGAAGAAGACGCCTTGCGTCAGCATATCGGCACGCAATATAATGATCTCGCCGTATTGTATCCAGTGTTGTACACAGAAATTCTGGGGTTGTTATTGAGCCCGTTGCCGCACCACGAATTCCGTCAGGATGTCCCCTCTGCGCAACTCACACCCCGGAGGTGTCGGCGTCGATGAGCGATCCTAACCCGACCGCGTGTCGTCGTTCCGCCCGCCGCGCCAGGCTGTCATTGGGTGCAATCGTCTTCGCCGCCTTTGCCCTGACCGCTCCGGTCGGCGCCCTGGCCCAAGCCCAGCTGCCGCCGTCGCTCGAACTGCGCGTGCCTGTGGCACCGACGGTGGCAACCGGAGATGGCGCGTCGTTCGTCGCCTACGAACTGCATATCACCAACTTCTCACCGGCGCCGCTGAACCTTCGGCGCGTAGAGGTGGTGAGCAGCATTACGAACGGAAGCGTACTGCTGGCACTCAGCGACAGCCTCCTCTACCGCGCACTCGGGCGCCCAGGCGTAAGCCCCGCCCCACAGCTCGCGGAACGGGCAGTGGTTGGGGCTGGCCTCCGCGCGGTCGTATTCCTCTGGGTGCCGGTGAACGGAACACCGCCGCCAGATCGCTTGCGGCACCGCGTAAGCGTATCGCAACGGACCGCAGACTCGGCGAGCATCCACCTGGTGGAGGGCGAGACGGTGTCGGTAAAAACCGAAGTCGCCCTCATCGGACCACCTCTGCGGGGTGGAGGATGGCTCGCGGGCAACGGGCCTGGCCCGCTCACCGGACACAGACGAGCGCTCATACCGGTCGATGGGATCCCCGCGATCGCGCAGCGTTTCGCGATCGACTATGTCAAGCTGAACGACACGGGCAGCACCCTCGCCGGTGACCGCGCACTCAATGAGAACTATCTCGCTGAAGGTGTCGACGCCATCGCGGTGGCCGACGGTGTTGTGGCATTGACCAAAGATGGCATTCCGGAGAACGTACCCGGCATCAACTCACGAGCGGTGCCGATCACGCTTGAGACGGTAGGCGGCAACTTCGTCATCATCGACATCGGCCGGGACCGCTACGCCTTCTACGCGCACCTCAAGCCAGGCTCACTTAGAGTGCGGCCCGGCGATCGCATACGCCGCGGCCAAGTGCTGGGACTCGTGGGCAACTCCGGCAATTCTACCGAGCCGCATCTTCACTTCCACCTGAGCGATGGCCCCTCCCCCCTCGGCTCACGAGGGCTCCCCTACGCAATCGATACTTTTCAGGTCGAGGGACGGTGCAGGCGGATGCTGGCAGAGTGCACGCGCAACACGGCGGCCGAGTTCCGCCGGCGCGAGATACCGATGGCCAACATGATCGTGCGCTTCCCGGAATGAGCTGTTCGCGGTCGCTCTCATTGAGCGCGGTGGGAGCGTTCGGTATTTATCACTGGCGTGCGACAGTTACTTGTTCAATATAGCGACCAGCACCGCGATCACTCCGAGAAACACGCCCGCTCCCGCAGTTCCGATTGCCACCTGCGCAGTTTTTCTCCACCGCAGCTCCGCCGCTTCAATCGCGCGCATCAGGCGCGCGTCACTGCTTTCCTCGGCCTCGCCGAACAGCGATTGCTGCATCACGCTTCTGCCGGACACGACTTCATCCATCGCCCGCTCCAGCTGCCACTGATTGATCTTCTTGGCGGCATCGACGCCCGGCTCGGCCGCAGCCATCGTCGCCGCTTTCAGCACCGCGTTCTTGATGTCGCCACCGCTAACGACATAGCGTTCCGCGAGCAGAGCGAAGTTGACATCATCGCCCAGCGGCGTCTTCGACGGGTGAACCTGCACCTGCCAGATCTTCTCCCTCTCCTCCACGCCTGGCATCTCGAACCGAACGTGAGTCCGGATGCGCCGCTCGAACGCCGGGTCGAAGTTGACCGCGAGATTCGTCGCGAATATCACGACGCCATTGAACGCTTCGAGCTCCTTGAGGAGGACGTTCACCACCGTGTTCGATTCACGCTGATACGCCTGGGCCGCGCCCGTCGTGCGGCGCGACGCTATCGCGTCGGCTTCGTCGAAGAACAGCACCGCGTTTTCCTCCGTCGCCATCCTGAATACCGCCGCAACGTTCTTCGGCGTCTCACCTGCCCACATGGACTCCATCTCGGCGTATCGCACAGACAGTAGCTTCTTGCCGAGCGCAGTCGCGATCGCCTCCGCGCAGATTGTCTTTCCGGTGCCTGGCGGACCGGCAAAGTTGAACGCCAGTCCGAGCCCGCTCGAGTGCCGCTCGCCAAGTCCCCATTGGGTGAAGATGAGCTCGTGACTCTTTACCAGGCTCAGCGCTTCGTCCAGCGCCGCGCGCGTGCGCGGAGGGAGAATGACGTCGGCAAATGTGCGATGGGTGGCGATTGTCTCGACGGCCCGGCGGCCGCCGCCGATCCGGCCGGCGATGAAATCGCGAATTGGTGTAGGCATGGGCGGTGCAGCCTCGTGTCAGGACGGTACGATATACCCCATCAGCACGGAACGCTCCAACCGCCTCCGTTACGTCGGCGACCTTCGCGCCTTCCCGTCCCGCACTCGTCCCTTCACCGCCATCTCCGCGACGTAGAACGCGCTCTTCATTGCCATCGGATTCATCACCGCTCGATCGTAGATCGGCATCTCGACAAGCAGCTCGTTCCAGCGCGTGTTCAACTCGTCGTCGGCCCCTGCGTACTGACGGATTCGGGCGGCAGTCCGCTCGATCACGCTACGGGCTGCGGCAAAATCGCCTTGACGATTCGCTTCGGTTGCGTCCGCACGCGCACGCGCTGCGTATATCGCCGCCACGCGGCGGTCAACTTCGAGATCGCGCGGTTGAATGTCGTTCTCTTCATGACCTGCATACGTCCACCCGATCGCCGCCACACCGTTCTCGGTCGGCACCGCGCCGACGAGCCGCGCCGTCGTCGTCACGCGTCCGCCCGGCTGGCCCACTGGAAAATTCATGCGGACAACTGCTTCGACCTCCTGCGCCGACACGACGTCGCCCAGCTCGATACGCAGGCAGCCCGCATCCTGCGATGACCGGAACCGATTCAGAACCTCGGCGCCGGCTCCCTGCGGAATCTCGATCTCGATCGCGGCCTTCGGCATCACGATCTCGAGTGCCTCACCGAGCTCGCTCGTGATGAGATCCGGAATCTGCCGCGAATCCTCGAGGAAATAGAAGTTGCCGCCGCCCTCGTGGGCCATGTCGCGGAGAAGCCGCTCGTCGAAGTCGACTCCCACTCCAAACGTCGACGTCGATACACCCCGCTGTCTCAACTCGGAAGCATGACGCAACAGCGTGCCCGGTTCCGTTGTCCCGTGGTTCGCCAGCCCGTCGGTCAACAGCAACACACGGCTGACGCGCTCCTGATCCACGAACTGCGCGACCTGCTCGCATCCGCGTAGCCATCCCGAGCACAGATCCGTGCTGCCCCGGGGATCGATCGCCGACAACAAATGCATCGCCCCGGCGATCGAGCCCGGCGTTGCATTCGCCGAGCTGGCGAGAACGTCGACCCGGTCGTCGTACACGACGAGCGAGAATCGGTCGCCCGGTCGCAGCATGGCAAGCGATTGCTCCACCGCCTGGCGAGCGAGCGGAAACTTGTTCTCCCCGGCCATCGAGCCCGAGCGGTCGAGCACGAAAGCAACATTGATCGGGCGCCTGTCCTCGCGCCGGGGAGCCCGCGGCGCGGTAAAGCTCACGAGGACGTATCGATTGCTTCGCGCGCCCGCCCTGATGAACTGCCTGTCCGTCCTGATGGAAACAGTCACGACAAGTCCTCCTTGAAGATGTCGCGGGCGGCGTCGAGCAGCCGCTCGATTCTGCGATTGTCTTCTCGCGACACCGGCCTCCTGACATGGAGCTCGACATCGGCCGCAAGAGCAAAACGTTCCCACTGCGACCGAACGAGCGACCCACCCCTGTTCAGTGCCTTTTCCTCGAACAATGCATATGCCGGTTCGGCTGTCCTGACTGGACCAAGGCCGTCCACAAGCACTCGTTGGACGTACTCGCTTGCGGAGCTGGGCGGCCGCTCCGGATCACCGTCGAGAATCCGCCTGATATCCTGCGGCGACAGGCTTTCGATCCGGCGGCGTATCTCCGAGAGCGGCAGATGCTGCCGCTGGAGGAGCTTGATCAACCGCAGTCTGTCCACGTGAGCAGGCCCATAATGCGCACCGGGGCCGCGGGTTTCGGGAGCGGGAATCAAACCCTGCTGGATGTAATACCGAATGGTTCGCGCACTCACCTGCGCCCTGTCACTCACCTCCGTCAGGTCGATCTGGTCTCGATCATCAAAATTCTGCACTTCCAGAATATGCCAGCGAGACTGTCGACTGTCAAGACTTGATCTACTTCTTTTGTGTCAGGTCGATGGCACGAATGGAGTAGACACTACGGGTGGATGGAGGACAACGGCCGCGCAATGCTTCGCGTATCGCCCGCATCGTCATCGACGCCATCACCCGGTACCCCGCTTCATTGGGATGCACACCGTCACCGGACAGATCGGCTCTCAACCCATCCGTATCGGTTCGCATCGCCGAGTTATAGTCGAGGAAGATGATGTGCTGCCCGCGGGAGTACGCCCGAATCCACGCGTTCAGCGCGACGATTGCGGGAGCCGGCCGCAGATCAGGTTTCCACGCATAACTGGCCGCAGGAAGAACCGAACCCAGCACCACACGAATACCATTCGCCTTCGCCAACTCCACCATCGACGCGAGATTATCCTCGATCATCTCGAGCGTCGAAGGCCCGGTGTTGCCCGCAATGTCATTCGTCCCGGCCAGGATAACGACCACTTTTGGCTTCAACGCGATCACGTCCTGCCTGAACCGGACGAGAAGCTGCGGCGTGGTCTGCCCGCTGATTCCCCGGTTGATGTATGGCTTCCCGGGAAACATCGTCGCGAAGTACGGTGTCCAGGACTCGAAGATCGAGTTGCCGATGAACACCACACGGTTCTCTCCGGACGCCGGTGGAGGGAGCGCTGCGTTCGCGGCAGCATACTTACTCAGCTGAGCCCAATCCTGCGCCGCGAGAGGAGTCGCGCCGCATGCCAGCAAGACGGCGAAGGTGAGCGTGCGACACCCGCTCCATTTGAGCCTGTGCAACGCGCGGTTTACGCGAACAGCACCAGCAGCAGCGCGATCAACGCCGGCACCGCCTGAACGAACAGGATCTTCCGGCTCGCCGTAATCCCGCCGAAGACACCGGCGATGAAGACGCAGCTCAGAAAGAAAATGGCGACAGCCCTGCCCTCTTCGCCAAGCGTCAGGCTCCAGAAGAGACCCGCCGCGAGGAAACCGTTGTACAGCCCCTGGTTCGCGGCAAGCACTTTCGAATCCTGCGCCCGCTCCGGAGTCAGGCCGAATGCCTTGAGGCCCGCCGGCTTCGTCCATAGAAACATCTCCATGACGAGGAAGTACACGTGCAACAGCCCGACGACGACGATTGCGATTGTTGCTGCAGTACTCATTGAGAACTCCGGGCTAACGCGCTGAGTCCGCGCCGGTTTGACCTTCTCTCGCCCACTCCGTCAACGCCCGGAGATCCATCGGGCTCAGGCGGGCATCGGGGTGAAGCGTGAGGTAGTACCACAACGGCATTCGGTGCGTCGACACGACGCGGTCGACGTTCATCCGCATCACACGCTGCTGAAGCGGATTGTACGACGCCCAATCGGAGAAATTGAGAAAGAGCCGCGCGCGATTGACGTCGTCCACGACCTGCCACGACATTGGCGCAACGTAAGCCCACACCGGCCATCGTGTCTCTGTCGAATGACAATCGTAGCACGTCCGCCGCAGAATCCACTGCACATTCCTCGGCGCAGAGGGATCACCCGCACCGAGACGGTTGGTGCGCCTGACAGGAACGAACTGGATCCCGATGAAAATGACTAACAGCAGCAACGCCAAATACATCGCATACCGTTTCATCCACATTGCTTCCGGGATGCGGCCGGCCCGAGATGGATCAGGGAAAAATTCCTCGCTGCGTGTAAGCCATCGCTACTTTCCCGATCGCGTTGATGAACGCCGCCGTCCTCAAGTCCACGCTGCGATCCTTCTGTATCGCGCGAAGCTCCGCATAGGCAGCGATCATCGTCTCCTCGAGCCCTGAGTTTACGAGCTCTTCCTCGCCTGCGGCCTCGATCGCTTTCTGGCGTGCACCGGCCACGAGTGGCTTCCCTATCACCTCCTCGACGGCCTGCACGATCTGTTCGTTGGTCCTCTCCTGGAACCGCTTCTCCATCCGGCCGAAGCGCATGTGCGAAAGATTCTTCACCCACTCGAAGTACGAGACCGTAACACCGCCGGCATTGGTATAGATATCGGGAACTATCAGCACACCGCGCGACAACAACTTCTCGCTCGCGTCCGCGGTAACCGGCCCGTTCGCGCCCTCGACAATTATCTTCGCGCGGATACGGTCGACGTTGATGTGCGTGATCTGGTTCTCCAGCGCCGCAGGCACGAGCACGTCGCAGTCGATCTCGAGCGCCTCTGCACTCGTTGCCATATCGGTCGCGCCCGCATATCCCAGAATCGAGCCGGTTTCGGTCCGATGCTTGAGCACACTCGCCACATCCAGACCTGACGCCGAATATATCGCACCCTCCCGCTCGGCCAACCCGATGAGGATTCCGCCTCCCTCCTGGATGAACTTTGCCGTCCAGTAACCGACGTTGCCGAGCCCCTGGACGACGACGCGTTTGCCCGTAAGGCCGGCTGAGAATCCAAGAGCGTGCATGTCCTCTTCGTAACACACCGCTTCGCGCAAAGCGAAGAACACGCCGCGTCCCGTCGCCTCTGTTCGACCGCGCACGCCACCTTGCGTGACCGGCTTGCCAGTGACGCAGCCGAGCGCGTCGATGACACCTGGCGCGAGGGTGGAGTAGGTGTCGACGATCCACGCCATTTCCCGCGGGCCTGTTCCGTAATCCGGCGCGGGAACGTCCATGCCAGGCCCGATCAGATTCTTGGCGAACAGCTCATAGGTGTAACGGCGTGTCACTCGCTCGAGCTCCGCCTCCGAGTACTTCGTGGAGTCGATGCGCACAGCGCCCTTCGCCCCACCGAACGGGACATCTACGAGGGCGCACTTGTAAGTCATCAGCGCGGCGAGAGCGGAGACTTCGTCTTCGTCCACCTGCGGCGAGAAACGGATGCCTCCCTTTGTGGGAAGACGGTGCACGCTGTGTTGCGCGCGCCAGCCGTTGATGACCTCGATCGTGCCGTCGTCGCGCTTGAGCGGAAACTGCATACGATAGATGGAGTTGCAGGCCTTGATCTGCGCCAGTAGGCCGGGAGGATGGCTCAAATGCGCAGCGGCCTTGTCGAAGTACTTGTTGACCTGCGCGAACATCGGAATGTGCTGGCTGTTCATCTGCCTTCGCTCGACTTGAGACGGGGGGACGTGAAAATGGAGCGAATCGGCTCAGGCAACAAGTGAAGAACCCGACAGGTAGATGCGGCTGTTTCTTTCCTGATGCCAGTACTAGCATCAGGAAGAGCGTAGCCGGGTTATCGCGACCGGCTCGAACCCTCGCCCGCATCGACGATCACTAGCAGACCGCTTCCCACAGCGCGCTCACCAGTCTGGTCCGACGGACGGTTCACTACCTTTCCCTCTACGACCATCGTGGTTGACCCGCCACCGTCGAAGTTCATGCCGTCGTGCACCCCAAGCTGAATCATCAGCTTCCCCAGCTCGGTCAGTGTCATGCCGACATCGGTTGATGTTCGTCCATCCACCGTTATGAGGTACACGGTGCCGCTGTCCTTCGAGAAACCCACCGCGCTCCGCGGATGCCTTCCTTCGAACCTCGGGAAAGTGCCCTCCAGAATGCTCGAGTACTCCGCGGTGCTGCGTCCATCCCTAACCACGCGAGGCCAACCGCCGACGATCGTTCTCAACTTCGTCTTTGCGGGCTGGATGTGAGCGACCACCTTCAGCATTCCACCGCGGCGGCCAATCGAGCGAAGCTCATCACGCATCGATCCGGCTGCGGCCAGCACTCCGCCGCCTTCGAGCGGCAGCGTTCCTCCTTCCGTGACCTTGCCCGCGACTGCGAAGATCATGGTGTCCGCACGCTGGGCTCGAAGCCGGAGAGGCAGCAGCGTCGGCTTGCGTCCAAAGGTATCTGCTGGCGTCGTCACACCGTTCGCCGGCGTATAGAGAACGAGAGTGTTACTGTCGGGCCACGCGTTGATGCCCTCCAGACGCAGTGCCTTCATTCGTGACGAATACAACATTGCCGAAACGGTGAATCGCTCGATGGCCGGACGGTTCTCCCAGTCGACGCCGAACTGGTAGTGCACATTATCGAAGGTGTCGTGAGGCGACTCAGTCACAGTGATGCCCTTGTCGATGCGTCCCTCGATCACGACGTTGTTCTCGCTCTCGCCGTTCTTTGTGTTGAAGAAGTCCGTGTTGATCGCAGCGACGGCTCGCCCCGGGCCCTTGTAGCGATCGAACATCGAGCGCACTGTCTCGCGCGACACCGCGGAATCCTTCGCGCGCACTCCGCGCAGGACCAGTCCCGGCTGACGCAGGTTCACTTCCACGACGTTTATGCGCCACGGTCCGCTGTTCACGACGACCCGCTTGTGAACAACACCTGGAGCGACTGTGCGGGCAGTCGACGAGTCCCACTGCTGGCCCTCACACGGAACAGCCACCGCGGCAAGCGCCACGGCGGCTATCGAACAACCTTTCAGCATGCGGTTACCGGGTAGAAACAAGATCCGCGACTACCGGCAGATGATCGGACGCATACACCTGCGGCACCCACGCCCTGCTTACCCTGAAGCCGTCCGATATCAGGACATAGTCGATCTTCCGGGCGGGACTCTTCGCCGGGAACGTCAGCCCTGGTCCCAGCGCGTAGGGCCACGTGTCGCGCAAACGCTGAAAGAGCGGTGACAGCTCCGGAGCATCCGGTGGCGCATTGAGGTCGCCAAACATGATTGCATAGCCGTTGATCTGACCCAGCACCGCCAGCATGTCGGCAACCTGTTGCGCCCTCACTGCGGGGTCGCGCCGGAAATCGAGGTGTACGTTGAAAACGCGAATCCTGGTTCCCTTGACATCGATTGTCGCTTCAAGAAATCCAGGCAATGGCTTCGGCACCGGGGCTTCTTCCTGCGTTGAGAGCCGCGCAATGACGTGATTCCTGAACGACACTATCGGATAGCGGCTCAGCACTCCGACACCAAACTCGCGCGGTGGTTTGGCCGCATCGTCGTTTGCCAGCCGGTAGATGTGCGCAAACCGATACTCCATTCCCGTTCCTTTGGCGAGCTGCTCCGCCTGATTCGCGAACCCGCTCCGCTCGGCCCAGTGAACATCGACCTCCTGGAGGCCGACTAAATCAGGCTTCGCAGCCTTGATCACCGCGATTACGCTGTCCAGCCCTTCGTTGCCGTACTGGATGTTGTAACTCATGACTCGAAGCGGCTGGTCGTTCGACTTGGCTGGAGCGCTAGCGCATGCCAACGCCGCAAACGCCAGGGCAATTCGGCTCACTAAAGTGCTGGCTCTGCCTATCTGCGACTCCACGAAGCCCCGCATCAGGCGGCTATCGGCCGGGCTCGGGCCTCGGCGTCTCGCGCCGTGCGCTGGCCTTCCTCGACATTCACGAATCGGAGAATCAGCGCTCCAACGATGAAGAATAAGATCACGGCAAGAATCGCCGGCCGCATCGAGCCGGTGCGTCCAATTATGAACCAGGACATTAGCGAGCCGAGCAAGCCGGAGAACTTGCTGAAAACCGAGAAAAACCCAAAGAACTCGCCCGACTTGTACGGCGGTATGATGCTCGCAAACAGCGACCTGCTCAGCGCCTGCGTGCCGCCCTGCACCGTACCCACAAGAAGCGCCAGAATGTAAAAGTGCGTCGCCGTGTGCATGAAGTAGCCGAAGATGCTGATGATCGCGTATACGGTGAGTCCGATGAAGATCGAAGCCTTCGCACCGATCCGGGACGCGAGCATTCCGAAAGCGAAGGAGAACGGAATTCCGACGAACTGCACGATGAGAATCGCGGCGATGACAGTGCCTTGCGGAATCCCCAGCTCGGTCCCGTACGGCGCGGCCATCCGGGTGATCGTGCCGATTCCATCGCTGTAGATCAGATATGCGACCAGCATGAGGACGGCCTGCTTGTAGCCCTTCAACTCCCGAAATGTCTCGCGCAATCGAGAGAACGCGACCACTACGGGATTCTGTCCGCGGCTCTCGTCGCTCTCGAGCTTCACGACCGGCTCGCGCACGCCGCGCAACAGCGGGATCGAGAAGAGAAGCCACCATATTGCGACCGAGACGAATGCCAGCCGCGCGGGCAGAGTTCCAGTGGCGGGCAATCCGAACAGCGTGGGCTTGCTGATCCAGGCGAGATTGAGCGCGAGAAGAATCCCGCCCCCGACGTAGCCCAGCGCGTACGCTGCGGTCGAAGCACGGTCGATCTCCTCCTTCCGCGCGACGTGTGGAAGAAGCGCCTCATAGAAAACGTAGCTGCCCTGCATGCCGAGGTTGGCGAAGATGAACAACACTGACGCAAGGAGCAGATCGCCGCGCTCGATGAGATACATGAGCGCGCAGGCGGTCACGCCGACTCCCATGAACGTGCCCAGCATGCGCTTCTTCACCGCTGTGTAGTCCGAGATGGTTCCCAGTATGGGAGCCAGAACCGTGGCGATGCC
>Ga0136617_10000084_pt1 | contig 63755 bp, 61 predicted proteins | sample AntDrymUQ3222106_2_FD_129672 | JGI IMG/M metagenome (GOLD analysis project Ga0136617, IMG submission 129672) | Polar desert sand microbial communities from Dry Valleys, Antarctica - metaG UQ322 (21.06) | ecosystem: Environmental > Terrestrial > Soil > Desert | place: Antarctica: Dry Valley...
CGAAACCAACGGCTGATTCACTGTGTAATCTGCCGGCCGTTGATTCATATGTCCATTGTAATCAAGGAGTAGTGAATCTACTCCGTGAGCGTCGTGGCCAACGACGCGCCAGGCAGCTGGTGCTGCAGGTACCGGACAGCAACCGCATCATCGCAGGCGCAATGATGCGCCGCTTCGAAGCCGAAGTGGCTTCATTGCAACGTTGCCACTTCGGGCTCATTTGCAAAGGCTGATCATTGTGCTTCAAATCGCTCTCGCCGCCCTGCAAACGACGCACGAGCGCGCCGATGGTGACGAGGTACTCGTGGCGAGATCGGTGATCATCTGCGTACAACCGGCGCACGCACATTGTCGCGCCCGCGCGCTTGTCGCTGATCAGTTGGTTTCAAGGGCGCGCAAACGTTAAGTTTGCTTTCACTCAACAGGGCATAGATTGGCAGAGAGTACTCCGACCAAAGTCGAAACAGACGCCGGTCCAGAGCTGGACTCCGGATCTGTGAGCGTGATTCTGGTTGCAATCGGCAGCCTGTCACACATCGAACGCGCGCTCGACGCGCTGCTCGCCCAGCGCGCGGCGCCGCCGTTCGAGTTGATCGTCACCGCTGACCCGGAGCTTGGTGACATCGATGTACTCAGGCGGCGGTATCCCGACGTCAAGATGATTTCGCGCGATGGTTGCCGCACTCCGATCGAGCTGACCACCGCCGGATTGAGGGGAGCCAGTGGCGACAGGATCCTGCTGACGGAGGACAGCTGCGTTGCCCATCCCGACTGGGTAAGCACACTCGCCGGCAGCGAGTGGCGCGACCGTGCAGCTGTCGGCGGCGCGATCGAGCCGATGCCCGACGCTTCCCCGGCGATGTGGGCATTCTACTACGTGGATTTCTTTCGCTATATGCGGCCGCTCCAACGAGGAGTTTCTCCGTCTCTCAGCGTTTGCAACGTTGCCTACCATCGTTCGCAACTTGCCCAGATAGAAACGATGTGGGCAAATGGCTTTCATGAGACGGAGATTCATCGCGAGCTGCAGGAGCGCTTCGGGAGCCTCTACCTGGAGCCAGACGCCGAGGTTCGCGTCCGCCGCACCGTCAGCTTTCGCGACGCGGTCTACGAGCGATATGCATTTGGCCGGCTGTTTGCCGCGACGAGAGTCGCCTATGCCGATGCCGGACGCCGGATCTACTATCTGATCTTCTCACCAGCGTTGCCCGTGCTCCTCATGGGGCGAATGACGGCAAAGGCCTTCAAGAGCCGGCCAGCGCTTCCCATGTTCTTTCGCGCCCTCCCTGCCCTCCTGTCGATGGTCTTTGCGTGGACGTGGGGCGAGTGGCTCGGCTATCTCACTCGGCGGCGTCCGCGGCGCATCACTACCGCGCCCGAGGTGGATGCCGCACAGTCGGCGCGCAGACTGGAATCACGCGAGAGCGCCGTCGAAGCGTAGGAGATTGATGATGTTATCCCGGGCGGCGGCGGCACCAATACTCTCGCTCGCTGGGATCGGCGATTCGTCGCCGGTGGCGACCGCAGCGTAAAACCGCGAGACAAGCTCGCGAAGGCCCGGAAAAGCGGACTCACGGCGGACAGCTCGGCCGGCGAGGTTCGCCGAAGCGGCAATGAGCGTCGATCCGGCGACGGTGAAAGGCCTCACAGCTTTGTGAAGACGCGACACCGCTCCGCGCTCGACCACAGCGAAACCATGAAACAGATCAGCGTAAACGCTGCCGCCATCGCCGCTCAGGTGGAGCGTGTTGCGAGTAGGGCGCGCGTGAGTGGAGACCGTGATGGACAGCGCGAGACCGCTTCCGGCGCCGATGACCGTGGCCTCACCCGGCGATGATCGGAGTGCGCTCCATCGCACACCGCCGGTGCCACCGTCGAGCAGTCGCTCGGCGAGCGAGAGCGGATGCGGGAGGATGTCGAATACGAGCCGGTCCTGCGCGCGATCATCACCATCCGACGCGCCGGCCGAGGCAATCACCGCGTTGAACTGACGCAACACGCCGATGTCGTCGCGCATTGCGGCGGCGCGCAGCGCGCCCGGCTGGAAAACGAACTGATGCACGGGGCAAAGGATCACTCCATAGCTCGTGGCAAGCGAATGCAGCTCTGCAGCGCGCGCGGCGCCTGATGCCAGCGGCTTCTCGGCCAGCACGTGACGGCGTTGATGCAGTGCCGAAGCGACGATGAATTCCCGGCCGTCGGGTGGTGTGCACACATGAACTATGTCGATATCGTCAGACGCAATGGCGTCACGCAACGAAGCGACAGCGCGCGCACCGCGAAACTCCCTTGCCAGCAACGTGGCTCGGGCGAAGTCCGGATCCGCCACGACCGCGACGAAGCCCCCGATTCTTTGTAACGAGTGCGCATGCCAGCGTCCCATGAGGCCTGCGCCGACGATCGCTGCCCGTAGAGGCTTCGCCGGCACCACGCGGTCAACCGGGTTCGATCGAGGATGCTGCGGCCGTCGATCCGATTGCGTCCGTGAGACTGACACGTTGTCCCAGGGCAGCTGCCTCGTAGCAAGCATTGATCACTTCGAGCGCATCACGTCCGTCCTGCGCGGTGGCGGGAGGCCGTGCGCCGGTGGAGAACGAATCAAGAGATCGCTCCAGCACAAGCCGGGTCGACACGACCCTCGGGTCTTTTGGATTCCTGGCGAGGAGCGTGCGCTTGTTGGCTGTTTCGCGCCAGGCAAGTCCGGAAACTCCATAGTCGACCCGGAGGTGCGGAACCGTGCTTCGATACAGGCCGGCCGAGAGGCGTGCGCGTCCTCCGAAGGATGCCCTGTACGAGGCAGTGCGGGTGTCCGCTCTCAACTCGAAGTACTGTGTTTCCCCCTTGCACAGCCGGTGCTGGAGAATCTGTGCGAGCCGCCCTCTCGAGAATTCAAACGACACGATAGCGACTGCGTCCGCGCCCACATCGGAACCCTCCTCCTGAACACCGCACGCTGACATTGTCGCCGACACCGCCACCGGTTTTTCACCGAACAGGGCGAGCAGGTAATCCACGAGATGCACACCACCTTCGTGCAGTGTGCGACGCTGCATCTTGCCGCGCCATCCCTTTTCCATCCACGGCGCCATGTCCATGTTCTGCCAGAGCTGCGCAAAGACGATGTCGCGTCCTTTCGCGCCGCCGATCTCATCGAGCACCGCACGGAAGATCGGCATCTCGCGAAATTCGTGATTTAGCGCAATACCCTTCTCTGCCGCATCGGCCGCTGCAATCACTGTGTCGGCCTCTTCGAGTGTCGCGGTGAAGGGCTTCTCGCAGATGATGTGACAGCCGGCGCTGATCGCCTGGAGGCAGATTCGCGCGTGGCTGTCCGGGGGTGTGGCAATGATGAGTACGTCCGGCTTCGCTTCGGAGAGCATTCGCTCGAGAGTGTCGAAAACCGGCACCTTCCAGGCGGCCACAACGCTCGCGCGCCGGGTCTCGTCGAGATCGCACGCACCCACGATAGTTACACTTTTCATCTGCGCGAGCGCGGGCAGATGCATCTGATATCCGGCCTCGCCGAGGCCGAGGACGGCGACTTTATAAGCGTTCATTGATTCTTGTTGTGTGTGAATGGACGCGGCTGACCACGAGGATTGCGTCAGCACTGCGGCGAGAGATCAGCGCTTTTCAGCCTCGCGCCGACAGAGGGCAAAGATGGTCCTTCCCAATGGTAGCTGCCAGCCTAGCCGCATCGCCCGACCCTCGAGGCCGAGCCATGCACGCTTGACGCGTCCGGCAAATCCCGTTGCCGAACGCGGAGTTGCAAGAATTCCATGGTAGTCGGATTCCTGTTGGCGGTCGGCGCGCATTTCCCGGGGAATCTCAGCGAGGCCCAGCACGGCGTTGACCCGGCCGAGGCGCAGGATGTCAAACCCCGCCGCCGTCAGCCGCGCCCGGAGAAGTGAAGGTGTGTACTTGCGAAAGTCGAACTTCAGGTCGTCGGCTGACGCAGGAAAGCTTTGCGCATTGGTGCGTATCAGGAGCAGCCCGTCGGGCTTTAGTACCCTGTACATCTCGCGGAGCGCGGTGTCATCGCCACCGTGTAGCGGGAGATGCTGCAACACGTCCAGCGTGATGATGAGGTCGGCGCACGACTCGGGGTAAGGCAGATCGGTGGCTGATGCCCGAACAACCGTGTGTCCATCACGCCGCGCGGCGAGCAGTCCCTCGGGGGCGACATCGAAGCCGATTGACCGCCATGCGCGCCACTCCTGCGCAAACCACGTCATCGTCTGCCCTGAACCGCAACCTGCGTCAAGCAGGAGGCCGCGGCCGGGAATCCAGGCGTCGCGCAGCAGGCCGGCGGCAATGTCGCGCATTGCAGAGTTCCACCAGGAGTCGGCCTCGAGCTGCCGCATCCTCGCGTAATACTCAGGCGTAAAAATCTTCGGGGCATCAGCGCCGGACGGCAAGGAAGGTCCGTCCTCTGCGTCAGCCTCCACCCGGGAGCCACTGTCGTTCTGCCAGGCCACGACCGTTCGACGTTCAGGTCGTTTCGTAATACAAGAGCGCGAGCTTTCGCCAGGCGACTCGATTAAGTACTCCAATGTCGGGGCGATGCCGGTGCATGAATTGGGAGCTGTGGTTGAGCTGGGCGACGAGGATCGCGTCCGCCCCACTGAATCGGGAGGCCGAGCCTGCGCAATTAATGACGCGATTGGACGCGGCTCGCAATACCCGTGCGGGCATTGACCAGTAGAGCCACACCCGCGAGCTTTACGTCGGCGTCAAATTTCCGTGGCTGAATCCCTGTTATCGCGGTGATGACGAAAGGCCCTGGCCCGCATGTCCCGTCCTGGGCCCATTCTGCAATATCTCCTCGAGCCTTCGTGAATCAGATATCGACAGTTCATCCCGCAAGGCAACAGATAGGAGTCGGTGGCTTCAGAACCTCGGAGCGCGCGAAGCAGCTCGTGATGCAGGTATTGGACAGCAACCGCATTACGGCCGGCCCGATGATGAGCCGGTTCGAGTCCGAGATCGCTGCGCTGCACGGCTGTCGGTTCGGATTGATGTGCAACAGTGGAACGAGCGCGCTTCAGATCGCGCTCGCCGCCCTCAAGGAGCTCCACGGGTGGGCGGACGGTGATGAAGTGCTGGTTCCGGCCCTGACGTTCGTTGCAACCTCGAACGTCGTGCTGTATAACGCAATGGTTCCCGTGTTCGTGGATGTCGAGCCGGACTACTACGGTCTGGACCCGGAAGCGATAGAGCGCAGGATCACGCCACGAACGCGCGCCATCATGCCGGTCCACATTGCGGGCCTGCCGTGTGACATGGATCCCATCGTGGCGATTGCTCGGCGTCACCGCCTCCATATCGTTGAAGACTGCGCGGAGACGATGTTCTCGCGGTACAAGGGACGCGTCGTCGGCTCGTTCGGTGCCGCGGGATGTTTCTCCACGTACGCCGCACACATCGTGAGCACAGGCGCCGGCGGCGTCGCGACTACCAGTGACCCGCGCCTTCTCGTATTGATGAAAAGCATCATGAACCATGGTCGCGACGCTATCTACATCCGCATGGACGACGATGCCGGACGGACCGGCGAGGAACTTTTTGAGATAGCGGACCGACGTTTCTCGTTTGTCCGACTTGGTCACAGCTTCAGATCGACTGAGATGGAAGCGGCGCTCGGGATAGCACAGCTGGAAGAGAGGGAGGACCACTGGAAGAGGCGGCTGAGGACAGCCACACTCCTCCGTGACGGACTCGCGTCGCTCGAAGGGAGGCTTCAACTGCCGAAGGTGCGGCCCGACTGCGATCATGCGTACATGTTTTTTCCGCTCGTCCTGACTGACCAAGCTTATTCGCGCGCAGGCCTGATCCACTTTCTGGAGGAGCGGGGGGTGGAGACGCGCTTCCTCCTGCCGCTGATCAATCAGCCCGTTTACCTGAAAATGTTCGGCAACCTGGATGCACAGTATCCGGTTACCGCGCGACTCAACGAGACTGCCTTTTATGTGGGTTCGCATACGGAGATGACGGATAGTGATGCCGAGTATGTGGTCGACTGCCTCCAGACGTTTTTTGACGAGCGGAGATGACGCCAACAGAAGCGCACGCCCCGCGCGCCGCGAGGCCACTCCGCGGACGGAAGGAGCGTGAAACAGCGCGGCCGGTGAGATGTCAGATCTGCCGCTGTGTCACTGTTCCCGGGCTCGACGTTGGTCCGCAGCCGGTGGGTGATCTCGTGCTGTCGGCCGCTCAACTGAATCGGCCAGAGACTTTTTTCCCGATGCAGCTTCACCATTGTCCCGAGTGCGGTCTCACGCAGCTCGGCTATATAGTCAATGCGCGAGTCGTCTACAGGGATTTTCCATTTCTCAGTGGAACGACCCGGACGGCGACGCAGCACCTTCAGAGCCTGCCACCGCGGCTCGCGGAGATGCTCAACATGTCTCCGGAATCCTTCGCCCTGGACATCGGTTCCAACGACGGTACCCTCCTCAAGGCGTACATACCGCTTGGGGTCAGGTTTCTGGGAGTTGACCCGTCGGGCGATCCGGTACGTATTGCCCGGGATCAGGGCATCCCGACGCTCCACGCTTTTTTCGACCCCGCGACGGTCGCGAAAATTCTGGAAGACCATGGTCAGGCTGACGCGATTACCGCTTGCGGTGTATTCGGTCACATCGCGGATCTTGACGGCTTGATGCGCGGAGTAAAGCGGCTGCTGGCACCGCGTGGCGTGTTCGCCTCAGACTCTCAGTACTGGCTCGACACGATGCAACGCCGGCACTACGACAACATGTTTCACCAGCACCTGAGATATTACTCGATGAGACCGCTCGTACGGCTCTTCCACGAGCACGGAATGGAGGTGTTCGACGTCGAACGCTCTGAGGTTTATGGCGGCTCGATCAGAGTCTTCGCGGGCCACCATGGCGAGCGCGCAATAACCGACCGTGTCGCGGAACTTATCAGGCTCGAGTCGGAGGCGGGGCTTTACGAGAACTCGGTTAACGAGTCGTTCGCGGCGGATATTGCGGAGCGTCGGACGAGGCTGTTCGACACAGTTCACCGGCATGTACGCGCGGGGCACAAGGTGATCGGGATAGGAGCCCCGGCAAAGGCTTCGACGGTCTGCAACTATTGCCGCCTCGGTCCGGAGATGATCTCCTACATAACGGAGGTAAACGGGCTGCGTATCGGCAAATTCCTGCCGGGCGTTCACATCCCGATAGTCGAAGAGGAGAGGATGTTCGATGATCCCCGTCCGGCAGACGCAGCCGTCCTGTTCGCGTGGAACTACCGAGCCGAGATCCTACCTCGACTGGCACAACGGGGATTTGCGGGCGAGATAATCTTTCCGTGACGGGATGGAAACCCGACTCCGGCGACGGGGGGGGCACGATACTTTTCGGCGGCAGCGGGTTTCTCGGACCGTACATTCTCCGCCACTACCCCGCCATCATTTCCGTAGGACGAACCGCACCTCCCACCGCCAACCGACATATACATGTGGATTCGCTCGCGAATCTACATGCTCTGCGCGACGTGAAATTCGACAGCGTTATCTACATAGTCGGGAATACCGATCACTACAACCTCGAGAAGGAGACACTCGATTCGGGCGAGCGAACGGCCTTCGACTATCACGTGACGCCTCTCATCGAGGCAATGGAACAGTTAAAGCACTACCCCATCCGCAAGCTGATACACTTCTCGACGATTCTGCTGTACGACCCGGACAGGATTACGCTGCCCGTAGATGAGGACGGCCCGATCAATCCGTATCGCACGCGGTATGTGCTCAGCAAGCACATGGCGGAGGAAGCATGCCGCTTCTATTCGAGCTGGCTGCCGATCATCAACGTGAGGCTGTCGAATATTTACGGCCCGACTCCGTTGCAGCGCTTCGACCTGATCCACCTCCTTATTCGGCAACTGCTGGCGGAGGGGTCGGGTACAGTATGGTCCACGATTCCGGAGCGCGACTTCATCTATGTCGAGGACGTAGCGCATGCAGTGGTAAAGCTTCTGCGAACGGACTACACTGGTACGTTGAACCTGGGTACGGGGACCATGACACGGGTAAGCGACATCGTCGAGCAGCTTCGGCAGCTCAGCGGGTGTCCGATTGTGGACGAAAGGCGGAGCGTCAACGGACCGATGCGGTTCCGGTGCGACATGCGCACTCTCAACTCGCTAATCGACTGGCAGCCTCGCTATACTACCGAGCGCGGCGTGGCTACTACCTTCAAGATTATGTCGGACTGGGCCCGCACCCCGGGGAGTGGACTGACATAGATTGAAGCGATGAGCTCGAACCGTTCAGCGACGCTGGGTATCAGTGGCTGGCGGCTCCACGGACAGCGAACGGGTATCGGCCGGTACATTCTCAGTCTCGTCGAGTGCCTGACCGAAGAGCTGGTTGCTCCTTTTTTCGACGGAGTGAACTTATACACTCCGCAACCGCTGTCAGCATCGCCTATATCTCTGCCACGCAACGTGTACAACCGGGTGCTTTCGTCGCGGCTTGCGATGCTACCGTGGGAGAATTTCCGGCTCGGCCCGTCGGCAAAAGACCCGGTGATGCTCTACCCGTCGTTCTCGCGCCCACTCGTGGTTCGTGGCGCAAGCGTAGTCACAACGCATGATGCGACGATGCGAATTGTTCCCCGCATGTTCACCCGGAAGGATCGTTTGTTCTACGACCGGCTTTACGGATGGAGCGCCCGCGCCGCAACAGTCGTACTTACTACTTCGGAGGCGGCCAAGCGCGACATCGCGCGCGAATGGCGCGTTGATCCCGCCAAGATTCGCGTCACTCCCCTCGCCGCAGCGCCCGCATTTCATCCGCTGCCGGCCACAGTCAACCGCGAAAGGCTTCGCTATGAGATGTTCAGGACTGACGCACCCTACTTTGTGTTCGTAGGGAAAATCTCCGGAAGACGCAACGTCAGTGAGCTGCTGAAGGCATTCGCGCAGTACAGGCGACTGGGACACCCTCAGCGGCTTCTCGTTGTCGGCCCAGATCACGCGGTGCGCGCGGTGCGCGCAATTGCCAGTGAGCTGGAAGTCGATCGCGACCTCGTGACCCGATCGTTCGTGACCGATGTGGAACTGAATCAGTTTTTCAATTGCGCTGACGGTTTCATCATGCCGTCAGCGTATGAGAACGGCTCATTGCCCGTGTTCGAAGCACAGGCTAGCGGAACGCCGGTGATATCTATCGACACTGATGGGTCTCGCGAGATTACCCAGGGATCGGCGCTGCTGATTCCGCACCTCGATGCGCCGTCGCTGCTCAACGCCATGATCCAGCTTGGCACCGATGCCGATTTGCGCGCCAGACTCTGCCTCCGGGGTCTTGAGAACTCTCGTCAGTATTCCTGGCACCGATGCGCACAGGAAACGCTCGCGGCGTGCGCCGAAGCAGCGGAGATCCACGCGTCCTGACCGATCGGTTAGCGGTTAGCTATGCTAACCACCGGCCACTGCCGAATCGACGCCGGACACCGGCAGATTTCTAGGCAGGCCTCCGAGGGATACGAGAACGGCGAGGTACACCGCCCCGCCTGCTGGAATTGCCAGCAACACAGGAACGCGGTCCGGCAGTGCAGACACCACCATCGCCATAACCCCGGATGCAAGCGCCGCGGGCAGCAGCTCGGCGCCACGTGTTCGGAGGCCCCGCTTCCACAGGACCACGGCGCTGGCTACGAGTATCAATGCTTCGGAGGCAACGGTTGCAGCGGCTGCGCCAACGAGGGAGTAGCGCGGTATCAATATCAGGTTGAGCGCAACGTTTAATGCCGCTCCACCGCCAATTATGCCGGCTTGCTGTCTGATACGATCGGTGGCGACGAACACGTAATGCATCGTTCCATGAAGCGATAACAAACCGATGCTGACGAGGAGCAGCCGAAGCGCGTTCGCCCCGCTCGAGTAGTCGCCTCCGAAGAGGAGCGACAGCAGCGGCTGCGCCAGTACCATCCCGCCGACCACAAGGGGAAGCATGACGGCCCCGGTAAGTGCGAGTGACCTCTTCAGTACCGTCGACACTTCCGCCGGCCCGACGGCGGCAGCCCTCGTGACAGCAGGAATGAACACAACGTGGGTCGCCACCGCGATTGCTGTAAGCATCAGGCAAACGCGATAAGCAGCCGAATACAGACCGACCTCGCGTTTCGACGCCATGATACCAAGCAGCATCAGGTCGAATGTCACGATCAATGAGCGCAGAAGTCGGGTAACAGTAATGAGCCCTGATTGGCGCAGCAGCCGGATTCCGCCGCGAAAGGAGGGACGGGGCACCCCGGACCGGGAGAGAAATGCCAGGAGGACGAGCGCAGCCAGCAGCTCACCGGCGAACTGCACGGGAGGCACTCGAACAACATCAGCTGGGAAACGCACGAGGATCAACACCCCTGCCAGGTAGATAAGCTGCGACAGGAATAGAGTTGCTCCTACGAACCTTGTTCGCTCGAGACCGCGGTAGACCCATCCGGGGTCGAGTGATACCGGGAGGAGAATCAGCGAGCTAAGCATGAGCACGGAGCGCTCGAGTTCATTTTCCACAAATACAAGGGCTACCGCGTTGATTGCGCACGCGCCACCAAGCGCGATCAGAAGCCGGACTGCAGTGGCGTCCACCGCGATAGTGGTGGCACGCTCCGGATTCTTCGCTACCTCCCTTGCGCCGATGTCCCCGAATCCGACTGTAACCGCGACGCCGAAGTACATCGTTATCGCAGTGGCGAAACCCAGCAGTCCAAATGCGTCAGCCCCCAGCTTGCGAGCCAGCACGGCAGTCGCGAAGAATCCCGCGGCGCGCGCAGCCACTTCGCCAGTTCCAAGCGCAACGAAGTTGTGCAGCGGGGCATTTGCTCGACGAGCGGTTCTTGTCAAGGAGCGGGGTTCTTACGGTACTGCAGCGTGCTCCGCCCTGCTGCATAAGTGGCGACCCCCCAGATGGTGGACGCAACGTTGAGGCTGTGATAGACGACGATCATCCCGGTACATCCGAGCGCGAATGCAGGCCCGCGAACCCTGTCAAACCATTGCAGCAGCCGCCGATTGACAACTCCGATCAGAAGGATGCAGATCGCGGCAGCGGCGACAATCCGTTCGCTCAAGAAAAGAACACCAACCGCCAGAAACAGCAGTCCAAAGCCCACCAGCAGAACGCTCAACTTGTCAGTGGCGCCGACGCTTGCGCCACCGCCAGACAGAAAGGCACCGCGTTCGAGAAGCAGGCGTGTCCAGGGTACTCCACGGTTGAAGAAATCCGCGCGCAGCATGGCCGGTAGCGTCCATTTCTTGTGATGAGTTGCCTGAATGGATGGGTCAAGCAACAGACGGTACCCTTTGTCACGCAGCCGGTACCCGAGCTCGACGTCCTCGATTTCGGCTCGACGGTACCGGCGCTCGTCGAACATTCCTGCATCTACGAACGCGCTGTGTCTTACCGCTCCGCACCCGGCCCAGAAGCTGTGAGCGACGCCCGAGTTCCTGTGGTGAACGTAGTGATGAAGCAGGTTTCGATACTGGGAGATGAATCCGGGCGCCGAAGGCCTATCGTCGTATGATCCGAAGACAGCCGCAATCGAAGGATTGTCGCTCAAGCGGGCAGAAAGTTGTGAGAGTGAATCCCGGTGTACTGACATGTCGGAATCAACAAATGCCAGAATCGCCCCACTTGCCGCCTCGGCACCGCGATTTCGCGCAAATGCCGGCCCGCGCGGACGGTCGTGCAACGATATGACGTGATCAGCTATCCCACGCGCGACATCGCCGCTTCCATCGGTGCTCGCATCATCTACGACGATTAGCTCCCATGAATCACGGGCCAGGTCGCTGCGCTCCAATGCCGAGAGACAGAGTGGCAGCACGTTTTTTCCGTTGTGTACAGGCACGATCACCGACATTCGAACTGCTTCAGTCATCCGATCCCATGGCGCGTCGAACCGAGACGCGGAGTTTTCTCGCAGCGCGCCGAAGTGCGAGATAACGGTCGAATGCGGGCGTTCCCCAACTCTCCAGTCGTCCTCGATCGCGGAAATAGTACATGTCCAGCCGCGGCAGCAGGTAGACGTCGCTGCATGCGTCGAGCAGTCCGAGCTCGGTTGTGCAGGCAAGCGGAAATACTTCGGCAACTGCCTCCTTTGCCGCGGCGTTGACCGATCCGTACGGGTAACAGAAAGTCCGTGGATAAACTCCCAGCTCGGCGCCAAGTCTTTCGGCTGAGCCTCCTATTTCATCGGCCAGTTCAGCTCGTGACAGTGTGGCGAGACGGGGATGAGATCTGCTATGCGCTCCGATCTCGACGCCGCGCTCGTGGAGCAGCGCCAGGTCAGGCCAATCGAGCAGTGGCAAAACTGGAACCGGTTGCGTGACAGAGTTAGGCCAGCTGCTGGCGCCGCCGACATAATCTGTCACTACAAAAACCGTCGCGGGCAGGCCTGCTTCCTCGAGAATAGGAGCGGCTACCGAGGCGAAGTTGGCGAATCCGTCGTCGAACGTCAGTGCTACGGCGTCATCCTCGTCGGGCACGGAGAGGAGATCCTCTATCGAGACAACCTCTACTGCGCCCGCAGCGAGCCAATCGACTTGCCTTCTGAACGCCTCCCGATCTGTCGAGATTATCGACCCGCTATCGTCGACCGAGTGGTAGGTCAAGATGGCGCGCAATTTCCCCTCCGGCGCAGGACATCGGAAACAATTTCGAGATATCTGGGGATGACCGCACCCTCCGACCATCGGGCGGCGTAGGCTTCCCGTCCCCTGTCGGAGCAGCGCGAACGATGGGCGGAGTCGTTCTGCAACCGGTGGAGTGCCGCGGGCAGCGTGGCTGCATGGGTGAAGAGCTCGCCGCCGCCTGATTGCCGAAGTATCTCGCCCACGCCACCCTGGTCCCGTCCAATTACCGGAGTGCCGTGAGCCAGCGACTCGACCGCGACCGAGCCGAACGTCTCGAAGCCCACTGAGGGAACCAGTGTGGCTACGGCACCCATGTAGTAACGAGTCATCGCGGAGTAGTCTACCCGTCCGACGAAACGCACGTTGGTTGCTCCCGCGGCGATTCTTCGCAGCTCGTCGGCGTGTTCGCCATCACCTGCGATAATGAGATCGGCATCGTGATAAGTGCGAAACACCGGGATCACGTCATCGAGACCTTTGATTTTCTCGAGCCGGCCGGCAAAAAGGAAATACGGACGCTCACCCTCACCGGGCTTCGCCGTGACCTTCACGTCCGTTGAAGGAGCTGGTACGAAGGCAGGGACGATCATCATATCCCGCGGGAAGCCGAACTCGTGGTGTTTGTTTCGACTGAACTCGCTGAAGGCGAGGAACTGGTCGACGTGATGAAGGTTTCGTTGCAGCAGGCGGGTGTGTCGCCATAGCTGCGGGGGACGCTTGTATACGAGCTGGCACCGCACACACTGCCGGGCGGGGCATGGTTCTCTAAGATGTCGCCACAAAACATGGGTGGGACAGACCAGCCAATGCTCGTGGGCCGTGTAAAGCTTGGCGACACCATTCCCATATGCTAGCAGGCCAGGACCGCCGAGAAGCGAGATGTTGTGGAAGTTGATGATATCGAACTCGCCGGAGCCAAGGACCCTTCGCAGCTCATCGCTGTTGCCTAGCGGGTGCCCCGTCTGCTGGGTAAGCAATGGCGATATTGCACCCCAGCCACTTCTGAGGCACACAACCTTCACGCCATCTCTCTCCGGGACTTGGTATTGCGCCTTACCCCCAAGCGCCTCAAACGCGTCTACATCGTGTACAACTGTGACGGAATGGCCTCGGTTCACAAGCGCGCGTGCAAGGCGCTGCACATTGATTCCATCTCCGCCAAAGCTGTACGGAGGGTAAAACGTAGTCGGAAAGCAGAAACGCAGTCGTTTCAACTCCCTCTGCCCTTCCGCCCAAAGAAATACACGTGCCGCCCGTCATGCTCGTGCGTCTCGAAGATTCGCATCTCGCAATCAGTGAAACCCGCGGTCTTCATATCCGCAAACACGTCAGGCGCGGAGTAATAGCGGTACTCCATGATCAAGCGCCGGCCGAGCGCACGCTGAATTCCCGTGGATCGCGCCCGCAGTCGGAAGAGAGGGCTAGCCAGACGTTGCATGCCCTTTACGGGCAGCTGAAAACAGATTGTGCCGCCCGCAGAAAGCTTCGGATATGCAGCAAGGAGGTAGCGGCCGACGACAGTCGGATCAGAGAAGTGCTGGAAGACCTCGCACGAGAAGAATCCGTCACATCCGCCGTCAGGCGCCGGGATCACCGGCCGGTCGACAACGTGGAACGATACTCGTGAGGCAAGCGGTCCGAGCAGCCGGGCGGCCGTTTCGATCTGTCGCTCAGAGACATCGAGCGCCGTGACAGCTTCGAAATGATGCAGCAGTTGTCCGGTGATTCTGCCCGCGCCGCACCCCACTTCGATACAACGCAGCCTGCCCATTCCGTATTGCCTCCACTGACGGGCTACATCCGCGAAATATGCTTCTCCGCTTCTGCGGAAATCGTCGTCGCTCCACGCGCCGGGAAGGCCTTTCTTCTTGTCGGACCTCGAGTAAACGGCGTAGAGCGGATCCGTCTCGCCCCAGTATCGCCACTCTTTGTCAGATTCCATCGCTTCATCCGTTCGACGGAACAGTCTCGAGATAATGCTCACCCGCTAACCGACCTGATCGCCTGAAGGGTCGCCTCCGCGCCACGTTTCCAATCGAGTTTCCCTGCCGCGCGGAGAGCACCTGCTGAAAGTGACAGCCTGGCCGGTTCGTCGGACGCCATCGTGCGCATGGCGGCGAGCAACGCTGGCGCGTCACCTGGAATAACGAAGATACCTCCGCCAGCCAGGAGTTCAGGAAGCGGACTCTCAATAGTGGCGATTACGGGCGCACCACAGGCCGCTGCTTCAACCGCCGGCAATCCGAAGCCCTCGCACTCGGACGGTATGAGGAGCGCGACTGCGCCAGAGTGCAGGTGCCTCAACTCCTCATCCGCAACGAACCCCGTCCATCGTACAAACGCTTCGGTGCCACACTCCGCGATGCTTTGCCTGATCGCCGCCTGATCGCCATGAAATACGTCTCTATCGAGCGTCCCGACTAGAACAAGAAACGGAGGACTGGTTTCACTCTCCTTTACCAGCATCTCCTTTACCAGCGCTGCATGCGCTCGCACGATCGCAGGCACATTCTTGTGCGGGTTGAAGCCGCCGACGTAAATGAACCATCTCGCGCCGTCCGGAAGTCCGGCGCGCGCCGCGGCTTTCCGCACGTCGCTCATATCGAGTGATGGGGAGTACGCCTTCGCCGGGGCTTCTAGAGCCACCGTGATGCGGTTCTCCGGCACATGGTGGATTCGAGCGATGTCTCTCGCGGCATACTCCGAGACAGTAAGGACATGGTCAGCCTGTTTCAGCGCCAGCCAGACTTTCAGCCGCCAGAACAGCCGTGCGCGTCGGGACGGAACCGTCAGGTGCGGAAAGCGCTCCGCAATGGCATCGTGAATAGTGACGACCGCAGGCAGCCCGGGGGGCAAAGGGAAATAGGTGTAGACCGAGGGCGAGAAGAACACGTCCATCGATTCCCTCGCAGTGGCGCGCGTCATTCTCAGCATGTCAGTGATTCGGCGGTTTCCCGCAGCGGAGGCGGCGGCGGAAGGAGCAGCGTCCATCTCCACGATAACCGTGCGCAGATTCGGCGCTGTCAGTTCGAAACACGCCGCCGAGGTCCGGTCCAATAGACAGATAAAGTCGTCTGAAGGCGAAAGCTGCACCATTGCTGAAACCATCTCCCTGGCGAATCGGCCGTATCCGCGCTCGTTCGCCCAGCAGGTGGCGTCAACTCCTATTCGCACGCCGAGCCTCGAAAGCGCCTACCGCCTCGCCGGCCGCCCAGCACGCGGCCAGCCACAGTACTATCGGTGATGCGCCAAGGAAATCTCTGCGGGCGGAGAGATTTCGCATGACACGCGCCGCAATCCGCACCAGCAGGACAAAGGGTACGACCGGAGCCGCTAAAATCACGCGAGCGGCTGACATTTGAGCGGACGCGACGCGCCACGAGCCAAAGCGCTTTCCGTGCGAGAATCGATGCCGAGAGATTACTCCGAGAGGGAACGATCGGCCAAACGCCGCGCTCGCTCGCGGTACGATCGCAAGTTGTCCACCCTCGGCACGGAGCAGCTTGTGGAACTCTGGCTCCCAGAATCCGCCGGCAAATGTCGACTCGTGTCGGCGTAGCGCGTCTCCCGAATACATTGCATTGTCACCGGCTATCTCGTGTACGATGCTGACAGCATCGGATCGGGAAGGCATGAAGGCCGAGTACCGGAGGAAATAAATAGCCGCGTCGAGGCGGGATGCTTTCGTGAGAAGCGCGAGAGGTCCGCCTGCTCCAACCACGCTACCCTGCAATGCACCGGTCAGCGCGGAAATCCACTCCGACGGTACAACGCAGTGCCCTGTCGTAAGCCCGACGTATCTGCCACGAGCCATCCGTATACCTTCTGCCCACAGCATCGGGGTCAGCGTTCCCGGTGGCATCGCACGAAACGACACGCCGGGGAACTCGTTCCTCACGATCGAAGCTGTGTGGTCACTCGACGAATCGACGACGATGGTCTCCGTCGCAAGCCCCGAAGAGGCCCGCTCGAGAGCTCGAAGGCAATCAACAATAGAGCGGGCCGACTCCAGCGAACCCACTACTACGGAAACGTCTGGCTGCAGTTGGTCATTCCTCCTCAACCGGAGTTTCGAAGATCGGGCGGCGCCACATCAACTGCAACATCGTAGTTGCGTTTCGCGCTTCGAACAGACACTCGCTGGCGATTTCGTAGGGCGGGCCCGAAAAAAGTAAGGGCTGCCCGGTTGGACAGCCCCTTCGAATTCTTCAAAATGCGCCGTGTAGGAATCGAACCTACAACCTAATGATTAAGAGTCATTTGCTCTGCCAATTGAGCTAACGGCGCAGGCGTTCCCTGCACTGTGGCGCGCCAGGAGGGAATCGAACCCCCGACCCACAGCTTAGAAGGCTGTTGCTCTATCCAACTGAGCTACTGGCGCAGCTTGCCGCAACTTAACGTTCCCGAACGTGGCGTTCAATCGCTGCGAGTCGGATTCGAACCGTCTGGACGAAGACCAGCCCCGTTTTCGGCGTTCGCAGCCCGAACCTAGGATAATCTGACCAGTCGGCAGAGGCAATTCGGATATTGAGGACATTTCCCTGTCCGGCATGAACAAAATGCTGGACGGGGTGTTCTCCTCCGTTCCAGATTGACCGCTCGCCCGAACGGGTGAAATGCTCACAGACCACAAACGAGGACCGATGATCGACTGCCGATTCTTCCAGCGGCGCAGTACGCTGACACTCTCAGCTATAATGACGCTCGCCGCCGGTGCGGCCGAAACGCTGGGCGCGCAAACCGCCCAGCGCGCCGCGTCCGGAGCGCCGCGCAAGCTCGCGAGCGTCGAGGGAATCTCCGAATACGAGCTTTCGAATGGCCTCAAGGTGCTGCTCTTCCCGGATCCATCCAAGCCGACCGTCACCGTCAACATCACTTACTTCGTCGGCTCTCGCCACGAGGGATACGGTGAGACAGGCATGGCGCATCTCCTCGAGCACCTGGTATTCAAGGGCACTCCGCGCCACCCCAATATTCCGCAGGAGCTGACTTCGCACGGGGCTCGGCCAAATGGCACAACCTGGTTCGACCGCACCAACTATTTCGAGACTGTGCCGGCTACCGAGGTGAATTTGGACTGGGCGCTCGATCTCGAAGCGGACAGGATGGTCAACAGCTACATCGCAAAGAAAGACCTCGTGAGCGAGTTCTCGGTCGTTCGGAACGAATTCGAAAGTGGGGAGAACGATCCGTTCAGCGTGCTGCTGGAGCGAGCGGTGTCGACATCGTATCTGTGGCACAACTACGGGAACTCGACGATCGGAGCTCGCGCCGACATCGAGAACGTTCCCATCGAGCGGCTGCAGGCATTCTACCGGCGGTATTACCAGCCGGATAACGCAATGCTGGTGGTCGCGGGAAAGTTCGATGAAGCGGCAACGCTGCGATTGATTCAGCGGAAGTTCGGCGGAATCCCCCGCCCCCGTCGCTCTCTCAATGCAGGCAACATTCTGTTCCCTACCTATACCGCCGAGCCGACGCAGGATGGTGAGCGGCAGGTAACACTACGCCGGGTCGGTGATGTGCAAGTGGCCGAAGTCGTTTATCACGTACCGGCCGGATCACACTCTGATTACGCAGCGGTCGATGTTCTCACCGAAGTGATTGGCTCATCCCCTTCGGGACGGCTGTACAAGGCGCTGGTGGAGACAAAGAAGGCCGCTTCAACAGGCGCGTTCAGCTTTCAGCTGAGAGAGCCCGGCGTGATGATCGGATTCGCCAATGTGCGCAAGGAGATGTCGCTCGACACCGCGGCATCGATCCTTGTGCGGACATTGGAAGGGACAGCGGCTGCGGCGCCCACGAGCGAAGAAGTGGATCGGGCAAAGGTCACGCTGCTAAAGAATATCGACCTTACTCTCAATTCCTCGGAGCGTGTGGGACTCGAGTTGTCGGAATGGGCGGCCGGCGGCGACTGGCGCCTGCTGTTTCTGCATCGCGACCGGGTGCGGAAGGTGAAGGCAGAAGACGTGAGGCGGGTTGCAGCGACGTATTTGAAACAGGCTAATCGCACTCTCGCGCTGTTCATCCCCACCGAGAAGCCGGACAGAGCCGAGATCCCTGCGGTCTCCGACGTGGCGGCGATGGTGAGGGACTACAAGGGCGACCCGGTGCGCTCGGTGGGCGAAGCGTTCGACCCATCTCCCACCAACATCGAGACACGCACCAAGAGGTCGACACTCGGCAATGGATTCGAGCTGGCACTGCTTCCGAAATCCACACGGGGAAATACTGTCTTCGCCGTGATCGACCTCAGGTTCGGCTCTGAGCAGAGCTTGACAAACAAGGCGACGTCGGGCGGTATCGTCCCGCGCATGCTGATGCGGGGCACTACCAATCGCACCCGGCAGCAGATCAAGGACGAGCTTGACCGTCTTCAGGCCCGTGTTAACCTGACGGGCGGCCCGACTTCCGCCCGCGTCTCCATCGAGACGACGCGGCCGAATCTGCCGCCCGTGCTCCGGCTCGTCGGTGAAGTTCTCAAGTCGCCCGCATTCGACGCGAAAGAGATGGAGCAGCTGAGGGAAGAGCTGCTGGCCCAGGCGGAAGAGCAGAAGTCCGACCCGACGGCGCTGGCTCAGCTGACGTATCAGCGAACGATGAATCCGTGGCCGAAGGGCCATCCCAGCTACATCTCGACGCTGGATGAAGACGTCGTCAATACGAAGGCGGTGAGTGTCGATGAAGTGAAGAAGTTTCACTCCGATTTCTACGGTGTGGCGCGCGGCATGATGGCGGTGGTCGGCGATTTCAACGCAACCGAAGTGACCGCGATCGCAACCGAGCTCTTTGGATCATGGAAGAGCACGACGCCATTCGAACGCATTGCGGTTCCCTACCGGGACATCGCTGCGACTTCGCAGACAATCGCGACCCCCGACAAGGAGAACGCGTATTTCATGGCGGGATTGAACATCGCGCTTCGCGATGATGATGCCGACTATCCAGCGGTCGCTCTCGCCAACTACATCCTTGGCGGCGGTTTCCTCAACTCACGACTGGCTACCCGGATCAGGCAGAAGGAAGGGATAAGCTACGGCGTAGGTTCACAGCTCTCTGCGCGCCCGCTGGATCGCAGTGGTCAGTTCACCACGTTCGCAATCTACGCGCCGCAGAATGCAGCAAAGCTCGAGGCGGCGTTCAAGGAAGAGATCGCGCGGATGCTGAAGGATGGGTTCACTGCGACGGAGCTAAACGAAGCGCGCTCCGGATATCTGCAGCAGCGGCTGCAATCCCGCGCCAACGACAACTCACTTGCCGCGGCGCTGGCGAATCAGCTGTACCTGAAACGCACGACCGCGTACGACATCGAATTCGAAAAGCGGATTGCTGCGCTCACGCCGCAACAGCTCGTCGAAGCCATGCGCAAGCATGTCGACCCGTCGAAGATCACCATCATCAAGGCGGGAGATTTTACGAAGACGGGCAAGTAATCACTCGCTGCTGGCGCGTAGATGCATTGGCTGGCGAGAGCAAAGAAGATTTGCGTGACTTCCAGACGCAAGATCTCTCCGCGCCATCAGCGATTGGGAGGTAGTCAGCACTAGGTCACCTGGTTCCTCTCCCACTTCGTACAGCGCGAAGCCAAGCGCTGTGATCGAATCAAGAAAGGCCTGGGGGCTTGTGCCGCATCCTGCAAGCCCCTCAGGCCAGAACTCGGTGAGGATTTTCGCTTGTGGACTCCGTCCCAGGAGGCCCATCATCCCTTCCAGCGCCACTCCTTCCGCGCCCTGAATATCCATCTTGATGAAACTCACAGAATCAAGGTCGGCTAGATGGTCATCGAGGCGGATTGAAGCAATTTCAACGGTTGAACGTCCATCATGAGAATCGAAAATGCGGCTGTCGCCCCAATTCGTAATCGATCGGTGAAGGTTGAGAATGCCAGCCGTGTTTGAGGCGGCGCGTTGAACGAGAGTCACATTGAGATACCCGTTTAGCTGAGTATTCCTTTCGAGGAGTTCGAAATTAGCCGGATCAGGTTCGTATGCGATGACACGGCCGGAGGCGCCGACGAGTTCTGCGAACTGGAGCGTGTAGTAGCCGATGTTTGCGCCAATGTCCAGGACCGTGCTTCCGGGCTCAACGAGCCGTTGGACAAGCGCGGTCTCCGCTGGTTCATAAATACCCCGCATCGAAAGAAGCAGCGAGTCGACAGGGTCCAGATACATCTCATGTCCCCGCACCGTAGTGACGTCGGGCCTGATCGAGGCGAGTAAGCGCCGGTGTAGCGGATGGGCGGGGTAGTACCTTTCGAGCGAGGAGCCGAAGATCAGCTTAGCCGCGTCCTTGTAGACGCGAAACAGCGCCCTCCTCAGCACCTGCTGTGGGCTATCCAGTCGTATTCCCAACTATCGAACACCACGCCAATCTACCGAAGGCGTAGCCGAGGGGGAAAGAGTTTCCCCTGGCAATCACTATCCAAATCCGTGCAAGCGGTCGGAGACACAGCAAAGGCGGTCAACTTAGTCGGGGCGCCCGGATTTGAACCGGGGACCTCCTGCTCCCAAAGCAGGCGCGATACCGGGCTACGCTACGCCCCGATGGTTACCGCAATCTAATTCCACCGCCTGTAGCGAGGGAGCAACGAACCAACCTTCCTCGAAAGGTTGTGAGTGGCCCCGTCTGTGCGTCAGTAGGGTATGGATATGCATCGATCAGCAGGTGAATCTTTGCCGTTAGAAGAATCCGATCAGGTCAGAAGGGTCTTAATCCGCGAACGCCTCGAAAGATTCCGGGGGTCCATGACGGACTCCGAATTTGACGCCCTGATTGAAAGCGTGCTTCGAAGGGAAGAAAAAGACCAGCACCGCTCCTGGCCAGCCTGGAGAAGAGCAAACGATTCGTGAGGCAGGCGCCCCTCAGCTCGAGTCACTCGACGGGAGCAGACCCGGTTCTCGAAGTGTGCCCAGCAGCTTCCTGAACGCTCGGCCGCGATGACTGATGCCAGCCTTTGCATCGGTTGGTGCCTCGCCGAACGTGCATCCAAGCTCAGCTGAAAGAAAATACGGGTCGTAGCCGAAGCCCTCGCTTCCGGCCGGCTCATCGACAATGCTGCCTCTTGTCTCACCGATCGCGATGAGCTCGTTAGCGCCATCGACGTACGCCGCGGCGCAGCTATAGCTGGCATCTCGCGAGAGAGTACGTATCGCTGAGAGCAGAGCGGCGTTGTTGGCGTCGTCGAGCGCCTGACCCTCGAGGTCATTCCTCCCGGAATATCTCCTGCTCCAAACGCCCGGTGCGCCCCCCAGCGACGACACACACAATCCGGAATCATCGGCAAGCACCGGCAACCCGCCGCTCAACTTGAAGAAATAGCGGGCCTTCGCCAGCGCGTTGTCCTCGAAGGTGTCAAAACATTCTACGGTCTCTTCCTCAGGAGTGCGCGGAATTCCTGCGTCATCCGCCGAGATGCAGACGAGATCAAATTGCTCGAGTATCCCATAGAGCTCGCGCAGTTTGCCCGGGTTTCGGGTGGCGAGCAGAAACTGACGCTCAGGCGCCAAGTGCCGACTGCTGAGCCTGGTCGAGCTTCAGAATTCCCCATGTCGCGAGATCGAGCAGCGAGTCAAGCTGGGCCCTGTCGAACGTTCCATGCTCGCCCGTACCCTGCACCTCGACGAAATTCGTCGCCGAGCTCATCACGACGTTCATGTCGACTTCCGCCCGCACGTCTTCCGGGTAGTCGAGGTCGAGCCGCGCTTCACCGTCTACTATCCCGACGCTCACTGCGGCCACGTGCCTGCGCACCGGCGTGGCGGCGATCTTTTCCTCGCTCACCATCCAGTCGAACGCGCCGGCGAGCGCGACCGCTGCGCCCGTGATCGCGGCGGTTCTTGTACCGCCGTCCGCAACGAGCACGTCACAATCGAGTTTCACAGTGAATTCGCCGAAGCTGAAATCGTCGAGCATTGCGCGGACGCTTCGCCCGATGAGTCGCTGTATCTCCTGGGTTCGTCCGCCGAGTTGCGTTCTCTCTCGCGCGGTACGCGACTTGGTGGCGCGCGGCAGCATCGCATACTCGGCCGTCAGCCAGCCCTGTCCGCTCCCGCGCCTCCAGCCGGGCACTCCCGTCTCCACTGAAGCGGTGCAGAGGACCTTTGTGGAACCGAAGGAGATGAGGCACGAGCCTTCGGCGTAGGGAGCGACGCCGCGCTCGATGGATATCGCGCGGAGCTCGTCGTTCGCGCGGCCCTCACGCTTTGTTTTATTCTCTGGCACTCATTTTCTCGATTAATGCGGTAGTGGATTGACCGGGCGTGAGCGGGATCGCGACCGCTTCCCCTCCCCATGCCTGCACTTCACGCGCTCCGACAATGGTATCGATCGAGTAGTCGCCTCCCTTGACGATGACATTGGGCCGGATCTCGAGTACAAGCTCCAGTGGCGTATCTTCGTCGAAAACCGTCACTGCGTCTACGACTTCGAGTGCTGCCAGCACGTATGCTCTCTCGGCCTCGCTGCGCACGGGACGGGATGGACCCTTGAGGCGCCGCACCGATGCATCACTGTTCAGTCCGACGATCAGCTGCGTTCCATGTGACCGCGCGCTGGTGAGGATGTCGATGTGTCCGGAATGCAGAAGGTCGAAGACGCCGTTGGTGAACACTACGAGTCCTGTCGCGCGCTCACGCCACACGCGCGATGCCTCCCTCGTCATGATCTTGTCCGACGGATTCCTTGGGATCAGAGCGTTTTCTCTATCGACGGTCGAAGGCGAATCGACCGCTGGTACTCGAACGGCAGCCTGAGCTCCTCCTCATAGTCGGCCCAGATGCGGATCCGGTCGCCTTCACGCACGATGTTAACGTCTTTGGCATCTGCCGGCAGGCCGATCGAGTCCGCATACGCGCGCAGATGATCCTTGAGCTGCTGGTCCGTGCGCACAGATGCAAATCGGGCGACCTTGTTCATCGCGTCGCGATAGCGATAGAAATCGAGCAGGTCCTTGCCGGCGAGAATCCCGAAATAGACCACGGCAGCAACGAGAATGAACTGGATGAGGCAGCCGAGGCGCCCCATTCCGGCGCGTCGGCCGAACCCGCGGGGACGCATCACCACTGGGATTGGGCTCCCTCGATGACGTCGTTGACGATGCGTTCGATTGCCTGGCGACGGCCCGTGACTTCACCGCGCTCCTCGTACTGGCCGTCGGCAACGAGTCCCTTTCGCTGCCACAGCGTCTTGCCAGAGACCTGATCGATCATCTCTATGTCCACTGCGATCTGGAGCTGACGCCGCGCACTTGTCTGATTTGGATTCTGCGCACTGTATCCCACCGGTATGTCCGTTTCATAGCGCTGAATCGTGCCGCGCACGATAGCATTGGCCCGCGACTCGGCGGCGTCACGAAGCCCCAGCTTGTCGCGCAGCTGACGCCTCAGCTCTTCCGCCAGCTCCTGCTGTACTTCCGGAGCGGCCGTGAGATTCTCGAACGGAATCACCGCAACGGTGTGGATATGCGACGGCAATCCCCCCCCGGTGAAGCCGTAGGGGAGACACGCGCCAACCGTCAGGAGAATGCTAAGGAGCCCAGATCGCCGCATCGAACGACGGTACCTCTTCGTCCCGAGTGATTCCGAGCCACAGTTTTCTCCTTCCGGGAACCTCGTATAGGAGACGCCCACCTTCGTCACGGGTCACCACCTCGGCGATGCGTCCTCCGCTGAGTCGCGCTAGCTGCGTCAGTCGTGAACCGCGGATGGTGACGCGCCATGCCACCGGACGCCCGATGTCCGCGCGCACGACGCCTCCCTCCGAGGTGATGACCGTGTCTGGAAGTGCGGGAATAGCGAGACGACCAAGCACTGCCCACATCATTGGAGGCGGGGGCAACACCCGCTCGATCTGCTGTTGGTTGGTGGCTCTCAGGATTTCTCCTATCAGCACGGCGCGGCCGACCGACAGCCCTCCTTCGAGAAACAGATCGACGCGCGCGCTGTCCGGCGACGCGACGCGAATCGCGCCTTCGCCCCGCGTGATGAGGCTGTTTTCTTCGTAGTTCCAGCGAAAGACAAGTCGCCGGTGACCCTTCGCCAGATCGAGCGAGGGCAGCTTCATGAGGGGCGCCGGAGCACCCTCCAACGGCGCTGCCCTCGGGGCGCACGCCTGGGTCGCGACAAGTGCGGCGACTGATGCTACTGCGGCGGGAAACCTCATCGGACGGTCACTGACAGGATCCGATCACCCTGCACCAGAGCATCGAGCGCCGCGAAGCCGCGAAGCACCCGTCCGAAAACGGTGTAGTGCCCGTCAAGATGCGGCTGCGGCGAATGCGTGATGAAGTACTGGCTGCCACCGGTATCGGGCCCGGACAGCGCCATGCCGAGCGCCCCGCGATCATATCGGCGCGGATTCATCTCGTCGCGGATCGCGTATCCGGGCCCGCCGCTCCCGGTGCCTCGCGGGTCGCCGTCCTGAGCGACGAAGTTCGGCACAACGCGATGAAAGAAAGTGCCGCGATAATAGTTTGTGCGTGCGAGATTCATGAAGTTCCAGACGGTGATCGGTGCGTCGGCGCCAAACAGCTCGAGTGTGATGTCGCCGCGCGCCGTGGATATCGTAGCGCGTTGCGTTGCCCCGCGAAGAGCGGGAACGATGTAATCCGCAACCAGTCTCTGATACCAGTCGATCGGCCTGACGTTTCCCTTTCGCTCCGCCCAGCTGGCGAACGGAGTGCTTCCACGGACTGCCCGCGCAATGAGCGGATCATCAGACGGAACTACGGTGCGTATGCGGCCCAGCAGTTCGGGCGTGAATGCGGCGCTGTCGCGGCGCCACGCGGCGGCGACATAGCCTACCGCGGCGATGCGCGCATCGTTTACCGTATCTGATTGCGAGCGCACATAGGCGTCGAGCACGACCGGTACGTCCGCGGCGCGAGCATGGCGCGCGAGTGTGCCAAGCACGGACTCGCGCACGGTGAAATCCGGGTCGGCGAGGCCCCTCAGGAGTACATCGCGAACCGCTGCACGCGGCGCGGTTGTATCGTTACCCGTGACAAGACCGTAGGCAGCCGAACGTACGCGCGGGTCGGGATCGCGAAGGTGGTCGTTGCCGGTCTGGCTGACGAGCTGAGTGTTGGAAGACCCGCCGATAGCGGCCAGCGCTGCACTCCGGTATTGCCAGTCGCGGTGGGCAATCCAGCTGGTTACAGACGGCAACGATGCGCCCGATCGAACCGCCGATGCCATCAGGCTCGAGCGGTACATCAGACTCGTGTCGCGCTGCCACAGCTCCTGCCACACGCCGCTCGTCGAATCGAGCACGGCAGCGAGAGACTGAGCCGTGGCGATACGCACGTTCGCGTCCGCGTCCCGGGCTGCGGCAGTGAGTGGTTCTCTCGCGCGGGCTCCGTATGTGCCCAGAGATCTGATCGCGTTGATTCGGACGTGCGGATGCACATCCGCGGCGAGCCGGCGGAGAACTGCGATCGACGAGTCAGCGAGCGAATCTCCCGCGGCAGACTGGGCGAGTCCACGCGCGATTTCGGCTCGCGCTCGCTGCCTGCCCGTTGGCGAGCGCGCGTACACCTGCGCTGTCGCTGCCCGTCCGGTCGGCGAGGTCGCCATGAGTCCGGCGGACCTGCGCGCTTCGGCAATCGACGCGCTGATGAACGCTAGATCGTTGGCGAGCGCTATCAGATCTCGAACACCGGCCGCGGCGCGCGGACGCCCAATTACGTAGACAGCAGCATACAGAATCGATGGTTGCGTCGACCGGAGATAGGGACGCACCTCCGCGACAGGCACCGGTTTCAGCTTGGCCGCAGCGAGCAGCAGCTGAATCGTGGTTGCCTCATCGGAAACCCGGTTCGCCAGTGCGCGGGTCAGAACGCTGCGGGCCGGAGCACCGATCTCGCCGAGCGCCCATGCGGCCTCGCGAGCGACGACGGCCCTTCCGCGGAGAGCTGTGGCCAGCGACTCAACCGAACCAGAATCGACGAGCAATCCAAGGGCATACGCGGCGTTCGACGCGACAGCGGGATCGCTGTCACTGAGCAACTGGCGGAGTCGCGGGGCGCCAGGCTTTCCGTTCGCGGCCCCGACCTGTCCGATCGCGAGTGTTGCCGCTGCGCGAAGAGGCATCCACCGTGCGGCAAGGGCGCTGTCCACGAGAGGCATGTCGAATACTCTCGCATCAGCCATCCCCAGCACACGCGCATACAGGTGCGTATCGAGAGCGGCAGGGACACGTGGAGAACGCGCCGGCTGGCAGATCGCCGCAGACGTAGCCGCGCCTGTCGACAGCGCGAATCCAACCGCAATCCAGAATCTAGACGACAGCACTTGCCATCGACATGCGCAATACTTCGGGCAACGCGACAAGTCTTCCCTCTCCATTCAATGACGCCAATTTAGTGCGCGCAGAGACCAGTTTCTCTCCGGTCTCCGCGCGTTCGATAGTGTAGTCGAAAGTGACGGTCCGCGACCGAACCTCAGCGAGAGTCGTCCTCACCCTGATCATTTCGTCGTAACGCGCCGCGCGATGATAGCGAAGACTTGCCTCCACCACCGCCAGCGAGAACCCCTGTCGCTCTAAATCGGCGTATGAGCTTCCAAGGCGCCGGATGAGATCGGTGCGGCCCACCTCGCACCAAACCAGGTAATTTGCATGATAGACGACACCCATTTGATCTGTCTCCGCATAACGAACGCGGAATTCGACATCGTGACTTTGCAGTGATGCGGTCGAAGCGGACATTGGCTGTAAGATAAGTCCAACGCAACGGCGCTGCCGCGTTTGTGCCGTCCTGCTCGCCACAGTACAATTCGCGCGTGTTGAAATCTCCCTGCTACGTGATCTCCGACGCCCATCTTGGCGTTGCTCCTCTGGAAACCGAGCGACTCCTCGTGACTTTCCTTCGAGACCTCCGTGGTCGAGCCGGCTCTCTCGTCATCAACGGCGACCTGTTCGATTTCTGGTTCGAGTGGAAATCGGTCATTCCGAGGCAGAGCTTCCGCGCCCTTGCGGCGCTCGAATACTTGAGCGAGGGCGGAATGAAGATCCTCTGGGTCGCCGGCAATCACGATTGCTGGGGTGACGAGATCCTGCGGCGGGATATCGGCGTCGACTATCATACCGGCAGCTGGAGCGGGAACGCCGCAGGATGGACAGCACGCATCGAACACGGCGACGGCTTGCGACAGCAGGAGGACCGCGGATACAGGATGATCCGTCCCATCATGCGCAACCGCGTCGCGATCCGCGCGTTTCGCGCACTGCACCCTGACTGGGCGAGCTGGCTGGCCACCGGCAGCTCGGGAGCGAGTCGTGTTCACCGCGCGCGCGACGAAGGACGCGGTCTGCGCGCCATCGCGATGCAGGAACTGGAGCGGGACAAGTCACTGGAGCTATTGATCTACGGGCACTCACATGTCGCGACACTGGAGAGACCGCCGGGTCACGGGGTTTTTGCCAACGCAGGCTCTTGGCTCGAGGCGCCAACTTATCTCGTTGTCACGCCGGAGCGAATCGAGCTGCGTGATGCAGCTCGGGATTCAGCCGAGGGTGACGGTCTCTACGCGATCGATCGAGGCGCCGAGAAAGCGCTGGCCAACACGTAGGAACTGCTCCGGTGCGTCGGAGGCGATGAAGCGATAGCGCGCGTCATTCGCCGCAACGTGCTCCAGGCCGCTTTCGCGAAGTACCGCCCCTGTCTCGGCCGCAGTTTCCGCCGCACTGTCGATCAGCCTGACCTCACGGCCGACGACGGTTCCAATCACCGGTTTCAACAGCGGATAGTGAGTGCAGCCAAGAACGAGCGTATCCACGCCGGCTTCGACCATCGGTTGAAGGTATTCGCGTGCGATGAGCCGCGTGGCCTCGGTGTCCAGCCACCCTTCCTCCACCAGCGGAACGAACAGCGGGCACGGCAACGCGGTGATGCTCGTGTCAGGGGCGACTGAGTGGATCGCTCTTTCGTAGGCGCGTGAGTTGATCGTGCCTTGTGTGCCGATCACTCCGACATGACCCGTGCGTGTTGCACGAGTCGCCGCTCGTGAGCCCGGCTCGATCACGCCAACGACCGGAAGGTCGTTCTCCGCTTTCAGGGCGGGCAACGCGTGCGCCGTGGCAGTGTTGCAGGCAACCACAATCGCCTTGACTCCCTGTTGACGCAGGAATGCAGTGATCTCGCGGCTGTATCGCAGAACTGTGTCGGGGCTCTTGGGCCCGTACGGAACCCGCGCAGTGTCTCCGAAATAGATGATGCTTTCGCTTGGCAGCTGTCGCATCAGTTCGCGGACGACGGTGAGTCCGCCGATGCCTGAGTCGAAAACGCCGATTGGTGACGCGCTCGAAGGCACGCCGTTTCCGTCGGCCTGCGCGTTCTGGCGTGGCTGGTTCGTCATCGGCCGGCTACCACGCAACGCGTGCCATTACAGTCACTCCCTTCCCCGCCGACGTCACCTGAACGTTGGTAGCGAAGTCCGCGAGATTGGCGGCAACATACGCATCGGCACCTGCGAAGAGATGGTTGAACGCAATCGCCGCCAGCCAGTCTTCCAGATGAGTGCGCCTGGCGCGAACCCGGTCGGCGAGATTCCTGTTGCGCGGTTGGGTCTCGGTTCGCGGAAGACGGGTGACCGGATCGATAGCTGGCATCCCCGTCGCCGGATCGAGAACGGCGAGAACGACCGTATCGCGTCGTGCGGCCTTGGCGCGGTTGAGGTCGATGAGTGACTTGGCCGCCATGCCGATAGCGCCGGCTTCAATACCGATGAACAGCCGCGCTGCGCGAGGCCGGTCGAGTTTGCGCTGGCCCAGTCCAGGAACGAGAAGCGAGCGGAGGAACGCGGACCGAGGTGAGATTGGAACGCGGCACGGAGGAAGCGCACGCTCCACGGGGCCGGCGATGACCACTCGCGGCACTTCCGGAATTTTAGTCGTATCGGGCGCCGCAGGCACGCATGCGGTGACGCCCCCAAGCCGCTCCGGAGGCGCGGAAGGATTCTGCGCGTCGAGTTTTCCCGCCGATGAGGCTGTTGCAACGAGGATCATTCCGAACATGGCGGGAGAGTGTGGGAATCGAACCCACCCGGCCCGACAAGGTCGGGTCACACCAGTTTTGAAGACTGGGGAAGCCACCAGGCCCCATCCACCCCCGTTTTTAGTCGACCATGATCGCAATATCGTCTCGTTCGAGTACCTCACCGATCTCCGTCGAGCCGGCAACCCGCGAAAGATACTGCGACAGCACGGATGGAGGCACTGAAACGAGAAGGCCACCCGACGTTTGTGGATCGCAAAGAATTGCGCGCCACGATTCGTCGACCGCTTCCCAGCGAACCTTGTCCTTCAGATACTCGGCGTTGCGGGTGATTCCATCGCTCGCCGCTCCGGAAGCGAACGCTTCGACAGTGCCCTGGAGCAACGGCACCGCCGAAGTATGTATGCGTAGCGTGACGTTGCTCGCGCGGGCGATGTGCGATGCATGACCGAGGAGGCCAAAGCCTGTGATGTCGGTCGCGCACTTGCAGCCAACAGCCAGGGCCGCCCGGCTGGCGGCTCCGTTCAGAGACTTCATTCCTTCGATCATCGCTGACATCACAGCAGGCGAGACAATGCGGGAGAAGCGCTCGTCACCAGCCGATGCTCGCTTCGCTGCGGTCGCCAGTATTCCGTTGCCAATCGGCTTTGTGAGTACGAGCCGGTCCCCCGCGGCGGCTGCGGCGTTGGTGAGCAGAAATGCGGGATGCGCGCGACCGGTGACTGCCAGCCCGTATTTCAGCTCCGAGTCGATGATCGAATGTCCGCCAACAATATGCGCTCCTGCCTCGTGGACTTTGTCCTGCCCGCCGCGCAGGATGTCCGTCAACACCGAAAGCGGCAGCTCACCAGTCGGGAACGCAACGATATTGAGAGCGGTGACCGGTTGTCCGCCCATCGCATAGACATCGGAGAGGGCGTTCGCCGCCGCTATCTGCCCGAAATCGTAGGGGTCGTCGACGATCGGCGCGAAGAAATCAACTGTCTGGACGAGTGCAACGTCGTCGGACAACAAATATACGCCTGCGTCGTCGAACGTTTCGCGGCCGACAAGAAGTCGCGGGTCGTTCGCCGACGGCAGCGGAGCAAGAACAACGGACAGGTCACCCGGACCCATTTTGGAAGCTCAACCGGCGCATCTCACAAACGCAGTGAGCCTGAACAGCTCTTCACGAGTTCGCGATGTGCCGCCGGTATCCGCCATCTCGTTCAGCTTCCTTCTCGAATCGCTGCGACGAAGTCGATCTCGACGAGCCCGCCCCGGGGTACTGCAGCTACCTGCACCGTCGATCGCGCGGGCCGTGCGTCGGCAATCCAACGGCCGTAGATCTCGTTCACCACCGGAAAGTGCGCCATGTCATGCAGGTACACGGTCGTCTTCACGACGTCGTTCCAGTCGAGGCCGGCCGCCTCCAGCACAGCCTGCAGGTTTTCCATCACCCGCTCGGTCTGCCGCGATATGTCGCCGTCGACCATCTGCCCAGTCGATGGATCGAGAGCGATCTGACCGGCTGAAAACAAGAAACCCTTCGCAATGATTCCCTGTGAATACGGGCCGATTGCGGCCGGCGCCTTGTCGGTTTTCACGTGCTGCACTGTCGTGCCTCGCTGGTGGTTGAATGCCCGGCAATGTTATCCCAACCGGAGTGTGTCACGCCAGACTGAAGAGCCGGCGTGTATTGTCGATCACGACGCGACCCATCTCCTCCGCTGAAATCGCACTGGTCGCGGCCAGCTTTGCAACGGTGAAGCGCACCCACGCCGGTTCGTTGCGCTTCCCGCGATTGGGAACGGGAGCCAGGTAGGGAGCATCCGACTCGGCGAGAATCCGGTCTCTCGGCACGAGCCGGATGAGGTCGTCGTCACTCCATTTTCTGAAAGTGACGATTCCGCTGAAGGACACGTACCACCCGGAGCGAATGGCGTGCTCCGCGAGCCCGTGCGAGCCTGTGTAGCAGTGCAACACCCCGATCGCTCCCGCCTTCTCGGCGACGGAGATGAAATTCCTCGTGTCGGTTTCTGCGTCCCGCGTATGAACTACAAGCGGGAGTTTCAGTGTCGCCGCCAGCTCGATCTGCGCTTCGAAAGCCCGCTGCTGCTCGATGCGAGGTGAGTTGTGGTAGTGATAGTCGAGGCCGCATTCGCCGATCGCCACCGCGCCGGTCGCTGCAATGTCTCCCAGCTCCCGAACATGCACGTGACGGTCAAATCCAGCCGCATCATGGGGATGAATGCCTGCGGTGAAACTGACGAAGCCGCCGTGTCGCGACGCTACGACCGCCGATTCGCGCGCAGCGGCCAGCACGTCACCGGTGCCGCTGCCTGAGCCGATAGTGATAACCGCTGATGCGCCCGCTGCACGGGCGCGCTCGACTACGTCGTCGCGGTCACTGGCGAACGCCGCGTCTGCGAGGTGCGCGTGACTGTCGGCGAACGGCGCGACACCGAAGTCTTCCGAGGCCATTTGCGCTCGATCCAGATGAGGATTGGGGCGGCGACGTACATCGAGCTGAACGTTCCGGTGAAGATGCCGAATGCCATCACCCACGCGAACGGCCTGATGACCTCTCCCCCCAGGACCAGCAGCGCAATGACCGACGACAGTGAGAGCGCGTGAGTAATGATGGACCGAGGCAAAGTCTCGTTGATGGATCTGTTGAGCGTGTCATAAAGCGATTCAGCGCGATTCTTGTGCAGGTTCTCGCGCACGCGGTCGAAGATGATGACCGTGTCGTTCATTGAATACCCGATCACCGTCAGCAATCCCGCAACGACCATCAGCGAGACCTCGAGATTCATCAGCTTGAGGAACACCAGCGTTGCGATGAAGTCGTGCGCGGTGGCGATAACCGCGGCTGCACCGAAGCGCCATTCGAATCGAATCGCGAGGTAGATCAGGGTGATAATGAACGACAGCACCATGGCGATGAGAGCTCCCGTTCGCAGCTCGTCTCCAACGCGAGGGCCGACGGCTTCCGTGCGAATGATCCGCACATTGCCAGCTCCATACGTAGAAGTGAGCACTTCGTGGATCCGACGCGCTACGGTTCCCGCACCGCGCTCCTGCGCAGCGACCAGTCGCGGCTCCTGCGCACGGATGGTGAATTCACGTGCCGACCCGAACTGCTGGATCTCGGCGCCGGTAACTCCGGCGGCGTTCAACCTCGCTCTCAGGTTCGCCACGTCCAGCGGCTGGCGGAATTCCGTCTGCACGAGCGTGCCGCCGGTGAACTCTATGCTTCTGTTCAGCGGCGCCCGCGTATACGACAGGAGCCCGATGAGAAGAAAAGCGATGGTCAGGCCCACCGCCCACTTCCACCATCTGATGAACTCGTAGCTCGTGTTGTGAAATATTCTCAGCATCAGATGCTCAGTGTCTGGGCGGATTGGGAACGGTTGAGCCACACCATGTAGAACGTGCGCACAACGAAGATGGAGCTGATCATTGAAGCGATGATTCCGGCGAGAAGAGTCACGGCGAATCCGCGCACCGGCCCCGTGCCGAACTGGTAGAGAACCACCGCAGTGAGGGCAGCTGTCACGTTGGAGTCGACGATCGCGCTCATCGCGTGGCCGAAGCCCTCGTCGATGGCCAGCCGCACGGTTTTGCCCCGATCCAGCTCCTCCCGTATGCGCTCGAAGATCAGCACGTTGGCGTCAACCGCCACGCCAAGCGAAAGCACTAACCCCGCGATGCCGGGAAGAGTGAGAACCGCATCGAAGCCGGCCAGCATACCCAGCGTGAAGAGCACATACAGAATGAGACCCGTGATTGCCAGGACACCGGAGAACTTGTAGTAGACGATAATGATCAGCACCAGCATGCCGACCGCGACGAGGCCAGCACGGATGCCGCTCTCGATCGAGTCCTTGCCGAGGCTCGCACCTATCTGCCGTACTTCGACAATCTTCAAGGGCGCGGGCAGCGCGCCGGCGCGCAGCACGAGCGCGAGGTCGGACGCAGCCTGAAGATCTCGCCCAGAGCCCATTGTTATCTGCCCGCGGCTTCCGATCGCGCTCTGAATCACCGGCGGACGCCCCATGACGCGGTCGTCGAGGACGATCGCCATGAAGTCCTTGATGTGCTTCGACGTCTCGTTGCGGAATTTCCTTCCACCTTCGTTGTTGAACTGAAACTCGACGATCGTCCCCTCGGTCGGATCGGTATTGGGCTTTGCGTCGGTGAGAAACTCGCCCGTGATGATAGGCCGTGCATCCAGAACGTAGAGCGCGCGATAGGTGTTGTTGGCGAGCGACATCGTGTCGCTGCCGAAGCGGATGACCTTCCCCGGCGGCAACACTCCCTGAACATCCGGTGACGCGAGATATGTCTCGATCAGCGGGATGTCAGTTTCTGCAACGTAGTACTCGCCGGGAATACCTCCCTGCTGGATGAGCTTCGAGAATTGTCCAGCTGTCGGGACTGTGGGAACGGCGGTGGCAGTATCGCTTTTTGCTGAGTCGGTCTTCGCGGAGTCGCGCTTCGCCGAGTCAGGCGAAGTCTTCGTGGTATCCTTGGTGAAGAGTGACTGGAGACCAGCGCCGGCAGCGGTATCGCCACCAGTCGTTGCGACCTGGGTACCCGCAGTGGAGGGCGTCGCGGCATTTGGGCGACGCTGCTTGAGAACACCATCGATGCGCGGCAATGCCTTCTCCAGAGCTTGCGTCTCATCGGTGATCTGGAACTGGAGGAAGGCGGACTTCTGTACGACCTCCTGCGCGCGCTCCGGATCGTCGATTCCGGGAAGCTCCACGATGATGCGGTCGGTGCCAGATTTCTGCACCACCGGCTCGGCAACACCAAACTGATCGATGCGCGTCCTCACGACTTTCAGCGCCCGGTCGAGGGCTTCCGCTTTCTGGGGAACGGCACCCCTCGACTCGTCAATCTCGAGCGCCAGGTGCATGCCGCCCTCGAGATCGGTCCCCCACTTGAGCGGCACGCGACGGACGGTGTCGTAAACGAAGCCGCTGGGCCGCTTCACCCGCTCCTTCACTTCACGCGGAAAAAGAGCCCAGAGGGACGTAAGAATGAGGCCCGCAATTGTCAGTATCCGATACTTCAGATTCATGCGACTGAAGAGGTTGGAGTTGCCGTTCTCATAGAGCCTTTAAGGTTATCGGGAACGTCGAATGGAGTCAACGCGCGCAGTGCGTGCTCCCTGTCCTTACGAAGCTGGGCCACGAGCTCTTCAGCACTTCCGAATTTTCGCGTATCTCGCAAAAACGAGATGAACTCCACGCGAACGTGTTTTCCATAGAAATCACCATCGGCGTCGAACAGATGTGCCTCGATCGACCTATCGTTTTCTCCAAATGTGGGCCTGGGTCCAAGATTCATCATCCCGCCGTAGTCGCCGGCGGGAGTCTGCACTCTCACGGCGTATACACCTTCCGGCGGCAGAAGCTTCCTCGAACTCGGGGGCGACAGGTTGAGAGTGGCAAAACCGAGCTGTCGGCCGCGTGCGTTGCCCGCAATCACTTCACCCGAAACGGAGTATGGCCGCCCGAGGCCGGCGGCAGCGCGGTCCAGGTCTCCGCCCGCGACCGCGCGACGAATCGAGGTCGATGAAACCTGCTGGCCGTCAGGCAGCGAGACCGCGTCGACAACGTCGACAGGAAATCCGTGCTCGGCTCCCAGCTCGCGAAGCACCGACACGTTCCCCGCACGGCGATGCCCGAAACCATGGTCATGTCCAATCAGCAACTCCCGCATGCGGAATCTCTCCAGCAGGATTCGCTCGACGAACGCCCGCGCTTCGAGCAGTGCGAGGTCGTGCGTGAAAGGCAAGATCGCCAGGTAGTTCAATCCCGATGCGGCGATTGCTTCGAGCTTCTCCTGACCAGTGGTGAGAAGCTGCGGCGCCGCACCGGGATTCACTACTTCCAGAGGATGAGGCTCGAAGCTCACCAGCAAACTGGGTAGTCCTGATTCGTGCGCCCTGGCCACCAGCCGCGCGATAACATCGAGATGTCCGCGGTGCACTCCGTCGAACGTGCCGACAGTGACGACGGTTCCGCGAACGGTTGCAGGAAGTCCCGAAGCGCTGGCCAGCGATGAGGGCTCAGACATCCGCAACGACTCGTAGCCCGCGCAACGAGGGCGGGTTGTTTTTCAACGCATCCACGGTTGCTGCCTGCGCTACATCGAATGACCCGCACCGCGTGCGACGCAGCGCAGCGAGGTGCGCAGAGCTTGCAGTAGCCCGGCCAAGATCTCTCGCCAGAGCGCGAATGTACGTTCCCCCTCCGCACGAGATCGTGACGTCGATCTCGCTTTCTACTTCCCGATGCACGGTCCAATCGTGTACTTCCACGTCAACGGGTTCGAGCTCGAGTGGCTCGCCGCGCCGAGCTGCCGCGTAAGCACGCGTACCGTCTACCGACTTTGCCGAGAATGCCGGCGGAACCTGAGAGATACGCCCCGTCATCGCAGCGATCGCGGTCCGTATGGCGCCCTTTGCAGGAAGATTTGTCTCCCTCACCACCGTCCCCGTGCAGTCATCGGTGTCGGTCTCGGCGCCGAAACGAATCGTCGCGTCGTAAACCTTGGGCTCGGTGTCGAGAAAGTTCGCAAGGCGCGTCGCTCGGCCGAGGAGCAGCAGCAGTAATCCAGTCGCAAACGGATCGAGAGTGCCGAGGTGACCGATGCTGCGCTCGGCGTACACACGGCGGGCAAGCTGTACGATGTCATGCGATGTCATTCCCGCTGGCTTGTCAACAAGGAGCAGGCCCTCGCTCCGTCCGGGCAATCGCGCGTCCTCAGCCCGGCAAATCGTCGCGTGCTGGATCGTCGGACGCGGCTGCGTCTTCGAGCTCCGGAGAACGCTCCGACTTGATTTCGGCGAGCAGCGACTCGATCCGCGCGGCACGCGCGACACTGTCGTCCTCCCTGAACTGAATCTCGGGCGCAACGCGAAGACGCAACGCACGGCCAACGCGCGACCTGAGGTGCGAAGCGGTGCTGGCGAGTCCCTGGAATGTCGCTTCCTTTTCCGAATCGCTTCCCATCACGCTCACGAACACTTTTGCGTGACGAAGATCAGGCGTGACGTCCACCCCGGTCACGGTCACGAATCCGATGATTCGCGGGTCTTTCGCCGATTCCGTCAGAAAGGTCGCCACTTCCTCGCGGACCGCCTCGGCGACCCGGTCCGCGCGCCGTGTATTACGCAGGGGCTGTCGACGCCAGAGTGCGCGCGATCTGATCCGTGCGATAACACTCGATGAGGTCGCCCACCTTGATGTCGTTGAAGTTCTCGATCCCGATTCCGCACTCGAAGCCCTCGCGGACTTCCTTCACGTCGTCCTTGAAGCGGCGCAACGAGCCGATCGTTCCGTCGTAGATCTCCACGCCGTCGCGGATGACGCGCGCGCGCCCCTGCCGATTGATGATGCCGCTCCTGACGGAGCAACCGGCGATGAGACCGATGCGCGGAACCTTGAACGTTTCCCGCACTTCCGCCTCGCCGAGCACCACTTCGCGCTCCTCCGGCCGCAACATTCCTTCGAGCGCTGAACGAACATCTTCCACGGCTTCGTAGATGACTTTGTAGAGCTTGATGTCGATGCCTTCGCGCTCGGCGGTGGCACGCGCATTGTTGTCCGGACGCACGTGGAAGCCGATGATGATCGCTCCCGACGCGCGCGCAAGCAGGATGTCGCCTTCGTTGATGGAGCCGACACCACGGTGGATGACATCGACCGAGACTTCGTCGTGCGACAGCTGACCGAGTGCATCGGCAAGAGCCTCTGCCGGACCGCCCTGATCCGCCTTGATCACGATCCGCAGCGTGCGCTTTTCGCCCGCGGCGGCGGCGTTCATGAAATCCTCGAGCGAGACGATGCTCTTCGAGGTGCGTCGGCTCTTCGCCTCACGGTCCAGCCGCTGGCGCGTCTGCGCAATCTCACGCGATTCGAGTGCGTCCTCCACGACGACGAACTGATCGCCCGCCATCGGCACTCCGCCGATCCCGAGTACCTGCACGGGGATCGCCGGGCCCGCCTGCTTCACGGTTTTTCCGCGCTCGTCGAGCAGCGCGCGTACGCGGCCGGAGTACATGCCGCAGATGAAGTCGTCGCCGACGTTGAGCGTACCGGCAGATACGAGGACCGTAGCAACCGGCCCCTTACCCGGATCGAGCTGCGCTTCGACGACCGCTCCCGACGCGCGCCGATTCGGATTTGCCTTGAGATCGAGTATCTCCGCCTGCAGAAGTACCTGCTCGAGGAGAACGTCGACGTTGGTTCCCTGCTTCGCCGATATCTCACTGGAGAGTGTGGTGCCGCCGAACTCCTCGAGCACCACGCCGTGCTGAAGGAGGTCCTGCTTCACCTTGCCGGGATTCGCGGCGGGCAGATCGATCTTGTTGATGGCGACGATCATCGGGACGCCGGCGTTCCGCGCGTGCGATATGGCCTCGATGGTCTGAGGCATCACCTGATCGTCGGCGGCGACAACGAGGACGACGATATCCGTCACCTGTGCGCCGCGTGCGCGCATCGCGGTGAACGCTTCGTGACCCGGCGTATCGAGGAAAGTGATGCGCTTGTCGTTCGGAAGCGTGACATGATAGGCACCGATGTGCTGAGTGATTCCACCAGACTCGCCTGCGACGACGTTCGCCTTGCGCACATAGTCGAGCAACGACGTCTTGCCGTGATCGACGTGCCCCATGATTGTCACCACCGGCGGCCGGGCCTCAAGCGTCTCGGGGGCGTCCACCTCGACCGCCTCCTCGAGTCCGGCGGTGTACTCCTCTTCCTTTACGGCCCGGAAACCGAACTCTCCCGCGATGAGCTCGATCTGATCGAAATCGAGTCGCTGATTGATCGTGATCATCAACCCGAGATTCTTGAACGCGAACCCGACGATCTGGGTCGCGGGAATCTTGAGAATTCCCGCGAGCTCGCTGACCGTGATGAACTCGTTGACGCGAACTGTCTTTTTTTCGCGCTCGACGGCGGCAACGCGTTGCGCCTCCATCTCTTCACGATAGCTGACGTCATCCGAGCGGCGAGCGCCTCCTCTGCGCACTACGCCCTGGCGTAACGCTGTCATCGTTTTGGAGATGCTGGATGACACGGCTTCCTGATCGACGGATCCGCGCTTGCCCTTCTTTCCCCGGCGTGCGCCGCGATCATCACCCGGACGTGGGCGGTCGTCACGGCGCGGCCCGGGGAAGCCGGTACCGGTGCCGGGAGCGGCGGACGCCACGGGACGAGGCGGAGCAAACGGAGTTCCGGTTGCAACCGGACGCGGGCGCGGTGCGCCCGGAACGACCGGACGCGGGCGCGGGCGATCGGGCGCCGACGGTGGAGCGCCCGGCGCTGAGGAGGCCGCCTGCGCCGGAGGCGCTGCGGCAGACGCCGACGCAGGCAGTGCCGCAGCGGGTGCCGAAGCCTGTCGGGCAGGAGCGGCCTGAGCAGGAGTGGCGGGGTCTGCGTCTACAGCCGGCGCAGCCGGTTCAGCCGACCTGAACGATAACGGATCGGCGGCCTGCGGTTCGGCGGTTGCGGCGACGCGGCGCGCTGGCGGCTCGTGCTCCTGAACACTCACATCTGCAACGGTCGGAGTCTCCGCTTCAACCGGCGGAACAACTATATCCGCTGCACGCCGGCGACGGCGCGCACTGGACTGCTCAGCGGGTGCCTCGACCGGCGGTGGCGGGGGCTCGACCGGCGCAGCAGCACCACGCCGACGCCGCGCCGGGGTGGAGGCCGGAGCAGTCGCACGCGCTCGCTTCTCGCGCTCCCACCGCGCTCTGATCCGGGCGACCTGGTCGTCCGAGAGCGGTGTCATATGGGTGCGAACAGGAACGTCCATCAGACGAAGGAGACCTATCACCTCGTCCACGGAAATTCCGAATTCGCCAGCCATGTCGTTCACGAGAAGCTTGCTCAAGACACTACCTCCTGGATCCCTGACGATTCGCGGTCACACGCCCGCGAATTCCCTCCCCCTTACGCGTTCCTTCACCTTCAGCAGCCCCTTCCAGCGAAGAGGCGATACCTCTTGCCAGACCCGCATCAGTAATGCCGATAGCGGCGACCGATTCCCGGCCCGCAACCTGGCCTAGGTCCTCAGCCGAGAACTCGGCAATTACGGGGACGAGCCTCGCTTTCAACAGGCCCGTCACCTTATCCAAACTATTCTGTGACGCATCACTAGCCACAAGCGCGACTTTGAGCTTTCCGCGCTTCGCGGCTTCCCGCACCTGCTGAACTCCAACTACCGCCAGACGTCCGCGAAGTCCGAGGCCCACCAGCCCGAAAACCTTTCTCTTCGCGAACTCCGACGTCATTCACCCTTCCGGGCACCAGGCTCGCCGCGGGCAGCAGTTCCTGCATCCGATTCGGGACTGTCGGGGCCATCGTTCGCGTTAGTCGCATCCCCTGCTCCTCCGTCATCGGCTATAGTCCCGGTGCCTTCGTCGTCCGGCTGAGGCGGCTCCGGGATTTCCGAATCCGGAGAGTCAGTCACCGCGCCATCCGCGGGAGAACCTTCCGCGACATCTTCGTCAGTCAGCTCATTAATGATTGTCATCAGACGGTCAGCCTCCTCGGGTGCGATTCCAGCGAGCCTCAGAAAATCCTCGCGCTCGAGGTCGATGATGTCATCGAGCGTGCGATAGCCCGCTTCCTCGAGCACTGCGACCGTCGCCGGCTCGAGGCCCTCGATCTCCGACAGGCGTGGATTCACCGCATCGTCGGTCTCTCCCGGCAACGGCGCAAACAGCTGCTGTTCGGACCCGCGCTCCATCCACTCGCGGCTCGAGTAGAGCTCGATCTTCCATTCGGTGAGCTCGGATGCAAGCCGCACGTTTTGTCCGTTGCGGCCAATGGCAAGTGACAGCTGGTCTTCGTCCACCACCGCCTGAATCGTCTTCGACGCAGCGTCGCTGAAGACGCGAGCAACGCGCGCAGGGGCAAGCGCGAGCTTGGCGAATCTTTCCGGATCGGCGGACCACGGGACGATATCGATTCGCTCGCCGCCGAGCTCATTGACGACCGCCTGCACTCGTGACCCCTTGAGTCCGACGCACGCGCCAACCGGATCCACCGAATCATCGCGCGAAAAAACGGCGATCTTCGTCCGATTGCCGACTTCGCGTGCCGCAGCTCGAATCTCGACGATACCCTGCTGAATCTCGGGTACCTCAAGCTTGAAGAGCGCCTTGACGAACATCGGGTCTCCGCGGCTCAGCATGAGGCGAGGACCCTTGGGTGTTTCCTCGACACGCTTGAGGACCGCGCGCAGCGGATCTCCCTGATGGAAATGCTCGCGATGATTCTGCTCGCGATACGGAATGACCGCTTCCGCCTCGCGAAACTTGTTGAGCATGATGACGAGCTTCCCGCGCTCGATCTGCTGCACTTCGCCAGAAAGAAGGTCGCCGACGCGGCTGGCGAATTCATCACGGATCTTCGTGCGCTCGCCCTCCCTGACGCGCTGAATGATCCGCTGCTTCGCGGCGAGCACCGCCATGCGGCCAAACTCTGCGAAATCCACCGGCTCCTCGAGAACGTCGCCGACCTGGAACTCTTCGTCTTCGAAGCGGGCCTCATCCAGAGAAATCTCGCGCGCCGGATCGGTCACCTCCCCGACGACAGTGCGAAGCCGGACGATGCGAATGGTTCCCTTGTCTTCATCGATGTCGACCTCGGCCTGCACGGTTGGCCCATGCTTCTTTGCGAGAGCGGCAGTGATGCCGTCGAAAAGAAGACCGTGGAGCTCTGTGCGATCGAGCTGCTTGGTGTTCGTCAGCTCTCTGATCGCAGTCAAGATTTCGAGTGAACCAGCCATCCCCGCTCCTTACCTTTTCCAGTTGAACGCCAGCCGCGCTTTCTTCACCGCGGCGAGCGGCACGCGACGGGTCACCCCTTTCGCGCTTTCCAGTACAACGATCTCTTCACCTTCTTCACCTTCGACGCCTGAGATGCGAGCTTCAGTCGCGCTGAGCGCGGCCTCCTCTCCATGCTGATCAGCCGTTACGACCGCATCCCGACCGACGAAGCGACGCCAGTCGGCGACATTTCTCAAAGGCCGCTCTACACCTGGAGAGGAAACCTCCAGCACATACCTGTCGCTGCCGGCCTGGCCAGCACCCGCGTCGAGCTTCGCTTCGATCGCGCGTGATGCCCGCGCGCAATCCTCGACGGAGACCTTCTCTCCGTCCTTGCGCTCGATTCGAACGTCGAGCACAGGCCGGCTTCGAGTGCCGGCGCTCCGAAGCTCGAAAAGCTCGAGCCCCAATGGTACAAGCTCCAATGCGACAATCTCTTGCAGCGCTTCGTTCATGTTCTTTCGAGCTACCATTCCGAAACAAAAAAATGTGGGGGGCATCCCCACATTTTTCGTCCGCGGCGATCGTCGCGCGACTCGAATGAATCTAGGCCGCGATAACTATAGAGTCAAGCGGACTGAGTCGAGCGCCCAGCAACCAGCAAACAGACTCAAAGCGAAACATGGATGGCACCGCTGACCTCTACACGATGCCGGCGACGATGACAGCCACTTGCCGGCCGGCATCGCCTGCCCGGTGCGAAAAGAATCGGTCGTTATCGCAGCGCGTGCACCACGGGCTCACGGTGATGTTGAGCACTCCCGCATCGGTCGCATGCTCCGCGATAAGAGAACGGAGATCGACATTACCGGCGCGATTCACCGGTTGGCCCGTGAGCTGGGCGCGAACGTCGGCGCTTACCTCGTAGCATCGCCCGCAAACCGCCGGCCCGAGGTGCATGCTCAGCTCGTCCGGGGCAAGGCCGAGACGCGCGAATGCCTGGATCCCGGACTCGAGGATCTTCGCTACCGTGCCGCGCCAACCGGAGTGAAGGATGCCTACAGCTCCCGTCGGATGAGCGAAAAATATCGGCACGCAATCGGCGGTTGAAACGGCTAGCGCAATTCCCTTCTCCGCGGCAAGGTGACCGTCGGCTTTCCCGGTTCGGAGGAGCCCTTCCCATCCTCCCCGGTGCGTGATGACCGTCGAGCCATGCACCTGCCGTCCGATTACTGTTCGGCGTGCCTGAAGAGAAAGCTCATCCTGAAGCGCGGTCCATCGCGACATCACCTCGCCGCAGGGGTCGGCACCCCCAAGACTGAATGTGCCGGCATCGCGCGTGGTGGTGAAAGCGCGCACTCCGAAGCGGGAGAAGTCGCCGACGTCTTCCTTCGGAATGTCGGCCGCCGTTGGCGCCGTCCGCTGCCCGGACTCGATGGAAAGATCGCTCACGGTTTAAAGTTATTGCCGACGCCTGGCCCAATCGCCAAGCTCACGGTTTCCGTTCGCCGATCTTCGGACCAGTCGTCTCGCTCACTTTCTCCGATCGCCGACGCGATCGACGGACGCGCCGAGCTCTCTCAGCCGGTGATCGATTCGCTCGTAGCCGCGCTCGATCTGTCCCACGTTGTTGATGATGCTCTTCCCCTCGGCGCAAAGAGCGGCGATCAGCAGGGCCATTCCGGCGCGGATGTCGGGAGAATCGAGAGTCGCCCCGCGCAATCGAGAGGGGCCTGCAACCAGCGCACGGTGCGGATCGCAGAGAACGATTTTGGCCCCCATGGCGATCAGCTTGTCGACAAAGAAGAGCCGCGACTCGAACATTTTCTCGTGCATCATGATCAGCCCTTCGCATTGCGTCGCCGTGACAATCGCAATCGACATGGTATCGGCCGGAAATGCAGGCCATGGCTGGTCTTCGAGTTTCGGCACGTGGTCGCCCAGGTCCGCCTGAATCTTGAGAGTCTGCTTCGCGGGAACGATCAGGTCGTCACCGTCTTCCTCGCAAACTATGCCGAGCCGCGCGAACCCCATTCGCGTGGAGCGCAGATGCTCGATGCCTGCCTGTTCGATGCGCAGCTCGGAATGTGTGACGGCCGCGAGTCCGATGAACGAGCCCACCTCGATATGATCCGGCCCGATGGTGTGCGTGACAGGGGAGTTGCCGAGCGGGCGTCCGCCGTGAATGGTGACGCAGTTGGTGCCGACGCCGTCGATCTGCGCGCCCAGTGCGCGGAGGAACTGGGCCAGGTCCTGGACATGCGGCTCACTGGCGCAGTTGCGGAGAATGGTTTTTCCCTGAGCAGCACAGGCCGCGACGAGGGCGTTCTCGGTAGCCGTGACACTTGGTTCATCGAGAAACACGTCAGAGCCCTTGAACCCTTTTACCTGGAGACGCAGCAGACTCTTCTCGAACGACACCGTCGCTCCGAGCTGCTCGAGGGCGAGAAAATGAGTATCGAGCCTCCGACGTCCGATGACATCTCCGCCCGGCGGTGGCAGTATCACTTCACCACAGCGCGCCAGCAGCGGAGCCGCAAGAAGTATCGACGCCCTGATCTTCGCGCAAAGTTCGGCGTCGAGGTCGCTGGCGATGACCGATTGAGCCTCGATCCGGAGTGAGTTGTCTCCCGTCCATTCGATGCTCGCCCCCACTGAGCGAATCAGCTCCATCAGCGTTTCGATATCGCGGATGTGCGGGACGTTCTCGAGGTGCACCGTGTTCTCCGACAGCAGTGCAGCCGCGACTATTGGCAGCGCGGCGTTCTTGTTGCCCGACGGACGGATCGTACCGTGGAGGGTCCTGCCGCCCTCGACCACGTATTGAACAGCGGGGATTTCTCTCATCGGTGGCGCGGGGGCGTAGGGGACGACTGACGACGCTGCTTCTCGGTAACGGCGGCGCTGTTGCGAAAATATATTCAGCGTAGCACTCTTTGTACCGTTACGCGTAGAGTGACACACCATTGGCCCTACCCTTGCACACAACGCGCGCATGACGGCATGGCTGACCACGGGCGCCGACTGGCTGCTTCAAGCGGCCGTGACGTTTCCCGACACCATCATCACCAAGCAGGTCGAAACTGATGCCAGCTGGTTCCAGCAGGTTACGACGTGGGCCAGCGGTCTCGCTTCGGTGGCGTTGCTGGTTCTCGCGGTGGCACTGGTTCCGGCCGCCTGGAATTTCAGGAAGAGTTACGCCAAGGTCAGCGACATGCTGGACAGGATTTACGGCGACATCAATCCACTGATGCGCCACGCCAGCACGATCGCCGACAACGTCAACTATATCTCGACGTCGGTGCGGGTGGACATCCAGCAGGTGAGTCAGACAGTGGCGATGGCGAATCAGAAGCTGGTCGCTTCCGTCGCCGCCGCCGAGGAGCGCATCAAGGAGCTCAACGCGCTGCTCGCCGTAGTGCAGGAAGAAGCCGAGTCGGCATTCGTGTCGACGGCCTCTACGCTGCGCGGGGTTCGCACGGGAATTCACGAGGCATTCGAAGAGGAGGAACCAATAGATGGCAGATACATCGAAGACGGCGCCGAGTGGGAGAAGCCGCGCCCGCGCGTCAAGCCCAGAGACGACTTCGCCGGATGAGCGTGAGCAGCAGTTCGACATGCTCACCGCGGCTCTCATTGGCGCGGCGGTAGGCGCCGTCATAACGCTGATGTTTCGCGCCGGTCCGGGCGGCCGGAGACCGATCACTCCTATTCTTTCAGCCACCGGTCGCGGCGCCAGATTCGCTGCTCTCGCCGGAATGGAAGGAGCACGCTGGGCCGGGGCGAAATCTGCGCCGGGTGCGCGCTGGGCAGCCGAACGCGGCGTGGACGGCGCCCGATGGGCCGGCGACAAGACCGCGCGAGGCTACCGCGCAGCCCGAGAGCGAAGCGAGGAGCTCGCCGACTCGATTCCAATGGATGACATCGCCGACTCCGTGAGAGAGTATGTCGACAGCGCGCGAGAGGCCATTAACGACGTCGTGCGCGCTGAAGTCACCGACCTGCGCAAAGCCGTGCGGCGTCAGCGCAAACGGATCGGGATCTAGACTACGCACTCCGGCTGTCGATGAGACAGCCCCCACTTCTTATCAGCGTTCTGGTTGTCGCGGTGCTCCTCATCGCCGCGACACCCGCCACAGCGTACGCGTGGACTCCGGGAACCCACATCTTCCTCGGAGAGGCGATCATGCGCTCGCTATCTCTGCTTCCCGCATCCGTGGCGGAGATAATCGCTGCATTCCCGTACGATTTTCTCTACGGCAGCATTGCCGCGGACACCAGCATAGCGAAGAAATACGCCGCTGCCGGCCGCCACTGCCACTCGTGGAATATCGGCTTCGAGATCTACGACAAGGCGAAGCCCGAGCCGATGCGCGCATTCGGACTGGGGTACCTCGCGCATCTGGCCGCCGACACGGTAGCGCACAATTACTTCGTTCCGCACCAGCTCGCGGTCACTTCCACCACCGCCGCGCTTGGCCATAGCTACTGGGAAAGCCGAATCGATACGCACGTCGGCGAACGATTCAGCCGCCGGGCGCGGGAGATCATTCTGCTCGACCACTCCGCGTCGGACGGTCACCTGGACCGCATTCTCAGTCCGACGATTTTCAGCACTCCGACGAACCGCCGCATCTTTCGGGGGATGGTGTACGTCACCGACACGGAATCGTGGCAGCGAATCTTCCAGATGGTGTCGGAGAAAAGCCGCTGGGACCTGACCGAGGATGAAGTGGGCGGTTACATGACGCGCTCGTTCAACTACATCATCGATCTGCTGAACCGTTTTGACAGCGCCGAAGCCTATGCGCTCGATCCCGCCGGTACGAATGCGCTGCGGGAAGCAAAGCGCGTCCGGCGCGCCGCACTCCGCGTGGGGAGTGACCTGCTCGTCGCTGACAGCGCTCGTACGAACTTCGGAATGCCGCGCTCAGCGCTGGACTATTCGGCCAGAATGATACTGCCGCTTTACCCCGCTCCCGCCCGCGACATCAGCAACTGATTGACCCGTTTCGGATCGGCCTTGCCGGCTGACTTCCGCATCACGAAACCCACCAGTACCCCCTGAAGCTTTCGCTCTCCTGCGAGATAGCGTTTCGCTTCTTCCGGGTGCTCGGCGAGAACTTCGTCGACCCATCCGCTGAGCGACAACTCGTCTCCCACGAGCAGCAGCGCTTCGTCGTGCGCGATCTGGGCAGGCGGCTTACCGCTTTCGACCATCAGCGCGAATACGCGCTTCGCAGCGGCATGACTGACTAGTCCGTCACGAATCATTCGTATCAACTGGCCGAGGTCCGCCGGCCGCACGCCGAAACTGTCGATGCTCTTGCCCGACGCGTTCACCGATGCCTGCACCTCCCCCATCACCCAGTTCGCGGCAGCCTTCGGATCATCAGCCTCACGCGCCACGCTCTCGTAGTACTCCGACATCACGGGATTCACCGTCAGCTGCTCGATCTCTTCAGTAGAGACTCCATAGTCCGTGACGAAACGCTTCTTTCGAGCGGAGGGCAGCTCTGGGAGCGACGCCTTTATCTCGGTGATCCATTTGGGATCGAGCACCAGCGGCGCGAGATCGGGCTCGGGAAAATACCGGTAGTCGTGACTGCCTTCCTTCGTGCGGCTGACACGCGCTTCGCCTTTCCCCGCGTCCCACAGGAGGGTCTGTTGTACCACACTCTCTCCGCGTGACAACATTCCGCATTGGCGGGCGTACTCGAAGTCCAGCGCTCGCTCGACACCCGAGAACGAATTCATGTTCTTGAGCTCGGTCTTCGTTCCGAGCTCTTTTTCTCCGACGGGGCGCGCGCTGACGTTCGCGTCGACGCGAAGGCTCCCCTCCTCCATGCTGACGTCGCTCACACCCAGATAGTTCAGTATTTGCCGCAGAGCCCGGAGGTATGCGCCTGCTTCGCGGGATGTCTTCATGTCCGGCTCGGAGACAATCTCGATCAGCGGCACTCCCGAACGGTTGAGATCGATCGCCGTCTCGCCCGGATACCTGTCGTGAAGGGATTTCCCGGCATCCTCTTCCATGTGCACACGGGTGATTCGAATCTCTCTCTCACCATCGCCCGCATCGATCACGAGCTTTCCCCCCGTCGCCAGCGGCCTGTCGAACTGCGAGATCTGATAGCCCTTGGGAAGGTCAGGATAGAAGTAGTTTTTTCGGGCGAACACCGACACCGGGTTGAGCACGCATCCAAGCGCGAGCGCGGCGCGCGATGCGAGCTCCACCGCGTGCTCGTTCAGCACGGGCAATGAGCCTGGCAGCGCAAGACAGATTGGACAGGTGTTGACATTGGGCGCCGCCCCGAAATCGGCCGAACATCCGCAGAACGCCTTGCTGCGAGTCTTCAGCTGAACATGCACTTCGAGACCAACCACCATCTCGTACGCCATCGTACTCACTGGTGAGCGGCTCCTCCGAGCGCTGACTCGAGCGCATAGGCAACCCTGAACATCATCGCCTCATCGAAACGAGCAGTTATGATCTGCCCGCCAACCGGCAACAAGGCGTCACGGCCGATCGGAATGGAGATAGCCGGTACTCCCGCGAGGTTCGCCGGTACGGTGAAGATGTCGCTCAAGTACATCTCGTAGGGATCGGTGACTGCGCCGATCGGAAACGCCGTCGTCGGCGTGGTCGGCGTGAACAGCGCGTCGATCCCATTCTCGAAAACGGTCGTGAAGTCCGTTGTGATGAGAGAGCGGACAGCCTGCGCCTTTCGGTAGTAGGCATCATAGTATCCGGCGGACAGCACGTACGTCCCAAGCAGCACGCGGCGTGTCACCTCGGGGCCGAAGCCGGCGGAGCGTGTCGCTCCATACATACCGCGCAAACCCTGATCGCTCCCCTCCCGCGCGCCATAGCGCACGCCGTCGAACCGGGCGAGGTTGGACGACGCCTCGGCAGGTGCGAGTATGTAATACACGGGAACGGCGAGCGGAGTGTGCGGTAGAGAAACGTCGACCACCTTCGCGCCAAGAGAGCGAAGCAGGTCGAAAGAGCGCTCACAGAGCGCGCGGATTCCCACATCGAGTGTGTCGGGAAAGTATTCCAGCGGCACACCGACAGTGACGCCCTGCAACGGCAAGGCAGTTGCGAGCGAGATGAACTGCTCGCGGTACGGGGGCACCGGCTGGTCGGCGCTCGTGGAATCTTTGGGATCGACGCCGGAGATGATCTCCATCGCCAGTGCCGCGTCATCGACGTTGCGCGCCAGCGGCCCGATCTGATCGAGCGACGACGCGAATGCGACCAGGCCATACCGGCTCACGCGACCATAGCTGGGCTTTACACCAACGACACCGCAAAACGCCGCTGGCTGCCTGACGGACCCGCCCGTCTCCGAGCCGAGTGCCAACGGAACGACGCCGGCGGCGACCGCGGCGGCTGACCCACCCGACGAGCCACCGGGAACGCGTCGCACATCGTGGGGATTTCTCGCCGGTCCGTGAGCGCTGTTCTCGGTCGACGAGCCCATCGCGAACTCGTCCATGTTGGTCTTCGCGACGACGATTGCTCCTTCGTGCCGAAGGCGCGTCACCGCTGTCGCCTCGAAGGGACTCACATAGCCGGCAAGGATCCGCGAGGCGCAGGTGGTCGGAAGCCCGAGAGTGGCGATGTTATCCTTGACCGCGACCGGAACCCCTGCCAGCCGGCCACCCGATCCGGCGGCCGTCATGCTTTCGGTCAGTTTCTCGGCGTCGCGTCGGGCGAGGTCTTCATCGCTCCACAAAATGAGATTCAGTTTATCGGCCGAAGCACCCGCTTCGCGCGCCTGCTCGAAGCTCGCCTTCACAGCATCGATCGCCGGCATGTCTCCGGCGCTGATGCGCGATGCGAGAGCCGCGGCGCTCATCTCCGGATACGCCGGGGCAGTCACGGAGAGCGATCTCCCGAATCGTCGTGAGTCGCGAGCCGCGGCACGAGGAAGAAGCCGTCCTTCATCGCCGGTGCAAACGATGCACGCGGAGCGAGGAGCGGCAGCGGCCCACTCGAATCCGAGCGCATCGGCGTGGATTCAACTCCTCCCGCGCCGGTGTTCTCAGCGCCGCGCTCCACTTCTCGTGTGTCTACCTTCTCCAGCGCTTCCATGTGTGCGAGGATGCCGTTCAGCTCATGCACCAGTGGATCGAGACGCTCTTCGGGAACGGTTATTCTTGCGAGCTCGGCGATATGCCGGACGTCATCGTGACTTACCGCCATCAGGAATGCGGTCGTTCGAGAGTGGTATAAGCGAGCTTGATCGTCTTCCGGCCAACGTTAGCATCATCGAATTCGATGACAGCTTTCACGTCGCGGCCGACACCAGAGACTTCGGTGATGCAGCCTCCTCCAAACAGCTTGTGACTGATCCGTTCACCGGGTGAGTAGGCCGATTGCGTCTCAGCCGCTTCGACCGAAACGGAAGCTCCGCGCCATGCCGGCACCTCGTGTTGCCGGCGAGGAGGCCCGCCTTTCCAGGCATCCTGGGCAGCGTACCCCGAGTTTCGATAGGAAGAGTCGCGCATCGAAGTCCGTCCAGTCGTCCGAAGCTTCAGAGTCTTCCGGTTTTCCAGCATTCCTTCGGGAATGTCCTTGAGAAACCGCGACTTGACCGACTGGGACATCTCACCGTTGCGCCGCCTCGTTTCCGCGAACGAAATGAACAACTTCCGCTCGGCCCGAGTGATGCCGACGTAAAAAAGACGGCGTTCTTCCTCCAGCTTGTCGGGATCGTCGAATGCCTGCGACAGCGGGAATAGACCATCTTCCAGCCCGGTGATGAACACTATCGGAAACTCCAGGCCCTTGGCGTTGTGAAGCGTCATCAGGGTCACGCCATCGGCATTGGTGTCGAGGGCATCGACACCGGCCACGAGCATCGCACGCTGCAGAAAATGATCGAGTGGCGTGAGACCCACCTCTCCTCCGTCCTCCACCACTGTTTCGGTCGCACCGTCAATCAGTGCAGCGACATTGTCGATCCGGTCGCGTGCAGTCTCCGGCGAATCCGCCTGGAGATAGTCGGCATAGCGAATCGCATCGATCAGCTCCCTCAGCAACTCGTCAACGCTGGACTCTCGCGCCGTGGACTGGAGCTGGCCAATCAACGCGCCGAATTGCTCGAGGCCTGTCCGTGCGGCCTGTCGAATTTCGCCGAGGATGTCGGGTCGCATCGCGGCCTCCAGCATCGGTAGTCCTGCTGTGCGAGCGGCCTGCGCGAGAGACTCGATAGTTGTCTCACCCAGCTTTCGCCGCGGCACGCTCACCGCCCGCCGGAACGCCTCGTCGTCCGCCGGGTTCGCGATCAGCTTCAGATAGCTCATCAGGTCGCGTATCTCGCGGCGGTCGTAGAATCTGACAGCGCCAACTAAACGGTACGGGATGACGCTCTTCCGAAGCGCATCCTCGATCGCGCGGCTTTGTGAGTTGGTTCGATAGAGGACCGCGAAATCCCCCAGCGGCCGCTTCTCGAGCGACTGCCGCGAGCGTATCTCGTCCACCACGAACTCGGCCTCGTCACGCTCGTCCAGCGTTGCAACGAGCGTAACTTCCTCGCCCTGCGGCCTCGTTGCGCGCAGCGTCTTGCCGCGCCTTCCGACATTGGCGCTGATGGCGGCGTTGGCCACCTCGAGAATACCGGGAGTGGACCGATAGTTCTCTTCCAGACGGACGACCCGCGCAGATGCGAACTCTTTCTCAAAATCGAGAATGTTGCGGATGTCAGCTCCCCGCCAACCGTAGATCGACTGATCGTCGTCTCCCACGACCGAGACATTACCGTGCCCCGATCCGAGCAGTTTGATGAAACGAAACTGAGCGCGGTTCGTGTCCTGGTACTCATCCACCAGCAGGAACTGAAATTTCTGCTGGTAGCGATGCAAAACTTCGGGATTCTCCTGGAGCACGCGCACCGGAAGCACGAGCAGATCGTCGAACGTCGCGGCGTTCGCCGCCCGCAACGCACCCTCCAGCTCGGAGTATACCGAGGATGCGGCCCGCGACAGCGGATCCATTGCAACCTGTGCGAGGTCCGCGGGAGTGATGAGTGCGTTCTTGGCGTCGGAGATGATTGCCACGATGGATTTTGGAGTCCACTGCCGAGGAGAGACGCCAACCCTTTCCATCACGCGCTTGACGATGCCGAGGCTGTCGTCCTCATCGTAGATCGTGAAGCTCGGGGTCCTGCCGACGCATGCTGCATGCGAACGAAGCAGTCTCGCGCCGATCGCGTGAAACGTCCCGCACCACATGCCGCGCAGATCGGAATCGACCAGTCGCGCGATGCGGTCGCGCATCTCCCCCGCGGCCTTGTTGGTGAAAGTCACGGCGAGGATGCGCGACGGTTCGACGCCATGATGCTGAATCAGCCGCGCGATCCTGCTCGTGAGGACGCGCGTTTTTCCCGAGCCCGCCCCGGCGATGACGAGCATCGGTCCTTCGTAGTGAAGCACGGCTTCGCGTTGCGCGGGATTCAGCCGCGAGAGCGGCTCGGCATCGCCAGGCTGGGTGGATTGCCCGGCGGCATCCAGCGTTTCATTCATCAACTCAAGATAATATCGAAGGTAGCTCCACGTTCGGATGGCGTGAGAAGAAGCTCGCCTCCGTGGTTGTCTCTGACGATTCGGCGTGCCAGGGGAAGACCGATGCCCCACCCGCGTTCCTTCGTGCTGAATCCCGCCTCGAAGATTCGCTTGCCGAGTTCGCGCGGGACACCGGGTCCATTGTCGGCAACCCTCACTCTCACCCGGCCCTCGGGCATCGCTGCTGCCGACATTTCCACCTGCCCGTCACGGCCGGCAAGCGCGTCGATTGCATTCTTTGCCAGCGATTCGATTGCCCACTCGAGGAGTACCGGATCGCCGTTCACGATGAGCACACCTTCGCCGCGCGAGGACGTGACGGTGACCCGCTGGGCCAGCGTCGGAACGCGTGCTCGAAAATAGGCGGCGACGCGTTCGACCAGTTCGCCAAGGTCTACCTTCTCCTTCTTCGGGGGTCTTCCAATGCGCTCGAACCTGTTGGCCACTCGCTTCAATCGCTCGAGGTCGCCATCCATGTGGGCGAGTGCGCTCGCCGTCATCGGATCGGCCTCCGATTCGCGCAGCAACTCGATCCACCCGCTCATGCTCGAGAGCGGAGTGCCAAGCTGATGCGCCGATTCGCGCGCCATGCCTGCCCAGATCTGCTCGCGGTCCGCGCGGCCGCGGGTGCGCAGCGCATATCCACCGGCGAGGAGAAACATTCCGATGAGCAGTGATTGTAGAAGCGGGATTATCCGGAGGCCGCGCACCAATGGAGTGTTGCCGTAGTGCACCGTTCCGACATCGCCTTCGCCGATAGGCCGGTTCTGCCTGTCCAGCGCGCGGATGAACGCAGGGATGTCGGGCGAGTTCACCGCGACGGGCAGGTTCTCCGCGGCGGTCGGCTTGCCCTGCGCGTCGGTGATGATGAGCGGAACGCCGGACTCGCGGATATGGCGGGCGAGATCCAGCAACGCTGTGTTTGCAGCATCGGGGTCGGGATCGTTCAGGCCGTCGTACACTCTCGCGTACATGAGGCCCACTCTGGACGCTTCACGCCGAAGCTCTCTTACCACTCCCTGCGTATAGATGACGTACCAGACAAGGAGGGCCGCGACAGCGAGTGAAGCGACCGTGACGGGCGCTACGCGGCGCACGTCCTAACCCAGCCGATCGGTGCCGAGGTACGGGCGCAGCGGCGGGGGAATGGTGACGCTGCCGTCGTCGTTCTGACAGTGCTCCAATATCGCGGCGATGATCCGCGGAAAGGCAAGGCCTGATCCGTTGAGGGTATGCACGAACCTGGGCTTGCCGCCCTCAGCGGGGCGATATCTGATGCCTGCCCTTCGCGACTGGAAATCAGTGAAGCAACTGCACGACGAAACTTCCAGCCATGCTCCGACTCCCGGCGCAAACACTTCGAGGTCGTAAGTCTTCGCGCTCCCGAATCCCGTATCTCCCGCGGCGAGCAACACGACGCGGTACGGAAGTCCCAGCTCCTGAAGCACCATTTCGGCGTGGCCGGTGAGCAGCTCGAGCTCGGCCGCGGACTGCTCCGGTTCTGCGTAGCGAACCAGCTCCACCTTGTCGAACTCGTGCACGCGAAGCAATCCACGGGTGTCCTTGCCGGCTGCACCCGCTTCGCGACGGAAGCAGCGCGAATAGGCGCACATCGCCATCGGCAGCTGATCCGCCGGGATCGTCTCCCGCGCGTAAAGGTTGGTCACCGGCACTTCGGCGGTCGGAATCAGGAAGAGGTCATCACCGGGGATCGCATACATGTCGTCCTCGAACTTCGGCAGCTGCGTGGTGCCCGTCATCGAAGCGCGGTTCACCAGCACTGGCACCCATGCTTCCTGATAGCCATTCCGCGAAGTGTGCAGATCCAGCATGAAGTTCATCAGTCCGCGCACGAGACGCGCTCCCGGCCCGCGAAAAACAATGAATCCGGAGCCGCTGATCTTCGAGCCGCGCTCGAAATCGATGAGTCCCAGCGCCGTGCCGATCTCCCAATGGGGTTTCGCGCTCGCAGCCGCCCGTGGCTCGCCCCATGATTTCACTACAGTGTTCGCGTCTTCGCCTCCGCCGGGAACATCAGGCAGAGTGACATTCGGAAGCTCGAGCATAGCTGTCTGGAGCTCCGCTTCGAGGCCATTCAATTCGGACTCGAGCCTGGAGATCGTTTCTCCCAGATCGCGCGACTGTTCCAGCAGTTGGTCGACGTTCTCTCCGGTCTGCCTCGATCTCGCGACTTGCTGGGTGATGGCGTTGCGGCTCGCCTTGCGCTCTTCGACGGCCTGAATGAGACCACGGCGGTCGGCGTCCACTTTTCGGGCTCGATCGATCACCGGCGAAAGCGCATCGAGCTTGCCCCGACGGCGCATGCCGTCGCGAAGCATATCCACATGCTCACGGATCATGCGCAGATCGTGCATGGCCTACCTTGCCGGGATGCCGTCCTCGAAGGATCTGAAACCGCAATTCGGGTTCAGCACCGCCTGCACGAGGATCGTTCGCGTTGCGACGACAACGTCCGTAATCAGGAGCCTGGTGTAGATGTTGGGCGAAATATCGAACTGGCAGGCATCGCCGAGTCCGTTCCGCCTCGCTTCGACGACCACAACTTCGCCTTTGGCTGCCACGACCGACGAATCAGCATAGACACCGGTCGGCGCACTGGTGACAGTCGCCGATCCATCCACCTTTCTCAACCCCACACGACGGTCGGCGGCGACAGTGCTGACGATCCGCTGCACGGGAAAAATGACCACCCTGCCCTGCGCATCGATATCGAAAGCGATGTCGAAGTTGGCGTTCCCGTCAACGCGTACTGCCTGCCGCACGAAGGTGTTGATGCCGCTGGGGTAAGACGCGGGAGTGCCGCTCAGCGCGAACACGGTATAGGCGTCGGTCGCGGTAGGGAGGGTTGCCCGAAGGTTCTCGACTTCGCCACACGCCGCCAGCAGGGATACACCCCCAACGACGGCCAGCGCGCGGCTCTTGCGAAGGTTCATCTGGTGCTTTGAAAGGAAGTGAACGGCACATGCCGTCCGGTCTCGATAATACCCTGTAACTCATGACAGTTCAAGCGAATACGATTGAGTAGATTTCCGGAATGTCCAGCTTTGCAACACTTCCGATGGAGCGCTGATGCCGACCATTCGCGACCTGACGGTCGCCATTCGCCAACGACCCGGCATCGAAGCGGTGATAGTACTCGGCCGCGACGGTCTGCTGATTGACAGTCAGGCGGAATTTTCCCTCGACTCGGAAGATCTGGCAGCGCATGTCCCCGGAATCGTTGCTTCGGCGGATAACATCGGCACGACCACGGGGAAGGGGCCGATGCGCACCGCTCTCATCGAGCACGGGGACGGATACGCGATCGTGTCGTCGGTTGGCGACGATGCCCTGCTGTGTGTCCTGACGTCGAGAACGGCCGATCTTGGAAGTCTGCTGTACGACGTGCGACGCCACCGCGAGTCCATCGCCCGGCTCTTCTAGACGGATATCGCGGATGACACAGAGCGCCGAAAAACACGTCGTCGTCGCCGATGATGAAGCTCACATCGGGCGCATAATCAAGATCAAGCTGGAGCAGGGCCCGTTTCGCGTAACGCTCGCTTTCGACGGCCAGGAGGCGGTCGACGTTCTCATGCGTGAAGACCAGGTGGACCTTGTCGTCGTGGATCTGATGATGCCAAGGATGAGCGGCCTCGACGTTCTCGATTGGATCAGGGCGAGCGACCGATGGCGCGACCTGCCATGCATCGTGCTCACTGCCGCAGGCGAGGAGCAATACGAGCAGGACGCGCGAGACGGTGGCGCGACAGATTTTCTGACAAAGCCGTTCAGTCCGAAACGATTGTACGCGCTGATCGCACATCTCACCGGGGTCACGAACGAGGACGCCGTTCCCGGCACGACGCCGCCGGCAGAGTGAACAGGTGGGCGGTCGTACTGGCTGGAGGTGTCGGGTCGCGGTTCTGGCCGTTGAGCACGCCGACACGGCCGAAGCAGCTGCTGCCCCTCGTGAACTCGGAGCCGCTGCTGTTGAATACGCTGCGGCGTCTCGAGCCGATCGTGCCGGCGGAGCGAACCCTGATTCTCACCAATGCATCCCTCAGCGCCGCGATATCGCAGGTTGCCGCCGGCATCCCCCCGGAGAACGTGATCGCGGAGCCGCGACCGGCGGGGACTGCAGCAGCGCTGACGTGGGCAGCCAGCGAGGTCGAGCGGCGTGGGGGGGATGACGCGACAATGCTTTGCGTCCACGCGGACTGGGCGATCGCCGACGATGAAGCGTTCAGGCAGACGCTTCTTCAAGCCGAGCGCGTGGCGGTGATCGAATCCGCTCTCGTTACGGTGGGAGTAGTTCCGACGCGTCCCGATCCAGGGTTCGGCTACATCCAGCCCGGTGAAGCACTCGACAGCGGGTCACGTATCGTAGCCCGCTTCGTGGAAAAGCCAGACCGTGCGCGAGCGGAGTGGATGGCCCATGAAGGATACCTGTGGAATTCGGGGATCTTCGTCTGGCGAGCATCGGATTTTTTGAATGAAGTGCGGACTCATACGCCTGAGGTGAGTGCGGCTCTCGGAGCCGACGCCGGCGATCGGCCCACTCTCGAGGATTTTTTTGCATCCGTAATGGTCATTTCGGTCGACGTCGGCGTACTCGAGCGGAGCGATCGCGTGCGAGTGATTCCGGGTGATTTCGGCTGGGACGATGTCGGAACATGGGCCGCCCTTCGGCGCGTGAAGCCGGAAGACGAGAGCGGCAACGTGATCACTGGCAGCGTTCACGCGATGAATTCCTCCGGCAACGTGGTACATGCCGATGATGGTCGGGTCGTGCTCTATGGCGTCTCCGACCTCGTCGTAGTGTCACGCGGCGGACTCACTCTCGTCACGACAACAGAGGCGGCGGCCGATCTGAAGCAGCTCGTAGACTCGCTGCCGCCCGAGCTCCGCGAGCCGGCATGACAGCGCTCTACATGTACGACGATGCGAAGGCGCGCGAGTTCGCGCCGTTCGCGCTCACGCGTCCCGTTTCCGAGCTTCGCGCGGGAGCAGAAATAATTCGCGCGCGATGGGAGACCGTGGCGGGGATGCGCGCGACAGCATTCATCGGCGGGGCGCACCTCGCGAATTTCGAGGAGGCCGGGGCCCCGGGCTCAATGCAGATGGGTGCGGACCTGGCCGCTGGATCGCTCGTGGCCAACTCGAGGTTCGTTGTTTCGCTCGACGAATCGATCAGTGGTGGAGCGGCCGCGTTTACCTGCGACGGCCGCATCTGCGCGGTGCGGCCGTCGCGTTCGACCTCGCTGCACGAGCTCGCTCGAGGAACGATCGATCTCGAAACCCTCACCGATGGATCGCCTGCAACCGAAGTTCGCGGTCGATGGCTGCCGGAAGTGTGGAACCTGGTGGGAGATCTTTCGCTTCAGCTGATGGACGACATCGGCGTTCTGGGGCCGAGGATCGCTTCTGAATCGCCGGGAAACGCCACCGTGGTGGGCAACCATGAGGTTTACTGCGAGTCGGGCGCTCACGTCGATCCTTTCGTGGTTTTCGACACATCCGATGGGCCGGTTCTCATCAGGCGCGGGACGGTCATCTCTGCATTCTCACGAATAGTCGGACCGACTTACATCGGCGAGAACAGCACCGTTATCGGCGACGCAATCCGGGCATGCTCAATCGGAGATGTCTGCAAGGTGCGCGGCGAAATATCCGGCATTGTGATGCTCGGACACTCGAACAAGGGTCACACCGGCTTTGTCGGAAGCTCCTACCTTGGGCGCTGGGTGAACCTGGGTGCGGGAACCACCACCAGCAATCTCAAGAACACCTACGGCTCGGTGCAACTGTGGACGCCATCCGGACTCCGGGACACCGGGCTGCAATTCCTTGGGAGTCTCCTTGGCGATCATGCCAAGACTGGCATCGGCACGATGCTCACCACCGGGTGCGTCGTCGGTGCCGGCGCGAACGTGTTCGGATCCGGGGTGACTCCTAAGCGCATCCCGCCGTTCGCATGGGGAGAGCGCGAGCCGTACTCTCGCTTCGATGTCGAGAAATTCGCGGAAGTCGCCGCGAGGATGATGGCCCGCCGTCACGTGGTATTGGGCGAGAAGGGCCGTCGGCAGCTTGTGGATTCCCATGCAGCGAGCGAGGCTTCGGGATGAAGCTCTGTGTACTCGGCAGCGGAAGCCGCGGTAACGCGATACTGATGCAGGCGGGGTCGACGCGAATCCTCGTCGACGCGGGCTTTGCTCCGCGGACTATTGGCCGGCGGCTCGAGATGATCGGTGTCGCGCCGCAGTCGATCTCCGCGGTTGTCGTGACCCACGAGCACATCGATCATTCGCGCGGCGCGGCTGGCGCGGCCAAGCGGTGGGGGTGGACGGTATTCGCCACGGCAGGCACGGTTGGCGCGTGCCTCGATCTTGCCGAAACACCAGTGCAGACGATCGGGTTGACAGGACATTTTTCGATCGATGATTTCGAGATCGATACGGTTCGCACGTCGCACGATGCAGATGAGCCGGTGGCTGTTGTGGCGACGTGCCGGGCAACGGGGGCACGGGCGGCAATCGTCTACGACCTCGGTTTGATGACCGAGAATGTTCATCGCGCGGTCGATCGCGCTGATGTTCTCGTAATCGAGTCCAATCACGATCCCGAGATGCTGCGCAATGGCCCGTACCCGCGGATACTGCAGCGCCGCATTGCCAGTCGCCATGGGCATCTGAGCAACCGCAGCGCGGCGATCGCGACCGCCAGATGTGTTCACCGCGACCTAAAGCAAGTAGTACTGGCTCATCTCAGCGAGGTGAACAACACTCCGGAGATCGCCGGCACCGCGATGCGCGAGGCGCTCCGACGCACGACCTTTCGCGGGCAGGTGACAGCCGCTGTGCAGGACTTTCCGTCCGCGACCGTCGGCGTGGCTGGATCCAGGAGATTCGTGCCGGTGCAGCTTTCGCTCGGACTCTGAGCGTCACGGCAAATTTCTGACGTACCGGTCGAGCTGGAAGTGCGACGCGTCGCCCGTCGCTGCGCAGCGATCTACCGTGCGGACATTTCAGCAGACAGCGCAGTCTCGAGAGACTGAAAGAGTTCCCGGATGTCGTCGGTTGTGGTTCTGAAGCCGAGCGTGCACATGCGCAGTGAGAATGCGCCGCTGAGTCGGGTAGAGGAGATGAGGAACCTGCCCTCCGCGACCACGCGCCTGTTTATCCTCTCGTTGAGCGCATCGACATCGTCGTTCGGAACTGTCAGCCCAGGTCGCGCCCTGAAGCACACGATGCCGAACTGGGCCGGACACAGGATCTCGAAATCCCGCGAGTCTTCGAGCAGGGTCTGCAGCAACCTCGCTCTTTCCATCGCGTCGTTGATAGCGGAGCCGATCGCGTCGGTGCCGAAGTAGCTGACCGAGAGCCACACTTTCAGCGCGCGGCAATATCGCGTGAGCTGCTCGCCGCGATCAGCAAAGTTAACTTCCTCCTCGCCGGCTTCGACGTCCTTCAGGTATTCCGGCATGATGCGAAACGCCGACTCCAGCGCAACGGTGTCGCGCACCATCAGGCAGCCGCACTCGAACGGAACGAACAGCCATTTGTGCGGGTCCAGCGTGAGACTGTCCGCCCGTTCGATTCCACTCAACAGCCGCTTTCCCTCGTCGGTCAACGCAGCAAACCCCGCATAAGCGGCGTCGATGTGCAGCCAGATCCGCTCGGCCTCGCACAAGTCGGCAATGTCGTGCAGCGGGTCCACTGAGCCGGTGTTGGTGGTGCCCGCACTTGCCACAACCACGAAGGGAGCGCCACCGTGTTTTCGATCCTCCGTTATCGCCGTCGCCAGCTTCCCCGGCTTCATGCGAAACTGCTCATCCATTCCTATCATGTGCACGTTGTCGCGCGAGATTCCCGCAATCCACGCGGCGCGCACGACAGAGGAATGCGCCTGCTCAGAGGTGTACACGATCAAGCGGCGGATGTCCGCCCCGGCCTCGACTGCGGCGTGACGTGCGGCGACAAGGGCGGTGAGGTTGGCGGCGGACCCTCCCGTGGTCAACAGTCCGCCGGAGCCGTGAGGCAAACCCATCCAGTCGCGGAACCATTCGAGCACTACCATCTCGAGCTGATTCGGTCCAGAGGCAACCGGCCACACTCCCGCAAAAAAATTGTATCCAGTCGCAAGCCAGTCGCCGAGTACAGCTGGAAACGTCGGACAGCTCGGCACATAGGCAAGAAAGCCGGGATGGGGCTCGCGCGCGTGGAAGGGGAAAACGTCGCTCTGCAGGACCGACAGCAAATCCTCGAAGTCACGCGGCGATCTCGGCGCAGGTGCCCATAGAGCATGGTTGAGGCTGGCGCGAGTTGCCCCTGCAATCACAGGCTCGTTGCGGATTGTCGCCAGGTGCTCGGCGACGACGTCCGCGACGCGGTGCCCGAGACGTCGCATCGTCGCGTGGTCCAGATCCAGCGAGGAACGCGACACCGCGGCGCGATCAGCGCCGGTCAAACGCAGCCGCTGCTGGCTCGGCGCTTTTCATTCCCGGGTCGCAGGCCGGAATTCTCGCGGCCGGCGCGAGTACGAGAGCGATGTACCGAACGGACAATAATTTCGAGAGAGCAGGCTACTTCAGCCTGAACGGTATGGAATACTCCGTATTCTCCCATTGCATGCGCAGCAGGCCGCCTCTGCGCCGCGGCAGCACCGCAATGCTGAACTGCTCCACGGGTTGCGGCAACCGCGACCGGGCAAGGTCGAGCCGGGTAAGATCCCGCGTAACGTCGTACTCAGTTCCCCACTGCCCCGTCTGTCGGTTCACGATCAATTTTGCGCCGTTCGGTGACGGGATTGTCCACAGTGTGTACTTGCCTGCGGGCACGAGCGTATTGCCGAACATCAGGTCTGCGCTGGTGGATAGCTGAGTGGCGGCATCTGCGCCGGTGCGCCAGACCTGGTTCCAGGGCACGACAGATCCGAATATCACGCGGCCACGCCGCGAAGGACGACTGTAGGAGACTTCGATTCGCGCCGCGCCGATCGTCGTCCGCAAGGTATCGGGCACCGACAGGCGTGTCGGCGTTCCCGCAGCGGCTTCCAATGAAGCCCACCGTTTCGCCAGTGCGTCGAAGTCGACGCTGTCCGCGCGTCGGCTGATTGTCTTTACGGTCGTCGCGGTAGCGTCGGAGCCGGTGATGCGCCCGTTGGCGTCGACGCTCACGATCTCGATCCATCCCTGATTGAAGCTGCTGCTGAACTGCACTGCGCGACCGCGCCGCGACAGCGCGACAGTCGAGCGCGCAATGGCACCCGGCGTCGCAATTACGACGCTGTCGGTCGCAGGGAGCGGATTGAACGCGAGAATCTGCTCGTAGAGTCCGAGGGCGGGTGGCACTCCCGGAATCGACGGCGCAACGGGGCCCTTGAACGCGCGCTTTCCAGTGGCAACAGTATCGGGTTGGCCGTTTCGCTGCACATCGACGGTTGCAGTCGAATCCGCAATCAGCGTGGTCATCGAAAAGAGCGGAGGTACCGTCGGATCAGTGCCGACTCGTCGTGTGGTGACCGCGAGTCCCTTGAACTTTCTGTCAGCGGTGAGGTCCGCGACGTAGTGCACGATGCGCACACGCGGAGTTCTGTACAGCAGATCGCCCTCGAGCTTCTCGCCGGAGCGAGTGTAGCGCTCGACGGCAATGGTGTCGTTGCCGAGCGTCGAAACGAAAACGCCGGCTACAAGAGGCGTTTGTGCTTCGAGCGATGCGGCGCCGAGGAGCAGCGACAACGCGATTCGTGTCACAGTCATCTTGTCTTCGTGAATGAGGTTCATCGGGACTGGATCGGACTGAGGTGGCGGCCGGTGTCGTTTAGACCGATTTCAAACCGCCTGATAGTGTGTTTGTGCCCGGGTGCGCGCAACTATTCGGTTCGGAACTTATGGTTCGGGCTGCGATTCAGGCCTGATGCCTTCGGTGCCACCCCATAGCGGCACGGCAAGGTCTCCCCTGTCATCGTAAAAGCGGATTGTTCCGGGAGCGTAGACTTTCGCCAACAGGATTATCTGGCCGGTGTGCATGGCGAAGTGCTCGACGACATGATACACGGCGGCCAGCACGGTAGTCGTCCGCCCTTGAATCGAGCATGCGCGGTCCAGATCCAGCGGATCCAGCCCGGCCAGCACGCGGTCTGCGTCGCGGATCGAGTCATTGAGCTGGGCGAGTATCTCCGCCGTTCGGGGTCCATCGCGCCGGGAGAACTCAAACGCACGGTTGCGTGTGCTTGACTCGCCGCCGATGCCGCAGACAATCCACTCGCGGACATTGCCCGCGAGATGCACGATGAGGTTGCCAATGCTGTTCGAGGAATCATTCGCGCGCTGCCATATGACATCTTCCGGAAGATCGGCAAGCGCGAGCCGGAGTTTGGCGGGATACTCCTCGGTGAGGTAGTAGCGCGATTGATGAATGAACGAAATCGACACGGCACAGCTCCCTGTTGTGCGCTCGTTTGGCGCGTAACTGACGATCGCCTATATTTGCGCCCGATGCGAGTCCCCAACTTCCGTTACCCATTGCTCGCAGGTATGTCGGCGCTGACGCTGCTTGCGGCCGTGCCCTCACTCGAGCTCGACGCGCAGCCGCCCGCCAGCGAAGTGCGGTGGGACAACGACGCCTTTCGCTTTCCGAGGTCCTGGAGCGAAAGCGATTTCGGGTACACTAACGGAATGCGGTTCACAACGTCGCATGCAACGCCGGGCTGGCTCAGTCGACATATCCCGGGACGTTATCAGCGGTCGTGCGCGTACACTCCTCGCGGGTGTAACGTGTTCAATCTCTACGGAGGACAAGACATCTACACGCCGCGAAATCAGTGGAGCCCCGATGTCGTGACTGGCGATCGGCCTTACGCCGGCCTCCTACATGGCGGAGGCAGTATTACATTGGCCGGCCACAACCAATCGGCGTCACTCGGTCTCCGCGCCGGTATCACCGGCGCAGCGTCGCTGGCGGCAACGCTTCATTCCGCAATTCACAGGATTGATGCTTTCAAGACCCGACCCGCGAAGGGTTGGCGTCATCAGCTCCCTACCGAGCTGGTGGTCAACGCCGATTACGAACACAAGAGAGGGCTGGGTGACCTCTCCGTGCGAGGGCTAAGGGTGGTGTCACTCGCTGGAAATCTCGGAGCGTCTGCAGGAACGATCGAGACCGCAGCTTCCGGCGGGCTGACCGTTCACGCTGGATTCGCCGTTCCGCGCGCCTGGAATGCTGGCGGGGATGCTGCCAGCGCTGTTCGCCCTGATGGAAACGGGATGACGAGCGCAAGGCCAACTCGAAGTCTTTATTTCATTGGCGGCGTCGGCTGCCGGGTGATTGGACGCAACCTGTCTCTGGACGGTACGACGTTCGCTGATAGCCACAGTGTACCGAAAAGAAATTCCGTGGCCACGTACCAGCTTGGAGTCGGGGCGCGCTATTCGTCCGTCGGAATTGCTTACCGGATCGTCACCACGGGAAAGGAGTTCGACAGAGGGCCCAATCTGAGCCGCTTCGGCGCTGTAACTTTCGCCATTTATCCACGCCCCTGATACACAGCATTCGTCCAGCACTGCGCCGGACGGCGGCGCCGGCGATTGTCTGCCCAGAAAAAAAGGAGGGAAGCCGCGCGGCTCCCCTCCCTCTTTCACTGCTGAAGCTGTTTGTTCCTAGTACATCCCGCCCATACCGCCCGGCGGACCGCCCGACTGTGCGCCATTCTTGTCTTCCTTCTTTTCCACGATCAGAGCTTCGGTCGTGAGCA
>Ga0136617_10000085_pt1 | contig 63250 bp, 57 predicted proteins | sample AntDrymUQ3222106_2_FD_129672 | JGI IMG/M metagenome (GOLD analysis project Ga0136617, IMG submission 129672) | Polar desert sand microbial communities from Dry Valleys, Antarctica - metaG UQ322 (21.06) | ecosystem: Environmental > Terrestrial > Soil > Desert | place: Antarctica: Dry Valley...
CTCGTGGTCTGCCTGCTGCGCGGCGGCTTCTCGCGCGTGGAGCAGACGCTGCTGGACGGCGGGCGGGGCTGGTCGGTGATCCGGCAGCGGATGGAGTTCCAGGAACTGATGCGCGACCGCTTCATGGGCGTGATCGAGGATGCCACCGGCCGGCGCGTGATCGGCTTCATGAGCGGCAACCAGCAGGACCCCGACATCATGTGCGAGGTCTTCATGCTCGCACCAACGGAGCTCTTCGACGATGACGAGCTGCACGCGAAGCACACCGGTGCCGTGCCGCAGGTGGCCGACCCGCCGCCCGCGGCTTGACGCGCGGGGTACCTTAAGTACTGGAGGGCTGGCCGTGAGGTCGGGCGCGATATGGCGTCGGCAGCACGAAGTGACTTCCGAGGTTCACCATCGACCTTGGAGGACGCCGTGCCCACCCCCGATTCCATCGCCCGCCGTGCGGCGACGCTCCGTCCGTTCGTCTGCTCCTCGACGGTTGGAGGGCTCGATGTCGCCTGGGTCCACGTGGCTGGCGCGCTCGACATCGCGACCTCGCCCGAGCTCGACCGGGCGCTGCGCGAGTCGCCCGCACGGCTCGTGGTACTCGACCTGCGCGACCTCGCGTTCATGGATGGCGCCGGGGTCCACACCATCCTCGAGGCGACCGCCAGCGCGCGCCGCGACGGCCGCCAGCTGATCCTCCTGCGCGGCTCGCCGAACGTCGACCACGTCTTCGCCCTCACCGGCATCGCCGACGACATCGAAGTCGGCGACCTGGACCTGTTCGAGCCGCCCGTGCAGCCGCTGCGGCTGTTCGCGGACGAGGCGCTCATCCCGTGAGCGCCATCGCACCGCTGCGCGGCCCGCCCGAGAGCGTCCCGATCGTCCATGAGACGTCGGAGCGCGTCGTCCGCGCCGTCGTCTTCGCGCTCCCGCCCGCCGCGCTGTTGATCGCCGGCTGGCTGGCGTGGGGAGGGACGCTCCACTGGCACGATCTGATCGTGCTGGCCATCACCTACACGCTGTCGGGGCTCGGCATCACGGTCGGCTTCCACCGCCTCTTCACCCACCGCAGCTTCAGGACCACCCGCGCGGTCCGCGCGCTGCTGGCCCATGCGCACGTCGGCTGGATGTTCCGCGGCAAGGACATGGGCAACCCCGCGCGCTACGCCAAGGACCTGCTCGCCGATCGCGACATGCGCTTCATCAGCCGCACCTTCCCGCTCTGGGTGGCGATCGGGATGCTCATCCCGTTCGGCCTCGGCATCGCGCTCACGGGCTCGCTCACCGGCGGGCTCACGGGGCTGCTGTGGGGCGGCGCCGTGCGCGTCCTCCTGCTGCACCATGTGACCTTCTCGATCAACTCGCTCTGCCACTTCTTCGGCCGGCGGCCGTACGCCACCGGCGACGAGTCGCGCAATCTCGCCTGGCTCGCCCCGATCGCCTTCGGCGAGGCCTGGCACAACAACCACCATGCATTCCCCACTTCGGCGCGGCACGGCCTCGGACTCCGGGAGATCGATCCCGGCGCCTGGCTGATCACCGCGCTCGAACGTTGCCACTTGGCCTGGGACGTCGTCCGCATCAGTCCCGGACATCAACAGGCCAAGCGTGGACCCGCGGTGTCCTGACCCTCCTCCCAGACCCGCTCGTCCTGCCCGGCCGCTACGACGTAGCGGCCGGGTGCGGCGGCCTTCACCGATCGCCGTGAGGCCTGCGCCCGGCTCCCTGAATACAGTCTTGCTCGCGTGATCGAGCTGACCGGCACCGGACTGACGACCCAGAACGTCGTCGCCGTGGCCCGCGACGGCGCGGCCGTGACGTTGTCCGCGGAGGCGCGGCGCGCGATGGAGGCGAGCGCGGCGGTCGTCGAGCGCCTGGCCGGCCGCGAGGAACCGGCCTACGGCGTCTCGACCGGCTTCGGCTCGCTCGCCAACGTCTCGATCCCCGTCGAGCGCCGCGAGGAGCTGCAGCGCGCGCTGGTGCGCTCGCACGCGGCGGGCATGGGGCCGCCCGTCGAGGCCGAGGTGGTGCGCGCGATGATGCTGTTGCGCGCGCGCACGCTGTCGATGGGCTGCTCCGGCGCGCGGGCGCTGCTGGCCGAGACGCTGCTCGCGCTGCTCAATGCCGGGATCACGCCGGTCGTGCCCGAGCACGGCTCGCTCGGCGCGAGCGGCGATCTCGCGCCGCTGGCGCATTGCGCGCTCGTGCTGATCGGCGAGGGCGAGGTCGCCGATCCGGGTGGCCCGGCGGTGCCCGCGGCGCAGGCGCTGGCCGAGGCGGAGATCGAGCCGGTCACGCTGATCGCCAAGGAGGGGCTCGCGCTGATCAACGGCACCGACGGGATGCTCGGCATGCTCGTGCTCGCCATCCACGACCTCGGCCGGCTCCTGCGCGTGGCCGACATCACGGCGGCGATGTCGGTCGAGGCGCTGCTCGGCACCGACCGCGTATTCGCGGCCGACCTGATCGCCCTGCGCCCGCACGACGGGCAGGCGGCCAGCGCCGAGAACCTGCGGCGCGTGCTGGCCGACTCGCCGATCGTCGCCAGCCACCGCTATGGCGACGATCGCGTCCAGGACGCCTACTCGCTGCGCTGCGCACCGCAGGTCAACGGCGCGGCGCGCGACGCGCTGGCGCACGCCGAGCGCGTCGCCGCCGCCGAGATGGCCTCGGCGATCGACAACCCGATGGTCCTGGCCGACGGGCGCGTGGAGTCATGCGGCAACTTCCACGGCGCCCCGCTCGGCTTCGCCTGCGACTTCCTCGCGATCGCGGTCGCCGAGGTCGGCGCGATCGCCGAGCGCCGCACCGACCGCCTGCTCGACGCGACGCGCTCGCACGGGCTGCCGCCGTTCCTCACGCCGGAGCCGGGCGTCAACTCGGGCCTGATGATCGCCCAGTACACGCAGGCCGCGCTGGTGGCCGAGAACCGGCGGCTCGCGACGCCTGCGAGCGTCGGCTCGCTCCCGACGAGCGCGATGCAGGAGGATCATGTCTCGATGGGCTGGGCCGCCGCTCGCAAGCTGCGCACGACGCTCGAGAACCTGGGCCGCATCCTCGCGGTCGAGCTGACCTGCGCCGCGCATGGGCTCGACCTGCGCGCGCCGCTGCAGCCCGGCCCGGGTGGCGCGGCCGCGCGGGGCGCCGTGCGCGCACGCATCGACGGGCCGGGCGCCGACCGCCGGCTGGCGCCCGATCTCGCCGCCGCCGAGGAGCTGGTCGCAACGGGCACGGTGCTGGCCGCGGTCGAGGCGGCCGTGGGGGCGATGGCGTGAAGGGGAGCCGCGAGGTGCGCGCGCCGCGGGGCACCGAGCTGTCCTGCAAGGGCTGGCCGCAGGAGGCCGTGCTGCGGATGCTGATGAACAACCTCGACCCTGACGTCGCCGAGAACCCCGACGCGCTCGTCGTCTACGGCGGCACCGGCCGCGCCGCGCGCTCGTGGGAGGCCTACGACGCGATCGTCGCCTCGCTGCGCGACCTCGAGGCCGACGAGACCCTGCTGGTGCAGTCGGGCAAGCCGGTCGGGGTGATGCGCACGCACGCGTGGGCGCCGCGCGTGCTGATCGCGAACTCCAACCTCGTGCCGGAGTGGGCGACGTGGGAGGAGTTCCGCCGCCTCGAGGATCTCGGGCTGACGATGTACGGGCAGATGACGGCGGGCTCGTGGATCTACATCGGGACCCAGGGCATCGTGCAGGGCACGTATGAGTGCTTCGCGGAGATCGCCCGCCGCCACCACGGCGGCACGCTGGCCGGGACGATCACCCTGACCGCCGGGCTCGGCGGGATGGGCGGCGCGCAGCCGCTGGCGGTGACCATGAACGACGGCGTGGTGCTGTGCGTCGAGGTCGACGCGCACCGCATCCGGCGGCGCCTGGAGACGCGCTACCTCGACGAGGAGGCCGATGGTCTCGACGACGCGGTCGCGCGCTGCCGCGCCGCCGCCGCCGAGAAGCGACCGCTCAGCGTCGGACTGCTCGGGAACGCCGCCGAGGTGTTCAGCGCGCTGCTCGAGTCCGGCTTCGAGGCGGATATCGTCACCGACCAGACGAGCGCGCACGATCCGCTCGGCGGCTACGTGCCGGATCGCATGACGCTTCAGGAGGCCGAGCGCCTGCGCGTCGAGGACAGCGAGGAGTACGTGCGCCGCGCCCGTGCCGCGATGGCCGCCCACTGCGCCGCGATGGTCGGCTTCCAGGACCGCGGCGCCGAGGTCTTCGACTACGGCAACTCGCTGCGCGCGGAGGCTAAGCTCGGCGGCTTCGAGCGCGCGTTCGACTATCCGGGCTTCGTGCCCGCCTACGTGCGGCCGCTGTTTTGCGAGGGCAAGGGCCCGTTCCGCTGGGTCGCGCTGTCCGGCGACCCCGCCGACATCCACGCGACCGACCGCGCGGTGCTCGAGGAGTTTCCCGACGACGAGCGCCTCGGCCGCTGGATCCGCTCGGCCGCCGAGCGGATCGCGTTCCAGGGCCTGCCCGCCCGCATCTGCTGGCTCGGCTACGGCGAGCGCGCGCGGCTCGGGCTGCGCTTCAACGAGATGGTGCGCTCGGGCGAGCTGTCGGCGCCGATCGTGATCGGCCGCGACCATCTCGACTCGGGATCCGTCGCGTCGCCGTACCGGGAGACCGAGGGGATGGCCGACGAGTCCGACGCGATCGCCGACTGGCCGCTGCTCAATGCGCTGGTGAACACCTCCGCAGGCGCCTCGTGGGTGAGCCTCCACCACGGCGGCGGCGTCGGCATCGGCCGCTCGATCCACGCCGGCCAGGTCTGCGTCGCCGACGGCACCGACCTCGCGGCCGAGAAGCTCGACCGCGTGCTGACGGCCGATCCCGGCATGGGCGTGATCCGCCACGTCGACGCCGGGTACGACCGTGCCGTCGAGGTCGCCGAGGAGCGGGGGGTGCGGATCCCGATGCGCGAAGCGTGAGCGTGCTCGGGATCGCGACGGTCGGCCATCCCGTGCTGCGCGAGCGCGCCCGCGAGCTCAGCCCCGAGGAGCTGCGCGCGCCGGAGGTCCAGCAGCTGATCGACGACATGATCGAGACCAAGCGCGCCGCGAACGGTGCGGGGCTGGCCGCCAATCAGGTGCACGACACGCGCCGCATCGCCGTCGTCGAGGTCGAGCCGGGCAACCCCCGCTACCCGTACAAGCCGCCGATCCCGTTGACCGTGATGGTCAATCCGGTGCTCGAACCGGTCGGCGACGAGACGGTCGAGATCAACGAGGGCTGCCTGTCGGTGCCCGACCTGCGCGGGACCGTCGAGCGCTCCGTCACCGTGCGCGTGCGCTACCTCGACCGCGACGGCGTCGAGCACGAGGAGGTGCGCCGCGGGCTGACCGCCGGGACCTTCCAGCACGAGGTGGACCACCTCGACGGCGTGCTGTTCCTCGACCGCGTGCGCGACCCGTCCACGTTCTCGACCTGGGAGCAGTTCGATCGCCACCACCGCGCCGCGTTCGAGGCCCGGGCGCGGGCGCTGGTGGCGCGGGTCGGCTCGTGACGCGGCTGTGGTGCGAGCTCGCCTGGCTGGGGGGCGAGCGGGCCGAGCCGGACGTGTTGATCGAGATCGAGGATGACCGGCTCGTCACGGTCACGCCCGGCGTTGACGCTCCCGTCGATGCGAACCGGCTGAGGGGGTTGACGCTGCCGGGGCTCGCGAACGCCCACTCGCACGCGTTCCAGCGCGCGCTGCGCGGCCGCACGCACGCAGGGACCGGGTCGTTCTGGACCTGGCGCGAGCAGATGTACGCGCTGGCCGGCACGCTCGACCCGGACGCCTGCTTCGCGCTCTCCCGCGCGACCTTCGGCGAGATGGCGCTCGCCGGCATCACCTGCGTCGGCGAGTTCCACTACCTCCATCACGCCCCGGGCGGGGCGCCGTACGACGACCCGAACGCGATGGGCGGCGCCGTGCTGGCCGCGGCGGCCGAGGCGCGGGTCCGCATCACGCTGCTCGACGCCTGCTACCTGCACGGCGGCATCGAGCGCTTCCGCGACCGCGACGCGACGGCCTGGGCCGAGCGCGTGGACGCGCTGGCGGAGCGGCCGGCCGCGCGCGTCGGCGCGGCGATCCACAGCGTCCGCGCGGTCAACCCGGAGTCAGCGCGGGTCGTTGCCGAGTGGGCGGCGGGGCGGCCGCTGCACGCGCACGTCTCCGAGCAGCCGCAGGAGAACGAGGAGTGCCTCGCGGCGCACGGCCGCACACCGGCCGGCCTCCTCGCCGACGCCGGCGCCCTGTCCGAGCGCTTCACCGCCGTCCACGCCACGCACCTGACCGACGGCGACGTCGCGCTGCTCGGCGCGGGCGGCGTGACCGCGTGCCTCTGCCCGACCACGGAGCGCGACCTCGCCGACGGCATCGGCCCGGCCCGCCGCCTGCTCGACGCCGGCGCGTCGCTGGCCACCGGCAGCGACTCGCAGGCGATCATCGACCCGTTCGAGGAGGCGCGCGCGATCGAGCTCGACGAGCGCCTCGCGTCGGGCGTCCGCGGCGTCCATCCCGCCACCGACCTCCTGCGCGCCGCGACGGCGAGCGGCTACGCCGCGCTCGGCTGGCCCGAGGGGGGCCGGCTCGAGGCCGGTGCGCTCGCCGACCTCACCACTGTCTCCTTCGACGGCGTCCGCCTCGCCGGTACCCAACCGGAGGAGGCACTGCCGTCCGTCGTCTTCGCCGCCGCCGCCGGCGACGTGCGCGACGTCATGGTCAGCGGCGCCTGGAGCGTGCGCGACGGCGAGCACGTCGCGTTCGACGTGGCGGCGGAGCTGCGCGGAGCGCTCGCGCCATGACGACGCTCGTCGTCGACGACATCGGCCTGCTGGTCACCAACGACCCGTCGCTCGGCGACGGCCCGCTCGGCCTCGTTCAGGATGCCTCGCTGGTGATGGAGGACGGTGTCGTGATCGCGGTCGAGCGGGCGGGAGCGGCGGGGGACGAGCGGCTCGACGCGGACGGGCGCTGCGTGATCCCGGGCTTCGTCGACTCGCACACACACCTCGTGTTCGCGGGCGATCGCGGTGACTAGTTCGCCGCGCGGATGGCAGGCGCGCCGTACGCGGCGGGCGGCATCCGCGTGACGACGGAGGCGACCCGCGCGGCCACCAGCGGAGAGCTCGCCGCGCTCGCCCAAGCCCGCCGCCGCGAGGCGCTGCGGGCCGGCATCACCCACCTCGAGATCAAGTCGGGCTACGGGCTCGACATCACCACCGAGGCGCGCTCGTGCGAGGTGGCCGCGGCGCTCACCGACGACGTGACCTTCCTCGGAGCCCACGTCGTCCCGGCCGAGTACGAGGGCCGTGCCGACGACTACGTCGCCCTCGTGTGCGGCGACATGCTCACCGCCTGCGCGCCATACGCCCGCTGGATCGACGTCTTCTGCGAGGACGGCGCGTTCGACGCGGGGCAGTCGCGCGCGGTGCTCGAGGCCGGCCGCGCCGCCGGGCTCGGGCTGCGCGTGCACGGCAATCAGCTCGGGCCAGGTCCGGGCGTCGAGCTCGCAGTCGATCTCGGCGCCGCCTCCGTCGACCACTGCACCTACCTGACCGACGCGGACGTCGAGGCGCTGGCCGGCAGCGGGACGGTCGCGACGTTCCTCCCCGCAACTGACTTCTCGACCCGCCAGCCCTACCCCGACGCGCGCCGCGTGATCGACGCGGGCGCCCACGTCGCCATCGCGACGAACTGCAACCCGGGCTCGAGCTACACGACCTCGATCGGCTTCTGCCTGGCGCTCGCGGTCCGCGACCTGCGCATGACCGCCGAGGAGGCGCTCCTCGCCGCCACCCGCGGCGGCGCCCGGGCGTTGCGCCGCACGGACGTCGGCCACCTGACGCCCGGCGCCCGCGCCGACGCCGTCATCCTCCGGGCGCCGTCCTACTCGCACCTCGTCTATCGCCCCGGCGTCCCGCTCGTGGCCGTCACCATCCAGGCCGGGCAGCCGGCGTGGATCGACCCAGCTCGATAGAGCTCACTTCGCGATCTCGAGCGGGAACGACTCGTGGGTCCCGTCGGGCAGGATCAGCGCCGGCTTGCCCTCGCACACGGCCACCGCCTCCGCGTCGGACCCGAGCGCGACACCCGCGATGTAGGCCGCCCCGAGCCGGTGGACGTCGATGACGTGACCGATCTTGAACAGCGAGCGCGTCTCGTCGGCGAGGTCGCCGTCGCCCGCCCGCAGGATCACGCGGAGGTCGGCGTTGAGGGAGCGCACGGTCAGCGCCGCCTCGATGTTGACGAGGTCCACGTCGGTGACCGCGGCGAACGCACGCGCCGACTTCGGGGACAGCCGCCGCAGCACCGCGGGGTTCGCGCCGCGGCCGATCACCACCGGGATCTGGAGCCGCCGGGCCAGCCCGACCGTCTCGGCGTCCGGGTCGGCGTCGACCGCGACGACCAGCACCCCGCACTCGCGCAGCAGCATGCACAGCCGCAGCCCGACCTGCCCGAGCCCGATCACGATCACGTGGTTCCTGCGGGGCACGGCACGCCTGCCGAAGAGCCCCGTCAGGCTCGAGTCGACAAACCGGTTGATCAACCCGCCCGTGAACGACGCGGCCGACAGCAGGGTGAGGATCACCGAGCAGCCGATCGCGACCTTGAACCACTTCGGCCCGTCGTCGATCGCCGTGTTCGGGCCGACCGTGGCGAGCGACTTCGTCGAGCCGTAGAACGCGTCGGCGAACCCTTGGTCGAGCACGATCATCGCGCCGATCAGCTCGAACACGAGCGTCAGCACGAGCCCCGCGAAGCCGTAGATCAGCAGTGCGGCGCTGCGGTCGTAGGGCTGGAGCACCGCGGTCAAGAGGCTGCGGATCCGGTGCGGCTGCTGCGGCGGCAGGTCGACCTCCTCGAGCCGCTCGTCGAGCCCGATCGAGCGCTCGCCCTTCCGCCGCGCCGCGAGCAGGTCCGGGTTGATGCAGGGCCCCGCGAGCGTCGGCGCGACGATGTCGGCCAGCGAGGTCACCTTGCAGTGGGGGATCGTCTGCTCGATCTGCTCGGCGATCCCGGGGTCGAAGATCGTGACGAGCAGCGGCACGTCCGCGTCGAGGTGGCGGACGAGCAGGGCGATCCGCAGCGGGAACGCGTCGTCGCGCGTGGCGACGCAGACGACATCCGGGCGCCCGCCCTCGAGCGCCTCGCGCAGCGATCCCTCGTCGGCCTCCTCGAGCCAGGTGACCTCGCCGCCGCCCGCCTCCAGCGCCTCGCGAACCTCGCCCGCGAGGTCGCCACCACCCACCAGGAGCACCCGTCGCCGCTCGGCCACGGCGCGCACCCTACTCGGCTAGCAGGACTTCGAGCCCCAGGCGGTGCACGCGAGGTTCACGTCGGTGTAGCTGACGAGGGTGACCGAGTCCCCGCCGTTGTTGAGGATCTCTCCCGTCATGCCCCAGTGCCTCTCGAGCGCGGAGTCCTCGGCGGGATCGCCCTGCGTGAAGACGCGCATCGTCTCGCCGGGGTTCAGCACGGTGCCGGGGGTGAACGCGTAGCTGTACGGGGCGCTCTTGAGCAGGTAGTTCTCGAGCCCGATCGGGAAGGTCGCGTGGTTTGTGATCGACACGACCTCGTTGCGGCGCGGTTGCGCGTCCATCGTGACCAGGCCGGCGGCGGGGTCGGCGCAGGCTAGGCGGCAGGGGTAGATCATCGACGCGCGGATGTCGCCCTGCGGGTCGAACAGGTACGCGCCGTCGCCGAAGCCGCGATCGTCGCGCGAGGTGTTCTCGAACACGGGCTTGCGCTGGTTCCAGAAGAACTCGCTTCCGCTGTTCTCCCCCTCGCCCGCGTAGACCGTCGTCCACTGGCCGGGTGCGAGCACGCTGCCGGGCGGGAAGGTGAAGCGGCGCAGCCCCGAGTCCCGCAGATGCCAGCCGGTGAGCGGCAGCGGGTTGACCGGGTCGAGGTTCCTGACCCTGACCCACTCGCCGTTGACGTCGAAGCTGTCGGTGCCGTCGGCGTCCCAGTTCACCCACAGCTTGATCGCGTGGCCCTCGTTGGGGCCGACGCCGCAGTAGTTGGGCGAGAACAGGCCCCTGCGCGCCGCCGCGGCGCGCTGGGTCAGCACGCTGTAGCGGACGTTCGCCGCGTCCTCGTTGCGGAACGGCAACCACAGCGCGCGGCCCTCGGAGACCAGGATTCGCCCGGCGTCGCGCCAGCGGCCCTTGAGGCGGACCGCGACGAAGCGCAGCCGGCGCCCGCGCGAGCGGCTCTCGGGGTAGAAGGACGCGACGCGGATGCGCTTCTTCGAGCGCCGCACGAGCTGCTCGAGCCGCGTCGTAGCGTCCACGGCGTGGCAGTCGCCGGCTCGCTGGGAGGCGCGGTAGGAGGTCTGCTCCATCGCCTGGATGCCGATCATGCGCACCCGCAGCAACCCGCCCAGCCCGTCCCCGGGAATGGCGGCGTCGAGGGTGTCGCCGTCACCGACGTCGCGGACCTTGCCCTTCCACACGGTGCACTGGGAGCCCTGTGGGTAGTCGGGCAGGCAGGGTCCGCTGGCCGCAGCGGCGGGGGCCGGCGCGGCGGCGGGGGCCGCAAGGGCGGCGACGGCGAGCAGCAGAATGAGGCGAAGGGCGCGGGACATCGAGGCCCCCAACCCCTAGCACCCGCGAGGGTTGCGGCCTGCAATCAGCGGTGCGCGATGGGAACGTCGCTCGGCGAGACCTGGTCGGGATCGGTGATCTCGGTCCCCGGCGGCGGCTCGACGTCGCCGTCGAGCAGCGGATCCTCGGTCTCGCGCATCCACGCCTCCAGGCGTTCTGCGAGCACGGCCCGGTCGGCCTCGTAGGCCGCGTCGCCGGCCACGTTGGCGGCCTCGGCGGGGTCGAAGAGGAGGTCGTGGAGCTCCTCGCGCGCCAGCGGCTTCTCGGCCCAGCCGTTCGCGACCAGCAGGTCCTTGGTCGGGCCGTCGTCGACGTTCGGGAGCACGGGCGTGGTGCGCTCGCCGAAGCGGCGGATGTACTTGAAGCGCTTGGTGCGGATGGCGCGCTGGGGCTCGTAGGCGGCGTGGAACGTGAGCTCGGCGAAGACGGCGTCGTTGACCTCGTCGGTCTCGCGCCGCAGCAGCGGCAACAGCGAGCGTCCCTGCAGCCACTCCGGCGCCGGGATGCCGGCCAGCTCGCACAGGGTCGGGAAGATGTCGATCTGCGAGACGAGCGCCTCGGAGACCTTGCCCCCGTGGAAGCCGCCGGGCCCGCGCACGATCAGCATCACGCCGAGGCCGCGGTCGGTGAGCGTCGCCTTCGCGCCCGGGAACGCGAGCCCGTGGTCGGTGGTGAGGATCACGATCGTGTCGTCGGAGAGGTCGTGCTCGTCGAGCGCGTTCATCACCGCGCCGACGCCGTGATCGAGCGAGCGCGCGCTGGCCTTGTACGAGGCCATGTCGCGCCGCGTCTCGACCGTGTCGGGCAGGTTCGCCGGCGGGAGCGAGTAGAGCGAGTCGCGCACCGACGTCGGCTCGAAGTACTCGCGGTGGGTCTCGAAGAACCCGATCGAGAGGAAGAACGGGTCGTCCGACGGCCGCTCGGCGATCAGGCGCAAGGCGGCGGGCGCGACCTGGTCGACGTGATGGTTGTCGATGTCGACGACGTGGTCGTAGCCGAGCACGTCGGGATCGCGTGACAGGTGCTGCTCGCCGACCAGCCCAGTCCAGTAGCCGGCGTCGCGCAGCGTCCTGACCAGGTGGTGGTCGTAGTCGTTGAGCTCGAAGCCGCGGTGGGCGAGCCCGATTATCCCGTTGGAGTGCGCCCACCGGCCTGTCAGCAGGCACGCGCGGCTCCCCGAGCACGTCGGCGCGGCGCAGAACGCGTGGCGGAACAGCAACCCTTGATCGGCGAGCCGCTGGATGTTCGGCGTCGGCACCGAATGGCCGTACGGCTGCACGTAGCGGCCGCTGTCGTGGGAGTGGAGGTAGAGGATGTTTGGCTTCATGGGTACATTGCCTTCTATTCCGATGGGAAAGGTTACAAAGTCATACGTCGTGTGCGCGACGCCTCGGAGCGGCAGCACGCTGCTATGCGCCCTGCTGGCGGGCACCGGCGTGGCCGGGAATCCCGAAGAATCCTTCGAGCACCTGTGGCGCAGCGGGCTGCCACGGCAGCCGCGCGAGTACTTCGCCGGCGTCGATGACGCCGGCGTGCTCGCGCTGCTCGCGCCGACCGACCCAGGTGGCGCCGACCGCAGTGACCCGTTCCCGCCCGCCCTCGAGCGCGGCACGACGCCCAACGGCGTCTTCGGCGCGAAGCTGATGTGGACGCACCTGCTCGACCTCGCCGAGCGGCTCGATTGCGCAGCGGATCCGGGGCTGCTCGAAGCGCGGCTGCCCGCGCTGCGCTACGTCCATGTCACGCGCGGCGACAAGGTCGCCGCCCAGGCGGTGTCGCTGTGGCGCGCGGTGCAGACGCGCGCGTGGCGCGCGGGCGGCGTCAAGGAGGAGGGCGTCGCCGTCTACCACGGCGGTGCGATCGGTCGTCTCTTCGCCCAGCTCACGGAGCAGGACGAGGCGTGGCGAGCCTGGTTCGCGGCCAACGGCATCGAGCCGCTCACGATCGCATACGAGGCGCTGGCCGACGCTGCCCCATCCGTCGCCGCCGCCGTCCTCGAGCACGTCGGCGCGGGAGCAGCGGAGATCCCCGAGCCGCCGCTGCGCCGCCAGAGCGACGACCGCTCGGCCCGCTGGGTCGAGCGCTTCCGCGGCGAGCGCGCCGCCGCGTAACCGGGCGCGCATCGGTGCAGTAGCGTCGGCGCCATCGTGAACCGCGACCACGGCGTCGGGAGCGAGGTCGGCCGGCTGCGCACGGTGGTGCTGCACCGCCCCGGCGCGGAGCTGCGCCGGCTCACGCCGCGCAACAACGACGACCTGCTGTTCGACGGCGTGCCCTGGCTCGACCGCGCGCAGCAGGAGCACGACCGCTTTGCCGCGACGCTGCGCGACCACGAGGTCGAGGTCCTCTACCTCCCGAGCTGCTGGGTGAGGTGCTCGCGGTCGATGCCGCGCGCGGGCAGCTGCTCGACAGCGCGCTGCGGCCCGAGACGATCGGCTCGACGCTCGCCCCCGCGCTCGGCGAGCACCTCGCCGCGCTGTCCGCGGCCGAGCTCGCGGCCGTCCTCATGGCGGGGATGGCGCGCGAGGAGCTGCCCGTGCACCCCGGCGGGCTGGTCGAGGCGATGGCGGCGCCGCAGGACTTCGTCATCCGCCCGCTCCCGAACCTGCTGTTCACGCGCGACTCCGCGGTCTGGCTCGACCACGGCGTCGCGGTGACGCAGCTCGCGATGCCCGCGCGCCAGCGGGAGAGCGCGATCACCGGCGCGATCTACCGTCACCACCCGCGCTTCGCCGGCACCGAGCTGCTCTACGGCGGCAACGTGGCCGACCAGGCGTGGCTCGAGGGCGGCGACGTGCTCGTGCTCGCGCCCGGGGTGCTCGCGATCGGCGTCGGCGAGCGCACGAGCCCGGCCGGCGTCGAGGCGTTCGCGCAGCGGCTGTTCGCCACCGACGAGGCGCAGACCGTGCTCGCGGTGCCGATCGCGCAGGACCGCGCGACGATGCACCTCGACACCGTCTGCACGATGGTCGACCGCGACGCCGTCGTGATGTACCCGCCGCTCGCCGACACGCTCGAGGCCTACGTCGTCGAGCCGGGCCGCGTCTCCGGCCCCGTGCCGTTCCTCACCGCCGCGGCGCGCGCGATGGGGATCGGCGAGCTGCGCGTCATCGACACCGGGCTCGACCCCGTCACCGCGGAGCGCGAGCAGTGGGACGACGGCAACAACACGCTCGCGATCGCCCCCGGCCGCGTCGTCGCCTACGAGCGCAACACCGAGACGAACGCCCGGCTGACCGAGGCGGGGATCGACGTCGTCACGATCGCCGGCTCGGAGCTCGGCACCGGCCGCGGAGGGCCGCGCTGCATGTCCTGCCCGGTGCTGCGGGACCCGCTGTAGTCACGACGCCCGCGGCTTCACCGGCGAACGTCAACGGCGGCTGGGTAGGAGTGGGTTTCGGGGTGTCGGTGGCGGGGGTGTGCTCCCTTGGTCGCAATAATTGCGACCAAGGGAGCACACCTGGCCCCTGCGAGCCGCCGCGGCAACTCGCACCCTCTCCTCACTGCGCAGTTGAAGTTCAGTCCAACACGCCGTCGTCCCGGAGCGTCGCCTCCACGAGCTTGAACGCGGCGTTGCCGGCCGGGATGCCGGCGTACAGCGCGGCGTGGATGACCACTTCGCGGATCTCCTCCGGGGTGACCCCGTGGCGGATCGCGGCGCGGACGTGCATCGGGATCTCGCTCTCGGCCCGCAGCGCGGTCAGCAGCGCCAGCGTGAGGCAGGAGCGCGTCCGGCGGTCGAGCCCGGGGCGACCCCAGACCTCGCCCCACGCGATGCGGGTCAGGTACTCCTGGAACGGCGCGGCGTACTCCGACGCCCCGCCCAGGGTCCGGTCGACGTGCTCGTCGCCGAGCACCTCGCGCCGGACGCGCTCGCCGTCGTCAGCCATCAGCCCTCCCGGTCGTGGTCTTTGAGCGCCCGGTCGACGAACGCGCCCGCCGACCCGAGGTAGCCAGCCGGGTCGAGCAGCTCCGCCGCTCGCTCCTCGCCCACGAGCTCGGCGACCGCGGCCGGGAAGTCGTCGGCCTTCAGCGCCGCGTGCGCCGCCTCCCCGCCGAGCTCGGCCGCGACCCGCTCCGCCATCAGCCGCCCGCCGGTGAGATCGAGGTTGGCGCGCATCCGCTCCGGGTCGATCTCGAGGCCCTCGAGCGACTCGCGCAGCCACGCGACGGCCGACCCCGTCGAGCGCAGCAGCTCGCCCAGCGGGCGCCACTCCGCGTGCCACGAGCCCGCCGCGCGCTCGTGCTCGTGCGCCATCGCTCCGAGCAGGATCGCGGCGAGCCCCGGCGCCTGCTGTGCGCAGCCGAGCGCGCAGATCGCCGCCACCGGGTTGTGCTTGTGCGGCATGGTCGACGAGCCACCTCCGCGAGCCTCGCGCACCTCGGCGACCTCCGTCTGCGAGAGCAGGACGATGTCGCGCGCGGCCTTCGCGACCGCGCCCGCGGTTACGGCCAGCGCCGACGCGAGCTCGCCGATCCGCCCGCGCTGCGTGTGCCAGGGCGCGGCCGGCTCGGCCAGCCCGAGCGCCTCGGCGTAGCCGCTGAGCACCTGCGGGCCTGCGTCATCCAACGAGGCGAGCGTGCCCGCCGCGCCCCCGAGCTGCGCTGCCAGCCGCTCAAGGCGGATCTCCACGAGCCAGCGGCGCGCCTCGTCGAGCCCCGCGAGCCAGCCCGCGGCCTTGAGCCCGAACGTCACGGGCACGGCCTGCTGGAGCAGCGTCCGCCCGGCCATCGGCGTGTCGCGGTGCGCGCGCGCCAGCTCGGCGGCGGCGTGCGCGGCGGCGCGGAGGTCCTCGAGCAGCGGCTCGAGCGCCCGTGCGGTCACGAGCATCGCTGCGGTGTCGAGGATGTCCTGGCTGGTCGCCCCGCGGTGCACGTGCCCGGCGGCCGGCCCCTCGACCGCCTCGGTCAGCGCGGCCTTCAGCGGGACCACGGGGTTGCCGGATCCGGCCGCGCCCTGCGCGATCGCCGCGGCGTCGAAGCGATCGGCGCGACACGCCGCCGCGATCGCCTCCGCCGCCGCCTCCTCGATCAGGCCGGCGGCCGCCAGCGCCCGCGCGAGCGCCGCCTCGGCGTCGAGCATCGCCTGCAGCCAGGCCTCGTCGCTGACCGCCGCCGCGGCGCCGCCGCGCGCCGCGATCGCGTCGAACACGCGGCTAGTGCCGCGCGTGCGGCTCGTCGCGGACGAAGCGGGTCGCGATGGTGAGCAGCAGGTGGACGACGCCGATCACGATGAAGAACGCCGCCGCCGTCCCGTCGTCGGAGAACCCGAGCACGAACGGCGCGGCGATCAGGAAGATCGCGAGCACGTAGTCGAGCATCACGTGCGCCTGGACCGGGATCGAGTTGATCAGGCCGGTCCGCCACGCGGTCGACGCGGCGATGATCAGCACGAGTACGCCGACGATCAGCGAGACGGCGGTCGCCGTGTCCTCCTCGAAGCTGAAGACGAACGGCGCCGCGATGAAGAGGATCGCCGCGAGGTACTCGATGATGCCGTGGACGAACGCCGGGATCGGCCCCTGCTTGAACATGGCCTGGACGCTACCCGAAGAACACCTCGGCCGTCTCGAACAGGCGCGGGTCGAGCAGCTTGGGCTGGGCCAGCGCCTCGTCGAGCGGCACGAGCTCGATCTCGGTCCCGCGCAGGGCGACCATCTTGCCGAAGGTGCCCGCATCCGCCGCATCGATGGCGGCCACCCCGAAGCGCGTGCCGAGGACACGGTCGTAGGCGAGCGGGGTGCCGCCGCGCTGGACGTGGCCGAGGATCGTCATCCGCGACTCGAAGCCGGTGCGCTCCTCGATCTCGCGCTCGAGGTGGACGGCGATCCCGCCGAGCCGTACGTGGCCGAACGCGTCCGTCCCCCCTCCGAACTCGGACTTGACCTCGCCGTCCTTGGGCGTTGCGCCCTCGGCGACGACGACGATCGAGAACGAGTGCCCGCTCTCGTGACGGTGGCGGACCCGCTCGCAGACCTCCTCGATGTCGAACGGCCGCTCGGGCACGAGGACCACGTCGGCGCCGCCGGCCATCCCCGAGTAGCAGGCGATCCAGCCCGCCGTGCGCCCCATCACCTCCACCACGATCACGCGGTTGTGCGACTCGGCTGTCGTGTGCAGGCGGTCGATCGCGTCGGTCGCGATCTGCACCGCGGTCTGGAAGCCGAAGGTGAAGTCGGTGCCCGCGAGGTCGTTGTCGATCGTCTTGGGCACGCCGACGACGTCGACGCCGTCCTCGGACAGCCGCCCGGCGACGCCGAGCGTGTCCTCGCCGCCGATCGGGATCAGCCCGTCGAGCCGGTGCCGCTCCATCGAGGCGCGCACGCGCTCGAGGCCGCTCTCCTCCTTGTACGGGTTCGTCCTCGAGGTGCCGAGGATCGTCCCACCGCGGTGCAGGATCCCGCGCGTCGCCTCCGCGGTCAGCTCGGCCCCCTCGCCGGAGAGCACGCCCGCCCAGCCGTAGCGGTAGCCGAAGAACTCGTGCCCGTGTTGGAGCCCGCGGCGGACGATCGCGCGGATCACCGCGTTCAGCCCCGGGCAATCGCCCCCGCCGGTCAGCACACCGAACCGCGCCACTCAGACACCCCCTCCGCATTCCTTGAACCCGATCCTGCCGGTGAGCCGGCGGTACTCGTCCTGCGCCTTCTGCGCGTCGACCCCGATCCTCTGGACCTCGGCGGTGTCGTCCTCGCCGGCCGCCGCGGCGATCTTCTTCGTCAGGTCGCGCTGGCGCTTGAGGCTGGCGACGAACTTGCCGAAGTCCGACTCGAGCTCGCTCGGCGGCTCGAGCGCCTCCATGTCCTCGATGGCGGGGTTGGAGAGCTCGACGGTGCGGTTCGCGAGCCGCTGGAGGTCCTTGGCGTTCTTCGGGTCGGGCTCCTTCGCGATCTGCGTGTTGATGCGCGCGCAGATCGCGTCGCCCTTGGCGACCAGCTGCTGCTTGGTGAGCGCGTCCCCGCCACAGCCCGCGAGGGCGAGGACGAGGAGGGCGGCCGCCGCATGCGAGGTACGCATGCGGCGGCAGACTACCTACGCCTTGGCCGGTTCCGGCGCCCGCTCGTGCTCGAACTTCGGCAGCCAGCTCAGCCGCTTCGGCAGGTACCAGTTCCAGTCGCCGAGCAGCTTCATCGTCGCGGGCAGCAGCACCGCCCGCACGATCGTCGCGTCGATCAGGACCGCGGCCGCCAGGCCGACGCCCATCTGCTTGAACTCGAGCGAGCTCAGCGTCGCGAAGATCGAGAACACCGCGACCATGACGACCGCCGCGCTCGTCACGACGCCCGCGGTCTGCTTGATGCCGTGCGCGACCGCGCGGTCGGTGCTCATGCCGCCGTCGACTGCCTCGCGGATCCGGCTGAGGATGAACACGTGGTAGTCCATCGAGAGCCCGAACAGGATCACGAACAGGAACAGCGGCAGCCACGACGTCACGCCGCCGATCGAGGTGAAGTCGAGCAGGCCCTCGCCGTGGCCGTCCTGGAAGACGAGCTTGAGGATGCCGTAGGCGGCTCCGACCGACAGCAGGTTCAGCGCGATCGCCTTGATCGGGATCACGATCGACCGGAACGTCACCAGCAGCAGGATGAACGCGAGGCCGAGCACGAACGCGAACACGACCGGCAGGCGTGACTTCATGACGTCGTTGAAGTCCTTCGAGCCGGCGGTCATGCCCGTGACGTTGACCTCGGTGCCGCCCACCTTCCCGATCGTCTGCGGCACGACGTCGTCGCGCAGGCTGGCGAGCGCCGCCTCCGAGCGCGCGTCGGTGCCGTCGCCCGCGAGCGGGATGTCGACGATCGCGAGCGTGCGGTCCGGGTTCGTGGTGACGGTGACCGGCTGGCCGAAGCCCTTGGTGTCGGCGGCCGTCCGCTTCAGCTCGGCGATCCCCGCCTGCACGGCGCTCGCGTTGACGTCGTCGGCCTGGACGACCACGGACGCGGGCAGCGGGCCGCCCGGGAACTTGTCCTGGATGCGGTCGTAGGTCTGCATGATCGGCAGGCTGCGCGGGAGGCCGGCGACGCCGGGGTTGACCGTGTGCATGCCGAGCGCGGGCAGGGCGAGCGCGAGCAGCAGGATCGTCGCCAGCGCGGCGGAGATCGCCGGGCGCTTGAGCACGCGGTCGAGGATCGCTCCCCACACGCGCGACTCGCCGTGGTTGCGATGGCGCAGGCGGGAGATGTAGGGCACGCGCCCCTTCTCGGTCCAGCCCTTCTGCCCGAGCCACGACAGCATCGCGGGCAGCACGGTGATCGAGCCGAGCACGGCGACCGCGACCACGAGGATCGTGCCGACGCCGAAGGAGGTGAAGACGGAGCTGCCGGCGAGGAACATGCCGGCCATCGCGACGACGACGGTGACGCCGGAGATCAGCACGGCGCGCCCGGAGGTGGCCGCGGCTGCCTCGAGCGCCGCCTCGGCGCTGCGCCCGGCATCGCGTTCCTCCATCTCGCGCCGCAGGTAGAACATTACGTAGTCCACGCCGACCGCGAGGCCGACGAGCAGGACGACGGAGGAGACCGCCTCGTCGAGCGGCAGGATCTGGGAGACCGGGCCGAGCAGCCCGATCGTGCCCATCACGGCGGTCAGCGCGAGCAGCAGCGGCAGCCCGGCCGCGACGAGCGCGCCGAAGGCGACGATCAGGATCAGCAGCGTGATGGGGAGCGACAGGTACTCCGCCTTCTTGAAGTCCTTCTCGAAGGCGGCCGACAGCGCCTTGTCCGCGCTGGCGTCGCCGAACTGCTCGATCCGCAGCTCGGGGTGCGCCTTCTGCGCCGCGGCGGTGGCGGCGAGCGTCGCGTCGACGCGGTCCTTCGCCACGTCGTCCTCGCCCTGGAGCTTGAAGGTGACGAGCGCGGCGGTGCCGTCGCGCGAGAGCTGGCCCTCGTTGCCCTTGGCGTAGGGCGAGGAGACCTCGGTGACGTGCGGGGCGGCCTTCAGCTTGGCCACGACGTCGCCGACGGCGGCGTTGAAGCCCGGGTCGTCGCTGGAGACCTTGCCCTTGCGGGCCTGGACGAGCACCTGCTCGCCGGTCTCCTTCGGGAAGCCTGCATCCGCAACGGCCTGGTCGGCGGTACGCGATTCGCCGTTGCCCATGTCCTCGTCGGCGAGGGTGCGCTGGCCGACGGCGCCGCCGACGACGGTGGCGAGGACGACGAAGAGGATCCAGCCGAGGATCGCCGTCTTACGGTGGTGCGCGCTCCAGCGGCCGGCGCGGGCGGCAAGGTTCTTGTTCTTCTGCATGCGGACCACCGTGGCAGTGGTCCGAGGGTCCTTCCATCCGGTGAGCCGCCGTCCATCGGTGCGGTTGTCCTCACCCGGCGCGCGGCTCTTCGCCGCGCGCCGAGGCCCATCGCGTGCTGTGCTCTAGAGCACGAGGATCACGATGATGATGATGATGATGAGTGCGCCTAGTCCGATGTACATGAGCCGGTACTACCCCGGGGTGGCGCGTTTGAACGCGCCACCCCGGCCCCGCGTGGCCCGCTAGTCCTGCCGGCGGTCCTCCGCCGGGTTCTCCGTGCGGTCCTCCTCGCGCGACTCCGCGCGGTTCGGCGCGCTGCGCTGCACGACCTCGCAGGAGCCGTTCGGGGCCGCCGGCGTGGCGTCCTCGATCTTGTCCTTGAAGTCGAGGAACGCGGTGTCATTGCCCTCGCCGCAGTTGACGGTGTCCTGCTCTCCGTCACGCACGCGGATGCGATCGTCGCCCGCGTCGCCGCGGATGGTGTCGCCGTTGAGGTCGGCCGGGCCGTCGACGTCGCGTCGCGCGAGCGCGAACAGGATGTCGTTGCCGGGGCCGCCACTCGTGATGTCGTTGCCGCGGTTGGCGAAGATCAGGTCGTCGCCGGGACCGCCGTCCTGCGTGTCGTCACCGCGGCCGCCCGACATGAGGTCGCTCCCGGCGTTGCCGCTGGCGGTGTCGGTGCCCGGCCCGCCGTGGAGGCGGTCGAAGCCGTCGCCGCCCCTGAGCGTGTCGTTACCGAGGCCGCCGAACAGGCGGTCGCGGCTGACGAGGTCGCCGACCAGCGGCACGTCGCCGACGAGCGTGTCGTCGCCGCGGTTGCCGTGCAGGCGATCCGGCCCGGCCTTGCCCTGGAGCAAGTCGTTGCCGCGATTGCCGAACAGGCGATCGGCGCCGGGGCCGGCGTCGACGCTGTCGTTCCCGTTCCCGCCGATCACGCGGTCGTTGCCCTCGGCCGCGTTGACGGTGTCGTTGCCGGCCTTGCCGCGCACGCGATCGTTGCCCGCGAGCGCGTTCACGAGATCGTTGCCCGCACGGGCGTTGATGCGGTCCGGGTTGTTGGACCCGCGGATGCGGTCGTCCCGGGGGGTGCCGACGATGGTGAGCGCGAACGCCGAGGCGGTCACGATCGAAAGGCCCAGCAGCGCACTCACGAGAACCCCCGCGAGCGACTTGGCAGAATGGGGCATGGCCCCACCTCCTGACTGATTGGTTGACGCCACCGCAAACACCGCCTCGGCGGCGCAGTTGCGCCGTTTGGGAGGTCTTCGGTTTCGGTCGGGCGGTGGGGCTGTTCTCTGCTTTACTTGCGGGGCTCCGAGGGGGCGTAGCTCAGTTGGTTAGAGCGCCGGCCTGTCACGCCGGAGGTCGCGGGTTCGAGTCCCGTCGCTCCCGCTCCGCAGGAGACTGCAGCGCGCCGCTCGTGTCTGCACCCCTCGCGCCGCGAGGCCGCGCGATCCGAGGCTCGTCACCTTTTCTCGCTCCACCTCGACGCGGACGTGTGGGGTTCGGCCCACTTCGCAACCGCTGCAGGCCATCGACGAGGGCTTCTCTGGCTGCACCGAGGCCGATCTGGCCGGGCAGGGGAGACAGCGTGGTGCGGCTCAACCGTCTCGAGCGAGCTGCTCCTGCAACCGCTTCCGCGACGAATGCCCGAGCTTCTGATAAGCGTGCCCGAGGTGCGTTTCGACGGTCCGCTGGGTCACGAACAGCGATTGAGCGATCGCCCGGTTGGTCATGCCGGTCGCGGCCAGTTCGGCAACACGGAGCTCGCTGGCCGTGAGTGCATCGCGGCCGGTCCGGGCGGCGCGACGCGGACGCACGCCGGTCGCGGCGAGCTCGGTGCGCGCGTGCTCCGCGAGCGCCGTTGCTCCGCAGGCGTGTGCGAGGTCCATCCCGCGCTCCAGCCACGGCCGCGCCTCGACGGGAGCGCGGCCACGCCGTACGGCGGCGCCGAGGTCGACCAGCACGTGGGCGAGCTCGAGCCGCGCGGGCGAGCCCTCGAGGGTGGCGATCGCGTCGCGCATCCGCTGCTCGCCCGCGGGGCCGCCCTCGATCAGCCCGAGGCGATGGTTGGCGAGGCCGATCGAGCGCGCGGTGCCCCATTCAGCGGCGGCGTCGACCTCCTCGCGGGCGAGCGTGAGCGCCTCGTGGCGTGCGTCGGCTGCGAGCAGGAGCGCGAGCAATGATCGCCAGGGCGGTACGGGCCGCGTGATCCCGCTGTCCAGGTAGCGCGCGCCGGCCTCGCGGGCGTCGGCGATCGCCTCGGCCCGCCGTCCCTGCGATCGGCGAAGCTCGGCACGAGAGAAGAGCAGCGTGCTGAAGAGCATGACCCGCGGGACCGCGCCCGCGAGCCCGCACTCCTGCAGCAGCGCGTCGGCCTCGGCCAGCGCGCCGCGCTCGACCAGGAGGGACACCAGGCAACCGATCGCGGGCGGGAACTGGTGTCCGTACTCGCGACCCGTCTCGACCGCGGCGCGCAGATCGGCCTCGGCGCGCTGCAGCGCGCCGTCCTGCCAGCGGCAGTACCCGCGGAGGGCGGCGCCGTGCTGGAACCCCACCGCGGAGCCCATCGCCTGCGCAATGGCGAGCGCCGGCTCGATGGCCGATGCCGCGACCTCGAGCTGGTCGGCGACGAGCAGCGACACGATGGCCGAGCCCTCCGGCCCGACCGGCCGCCAGGTCTTCACGCCGCCGTGGAGATCGAGCAGCCGGGTCGCGAGCTCGGCCGTCTTCGCCGCGGAACCGCTCGTGCCGAGCTCCTCGTCGGCGAGTGCGGCGAGCAGCCGGCGCTCACCGTCGCTCGCGCCGGTCGCCTCCCTTGCCAGCCGCTCGACTCGCGCGCGCGCGCCGTCGCGGCCGCCCATGCTCACGCGCGTCGCGAACGCGAGCTGCGCGGCGATGCGAAACGCGAGCTCACGGTCATGGCGCTCGGCCGCGTCGAGCTCGGTCAGCAGGACCTCGACCGCCTCGCCGGGACGCATCAGGACCATGAGTCCCTGTGCGTGGGCGAGCGCCGCGGTGGTGTGAGTCTCGCGGTCGACGAGCGAGGCAGCGGCCTCGGCGAGGTGCTCGACGCTGGCGGCGCTGTCGGCGTGCGTCTCGGCCAGCCCGAGCTCGAGCAGCACGTCGCCTCGCAGCGACGGCTGCGGCGGCTCCTCCAGAGCCCGCCGCAGCGCCGTGACCGCTGGTTGCGGGGCGCCCTGGGCGACCGCGTCGCGTGCCGCCCGGCGCAGCACCTCGACAGCCCACGGGTCGCCGCGCGGAGCGCTGGCGAGGATGTGCGCGGCAACACGCGCGGCGGCGACGCCGTCAGCGTCGAGCAGTCGCGCGGCCCGAGCGTGGAGTACGTCTCGCTCGGCCTCGCCGGCCTCGCCGGCCTCTCCGATCACGCTCGTGCGCACGAGCGCGTGGGCGAACCGCAGGGGCGTCCCGCGACCGAGGATGTCCGCGGCGACGAGGCTCGCCGCCGCGCGCGCGGCCTCCCGCTCGCCGAGCTCGGCGAGCGCCGCGGCGTGCCGCAACTCCGTCTCCTCGCCGAGCACCCCGATCGCGCGCGCGAGGGCGACCGCCGCAGGGGACAACCGCCCCATGCGCCGCCGCACCGAGCGATCGACGCCGGCCGTCGCGAGCTGCCCCAGGCGCCCGACGGCATCCTCGGTCGGCTCGAGCCCCTCGGCCGTGGCGGCGCGGATCAGCTCGAAGGTCAGAAACGGGTTCCCACCCGCCGCGACCCGGACGGCGGCGGCGAAGGCGGGCGCCACGTCCGCTCCCGTCGCGGCCCCGATCAGACCGGCGACCGCCGCCTCACTCAGCGGCGGAAGCTCGAACACCGGACGGCCGTCGGCGAGCTCGGTCAGCATCGGGTCAGGCGCCGAGGGGTCGGGCGGCCGCGCGGTGAGGATCAGCGCCACGGGCAGGTCTCCGCTGCGACGCGCGAGATAGAGGGCGCACCGCAGCGAGGGCGCGTCGGCCCACTGGGCGTCGTCGATGGCGATCAGCAGAGGCCCGCGAGACGCGAGACCGGCGACGAGCCAGTACAGGCCGTGGAGGATCGCCGGCTCGCTCGCGACTGTCGCATCCGCATCCGCCACGGCGAACGAGAGGGCGGGCAGCGCCAGACGTGCCGCGCCCTCGAGCAGCTCGTCAGGGTCGCGCTCGCCGTGCAACACCGGGTCGAAGAGCTGTCGGACCACGCCGTAGGGGAACTCCTGCTCGAGCTCGCCGCCGATCGCCTTGAGCACGGTCAGGCCGCGGCGGCGCGCGCTCGCCGACAGCTCCTCCAGCACGCGCGTCTTGCCGATCCCGGGGCTGCCCTGCACGACGGCGACGCCGCCCCGGCCGGCCAGCGCGGAATCGAGCAGGTTCGCCAGGTGCGCAAGCTCCCCCTCGCGCTCGAGCAGAGCGGTCACGCTTGAGACCGTAGACCTCGGAGGGCTCCCGCGCCAATCTCGGGGGGGCCCCACGATGCGGTGCGCGCGGCTGTCTCGGAGAGTCACCTCATGCCCCAACCGCTCCGCCTCCTCGTCGTCATGGACGACCCGGCCGCGATCGACCCGCTCACCGACACGACGCTCGCGCTGATCGCCGGTGCGTGCCGTCGGGGCCATGCCGTCGACGTCTGCACCCCCGCCGCGCTGGGCCTCGACGGTCCCGACCTGCTCGCCTGCGCCGCCGCCGTGCTCGGCACGCGCAGCGACCGCCTCCCGGCGATCGCCAGCGGCCGCCCGCTGCCGTGCGCCGTTGCCGATTACGACGCCGTCCTGATGCGCAAGGACCCTCCCTTTGATCTCGCCTACTTCACGACCACGCTGCTGCTCGAACGGGTGCGCGGAAAGGCACTGCTCTTCAACGACCCGCGGGCGCTGCGCGAGACCAGCGAGAAGCTCAGCGTGCTCGAGTTCGCCGATCTCGCCCCCGAGACGCGCGTCACGCGATCGCTCGCCGAGCTCGAGGACTTCCTCGCACACTGCGGCGGGCGCATGGTGATCAAGCCGCTGGATCGCTGCGGCGGCAGCGGGATCTTCCTCGCCCGCGCGGGCGACCCGAACCTGCGCTCGATCCTCGAGACCGCGACCGGCGCAGGCCGAGAGCTCGTCATGGCCCAGCGCTATCTCCCAGCCGCGCGCGACGGTGACAAGCGCATCCTGCTGCTCGACGGCGAGCCGCTCGGCGCCGTCCTGCGCGTACCCGCGCGCGGCGATGCGCGCGGCAACTTCCACGCCGGGGCCTCGGCTGAGCAGACCGAACTGACGCCGCGCGACCGCGAGATCTGCGCGCGCGTCGGAGCCCACTGCCGCGCGCGCGGCCTCGCCTTCGTGGGCATCGACGTGATCGGCGACCGGCTGACCGAGATCAACGTCACCTCGCCGACCGGCCTGCGCCAGATCAACCGCCTCGAGGGAGTCCGCCTCGAGGACACCGTCATCGAATGGCTCGAAGCGCGCTGCGGCGCGAGCGCGTCCGAGCCCAAGCATCGCGTCGCACACGACGCATCAACTGGCCGGAGGCGCCGTGCCGCCGGCCGCGAACGCCAAGGAGGCGTGTCCCCATGGGCAGCCCACAGCCTTTCCTGACGAGGTCCGCCGTCCCCGCGGCGGTGCTCGCGCTCGCCGCCGGGGCCCTCACCGCCGGCGCCGCAGCCCCGAGCGCCGCGGCGCCGCCCGCCGCCCGGGCGATGGCAGCAGCCAACCGCCTGCACGCGACATTCACCGAAGGCGCACCGCTGAGCCGGACACCCGACTGCACGGTCGAGCCGCGGATCTGCCAGGCGGTGCTCAAAGGCACCGGATCGCTGAAGGGCTTCGGCCCCGCGACCGAGATCGCCGGGCTGACCCAGGACCGTGCCGTGACGCCGTGCGGAGCCGGCAGCGACTCCGAGGTCTACACCCGCCGCATCGAGACATCAAGCGGAATGCTCGCTCTGCGCGCGCAGGGCCGGAAGTGCCCGACCGCCCTCGGCTTTCGCGTGACGGCCCGCTACCAAGTCGACGGCGCCGCCAGCACCGGCGTGTTCCACGGGGCCCGAGGCCGCGGCCGCGACACCGTCAGCCTCGAAGCAGGCAGCTTCGGCCAGGTCACCATCACCGGCACGCTGAAGCTGCGCTGACGACCATGCGCGGCCCACGACGATCGCCGCCGCACGACGGTTGATGGCATGTCTCCCCGCCTGCATCGCCCGCGCGTGATGGCCCGCGCGCCTCGGAATCACCGCGACGCCTCAACCTGGCTGGTCACGCTTGGCGCGACCGTGGCGTCGACCTACGCCCTGGATGCGACGGCGACCGCGGTCGGCCTGTTGCTCGTTGCCTCCCAGTTGTCGGCCGGGCTCGATCATCTGACCGCGCTCGCACTCCTGGTCGCCAGCTACGGGCTATGGGGCGTCGGCCTGCGCGCCAACCTGCGCGCCAACTGGTCGCTCCTGCAGCGCACCGCCACGAGCACGAACGTGCTCGCGAAGGCCGCCTTCGAACTCACGCGGCGACGGAGCGCACGCGCGCAGCGGGTCGCCGCAGCGACGGGTTACGTCGCCGCCGAGATGGGCAAGGAGGTGGCCTACTACGGCGGCGCATTCGGCGCCGCGAGCCTGACCGACTCGGTATCCACGAGCGACGCACTGCTGTTCCTCACGGGCACCAACATCGGCGCCGCCGCCTACGAGTATGCCCTTGCCCGTATGACGACCGCACTGCTCGATCGCGCCGGACCGGTCCGCTCTCGGCCCGCTGAAGCTCAGCCGGGCTGGACGCCGGCACGACGCGCCGGCGAGGCGGTCTCGAAGCCCTCGCCGTCAGCCTGACTTCCAGGCCATGGAGGGAGCCCTGCACCCGCCGGCACTCTCCCTGCCCGAGTCTCGGCCCCGAAAGAAGCTTGCCATGCTGCGCACTTTCGTCCGGACAGCTCGATCGAGGCCCCGAGCCAGCGGTGCCGCCGCGCCTGCGGTCGCCAACGGTCTCCTGCGGTCTGCAAAAAGGTGACGGCGGCGTGATCGCGACGGGTGGACATCCGCGCGTTTGCAGGCATTTCTCGCCAACAAGCCGCGCTCTGTCACGCCGGAGGTCGCGGGTTCGAGTCCCGTCGCTCCCGCTCCCCACCAGCCCCGCAACGGCCGGGTTTCGTGCTGGTACGGTGGCGCGGTGAGCAGCGCCGACGCCCGCGTGCAGGACGCTGGAAGCGGCCCCGCGGCGGCGACGCCCACGGCCGCTCCGGAGGGCCCGGAGCGCACCGCCGCCGCCGACCCGCTCAACTCGGCGGCCGGCGTCCTGGCGCTGCAGCGCAGCGCGGGCAACCGCGCCGTCGGCGCCATGCTGCGCGCCCGCGGTCCGGCGCCGCGCCGCGCGCTGCATCGCCTCGGCCATCGGCTTGACAAGCCGCTGCCCAGCGGCGCGGAGAAGCCCAAGCACGGCTCCGACGCCGACCAGCGCCGGTACTCGATCGACCAGTTCACGAGGATGTGGGAGGCCCAGTTCCACGCGCTGAGCTCGGCGGAGGCCGACAACGTCCTGCGCGGCTGCGTCGGGATCACGGCGCTCAACCTGGGGCTGGGGCCGCTGGCCTCGCCCGTGGACCTGCCCAGCAACAAGGTCTACGGCACGTTCGCGCAGGCTCGCAAGATCGCCGCGGCCAAGAACGAGGCGCTCGGGACGATCGCCCCGGGGAGCCCGATCCAGGGCTACGTCGTCTACGCCATGCTGTTCTGGTCCAACCGCGACCCGGACCCCAATAAGCGGAGCAAGCCCGACCCCAAGGCGTTCCGCCCGGACCCGGGGACCGGCGAGGTGGACATGAGCAAGATCGGCGACATCTACGCACTCGCTCGCCCGCCCGACTACACGAACTTCGACTTCGGGTTCTGGGACGAGTCGACCCAGACGTTCTGGCACGCCAACCACGGCACCTACGTGGGCATGAAGACGCCCGAGGAGATCTACCAGAGCACGCATGCCCGCTTCGCCCGCAAGTACTGGGAGCACGGCGAGGAGCACGTCTCCTACCCGGACTTCGACCGCGTCGTCTACGGCGTCGCGTCGACCAACATCCAGCCGGAGAAGCTCCTCCTGCCCACGCGCGAGGAGAAGATCGCGGCGTTCAAGGCGCGCGTCGCCGCGGGCGACTGGGCCGATGCCGCGCTCCGGCTCAACGGCTTCAACACGGACGACATCAAGCGCCTGGGCCGCATGATCACCCACGACGAGCGCACCGCGATCATCGGCGCGGCCTACAGCGCGATGCCCGGCTGGTCGGACCGCGTGGTGGACAACCTGACCGAGGTCGACAAGGAGCCGCCCCCGCCCAAGCCGAAGCCCCAGCCGCGGCGCCCATGACCAATCCGGCGCTCGAGGCGCAGGTCGGGCAGCGCGTCACCCTCACCGGCACCGCGCAGAACGCGGCGGCCGGGGCGAGCGTGCTGGTCGAGGGCTGGCCGGTCTACATCGGCGGCCTGAGCCGCTGGCCCGCGGACCTGGCGGGCCGCGAGCTCGACGTCACCGGCACCCTCGTGAGCACCCGCGGGCCGGCCCCCGAGGAGCGTGTCCACGGGCCCGCCGGGGGCTACGCGCTCGACGACGCCTCCTGGGCGCCGCACGAGTCCTAGGCGGCGCGCAGGTCCGGCCGTTCTCTGCCTGTAAGTTGCGCGGCCTAGCGTGGTGAGCGATGGCCGACGGCTTCCGCCCGATCGCTGACTACGCGCTGCTCGCCGACTGCAACGGGGCAGCGCTCGTCTCGCGCGCGGGATCGGTCGACTGGCTGTGCCTGCCGCGCTATGACGCGCCCTCGCTGTTCGCCCGGCTGCTCGACCCGGCGGCGGGGCACTGGTGGATCCGGCCGCTCGCGCCGCATACCGTCCAGCGGCGCTACCTGCCGGGGACGCTGGTCCTGGAGACCACCTTCACCACCGCCGACGGGGAAGCCCAGCTGCTCGATGCGATGGCCTTCGCGGCCGGTCAGCGCGGTCATGACCTCGGCCTCGACGCGCCGCACGAGATGCTGCGCCTGGTCACGGGCGTCCACGGCCAGGTGGCGTTCGCAGTGGAGCTGGTCCCGCGCCCCGGCTACGCGGCCGTGGCGCCGACCCTGACGCTGAGCGCGGATGCGCTGCGCTGGGAGGACGGCGCCGTCCGGGCCGGGTACCCGCTCGCGCTCGACGATGGCCGGGCGGAGGGTCGCTTCGCGGTCGCGGCGGGCCAGCAGGTGGGCGGCGCGCTGCGGCTGGGCGTGGCGCCCACCGCGCCCGCGGACGTCGGGGTCGTCCTCGCCGACACCGTCGCGGCCTGGCGCTCGTGGGAGGCCGCCCACGACCGCTATCGCGGGCGCCATCGCGGCGCCGTGCGGCTCTCGGCGCGCGTGCTCAAGGGCCTCAGCTATCGCCCGAGCGGCGCCGTCGTGGCGGCCGCCACCACCTCGTTGCCGGAGGCGGTGGGCGGCACGCGCAACTGGGACTACCGCTTCGCGTGGGTGCGCGACGCGAGCCTCGCGCTGCAGGCGCTCTACATCGGCGCGTGCCCGGAGGAGGCGGGCGCCTTCCTGCGCTTCCTTGCGCGCGCCGCCGGCGACGGGCAGGGCACGCTGCAGATCATGTTCGGCGTGGGCGGCGAGCACGAGCTGCCCGAGCGCGAGCTGCCGCACCTCCGCGGCTGGCGCGACTCGCGGCCGGTGCGCGTGGGCAACGGCGCCTACCAGCAGACCCAGCTCGACGTCTACGGGCACCTGCTGGACGCGTTGCACCGCTTCCGCGAGAACCTGGGCGAGCTCGATCCCGAGCTGCAGCGCTTCGCCGCCGGGCTGGCCGACGAAGCGGCCCGGCGCTGGCGCGAGCCGGACGCGGGCATGTGGGAGATGCGCGGCCCGGCGCAGCACCACGTCAGCTCGAAGCTGATGTGCTGGGTGGCGCTGGACCGGGCGGTAGACCTCGCCGGCCGGCTGGGCGCGTACGCCAACGCGGAGACGTGGGCCGCGGAGCGCGCGGCGATCCGCGCCGCGATCCTCGAGCAGGGCTGGAGCACACGCCGCGGCGCCTTCGCGCAGGCGTTCGAGAGCGACGAGCTCGACGCGGCCGCCCTGCTCATGCCCCTCGTCGGCTTCCTGCCCGCCACCGATCCGCGCATGCGAGCCACGATCGACGCCGTCGCGCACGAGCTGACCGAGGACGGGCTGGTGCTGCGCTACCGGGCCGCCGACGGGCTCACAGGCGGGGAGGGCACCTTCCTGCTCTGCTCCTTCTGGCTCGCCGCCTGCTGGGTGCGGGCCGGCGAGCGCGCCGCGGCCGAGGGCTTGTTCGCGCAAGTCGCAGGCTACGCCAACGATCTCGGGCTGCTGGCCGAGGAGGTCGACGTCACCGGCGGCGAGCTGCTCGGCAACTTTCCCCAGGCCTTCAGCCACATCGGGCTGATCACTACCGCCTGGGAGCTCGATCAACCGACCACCGAACGAGAGGCCGCCGTGCCCCACCGCATCCTGCTCATCGCCAACCGAACCTGCGAGTGCCCCGCGATCCACGATCACGTGGAAGCGCTGGCCAAGGAGCACGAGCAGCATGAGGTGCTCGTGGCCGCGCCGGCGCTCAACAAGCGCCTGGCGCACTACGTCTCCGACACCGACGGCGCCGTCCAGGCGGCGCGCGAGCGTGTCGACGCCGCGGTGAGCGAACTGCAGTCGCGCGACGTGGTGGCGGCCGGCGAGGTGGGCGACGCAGACCCGTGGTCCGCGATCCAGGACGCGCTCGTCAACTTCGAAGCTGACGAGGTCGTGATCGCCACGTTCCCGCCGGGGAAATCGCACTGGCTGGAGCGCCGGCTGATCCCCAACGCCCAGGCCGGGCTCGCGCCCCTGCCGGTCACGCACCTGATCTCCGAGTACGGGATCGACGAGCAGTGAGCGCCTTGGGTACCACTGAGCCATGGACCGTCACTCCGGCCCGGCGGGGCTGAACTGGGCAGGCAACCACGCGTATCGGGCCGAGCGGGTGCACCGGCCCACCTCCGTCGAGCAGCTCCGCGAGATCGTCGCCGCCGCGCCGCAGATCCGCGTGCTCGGCTCCCGGCACTCGTTCAGCTCGATCGGCGACGCGGCCGAGCTCGTGACGCTCGACGACCTGCCCGGCGACGTCGTGGTCGACCGCTCCGCGCGAACCGTGTCGTGCCCGGCGGCGCTGCGCTACGGGGCGCTCGCCGAGGCGCTCGAGCCGGAGGGGCTGGCGCTCCGCAACCTCGCGTCGCTCCCGCACATCTCGGTGGCCGGGGCGATCGCCACGGCGAGCCATGGCTCGGGCGACGAGAACGGCAACCTCGCAACGGCGGTCGCGGCTCTCGAGCTGGTCACGTCCGACGGCGACCTCGTGACATGTGCGCGTGGCGACGACGACTTCGACGGGCTCGTCGTCGGCCTCGGAGCCCTCGGAGCGGTCACGCGCGTCGCACTCGACGTCGAGCCGGCCTATGCCGTGCGCCAGCGTGTGTTCGAGGGCCTCCCCTGGGACGCGTTGTCCGAGCACTTCGGCGCGATCACCGCGAGTGGGTACAGCGTCAGCGTGTTCAGCCGCCTGCACGACGCCGCCGCCGACCAGGTCTGGGTCAAGCGCCGGGTCGCCGGCGAGCCCGAGCAGATCCGCGACGAGCTCTTCGGCGCGCGCGCGGCCACCGAGGAGCGGCATCCGATCCTCGGCATCGACCCGGTCAACTGCACGCCGCAGCTGGGCCGGCCCGGCCTCTGGTCGGACCGCCTGCCGACCTTCCGCAAGGGGTTCACGCCGAGCAGCGGCGAAGAAATCCAGTCCGAGTTCCTGATCCCGCGCGACCGCGCCGTCGCCGCCATCGAGGCCGTGCGGGCGCTCGCCGGCTCGATCCGGCCGCTGCTCCAGGTCTGCGAGATCCGCACGATGGCGGCCGACCGTCTCTGGCTCAGCCCGCAGTACGGGCGCGACACGATCGGCATCCACTTCACGTGGAAGCGCGAGCAGCAGGCGGTCGAGCGCGTGCTCGTCGACGTCGAGGCCGCGTTGGCTCCGCTCGCGCCGCGCCCCCACTGGGGCAAGCTGTTCCTGGCCCGGGCCGCGGACATCGCCCCCCTCTATCCGCGCCTGCCCGACTTCGTCCGGCTCGCCGAGCGGCTCGACCCGCGCGGCGCGTTCCGCAACCGCTGGCTTGAGCGCCGCGTTCTCGACGCCTAGCGGCGGCGGCTGCGGTGCCCCTTGAACGAGATGACCTGCTGGATGCCGCTGGGCCGGTTCGTGTAGCGGATCGTCGTGGGCAGCAGGCCCGGAGCGAACTTGATGCGCTCGGCCGCGGCGTCCGACCGCCACGCGTCCGCGCTCGGGTTCGCCTGCGCGGTGGCGACGTCCTGGCCCGCGGCGTCAAGCGCGTTCCAGACCGCGGTGCGGCAGGCGGCGAGGTCGCCGGCGCCGCAGAAGCGAGTGCGGAACGGGCGCTTGAACCGCGTGCCGAGCAGCCGGCGCAGGTCCTTGTCCAGGTAGTTGATCCCACCGCCGGTGAAGCCGGGGGGTGCGTTCTTCGCGCCTTCGAGCGCCTTGAGGTCGGCGAGCTGCGGGCCGAGTGCGCGGCCCAGCACGGCGTCGTACAGGCGCGGGTAGAACGCGTCCATGATCGCCGGCGCGCCGCCCGCGTCCATCGCGCCGTCCTCGTCGCGGTCGAGCCGGCTCGAGCCGGCGCCGCGCCACACCTCGAGGAGCTCGAGCATGCGCTGGGCGCGCCCGCTCGGCGCGGGGCCGCCGCGCAGCAGCGTCGAGAGCGTCGGCGTGAGCGCGGTCGAACGTAGGTCCTGCGTCGCCGCGGCGTTCATCGCGCTCGTGACGGATGCGAGGTCGTGCTTGTCGCGGCGGGCGATCGGGTTCTGAAGCAGCGACACGCGGTGCAGCGAGCCGTAGGACCAGTTGTCGTCGGCTGCGCCGAAGCCCGGTGCGGGGCTGTTGTTCCAGTTCAACAGCGCGCCGCCGGCCGGGTTGACCTGCTGGGGCAGCTTGCGCGAGGCGAGCGTGCCCCGCCACTCGTAGCCGCCCGTGCCGAGCGTCGGGAGGCGCGGGTCGACCCGCGGGTCACGGAGCGGGAGCTGGCCGGCCGAGAACATCGCGATGTCGCGGTCGTCGGCGTAGCCGACGTTGAACGTGAACGGTGAGCGCGCGAACGCCTTGGCGAACGAGCGCGTGCCGGAGATGCGCCCGATCGTGGCGTCGCGGAAGGGCAGCTGCCAGAGCACGTCGCGCCCGAAGCTCGCGCGCTTGCGGGCGATCGCGACGCGCCTGCCGCCCGCCGTGGCGTAGCCGGTCACCGGGCCGTGGACCGTCGTGCGGTAGCGGACCCGCCCCGCGCCAGCGATCGTGCCCGCGTCGACCGTCCCCATCCTGCGGCACTTCCCGCGATAGCGGTAGCGGGTCGAGGAGCCGCCACAGAGGATCTCCGCGTACTCGTCGATGAGGTCCGAGCCGGCCGAGGTGAGGCTCCAGGCGAAGTCCTCGCCGCGGCCGATCAGGATCGTCCCCGGGTGCGCGGGCGAGTAGACGCCGCGGGCCTGGTGGCCGGGCCAGCGGACGTCGGCCTCGAGCGTGAGACCGGGGTAGAAGTAGCCGATCTGGGGACCGCCGACGAACAGCGGATGGCCCGTGGTCGAGCGCCGGCGACCGACGATCAGGAAGTTGCTGGCCCAGGTGTGGGTGTTCGTGGCGCGCGCGCTCGCGCCCGCGGTGAGCGTCCGCTGCAGGCTGCCGGCGTCGAGGATCGCGTTGCCGCTCGGCTTCCTCGGGACGCGGGCGTAGGGGGTCGTGCGCGTGAGGGTCGTCGGCGTATCGGCGTCCGCATGCTCGGAGAGGTCGTCGAAGAGCGTCTGCGCCGCGCGGTTGCCGAGGCGCGCGCGCAGCGCGCCGAGCAGCTGGCCGCGCCGGCCCTCGTCGCCGCCGCCCTGGCCGAAGATCTGGCCGCCGAGCGCGTTGAAGGCGAAGAGATCGACGCGCGTGAACGGCTTGGCCTTGCTCTTCTCTGCCCGCAGCCGGGCGTTCATGCCGGCCACGAAGACGTCGATGTCGTGCAGCAGGCCCTTGCCGTCGCGGCCGGCGGAGCGCAGCGCGCGCAGGCCGTTGCGGCGGACCGTGCGATCAACGCTGCGCGTGGGCGTGTAGGTCTTCAGGCCGGTCACGAGGCTGAACGCGTTGATGTTGGGCGCGTCGACGGCCGCGAGGCGCGCGGGGTAGCGGCCCTGCGCGAGCAGGAGCCCGCGGTCCTCCTGCAGCACCCAGCCCATCGCCCACGTGACGTCGTCGCGCTTACGGCCGGTGATGTGCGGGACGTTGTAGCGGTCGCGGAGAATCGTCACCCCGCGGCGGGGGACCCGCTCGGCCTTCGCGGGCCCATCGGGTCCCACGCCGAAGCCCTCGGACTTGAAGGAGGTCGTCAGGTCGGCGGCCGTGACCTGGTCGAAGCGCGGTGTGAGCGAGTCGTAGAGCTTCGCCTGCGAGTCCGCGCCGGGCGGGACCGGCGCGCCGCCCCACTGACCCGACGGCACGACGTTGCGCGCGGTGTCGGCGTAGTCGCGGGCGAGCGCGGAGGACGGAAGCAGGAGGAGCGCGGTGGCCGTGGCCGCGAGCACGAAGCGGGACATCGGGCGACGACCCTAGCTGATTGTGCCGGTCGCCACTAAGGCCAGGACGACCACGCCGAGCAGGACGCGATACACCACGAACACCGCGGTCGAGTGGTTCGCGAGGTAGCGCAGCAGGAAGGCGATCGAGGCGTAGCCGACGACGAAGGCCGCCAGCGTCGCGATCGCCGTCGGCAGCGCGGCGGCCTGCTCGCCCTCGCCGACCTTGCGCAGCTCGAACAGGCCCGAGAGCACGACCGCGGGCACCGACAGCAGGAACGAGTAGCGCGCCGCCGCGCGCCGCTCGAGCCCGAGGAACAGGCCTGCGGTCAGCGTCGCGCCCGAGCGCGAGACGCCCGGCACGAGCGCCGCCGCCTGGGCGAAGCCGATGATGATCCCGTCGCGGCGCGTGAAGGACTCGATGCCGCGCTCGTGGCTGCCCGCCTTCTCGGCGGCCAGGAGCAGCAGGCCGAGCACGATCAGGGTGCAGCCGATCAGGGTCAGGTTGCGCGCGCCGTTCTCGATCTGGTCGGAGAAGAGGAGCCCGAAGATGCCGATCGGGATCGTGCCGAGGACGATGTAGAGGCCGAGCCGCGCGTCGAGGCTCTTGCGTGCCTCGGGGTCGCGCAGCGAGGCCAGCGAGGCGCGCGCGATCCGCCACAGGTCGTGGCGGAAGTAGAGGAGCACCGCCGCCATCGTCCCGAGCTGGGTGACGGCCGTGAAGGCCGCGCCGGGATCCTCCCAGCCGACGAAGGCAGGGACGATCCGCAGGTGTGCGGTGCTCGAGACCGGGAGGAACTCGGTGAGCCCCTGCACGATCCCGAGCACGATCGCCTCGAGCGCGCTCACGCGCCCGAGGTTATCCGCCCGGGCTCAGCGCGCGGTCCAGCCGAGATCCATCGAGACGGGCACGCCCGAGAACGATCGCCCGCCCGGGCCGAGCAGGAAGGCGACGACCTCGGCGACCTCCTCCGGCTCGATCAGCCGCTTGACGGCGTGCGGCGCGAGGATCACCTGTTCGAGCGCCTCCTCCTCGGACACGCCGTGCGCCTTCGCCTGGTCGGGGATCTGCTTCTCGACGAGCGGCGTGCGGACGAAGCCGGGGCAGACCGCGGTGGAAAGAATGCCGTGCTCGGCGCCCTCGAGCGCGAGCGTCCTGACCAGCCCCATCACGCCGTGCTTGGCCGCGACGTAGCCGGCCTTGTAGGGCGAGGCCACGAGCGCATGGGCCGACGCAATCGCCACGAAGCGACCGTCGCCGCTCGCGCGCAGATGCCCCCACCCGTAGCGGGCGAGCAGGAACGGGCTGGTGAGCAGCACCGCGATCAGCCCGTCCCACTTGTCCTCCGGGAACTCGGCGATCGGCGAGACGTGCTGGAAGCCGGCGTTGGGCACGATCGCGTCGAGGCGGCCGAAGTGCTCGATCGCCGCGTCGACCGCGCCGCGGTTGCCCTCGCGCGTGGTCAGGTCGGCGGCGTGCGGGACGCCGGGCCCGTCGTCGGCGGGCTTGAGGTCGACGGCGAGCACGTCGAAGTCGTCGTCGACGAGGCGCTGGGCGATCGCGCGGCCGATGCCGCTCCCTGCCCCGGTGACGATTGCGGTTCGTGAGGACATGGCGGCGGGTGTACCCGTTCCGGCTGGTTTACTCAGGGCGATGAGCGTCACCGAGCGCGAGCGCCTCGCTCCCGAGGTCTTCCGCCTCCCTGTGGAGAAGATCCGCGAGGGCTACTACTCCGACGTCTACTTCAACTACGCGAAGGCGACGCTGGAGCTCGAGGGCCGCCACCCGCGCGCGCTGATGCAGGTCTTCCAGCGCAAGGACTCGATCCTCGGCGGGGTCGACGAGGCGCTGGCGGTGCTCCGCCAGTGCGCCGGCCGGCGGCGCCCCGACGGCTCGTGGGCGGACGGCTGGAACTCGCTCGAGGTCTCCGCGCTGCACGAGGGCGACGAGATCGAGCCGTGGGAGACCGTGATGACGATCGAGGGCGACTACTCGCTGTTCGCGCACCTCGAGACCGTCTACCTCGGCTGCATGGCGCGCCGCACGCTCGTGATGCGCAACGTGCGCGAGGTCGTCGATGCGGCCGGCGGCAAGCCGATCATCTACTTCCCCGCGCGCCACGATCACTGGCTCGTGCAGACGGGCGACGGCTGGGCCGCGCACGTCGCGGGCGCGATCGGCGTCTCCACCGACGCGCAGGCGTCGTGGTGGGGTGGCCGCGGGATCGGCACGGTGCCGCACGGCCTGATCGCGGCCTACGGCGGCGACACCGTGGCCGCCGCGCGCGCGTTCTCCAAGGGCTTCGGCGATCAGATGCAGGTCACGGTGCTCGTCGACTTCGAGAACGACTCCGTGCGCACCGCGCTCGAGGTCGCCGAGGCGCTCGGGCCCGCGCTGTGGGGGGTGCGGCTGGACACCTCGGACCGGCTCGCCGACCTCTCGCTGCAGGCGAAGCACGGCTCGGCCGCGCCGCGCGGCGTCGACGCCGAGCTCGTCCAGCTCGTCCGCGACCAGCTCGACGAGCGCGGCTTCCGCGACGTGAGGATCGTCGTCTCCGGCGGCTTCAACGCGGAGCGCATCCGTGCGTTCGAGGACGCTCGCGTCCCGGTCGACGCCTATGGCGTCGGCTCGGCGCTGATCCGCGGCTCCAACGACTTCACGGCCGACGTCGTGATCGTCGACGGGCGCCCGTGCGCGAAGGTCGGGCGCGAGCACCGGCCCAACGCGAGGCTCACCCCGGTGCGCTGACCAGCGGCACGAAGCGCACCCGCTCGTGCTGCTCGCGGCGGAGCTCGCCGCCGGCGCCGGCGCGCAGCAGGACGAGGCGCTGGTCGTCGCCGACCGGCCCCACCAGGCGGCCGCCCGCGGCGAGCTGATCGGCCAGCGCCGGCGGGATCGCGGGCATCGCCGCCGCGACGTTGATCGCGTCGTAGGGCGCCGCGGCGGGATGCCCGAGCGACCCGTCGCCGACCAGCAGCGTGACGTTCGCGGCGCCCGCGGCGGCGAGCGGTGCGGCTGCCCGCTCGGACAGGCCTGGATGCAGCTCGACGCTCCAGACGTGCGCCACCAGCCGCGCCAGGACCGCGGCGTGGTAGCCCGAGCCCGTCCCGACGTCGAGCACGCGCTCGTCGCCGCGCAGCTCGAGCAGCTCGCACATGCGCGCGACCACCAGCGGCTGGGAGATCGTCTGGCCGGAGCCGATCGGCAGCGCGACGTTGTCCCACGCCTCCTCGCGCCGGCGTGCCGGAACGAAGCGGTCGCGCGGCACCTCGCGGATGGCGGCGAGCACCCGCGGATCGTCGACGTGCGGGCGCAGCTCCGCGAGCAGGCGCTCCTCGGGCCCCTCACCGGGCTGTCGGCTACGCCACGTGCGCACCCGCGGCCCGCAACTCCTCGAGGGCTCGCTCGGAGTCGCCCGGCTCGACCTCCACGCCCCGCACCGCGGCCGGGTCGACGCGCACGCCGAACCCCTCGTGCAGCGCGTCGCGCGCGGTGTTGAGGACGCAGTAGTCGGTGGCGAGCCCGACGATCGTGAGCTCGTCGACGCCGTGCTCGCGCAGCCGTGCCGCGAGCCCGGTCCCGTCGAAGCCCGAGTAGCCGTCCGTGCCGGGGTCCTGGCCCTTGTCGACGATCGCGTCGATCGCGCCGCCGTCGAGGTCGGGGTGCAGCGCCGCGCCCTCGGTCTCCTGCACGCAGTGCGGCGGCCACGGGCCGCCCTGCGCTGCGAAGGAGCCGTGGTCGCGCGGGTGCGAGTCGCGCGTCGCGAGCACGAGGTCGTAGTCGCCCGAGGCGCTGTGGGCGTTGATGGCGCCGGCGATCTCCTCGCCGCCAGGGACAGAGAGGGCGCCGTCCGGGCGGGCGAAGTCGTTCTGGTAGTCGACGATGATCAGCGCGCGCACTAGTAGCGCAGGAGGGCCGCGATGTCGTCGTGCGGGCTCAGGTCGTGGTGGCGGATGACGACGACCTCGGCGGAGGACTCGAGCGCCTTCTCCGTGGCGCGCTCGGCGACGCCGCTCGCGCGCAAGCCCTCGCCCAGCAGCAGCGTGTCGACGCGCGCCTCCTCGAGGCAGCCGAGCACGTCGTCGGCGCCGGCCGCCGCCCGCCCGCCCGCGCCCAGGCCGTGCTCGAGGCGGTCGAGCAGCTCGCGCTCGCGGCGGCGCTCGTACTCCTCCATCCCGCGCGCGGCCTCGGCGCGCACGTCGGCGACGCTCGAGTCCTCGACGCCGAGCCGCACGTGGCCCGCGAGGCGCTCCTTGAGGTAGGGGTGCAGGCTGCGCTCGAGGTCGCCGACCGTCTCGTCTGGCGCGCCGATCAACAGGTGGTCGAAGCCCTCGCGCTTGAACAGGTCGAAGACGACGGCGGCGGTGTGCGCGAGATGGTCACGCACGTCCTCCTCGACGGAGCGCTGATAGCGGGCCTGCGACCAGCCGCCCTGGCGGTGCTGCGAGTGCACGTTGTCCTCGATCCGGTCCGACTCTTCGAGCTGGTCGGGCGTGCCGGTGAAGACGCGGGCGATCCGGCGGTTGGCGAGCAGCACGCACCACAAGCTGCCCGCGAGCGCCTGCGCCAGCGGCTCGATGTACGGCGTGCCGTCGATGACCACCCGCGTCTCGAGCGTCCGCTTGACGCGCACCGTCTCGAGCAGGCCGGCGGGCCCGCACGCGAACACGGCGACCGCGCGCGTGCCCTCGTCGGCGATGGTGGGCTGCTGGAGCACCGCGCGGACGGCGTCGACGTCGGCGCGCAGGGCCATCCGCTCGTCGTGGGCGAGATCGTCGTCGAGGCCTTCCACGCGATGGTGCGCGTCGTTCATCACCGACGTGATCGCGCTCGCCCGGGCGGGCGGGGTCGCGAACTCGGACGGGTCGAGGTTGAGGTAGACGGAGAGGACGCGGCCGTGCTCGGGTGCGAGCTCGGCGAGCTGCCGCAGGCGCGTCCGGGTCAGGGTGTCGGCCATGCCGAAAAGCTACCCCTCCGGGACCGCCGTGACTCAGTTCTTGACCCGGAACGCCCCTCGCATGAACGGGTGGATGCGGCAGAAGTAGGTGTAGGTCCCGGCACCAAGGTTCGTCGGCGTCGCCCACGTGTCGCGATTGGCGGCCGGGGTGAAGCCCTCGGGCCCGAAGCCGAGCTCGCCGGAGTCGAAGTCGACCGGCCCGTCGGCGAGCGGATAGGCGATCCCCGTCGACCGGTTGCAGGGCGCGCGGCAGGCGGTGATCGTGTGGTAGATCGTGCGCCCCGCGTCGGCGTTGCGGAAGCCGAGCGCCTGGCCCGGCGCGACGACGGGCGGGCGCGAGGCGCGGCCGCCGCGCAGCAGGTCGCCCTGGCCGTAGAGGAAGTCGGTGATCGCGAGCGGGTCGGCGGTCGCGGCCGGGCCGTCGGGCAGCGTGCGCGCGTCGGGCAGCCCGCCCGCACCGCCGCCGTGGTTATTGTTCTCCGGCAGGTGCCCGTGCGTGAGCCGGCCGCGCCGCTCGAGCCTGCCGCTGAACGGGTCGGTGCCCCCCGGCGCGCCGGGGGCGAAGGCCACGGGCATGATCCCCATCGACTCGTACCACGACGCGCGCTTGGAGTCGTAGGTCGCCGACACGCTGAGGACGTCGCCGCGCTTGACCTTCACGCGCCAGTTCGGCCGCGTCGCGGTCATCGCCACGTCCCACGAGACGGCGCCCGCCGGTTCCCAGTACTTCGCCCGTGAGCGGAACAGATTGACGGTCCGCCCCCCGCGCGTGAGCTTGAGGTCGGTCCACAGCCCGCCGGGGTGCAGGTGGCCTGCGGTCTGGACGAGCACCCCGTCGCGATCGATGACCTTCCTGTTGCGGGCGGGCCCACCGCCGTAGGCGTCCGGGGCGTCGCGCGGGTAGGTGAAGCGCCCGTTGGCGCCGGCCCCGCGGCGGACGTCGAAGACGGGATAGGCGCGGCCGTCCTCGACGTCGACCCACGTCGTCTTGACGGGTCGCATGCGCTTGGCCAGCGGCGACGAGTCGGGGACAAAGTCGATCGAGTACGTCAGGTACACGCGGGCGCGGTTCGGCAGCAGGTTGTGGACCATGTGGTTGAGCACCCACTTGTCCTGCGTGCGGTGACGCCAGCCGTACGGTCGCGGCAGCTTGACGTTCGTCTTCTCCTCGCCGGCGGCGAAGGTGGGCGCGCCGTTGATGAGCCAGACGGCGTGGTGGAGGTGCAGCACGTCGACGCCCGGGATCTTGCCGCTCGCCAGCTCGAGGTTGGGGCGGAAGCCGGTGATGTAGCCAGGGCGCCTCGGGCGCGGCACGTCGTCGCCGTCGAGCGAGATCGTGTTCTGGCCCGGCGTGATCGTGATCGGCCCGTAGCGGTAGTTGAGGTGCTGGACGCGCGGCGCGGCCGACGCGCTCGCGGGCACGAGCAGCGCGACGACGAGGAGACCGACGAGCCGGGCGAGCACGCCGCCGACTCTACTGACTCCGTGTTGAGGGAAATTGGTGTACGTTGCCGTTCGGATGAGGAGGGTCTGGTCGCTCGTGGTGCTGCTCGGTACGTTCGCGCTCTGCGCGAGCAGCGCGGTCGCCCATCCCGAGCGCTCCACGGAGTTCCCGGACCCGTCGAAGGGCTCCGTGCCGAAGTACCGGCACACCGCCCCGCCGCTGATCGTCTGCACGTCGAGCTCGCGCAAGCGCATCAAGGCGATCTTCAGGGGCAAGGCGAACGCGCGCACCCTGCGCACTCGCCTGCGCGCGCTGGAGCGCTGCCGCTTCCGCCACATCCAGTCGGCGGTCAACCGGGCGAAGAGCAACGACCGCATCCAGATCATGCCGGGCGTCTACCGCGAGGAGCCCAGCCGCCGGGTGCCGCTCGCGCAGGCACGGTGCAAGGGCATGTTCGAGGTCCCGGACGACGGCGACCCGCCTGTGGCGACCTACGAGCACCAGGTCAAATGCCCCAACGCCCGCAACCTGATCGCGGTCCTCGGCGACTCGCTCTCCGACCCGGATCGCGAGTGCGACCACCGCTGCAACCTGCTGATCGAGGGCATGGGCCTCAAGCCGAGGCACGTGCTGATCGAGGGCGACCGGCTGAAGAAGGACGTCATCCGCGCCGACCGGGCCGACGGCTTCTTCCTGCGCAACGTCTGGGTCGAGCAGGGGGCGTTCAACGACGTCGACGTGGTCGAGACCAACGGCTTCCGCCTGCGCAAGCTGGTCACCCCCTACGGGCAGAACTACGGCGTCCTCAGCTTCGCCTCCGACAATGGCCTCTACGAGCAGATCGAGGCGTTCGGCAACGGCGACTCCGGCATCTACCCGGGCTCGGGGCCGGAGGGCCACTGCAAGCGCTACGGCATCGAGATCCGCAACGTCAACTCACACCACAACGTGCTCGGCTACTCGGGCACGGCCGGCAACGGCACCTGGACGCGCAACTCGCGCTTCCATCACAACAACGCCGGCATCTCGGACGACTCGTTCGCCACGGGCCACCCGGGCATGCCGCAGGACTGCTCGAAGTGGACGGAGAACCAGATCTACTCGAACAACGAGAACTACTTCACGAACGACCGCGACGCCTACTGCAAGAGCACGCCGTTCGAGAAGCGCCGCAAGGAGATCGTCTGCCCGCAGTTCCAGGTGCCGGTGGGCTCGGGCTTCATCCTCTACGGGGTCAACGACAACATCATCCAGGACAACACGATCTACGACAATTGGCGCTCCGGCGTGCGCCTGTTCTGGGTGCCGGCCTCGATCCGCGGCGAGAGCGACCCGGCGAAGCAGTTCGACACCTCCAACGGCAACCGCTTCATCCACAACCAGATGGGCTACGCCGGCGGCACGCGCCGGCCCAACGGCATGGACTTCTTCTGGGACGAGAACGGCAAGGACAACTGCTGGGCTGACAATCGCGCTCCCGGCGGCACGCTCACCAGCGACCCCGCGGTGCTGCCGGAGTGCCGGCAGGGCCTGCCCTTCCAGCAGGGCAGCACGGTGAAGCTCGCCGCCGAGGCGCCCTGCGCGACGTGGGACCCGGAGACGCAGCCGGACCCACCCGGCTGCACCTGGTTCACGACCCCGCCCAAGCCTCCGCAATGAGGTGGGCGATCGCGGCGACCGTCGTGCTCCTCGTCGGAGTGGGCGGGCTGCTGCTCGCCGGCGACCGGGACGGTGCGCGGCAGGCGGCGACCGGCAACGCAAAGCTCCAGTGGAAATCGAAGCCGAGCCTGATCCTCGTCCCCGAGCTGCCGCGCGACCGCATCCTGACCGGCCTGGTGCGCAACGCCTCGCTGCGCGCGGTCGACCTCGAGGCCGAGCGGGTCCGGATCCTCGACGGCGAGGGCCGCGACCTGAAGGCGAGCGCGCGCTTCTCCCAGAGCTTCTCGCACGGCCTCTATCCGTGGTCGATGCATGTGAAGGGCTCGAAGTTCGAGCGCACCCGCATCGGGGAGATCGCCACGATCAAGCCCGGGCAGGCCGTACCGCTGACGCTCTCCTGGCGCTTGGCGTCCGGTGGCGCGGAGCCGGTCGAGGTGCGCTTCGACGGCGGCACACTGGCCCTTCCCGGCTAGTGCCCTGAGTCGGAAATTCCGACTCAGGACACTAGTCTCCCGGGCATGTCAGAGAATTCGTTCGATGCCCGCGCCGACCTCGAGGTCGGCGGTGAGACCTACGAGATCTTCCGGCTCGACGCGCTGCAGTCGTCCTTCGACGTCGCGCGGCTGCCCTTCTCGCTGAAGGTGCTGCTCGAGAACCTGCTCCGCAACGAGGACGGCGAGTCCGTCTCGAAGGAGGACATCGAGGCGCTGGCGAGCTGGGACGCGAAGGCCGAGCCGACGCAGGAGATCGCCTTCACGCCCGCGCGCGTGATCCTGCAGGACTTTACCGGCGTGCCCGCCGTGGTGGACCTCGCGGCGATGCGCGACGCGATGGCCGACCTCGGTGGGGAGGCCGCGAAGATCAACCCGCTCGTCCCTGCCGAGCTGGTGATCGACCACTCGGTGCAGGTCGACGCCTTCGGCACGCGCGACTCCTTCCGCGTCAACGCCGAGCGCGAGTTCGAGCGCAACGAGGAGCGCTACGCCTTCCTGCGCTGGGGCAAGGACGCGTTCGACAACTTCGCCGTCGTGCCGCCGGACACTGGGATCGTCCACCAGGTCAACCTCGAGTACCTCGCGCGCGTGATCTTCACGAGCGACGAGACGGCGCACGAAGGAGCGCTCCAGGCCTACCCCGACACGCTGGTCGGGACGGACTCGCACACGACGATGATCAACGGCCTCGGCGTCCTCGGCTGGGGCGTCGGCGGCATCGAGGCCGAGGCGGCGATGCTCGGCCAGGCGATGTCGATGCTGATGCCGCAGGTGCTCGGCTTCAAGCTGTCGGGCGAGCTGCCAGAGGGCGCGACGGCGACCGACCTCGTGCTGACCGTGACCCAGATGCTGCGCGAGCGCGGCGTCGTGGGGATGTTCGTCGAGTTCTTCGGGCCGGGCGTGGCGGCGCTGCCGCTGGCCGACCGGGCGACGATCGGCAACATGTCCCCGGAGTTCGGCTCGACCTGCGCGATCTTCCCCATCGACGCCGAGACGCTGCGCTACCTCGAGTTCTCCGGCCGCCCGAAGGAGCGCGTGGCGCTCGTCGAGGCCTACGCCAAGGAGCAGGGCCTCTGGCACGACGAGGATTCCGAGGAGCCGACCTACTCCGACACGCTCGAGCTCGACCTGTCCCAGGTCGTGCCCTCGCTCGCCGGCCCCAAGCGCCCGCAGGACCGCGTCTCGCTGACGGAGTCCAAGGCCGCCTTCCGGCTCGCGCTCGAGGACCTGCTGGCAGACCATGTCGAGGACCCCAAGTCGGGGGCGCCCGACCAGGACGAGGAGAGCGCCGACTCCTTCCCGTCCTCGGACCCGCCCTCCTCCGGCGACGTCGACGGTCAGTCGGAGCGCTCGCCGGACCCGCAGCAGGCCGACGGCGGTACCGGCGGCCTCCAGGTCGCCGAGCGCGTCGAGGAGTCCGTGCCCGTCACGCTCGAGGACGGCACGGAGACCGAGCTCGACCACGGGCACGTGGTGATCGCCGCGATCACGTCGTGCACCAACACCTCCAACCCGACGGTCATGCTCGGTGCGGGCATGCTGGCCCGCAACGCCGTGGCCAAGGGCCTGACGTCCAAGCCGTGGGTGAAGACCTCGCTCGCGCCGGGCTCGAAGGTCGTCACCGAGTACCTCGAGCGCGCGGAGCTGACCGAGAGTCTCGAGGCGCTCGGGTTCCACCTCGTCGGCTACGGCTGCACCACCTGCATCGGGAACTCGGGGCCGCTGCCGCAGGAGATCTCCGACGTCGTCCAGGCCGAGGACCTCGCGGTCGTCTCCGTGCTCTCGGGCAACCGCAACTTCGAGGGCCGCATCAACCCCGACGTGAAGATGAACTACCTCGCCTCCCCGCCGCTGTGCGTGGCCTACGCGATCGCCGGGACGATGGACATCGACCTGCTCGACGAGCCGCTCGGCCAGGACGAGGACGGCAACGACGTCTTCCTCAAGGACATCTGGCCGGACGAGCAGGAGGTCGCCGAGACCGTCGAGTCGGCCGTGCAGTCGGACATGTTCCGCAAGTCCTACGGCGAGGTCTACGACGGCGACGAGCGCTGGAACTCGCTGCAGGTGCCCGAGGGCGACCGCTTCGAGTGGGCGGAGGACTCGACCTACGTGCGCCTGCCGCCGTACTTCGAGGACTTCCCGACCGAGCCGCCCGAGCTCACCGACATCGAGGGCGCGCGCGTGCTCGCGGTGCTCGGCGACTCGGTCACCACCGACCACATCTCGCCCGCGGGCGCGATCAAGGAGGCCTCGCCGGCCGGCGAGTACCTCAAGGAGCACGGCGTCGAGCGCAAGGACTTCAACTCCTACGGCGCGCGCCGCGGCAACCACGAGGTGATGGTGCGCGGCACGTTCGCGAACATCCGGCTGCGCAACCAGCTCGCGCCGGGGACCGAGGGCGGGGTCACGAAGTTCCAGCCGGACGGTGACGAGATGACGATCTACGAGGCGGCAATGAAGTACGCCGAGAGCGACACGCCGCTGGTGGTGCTCGCCGGCAAGGAGTACGGCTCGGGCTCCTCGCGCGACTGGGCCGCCAAGGGCACGACGCTGCTCGGGGTGCGGGCCGTGATCGCCGAGTCCTTCGAGCGCATCCACCGATCCAACCTGGTCGGCATGGGCGTGCTGCCGCTGCAGTTCGCCGACGGCGAGGACGCGGCGTCGCTCGGGCTCAGCGGCGAGGAGGAGTTCACGATCACCGGCATCGCCGAGGACGTCTCGGTGAAGGAGGTGAGCGTGAAGGCCGACGACAAGGAGTTCACCGCGCGCGTCCGGATCGACACGCCCAAGGAGGCCGAGTACTTCCGGCACGGCGGCATCCTGCCCTACGTGCTGCGCCAGCTGATGGCGGACGGCGAGTGAGCCTCCCCGACGTCCTGCGCCGTCTGCTGACGGCGCCGGGCCCGTCCGGCTACGAGCAGGCGCCGGCCGCGGTCTTCCGCGAGGCCTGCGCCGACTTCGCCGAGGTCACGCACGACAGCGTCGGCTCGACCGTCGCGCGCGTGAAGGGGACGGGCGACGGGCCACTGCTCGCGATCGTCGGCCACATCGACGAGATCGGGCTGATCGTCCACCACATCGACGACGACGGCTACCTCTGGTTCACCTCGGTCGGCGGCTGGGACCCGGTCATCCTTGTCGGGCAGCGGCTCGAGCTCTCGACGCGCACCGGCCCGGTGACCGGCGTGGTCGGCAAGAAGCCGATCCACCTGCTCAACGAGGAGGAGCGGCGCAAGGCGCCCGAGCTCAAGCACCTGCACATCGACATCGGCGCGAAGGACGGCGACGACGCGCGCTCGATCGTGCGCGTCGGCGACGTCGCGGTGATCGCGGGCGAGCCGGTCGAGCTGCCCAACGACCGCGTGATCTCGCGCTCGATGGACAACCGGATCGGCGTCTACGTGGCCTACGAGGCCGCGCGCCTGGTCGCCGAGGCCGGCGACGCCCCCGGCGACGTCTGCGCGGTCGCGGTCGCGCAGGAGGAGATCACCTTCGCGGGCGCGCGCACGACGGCGTTCTCGCTCGACCCCGATCTCGCGATCGCGGTCGACGTCACCTTCGCCACCGACGCGCCCGACACGAACGAGAAGGAGGTCGGGCGCCACCGTTTCGGGACCGGCCCGGTGCTGCAGCGTGGCTCGACCCTGGACCCGCGCCTGTTCGAGTTGCTGCACGAGGCCGGCGAGGCCGCGAGCATCCCCTTCACGGTCACGGCGAGCGCCCGCTCGACCGGCACGGACGCGGACGTGCTGCACATCGCGCGCGCCGGCGTGCCGACCGGCGTCGTCTCCGTGCCGCTGCGCTACATGCACTCGCCGGTCGAGATGGTCCAGCTCGACGACGTGGCGAACGCCGCGAAGCTGATCGCGGCGTTCGCGAGGCGGCTCGAGCCCGGCGTGTCGTTCGAGCGGTGACGCCGCTGCTCCTGCTGCTCTGGGACATCGACGGCACGCTGCTCCAGCGCGCCTCGCTCGAGCACGCGGATGCCCTCCGCGCGGCCTTGGTCGAGGTGCACGGCGAGCTCTCTCTGGACGGCCACCAGATCGAGGCGGCGGGCCGCACCGACGGCGCGATCGCCCGCGACTTCCTGGTGGCGGCGGGGCTCGCGCCGCCGGCCATCGACGCCCGCGCCGACGACGTGATCGCCGCCTGCTGCGCGCTGTACGACGAGCTCTGCCCGGCCGACCTGTCGCCGCGGCTCGCGCCCGGCGTGGCGGAGGCCCTGGCTGAGCTGGGTGGGCGGCCGGACGCGTTCCGGTTCTCGCTGGTGACCGGCAACTACGAGCGCGTCGCCCGGCTCAAGCTCGCGCGCGCGGGGATCGGGTCGTGGTTCCCCGAGGGTCAGGGCGGCTTCGGCTCCGACGCCGAGGAGCGCGAGCGCCTGCCGCCGATCGCTCGGGAGCGCGCGGGTGGCTGGCCGCGCGAGCGCACGGTCGTGATCGGGGACACGCCGCGCGACATCGCGTGTGCGCGGGCGGATGGCGTGCGGGTCGCGGCGGTGGCGACGGGGCCTTACGGGGTTGAGGCGCTGGCTGACGCTGATGCGGTGGTGGATGGGGCTGCGGCTTTGATGCCGGTGCTGGAGGACTTTCTGTAGGCGTTCGCGGCTGAGCGGAGCGAACGTCAACGGCGGCTGGGTGGGAGTGGGTGCGAACGCCCCGGCGCCCACGAGTGTCACCTCGATGGCGGTATGCGCCATCGAGACGACATTCGTGCCGCTTCCGACCGAAACTCATTCCCCTACCCAGCCGCAGTTGACGTTCGCCCCGCACTACCGCGGAACGCTCAGCACCGCCGCTACCGTCGCGCCCATTACCCGGGCGCGAAGTTCCAGCGGGTGGTGTAGTCGAAGTCGAACGGGGTCTGCGGCGTCAGCTCGGCCTGCGAGTCGACGAGCGCGAAGGACGGCGAGGTGTGCGCGAACGTCCCCGTGGACGCCCACTCTGGGAAGACGGGGAACGCTGAGGAGCCGCTGCAGCCTTCGCCGCCGGATCTCGTGACCTGGATCGTGTCGGTCGGGAGGCCGGTGACGCGGATCACGTACGCCGGGTTGGGCACGTCGAGCTGCACGATGATCTGGTTCAAGAAGCCGGGGATCAGCTCGATGTGCCCGGTGCCGTCGAGCGCGCAGCCGCCCGGCGGGTCCGCCTCGACCGTGACGTCGACGCTGCCGGTGGTCGCCGTGAAGGTGCGATAGCTGCCCGGCGGGGCGCCGTGGGGCGGCGGGGCGCTCGGCCCCTGGTCCTGCGCGGCGTCAAGTAGCGCCGTGCCGCTCCAGGTCCAGCGGGTGTACGCCGCCTCGGAGTACGCCTCGCCCGAGAACGAGCCGGTGTAGACGCTGGTCGCGGCTGGGGGCACCGGAGGCGACGGCGGCGGAGGCGGCGGTTCCGCCGGTGCGGCGGGCCCCGGCGCCGGCGCGTTGGCGCGCGCGCAGATCAGGTCGCGCACGATCAGCTTCCCGAAGCGCTCTGCGCCGGCGAAGAAGCCCGTTGCCAGCGTGACCGTGCTGACGTCTCCGGAGAGCCGCGCACCGGTTTTCGCGTCCACGAGCCAGGCGATCAGGGCCACTCGCCGCGGCGTGCCCGGCCGATTCTCCACGCGGCCGCGGATCAGGATCTCGGGATCGATTATGTGCCCGGCCTCGATCCGCGTCGCGGGATCGATGTACTCGGTCTGCGACAGCGCGATCTCGCGCAGCACCAGATCGCGCCTGCGCCACTCGACGAGCGTGAACTCGCACGGGGGCTTCGTCAGCACATCGGTCGTGACCATGTCGGGCACGCCGTTGCCGAGTACGGCGAGGTCCGAGGCGCCGCCGACGACGGTGAACGTCTCGATCCCGAACGCCTCGCCCGGATACGCCTGCCCGTCACGCGGGTTGATGTTCGCCTTGCGACCCGCCGGCGCCCTGCGCGGTCGTTGTCTCCGCTTGGTCTTCTTGCGCGGCTTCTTGAAGCGCTTGAGCGTGAGCGGGAGCTTGCGGCGCTGGCCGGACCGCGTCTTGATCGCTGCCGACGTGAACGACACGAACGGCTTGCCCAGTGCCACGATCGACGAGCGCAGCGCCCACTTCCCCGCCGGCAGCCGCAGCTTGTAGCGCCCGCGCCGGCTCACCTGCGCGGCCCCGCCGTACGCGGCCGTGTCAATGTTTATGGCCAGCACCTGCGCCTGGCCCTTGCGCGCGGACTTCGGCAGGTTCCTGGTGCCCGAGCCCAGCTTCCCCGACACGGTGCCGGGCGCCGCCGCCGCCGCGGACGGCCCCGCCGACAGCAAGGCCGCGACGATCGCGACCGCTCCGGCTGCAGTCGCTCGGCGCAGCGCCATCTCGCTGCCGACGCTACACCCACTGAGGTCCAATAGCGAGGAGGGCGAGAGCTACCGCGGAACGCTCAGCACCGCCGCCGTGGTCGTGGTCGTCCCCCCGCGGTGGCGCAGCCGCGTCACGAACGCCGCTTGCGGCCCCAGCGCCGTGCTCCAGAGCGTGTATGAGATCCCGGCCGGCGGGCGCGGGGCGAGCGGGGGCGGGCGGCGTCCCGGGTAGCCCGAGCGGTGGCGGCCGTGCCCCCGCTCGTGCCCGGCGTCGCGGCGGCCGGTCGGGGTCGTGCCGTAGAGGCGGCGGTCCCGGGCCGGCGCGCGGCGGACGGGCGGGCCGAGCCGGAGCTCCTGGCGCGAGAAGGTGGACCTGACGTAGAGCAGCTCGCGGCCGTCGAAGGACGGGTTGAGCAGCAGCGCGCGGCGCTCGGAGCGCAGCGTCCGCTCGCGGCCGGTGGCGAGATCGACCAGACGGATCTGCGAGCCGGCGCGGCCCGCGCGGTGGAACACGAGCGCCTGGCCGGCGAGCGCGGGCCGGCCGAGCTGCTCGCCCGCGCGCGCGCTGGCGACGAGACGCGGCGCGACGGTCGCATCGCGCGGTTGGGCGACGAGCTGCGCTGACCCCACGAGCCACACGACCCACTGGTCGCTGAACGCGAAGGCGCCGCCGCCCGGCGCCTCGTAGGTCCCGAGCGTCGTCAGGGTCGCCGGGTCGGCGAGCACGATCCTGGTCCCGTCGCGCCAGCCGACGAGGCCGGCCGCGAGCGCGGGGTCGCGCCCGGGGAGCGCGAACGTGGCCCCCGCACGGCGCAGGTAGCCCGGGCCGCCGGGGCGCTGGAAGGCGAAGCGGTCGACGTCGGCCGCGGGTCCGGAGGCCGGGGAGGCCGCAACGGTCGCCGCCTGCGCCGGCGCGACGCCGATCACGGCCGCGCAGAGCGCGAGCGCGACGGCGTCGGCGGCGCGCAGGCCTCGCAGGATCGCGGGCCGCTCGGCCATGGCGGCGTGGGCGGCGTTGCCCCGGTCGCCGCCCGCGATCGGCGCGAGCGCGATCACGGGCAGCGCGCGGCCGGCGCCGAACGCGAGGCCGAGCACGGCGCCGAGGGCCGGGTCGCCAAGCGCGACGCTGACCGCCGCGAGCGCCCACACGGCGAAGGTGAGGATGAAGGTGGTGAAGCCGAGGCCGAGGAGCACGCCGTAGAGGCCGGCGGCGAGCGGGACCGGCAGCACGCGCCGCCACGACTCCGGGACCTGTCGGCGGACCTGCGGGACGATCCGCAGGCCGCGCGCCTCGCCGACCGCGGCCACCACCGCGATCGCCGCCGCCACCGCGGCGGCGCCGGTTCCGCCCGCGCCGAGCGCCTCCCCGAGCGCCGCGAGCCCTCCGAAGGTCAGCACGCCGCCCGCGAGCGCGCCGAGCGTGAAGGTGAGGCAGGCGACCAGCGTGGTCCGCAGCCGGCCCGCGTACCCCGCCGGCGCGAGCGTCTCGACCATCGAGAACCCGCACGGCGACCACGCGCCGGTGACCCCGGCCGCGAGCGCGGCGGCGGCGAGCACCCAGATCAGCACCTGGGCACCTTCCTCCCGGCCGCTCCGCCCGCGGATCGACGCACCAGCCCGCTCAACACGGCACCTTGGTCTGGTAGTACATGACGCAGAAGACGCGGCGGTTCTTGTAGCAGTAGCCCACCAGCGAGCGGTCGCCGTTGATGCGCCGGCGGCTGGTGGAGCAGCAGTCGACGAGCTTGCGCACGTGCCCGCCGCAGCAGCGGTACCAGGCGCCGTCGGTGCGGGTGGTGATGTCGTACTGCTGCGCGACCGCCGTGCAGACCGGCGTGCGCGAGGCGGCCGGGAGCGGGGCGCCCTCGGCGTCCGTCAGGCGCGCGCCGTCCTCGTCGATCGGGTCGCCCTCGCGGTCGACGAGGCGGCCGAGGTCGTCGACGCGGTGGCCGTCCTTGGCGCGCAGCGGCCGGCCGCGCGAGTCGATCCGCGGCAGCCCGGTCGGGTGCGGGCAGGAGTCCGTCGTGTAGATGTGGCCGCAGAAGTGGTACGCCTCGGCCTCGCCCGGAGCGACGAGCGAGCCGACGGTACGCGCGCCGGTAACCGCCATCAGCGCACCGCTGACCTTGGCGAGAAAGCCGCGCCGCGACTGGTTCACGCGCGCCTTCGCTCGGCGGTGGCCAGGACGGACTCGAGCTGCCCGGCGGTGTTGAAGGTCCCCTTCGCGAGCACCGTGCCGTCGGCATCCACGGCGACCGCGAATGGGCTCCCGGGGATGCCGGCGGCCGCCCAGGCGTGGGCATCGCGGACCTCGTCGAACGTGCGCAGGCGCACCAGCGGGTCGCGGCCCAGCGCCTCGATGGCCGGCTCGAGCGTGCGGCACATCCCGCAGCCGTCGGACGTGAACACCGCGAGCCCGAGCCGGCCCGGCTCGACCTCCATCAGCTCGGTGCGCCCGCCGAGCTCCGGTCCTTCTTCGGGGATCTCGAGCGCCCCCCGCGGGTCGATCTCCGCGCGCAGCGCGCCGAGCTCGCGGGCCAGCGCCAGCACCGCGACGGCGAGCGCGACGATTCCCAGCAGGGCAGCGGCGAGCCCGATCGCCAGCCAGCCCTCCGTCGAGGGCTCGCGACGGTCCAGCGCGGGCAGCACCGCGAACGCGGCCGCCAGCAGTGACACGCGCGCGAGCGATGCACGGCCGACGCGCCCGCGCGCGCCGAAGCACGCGCACGGCGCGCCGCCGCGGCCGGAGACGAGCAAGGCGGCCTGTGCGAGCGCGAACACACCGCACAGTCCGGCGGCGCCCCAGGCAGCGGCCTCCACGCCGGCGGCGACCGCGACGCCGAGGACGAGCTCGGCGGCGATCACGCCCGCCCACGCCGGCATCGCCGCGCGGCCGGTGATCCCGTAGGTGCCCAGGGCTGCGCGCGTGTGCGGGCCGTCGGCGAGCTTGAGCACCGCGGAGCCGAGCAGCAGCGCGCCGAGGATCAGCGAGACGACGACCGTCAGCATGCGGCGCCGAAGCTAGCAGGGGCCGAGGACCGGCCCGCCCACTCAGGCGGCGGCGGTCCAGTAGCCGTCGCCGCCGACCGGCAGGAAGGTGCCGTCCCGCGCGAGCTCGGTCCGGACGTCGGCGACCTCGCGGTCGCAGACGGCAGCGACCTCGGCGGTGGCGACCGGCATCCCGGCCCACGCGAGGACCGCCTCGACCGACTCCGGGTCGCGTCGGCGGACCAGCTCGGGTCCGATGTTCGCGAGCGCCGTTTCGTACGCCTCGATCGGCCGGTAGCCGGGCAGGTCCACGCGGCTCGCAGTCGGCCAGTCGGGCGGCGGCTCGGCGACGCGGATCAGCTCGTAGGACGGGCACGTGTAGCGGCGCTCCTCCTCCGGCCCGCCCAGCTTGTAGTCCTGCGCGCGCGACGCGGGCGAGGGGCTGCGGGAGGCGCGCTTGTCGGCCTCGAGGACGGAGTCCACTTCCGGGTCGCCCAGCCATGCGTGCAGCTCGGCGGGCTCGATCAGCGCCTCGCTCGCGGCGCGCTCGATGACGGCGGGGTCGTCGAGGTCGAGCGCGGAGAAGGTGAGCACGCGCAGGCGCCGCAGCAGGGCCTCTTCGCGGTCGGGCGCGTGCAGGCGCGTGGCGACGACCGCGCGGCACGCGGGCAGCGACGCCCCGGTCTCGACGGGCCGCCAGTCGATCGGCATCCCGTAGCGCAGCTGCAGCTCGCGCCGCGACGACGCGACGCGCTCGGGCGGGAAGTCGTCGCCGACGCGCTCGTCGTGGAGCACGACCATGTGCAGCTCCCACTCGATCTGGTCGCCGTAGAGCCACACCAGCCGCAGCCGCTGGCGCTCGGCCGAGAAGGCGAACGGGCAGCCCGGATCCGTGTAGTGCCGGATCAGGACCGGCGGTCCGCTCACGAGCGGACGAGCTTCTTGTACGTGATCCGGTGGGGACGGTCGGCCTCGGCGCCGAGCTTCGCGCGCCGGTGCTCCTCGTAGGCCTCGAAGTTGCCCTCGAACCAGGTCACCTGCGAGTCGCCCTCGAACGCGAGCACGTGCGTCGCGACGCGGTCGAGGAACCAGCGGTCGTGGGAGATGATCACCGCGCAGCCCGGGAACGCGAGCAGTGCCTCCTCCAGCGCGCGCAGCGTGTCGACGTCGAGGTCGTTGGTCGGCTCGTCGAGCAGCAGCGTGTTGCCGCCGCGGCGCAGCAGCTTCGCGAGGTGCACGCGGTTGCGCTCGCCGCCCGACAGCGCGCCGACCTTCCGCTGCTGGTCGGAGCCCTTGAAGTTGAACCCGGCGACGTAAGCGCGCGAGTTGACCTCCTGGTCGCCGACCTTGATGTGCTCGTAGCCGTCGGAGATCTCCTCCCACACGGACTTCTCGGCATCGAGCGCGTCGCGGCTCTGGTCGACGTAGGCGAGCTCGACGGTGTCGCCGACCGCCAGCGAGCCGGAGTCGACCGCCTCGTCGCCGACGATCATCCGGAACAGCGTCGTCTTGCCGGCGCCGTTGGCGCCGATGATCCCGACGATGCCGGCGGGAGGCAGCGTGAAGGACAGCCCGTCGATCAGCAGCCGGTCGCCGAAGCCCTTGCGCAGCGCGTCGGCGTCGATCACCTTGCCGCCCAGCCGCGGGCCGGGCGGGATGTGGATCTGGACCTGATCGAGCTTGATGTTGCGGTCCTCGGCGAGCAGCCGCTCGTAGTTGTTCAGCCGCGCCTTGGACTTCTTGCGGCGGCCCTTCGGGTTCTCGCGGACCCATTCGAGCTCGGCCGCGATCGTGCGCTTGCGCGAGGAGTCCTGCTTCTCCTCCTGCGCGAGCCGGACCTGCTTCTGCTCGAGCCAGCTCGAGTAGTTGCCCTGGAACGGGATGCCCATGCCGCGGTCGAGCTCGAGGATCCAGCCCGCGACGTTGTCGAGGAAGTAGCGATCGTGGGTGACGGCCACGACCGTGCCCTCGTACTCCTCGAGGTGACGCTCGAGCCAGCCGACCGACTCGGCGTCGAGGTGGTTCGTCGGCTCGTCGAGCAGCAGCAGGTCGGGCGCCGCCAGCAGCAGCCGGCAGAGTGCAACGCGGCGGCGCTCGCCGCCGGAGAGCCTGGTCACGTCGGCGTCGGCGGGCGGCAGGCGCAGCGCGTCCATCGCGGTGTCGAGCTGGGTGTCGAGGTTCCAGGCGTCGATCGCGTCGATCTTCTCCTGGACGCGCGCGAACTCGTCGGCGTTCTCGTCGGAGTAGTTGGCGGCGAGCTCGTTGAAGCGGTCGAGCAGCGCGCGCGTCTCGGCGACGCCGTCCTCGACGTTGCCGCGCACGTCCTTGCTCTCGTCGAGCTGGGGCTCCTGCTCGAGCAGCCCGACCGTGGCGCCGGGGGCGAGCTGCGCCTCGCCGCGGAACTCGGTGTCCGAGCCGGCCATGATCCGCAGCAGCGTCGACTTCCCGGAGCCGTTGAGACCCAGGACGCCGATCTTCGCGCCGGGCATGAACGACAGCGAGATGTCCTTGAGGACCTGCTTGTCCGGAGGATGCGTCCGGGACAGCTTGTACATCGTGAATACGTATTGGCTCGACATCGGCGGTTGAGGATAGGCGCTCATTGACCGACATTCCCTTTATGCGTCCGCTCATCGGGGTCACCACCTCCGAGGTCCGACGTGGCGACGCCGCCACGTTGCGCCGTCACGGCGAGCCGCCGCAGCACGAGATGGCTCTCGGGCTGACCTATGCGCGCGCGGTCGAGCTGGCCGGCGGCGTGCCCGTCGTGCTGCCGCCGCTCGAGCCCGGCGCGATGGCGACGCTGCTCACGCGGCTCGACGGCGTCTGCCTGTCGGGCGGTCCGGACCTCGACCCCGCGGCTTACGGCGCCCGCGCCCACGAGGCGCTCGGTCCGATCGAGCCGGCCCTCGACCGCTTCGAGCTCGAGCTCGCGTGCGCGGCCGACGCGCTCGGGATGCCGCTGCTCGGCATCTGCCGCGGTGCCCAGGCGCTCAACGTCGCGCGCGGCGGCACGCTGCACCAGCACATCGAGGGCCACCGGCAGGCGGAGCTCGCCACGATCCCCACGCACGCCGTGCGGATCGCGACGCGCTCGCGCGCGGCTCGCGTGCTCGGCGCGCATGCCGCGGAGGTCAACTCCTTCCACCACCAGGCCGTCGACCTGCTCGGCGACGGGCTCGTCGCCACCGCCTGGGCGCTCGACGGCACGATCGAGGGTGTCGAGGACCCGCGCCACCCGTTCCTGCTCGGTGTCCAGTGGCACGCCGAGACGCTGATCGACGACGCGGCCCAGCTCGCGCTGTTCGCGGCGCTCGTCGAGGCCGCCACCGCGCACAGCGCAGCCGCCGCCCCCGGCGGCGCCGGTACCCTGGCTGCGTGAGCACAGAAGGCACCGTCGAGCAGATCGCCATCGCGGCCGCGCGCCCGGAGCTGCCCGCGCCGGTGCCGGCCGTGCGCGCCGAAGCCGGTCGCGGCCTCGAGGGCGAGTACCACTGGTCGGCCACGCCCGACGCAGGCGAGAACCTCACGCTGATCGCCGCCGAGGCCCTCGAGGCGCTGCGCGAGGAGACGGGGATCGAGCTCTCCCACGAGGCGTCGCGCCGCAACGTGCTCACGCGCGGCATCGACCTCAACGCGCTCGTCGGCCGGCGCTTCACGGTCGGCCGAGTCGAGTGTGAAGGCGTCGAGCTGTGCGAGCCCTGCAACACGCTGGCGAAGCTGACCGAGCGCGGGGTCCTGCGCGGGCTCGTCCACCGTGGCGGCCTGCGCGCGGACATCGTGTCGGGGGGCGAGATCGCCGTCGGCGACCCCGTCCGAGCGGACTAGTGGCACTCGCGCTCAGCCTCCGCGGCGCCGTCAAGCGCTACGGCGAGATCACCGCGGTCGACCACCTCGACCTCGAGGTGCCCGAAGGCACGTGCGTCGGCCTGCTGGGTCCGAACGGCGCCGGGAAGTCGACGACCATGCGGCTGCTGACGGCGCAGGCGATCGCCGACGAGGGCGAGATCGAGGTGCTCGGCCACACGCTCCCCGGCGACTCCAAGGCGGCGCGCGCGGAGATGGGCGTCGTGCCCCAGCTCGACAACCTCGACACGACGCTGACGGTCGAGCAGAACCTGCGCGTCTTCACGCACCTCTACCGGATCCCGCGCGGCGAGCGCCAGGACGCGATCGAGCGGGCGCTCGAGATGGCGCGGCTGGGCGACCGCCGCGACACGCGCGCCGACAAGCTGTCGGGCGGCATGCGGCGGCGGCTGCTGATCGCGCGGGCGCTCGTGCACGGGCCGCGGCTCGTGCTGCTCGACGAGCCGACCGTCGGGCTCGACCCCCAGGTGCGGCAGGAGCTGTGGGCGCTGATCGACGCGCTGCGCGCCGAAGGGGTCTCGATCCTGATGTCCACGCACTACATCGAGGAGGCCCAGCGGCTCGCCGACAGCGTCGTGATCATGGCCGAGGGCAGCGCGGTCGCGACCGGGCCGCCGTCGCAGCTCGTCCTCGAGCACGTCGGTCGCGAGGCGATTGAGATCTACGGGCCGCCGGCGCGGCTCGCCGAGGCCGAGGCGGAGGCGCGCAGCGCGGGCTACAGCACCCGCCGCACCGGCACCTCGGTCAGCGTGCTCGGCATCGAGCGTGCGAACGGCGACATGCCGGAGGGCGAGCGCCGGCCCACGAACCTCGAGGACCTGTTCGTGCTGCTGACCGGGGAGGAAGCCGAGTGAGCGCGGCGACCGCCACACCCCCGCCCGCGCGCGCGAAGAAGCTCGGCCGGCTCGAGCGCCCGGCGCTGATGGGCGTGCTCGTGCGCGAGGTCATCAACTTCTCCTCGTTCTGGAAGTCGAGCGCGTTCTCCTCGACGGTCGAGCCGACGATCTACCTGATCGCGTTCGGCTTCGGCTTCGGCTCGCTGGTCTCGACCGTCGCCGGCTACGACTACGTCGAGTTCGTCGGTACCGGCACGGTCGCGACGGCGGTGCTGTTCTCGTCCGTGTTCTCGGCGATGTTCGGCTCGTTCGTCAAGTACCAGTTCCAGCGCACCTACGACGCGATCCTGGCCGCGCCCGTCGACACCGAGGAGCTCGTCACCGCCGAGGCGCTGTGGATCGCCGCGCGCGCCGGGGTCTTCGGCTGCGCGCCGCTGCTCGTGGCGATGGTGTTCGGCCTGGACCCGAGCTGGGGGATGCTGCTCGTCCCGTTCATCGGCGCGCTCACCGGCTACGGCTGGGCCTGCTTCGGCATCTTCATCGCGGCCAGGCTGAACTCGATCGACCACTTCTCCTACGTCACGAGCACCGTGGTCACGCCGATGTTCCTGACCGCCGGGACGTTCTTCCCGCTCGACGGGCTGCCGGAGTGGGTGCAGGTGCTGGGTCAGTTCAACCCGCTGCACCACTGCGTCGAGCTCGTCCGCCACGCCGCCTTCGGATTCGAGGGTTGGGTCGACCTGGGCCACGTCGGCGCGCTGATCGTGTTCGCGATCGGCACGTGGCGGCTCTCGATCCACTACATGACGAAGAAGCTCGTCGACTGAAAACCGTCGTGCGCCCCCGTGCGTACTACGGCCATGCGCAGACTCACGCTTCTCGCCGCCGCCTCCGTGGCCGGCGCAGCACTCATCGGGACCGTCGCCGAGGGCGACCGCACGTCCAGGGGCGGCGAGTACCGCCCGCTCGGCTCGGACGCGAGCTTCACCACCGTGCACCGCAGCGCGGTCGGCCTCGAGGGCCTGACCGCGGATCACCGCGGCAACCTCTACTCGCCGGCGCGGGTCACCGGCGCGCCGTGTCCGATCGTGCGGGTGCCCGCGAGCGGCGGAGCGAGTGTGACCGTCGGGCAGATCCCGGCGCCGTGCAACCCGGCCGGCCTGGCCTTCGACCGTCGCGGTCAGCTGTTCATGACGGATGGCGGCGACGCCGAGATCCACCGCCTCCGGCCCAGCGCCTCGAACCCGCCGACCGCGACGGTGTTCGCCACCGGCGTCCCGGGCGCCAATGGCGTCGCCTTCGACCGGCGCGGCGATCTCTGGGTCTCCGACGGCACGACCGGCCAGGGCCGCGTGTGGCGGATCGGCGACGACGGGCTGCCGGACGAGGTCTTCCGGGTGCAGCCGATGGTCAACGATGTGAATGTCGATGCCGCCGGCGTCGGCGGCATCGGCCGCGACCCGCGCTCGGCACCGCCGGCCACCGTGACGATCACGGAGAACGGGCGGCAGGCCGCCAACACGCTCGGATCCCAGCACCTCGTCGCGAACGGGATCGCCTTCGACCGCGACGGCTCGCTGTTCATCGGTGACACCGCCCGCGGCGCGATCTGGCGCGTCGAACTGGACCGCCGCGGCGAGGTGCGCAGCCCGACCGGCTGCGACACGACGTTCACGCCCAACACGCTGTGCCTGGACAACGTGTTCGTCCAGCACCCGACGCTCGAGGGCGTCGACGGCATCGCGCTCGACCGGCGGGGCAACGTGCTCGGCGCGATCAACGAGCGCAACGCGGTCGTGGTGGCGACCGCCCGCAACGGCGTCGTCGAGCTGTTCCGCAACCCGGTGACGCCAGCGCGCCTGCGCAACGACGGGCCGCTTGAGTTCCCGACCAGCCCGGTGATCGTGGGCCGCAAGCTGTGCCTTGCCCACTCGGACGGGTCACGCCGCGACAACTTCCCGAGCACCGGCGGCGAGGTCGGCCCGGACAACCCGGCCGGCGTCGCGAAGCTCTCCTGCCTCGACCGCAGGCTGCCGGCGGAGGGGCTCCGGCTCCCCGTTCGTTAGTCGAACGCCGTGGGCAGGTCGGGCCGCGCCGCGTGTGCGAGCGCGAGCTCGACCTGCCCGCGCACCGTGCGCCCGGTCGACAGCGGCGGCAGGTCGTCGAGGCCGAACCAGCCGACCGCGTCGACCTCCTGGTCGTGCTCGCCCTCCGGCTCGCCGGTCGCCTGGCAGAGGAAGAAGAGCTTGAGGATGTGATGCTCGTGCGGGGGGAAGTTGTGGCGGTCGCGGTCGTGGACGGCGAACAGCTTCACGGCGCGCACGGGCACGCCGGACTCCTCGCGGAACTCGCGCTCGACCGACGCGCTCGGCGGCTCGCCGATGTCCGCCCAGCCGCCCGGCAGCGTCCAGCCGCCGTCGGCGACCTCGCGCACCAGCAGCACCCGGCCGTCGCGCACGAGCGCGCCGCGTACGTCGACCTTCGGGGTCGGGTGGCCGGCGCCGTGGCGGTCAAGCCCGGTCCCCTCGCCCGCGACCTCCGCGGCCAGCCGGGCGACCTCCTCGTAGCGCTTGACGTCGTAGGGGTCCGAGGCATACGTCAGACCCGTCTCGGAGACCGCCTGCAGCCTGCGAACCCAGTCGATCCAGGGCTCCATTCCCGCTACCGTAGAGGGTTCGTGCCCCAGGTCCTCGACATCGAGCAATCCGTCCTCCTGCTGGAGCTCGAGCCGCCGTTCGACAAGCGCACCGTGCAGCTCGCGCGCAGGCGGATGGCGAAGCGCTGGCACCCCGATATCGCCCCGCCCGGCCGCCAGCTGGAGCACGAGCGCCACCTCAAGGCGATCAATGAGGCGGCCGACCAGCTCGAGGCGCTGGCGGAGGACTCGCGCGGCGGCAAGGTCAGCCGCAACGCCGTCAAGGCCTCGGCCCAGGCGGCCCGCAAGGCCCGCGCGGAGGAGGGCCGGCGCGCCTACGAGGCCGAGCAGCGCGCGCGCGAGCACGCTGCCGACACCCAGAAGCACGACCCCTTCGCCTCGCGCGTGCCCGACCACTCGGTCGTGCACCGCTACGCCCGCTGCCTGTCCTATCCCGAGTGGGGCGTCGGCAGCGTCACCGGCATCTACTTCACGGGCTCCGACGACGACATGCAGCAGTGGGCGCGCGTCTCCTTCCAGCTCGGCGTGCGCACCGTCCCCGCGGGCTCGCTGCAGTTCGTGGACTTCTCCAGGCCCGATCCCGGCGCCGAGCGCGTCGAGCGCTTCATGACCGCCGCCAAGCACGCGCTGGCCGAGGGCGACTTCTCGCTCGCGGCCCAGCGGCTCGTCTACGCGCGCGACGCCGAGCCGGGCAACCCGGCCGTGCTGCGGCTGCTGACGATCGCGTTCTGGGAGGCGGGCAACCTCCCGGCCGCGGGCCGCGCCGTGCGCGACTGGGCGCGCGCCGAGCCCGAGCGCCCCGCACCGCACCGCTACGCGGCGCGCATCTACGAGGACATGCGCGCACTCTCGATGGGGGTGGACGCCGCCGTCCGCGAGACCCAGCTGGCGCCCAACGACGGCTCGGCGTGGGAGCGGCTCGGCCGCCTGCGCCTGCGCACCTTCGATCGCGCGGGCGCCCGCGCCGCGCTCGAGCACGCGCGCTCGATCGAGCCGAGCGAGCAGGGCCTGCTCGACCTTGCGCTGGTCGCGAACCTGCTGGGCGACACGGGCGCCGAGGTCTCCGCCTGCGAGCAGGCGACGCTGCTGGTGAGCGACTCGGCCGCCGCCTGGTCGCGGCTCGCCCACGCGCTCGCGCGCACCGACCGCAGGCGCGAGTGCCTGGCCGCCTGCGACCGCGCGCTCGCGCTGCTCGACGACCCCGAGGTCCGCAACCTGCGCGCGCAGGTCGTGGCCGCGGAGCCGCGGGCGATCGAAGCCGCCGCCTAGGAACTCCTAGCGCCGGTCGATGAAGTCCGGCTGCGCGCCGTGCGCGCTGTCGCCGCGGCCCTTCGGCTCCTCCCAGTCCTCCTGCCGGCCGAGCGCGGTCAGGTCGAGGAAGTAGTACGAGCCGCCGGTCATCTCGGCGCCGCGCGCGTAGGTCGAGTTGGTATGGAAGACCTCGTCCCCGTTGCGCAGGAAGAAGCTGGTTCCGGGCATCTCGCCGGGCTCGCCCTCGTAGGGGCGGAAGTTGTAGACGGGCGGCTTCACCGACGGGTCCATCGTGACGTCGAAGTCGTAGTTGAAGTCGGTCCCGTAGGACGAGTACCAGGGGAACGTCCAGCCCTTGCGCGCCTTGTAGTCCTCGATCTTCTCGATCGGCGCGCGCGAGACCTGGACGAGCGTGGTGTCGCGGGCGTGCAGGTGCTCGAACAACCCGTCGGCCATCTCGGACGCGCCGGCCGAGCAGCTCGGGCAGCCGTCCTCCCACTCCGGGTCGAACATGAAGTGGCCGAGGATCAACTGCAGCCGGCCGTCGAACAGGTCGAGCAGGCTCGCCTCGCCGTCGGGGCCGGTGAAGACGTAGTCCTTCTCGACCTTGACCATCGGCATGGTGCGGCGCTCGGCGTTGAGCGCGTCGCGCGTGCGGGTCAGATCCTTCTCCTTGGCCAGCAGCGCCTCGCGCTCGGCCAGCCACGCATCTCGGGATACGACGTCCGGAAGGCTCATCGGGCTCCTTTCGCAGTTGGGGTGCTCTGGAAGAGACCCGGCGGGGGCGCCGAACTCATCGGTCGCTCAAGGCCCTCGATCGGTGCGCCGATGAACGTCGGGCGTACCAATCGTAAGCTTGATCCCATCTTGAGGTCGGGCCGCCACCATGTCCCCATGGCCCACGTCGAGCTCATCCCCGTCCGGAGGCCGGACGGCACCATCATCTTCCGCGGCGTCGTCGTCGGGTCAGGCGAGCGGCTGCGCCGCTGGCTGCGCCGTCACTGGCGCTGACCAGCAGCGCGCCTGCCTCAGTCGCCCCGCACGACCTGCTCGCAGTCGGCAGCGACCGCGTCCGCCGGGTTCGCGTCGGCGCTCACCTGGTCGAGGCCGTCGCCGCAGGACGCTGCGTCGAGCCGGTTGTCGCGCAGCTCGAGATCGTCGTCGCCCTCCTGTCCGGAGACGCTGTCCCTACCGCTGCGCGGGTCGAGCAGATCGTTCCCTTCGCCGCCGAGCAGGACGTTGGCCGCGCGGCTGCCGAGGATCGTGTCGTCGTAGCGCGAGCCGATGACGTTCTCCACGCACCCCCCGCACGCCTCGAGATCGAGGGTGAGGGGCTGCCCGGCCAGGGCAGCGTCGAGCGTGTCGGTGCCGGGACCTGGCCTGATCGCCCGGACCACGTCGGACGGGTCGTAGAAGTCGCCGAACGAATAGGAGTCCGGGCCCGGGCCTCCACTGATGACCCCGACGCGGCCCTGAACGCCCGTCTGCACCGTGTCGGCGCCGAAGCCTCCGTAGAAGTTCGCGCTCCCGCCTTCCAGGTTCGCGAGTTCATCGTTGCCAGGACCACCGATCAACGTCGCGTCGCCCCCGAGATTGGTCCTGGTGACGAGATGATCGGCGCCGCTGCCGCCCCACAGGACGTGCGTGTTGCCGAGGGCGGACCCCGATTGCAGGGTGTCGCTCCCGGATCCACCGGCGATGACCACCAGTTGCTCGAAGCCTCCTGCGACCTCCGCTCCGACGCGATCGTCGCGGTCGCCGAGATGGATCACGACCCGCGCCGGCTCGTTCCCCTGAGGCAGTCCGGCGCCGCATTCGACGCCGCCGCCGGCCAGCGGCGCACAGCCCCGACCGGCTCGGATCGTCGCGCCGGCGTCCTGAAAGACGACTCGGGGGTCGAAGCGGTTCTCGACGACGAGTTGGTTCGCCTCGCCGGCGCCGGCACGATAGGAGACCGTGTCGCCGACCCGCTCGGCGGTCGCCGACCATGCCGGCCCGGCCGCTGCCGCGCCGAACGCGACGATCGCGCCGGTCGCCGCGATGAGCCCTCGAAGCTGATGCATGAGGCTGCGTCCGTCGCCGGCTGTCACCGTTCTATGCACGAAAGCCTCCAGTAATGAGCGCTCGACCGAAGGGCAAACGTAGGCGTTGCCGGCGGGTCCGTCGCCCACGCGTCCGCGACTTTCGTCCAGGTTGGTAAGCGGATCGCCGTCCGGCGGGGGTCGTACCGTGCGCGCCGTGAGGCTGATCGTCGCCCGCTGCTCCGTCGACTACACCGGCCGCCTGACCGCGCGGCTGCCGGAGGCGCTGCGGCTGCTGATGATCAAGGCCGACGGGGCCGTGCTCGTGCATGCCAACGCCGGTGGCTACAAGCCGCTGAA